>JACKQG010000015.1_pt1 | contig 105647 bp, 78 predicted proteins | sample 8237621 | NCBI WGS metagenome assembly JACKQG01 (sample SAMN15677084, study PRJNA649215) | marine metagenome | biome: marine; feature: Black Sea; material: saline water; isolation source: suspended particulate matter (SPM) from the Black Sea western gyre | collected 2013-06-09/2013-06-10... | reverse complement strand
ATGCTCGACGTTTTTGAGGCTGATAATGGAACAGCAAGGATGTACATGCTAAAGAACATTAAACAATGTGGTAAAACCGGAACTGTTCAAAATCCTCATGGAGATGACCATTCTATTTTTATAGCCTTTGCACCTTTAGAAAATCCAAAAATTGCCATGTCAGTAATTGTCGAAAACTCAGGTTTTGGATCAACATGGGCAGCTCCAATAGCCAGCCTTTTGATTGAAAAATATTTAACCGGTAAAACAATTCGGCCAAATTTAGAAGAGAGAATTATGAGTGGAAATTTAATTAATAAGAAGGAAAATAAATCAACAAGATTTTGAGAAGGCGCGAGAAAATATCAGGAAATATTGATTGGTTTACGGTAACTATTTACGCCCTACTAGTAACATTGGGTTGGCTAAGTATATTCACAGCCACGGCAGGTGATGATGTTACCTCTCTTTTCGACATAACCACACGTTATGGAAAACAATTGATATGGATAGGCCTTGCCGCAGTTCTTGCGCTGATAATACTTGTTATTGATGCTAAATTTTTTAGTACGTTTTCTTATTTCTTTTATTTTGGGTTGTTGTTGATATTAGTTGGGGTGCTGTTTTTTGGGAGTACTGTTGCAGGATCAAAATCATGGTTTAAGATTGGAGATATTGCCATTCAACCTGCCGAATTTGCAAAATTTGCAACGGCACTTGCTATGGCAAAATTTCTTAGCACTTTAAATATTGACATGAGAAAGCTTAAAACAAAGCTTTGGTCTCTTGCGATTTTGGCAGTACCAGCCATTTTAATACTCTTGCAAAATGATGCCGGTTCAGCACTGGTTTATTTTTCTTTTGTGATAGTACTTTTTCGCGAAGGTTTTTCGGGTTTAATATTAATTGTAGGAATAGTTATGATGGTACTATTTGTTGTAACCCTTTTATTTAGCGAATTATATGTTATTGGTGTTTTAATGGCTCTTTCATTTATTGTCTTCCTATTATTTAAAAGTCTGCGTAAGCATTGGAAATCAATATTAGGGATATTAATACTTTCAGCAGCTTTCGTTTTTAGTGTTAATTACGCATTTGAAAAGGTGCTTGAGCCTCATCAAAAAAAACGAATAAACGTACTTCTTGGAATTGAAGAAGATATTCAAGGTGCCGGCTACAATGTTAACCAATCGAAAATTGCTATAGGCTCTGGAGGATTTACAGGTAAAGGGTTTCGAAAAGGTGTGCTAACCCGGTATAATTTCGTTCCTGAACAAAGTACCGATTTTATTTTTTGTACAGTAGGTGAAGAGTGGGGGTTTTTAGGGGTAACAACAGTAATATTATTGTTTCTTGCTTTGTTGATTCGTATTGTTGTGCTAGCTGAGCGACAGCGCTCAAAGTTTAGCAGAATATACGGTTATGGTGTAGTGTCGGTATTGTTTTTTCACTTTGCTATTAATATAGGCATGACAATTGGGCTGGCCCCAGTTGTGGGCATTCCGTTGCCGTTTCTAAGCTACGGAGGTTCGTCATTATGGGCAACTACCGTATTACTTTTTATTTTTATTAAACAAGATGCAAATAGGCTGAATGTTTTGTAGTGAGGTGAACGTGGGTATTGGGTATAAAGGTATTGGGTATAAGGTATAAGGGTATAAAGTATAAGATTTCCCTTCCCTTCCCCCTATACCCTATTCCCCCTATTCCCTATACCTTATTCCCCCTATACCCTATTCCCCTAAACTCTATTCCCCAAAAAAAACATAACTTTGCCAACTGAAAATTTGAAAGTCATTTAATAACTAATTGAATATGAAACTTTACCCTATTGAAACTGGAAATTTAAAGTTAGACGGTGGCGCTATGTTTGGCGTTGTGCCAAAAGTAATGTGGCAAAAAGCATATCCTGCCGACGAAAATAATTTATGTAACTGGTCGATGCGTTGTTTGCTGTTTGTTGATGGCGACAGAAAAATATTGATCGATAATGGTATAGGAAATAAGCAGGATGAAAAATGGCTGACACATTATTATCTGAATGGTGATGACACTCTTGAGGCTTCGCTTGCTAAAGCAGGTGAATCACCTGAAAATATAACCGATGTTATTCTCACACATATGCACTTCGATCATTGCGGGGGTAGTGTTAAATGGAATTACGATAAATCGGGCTATGAACTTGCTTTCCCAAATGCTACATACTGGACCAGCCGAAAACAATATGACTGGGCGATTAATCCAAATCGCCGCGAAAAAGCTTCTTTCCTTAAAGAAAACATACTGCCAATCGAAGAAAGCGGCAAGCTTAATTTAATTGAAGATGAAGGTGAATTTATTCCCAATATCACATTTAAAATGTACAACGGACACACCGAAGGGCAAGTTATCCCACATATAAAAATAAACGGGAAAACAGTTGTCTTTATGGCCGACCTTCTTCCTGCAACTGCTCACATTCCCATGCCTTGGATTATGGCTTACGACACAAGGCCTTTGTTAACACTTAAAGATAAAGATCGATTTTTTGAAGATGCGTTAAAAAACAATTACATACTTTTTTTTGAACACGATTTATATAATGAAGCATGCACAATACACGATACGCCAAAGGGAGTAAGGGTTAAAAAATCAGGTAAATTAAGTGACTTTTTATAATGGCCAGGCATAACGAACTTGGTAAAAAGGGTGAGGAGATCGCAAAAAAATTGCTTTCCGACAAAGGTTATACTATTATCGATACTAATTGGCGTTTTGATAAAGACGAAATCGACATTGTTGCGAAAGATGGTGACGAACTGGTAATTGTTGAGGTAAAAACAAGAAGCACTGCCTACTACGGATTTCCTGAAGATGCTGTTGACTCACAAAAAGAAATCTTTCTGATACGAGCTACCGAAGCTTATCTTGAAGAAAAGAACCTTGATTTAGAGGCACGTTTCGATATTGTGGCAATAATCTTTAATAATAAAGAAACGAAAATTCATCACATTATTGATGCTTTTTATCCTGATTGATTATGGTAGTGCCTGAAAAACAAGCAGTGGAATATCCGACTGAAATAGAAATTTTTTCGTTACGCTTGGTTTAAATAACCTTTGTAACAGGTTTCTTTTTTGAGTTGTGAGAGCCAACACATCTATCTTACGAGATTTAATAAATTTTTCAATCCCCAGTTGTAGTTCATCACTTTCTAACAATCCACATTCAATGTTTGACTCTCCCAATACATCAAACAGAAATTTTCTTAATTCAAGCATTTGCAATTCATCTTCCTTTTTTACATCATTTTGTGCAACATGAACACAATATACTTTTGCATTAAACGGATGAGCAATTGAAGTTAATCTGCTTAATGCAGAAAAGTCGGTTTTGTCATAATCAGTAGCATATAATATCCGTTTAGGAGGTCTTACATTTTGCGTGTTATAACCCGATGGAATAGCAAGCACCGGAATCGGTGATTTGTCGATAATTTGTGAAGTGAAACTGCCAAAAGATTTAATTCCGTCGAGTTCACTACCTCGTGTTCCAATAATAATAAGCCCGGGGTTGTATTCTTCAGTTTCGAGTAATACAGCATTTAATGCATTTCCCTTTGCCATATCATAAGAAATATTTACACCAACTATTTTCATTTCTTTAATTTTTGTTTTTATTCTGTGTGTTAATGCCTGCAAACTTCTATCAGTTTCTTCTTCAATCTCCTTCATTATTTTATCAAAATCAGGATGATAGGCATACGACTCAAAATAGGTTTGGGGACTGCCGATGGGGTCAATGTAAGCATTAAAAAGTTTTATCTCGGCCTTTAAAAACGTAGCTACCATCAAAGCATAATGAATGGCATTTTCGGAATGGGGCGTAAAATCAACAGGCACTAAAATACGGCGAATGCTTTTCATGTAATTAACTGCGGGTTCTTTTTGCTCCCCATAGGCGTTTTTAAATTTCTTGTAAATGTCCATAGCATTTCTCGCATCCGATTCATTAATCTTCACCTTAACGCCTCCCCGGGCCTCTTTAATACGATTAATATTTGTCATGAAACATTCTATGCCGTTTTCTTCAAGCATTGCACACAGCAACTGTGCCCTCATGTATGTAAGCGTATCAAGTATTTGAATTCTTTCTGGCATGGTTAATCATTTAATAGAGTTTTGTAAATATACAATAAAAGGATTGATTATGCAAGTAAATTAATTGTTTTTTTGCATGTATTTAGATGTTGGCTATAAATGATTTGAGTACATCAAGAATATAAATATCAGGTTTTCGTCAAGTACAATCTCTTTATTCTGTTTAAAATTTAATCTGTAAAGGCAGAAACAAAAATCAATACTGATAAAATCTACAGTATCTTGAAAAGCATTAATTTTGTATTGTAAAAGCATAATTAAAAATCTGCATTATGAAAAAATATCTCATACTAACAATTATTGCATTTTTGTTAATTCAAACTCAAGTTATTTGCCAGATATCATTAATAAACACTTACAACGAGGCCGTATATGTTACTAACATTGAAGATGTTGGTTATAAATACTTTGGGGTAGATTTTGAGGCAAGCCAGTGTCTGATTTATAACCTGGATCATTCACTATGGAAATCCATTAATATTGATGTCGCTGCAAACAACTATATTGACGACGTAGCCTATGTTTCATCAAAATTATTTAATAACGATAATAATATTGAACTTTTGGTAGTTTTTTATGAATACATAATAACCAGCGATACAAGTGGTTATTACTATTATACAACAAAAGTTATAAACGAAAATGGAGTAACTTTTTTAGATGTCCCGGGTGGAGGTTATTCATCTATTTATAAAGTTGATGATGCTGAAGCTAATCTATTGGTATATGTTTATGATTTTTCCATAGTTCCATTTACCTCAGCCACTAACGTTTATAGTATTCCCGGAGTCCCATATTCAGTTAACGAAATCGAAGGGGGTATAAAATTAAAAAATGCTTTTCCTAATCCAGCAGTTAGCTTTATCACTATACCTTATGAGGTGAATCAGTCTTCAGGGGATGCTAGTATTTTAATTTACAATGAACTTGGAGTAGAAGTGTATCGAAAAAAAATAAATCCAGATGCAAATAATTACAGGTTGAATACGATGCTTTTTTCTAAAGGCGTATATTTCTATAATATTAAAACTGCGGGATATAAATCACCATCCCGAAAAATTATAATACAATAGAAATTATTTTTGCAATTCAATTTTCGGGGTGTAGCGCAGCCCGGTTAGCGCGCGTCGTTCGGGACGACGAGGTCGGAAGTTCGAATCTTCTCACCCCGACAAAGCAAAAGCATTGCACGTTGGTGCAGGGATTTTTTTATAGCCAAGCCCAAGCTCGCTTGAGATTTGGCGTATAAAAAAAAGACCAGAGACGCAAGCGGGACATTGCTTTTGGTTTTTTAAATTTCGAGTTTTTTCAATTGTCAATTGACTTTCGGGTGAAAGTATTGAAAGTGTGATAAAGCTTGCAACAGATTGAGCTGCACTGATGGAAGCTGCCTTATGGAGGCCTGCTCATGAAAGTGATAGTGATGAGGGCAATGTTGAATTAGTGAGTAAAAATTGCACTCTAAGGATTGTAAATTAAACTCGAACATTAATCCTCGCCCCACGTCTTTCGACAACGATCCTCGAACTTCAACCCTTTTACCCTTTCTCACTTATCCGTTTCAACCTGGAATGATCCAGTATCTTGAAATTCTTGCCTTCAAGTTTAATTATTCCGTCGTCATGGAATTTTTTCAGCATCCGGATGACAGTCTCCGAACTCATCCCCGATAAGCCGGCCAGGTCTTTTCTTGAAAGGGGTAACACAAACTCATTAGTTTTAAAAATGCGGTCTGACAAGCAGATCAGAATATCAGCCAGTCTGCCGTACGACTGTTTATGTGTAAGGCAAAAAAATCGACCATTGATCTGGACGCTGTTGTTGCTCATAATATCAATGATCTCTTTCGCAAATGCCGAATTCTGAGACAGAAGCTGTTTAAAATAGATGATATCCATCAGCTTGATCTCCGAATCGATATAGGCCATGGCAGAATATTGAAACTTGTCGTTCTCATCACTTAAGGAAGAAAGTCCAAGCATATTACCATCAGGTATAATTTTCAGAACAAGTGTGTCGAAACCATTGTCGATAAATACCTTTGCCAGACCATTCTCCATGTACATAACATGAGAAGCAAAACTGCCCTGCTTACATATGATCTCGCCCTTCTTGTATTTCACAATTACTGATTTCTCTGCCAGTATTTTTTGCTCTTCGTCCGACAACTTTTCAAAGCATCTGCATTTATGCGGACTGATCGTACATCCGGTGAACTGTTCAATGATTCCCATCGAGATTATTAATTCAGAAGTGCAAAAATACAACTTTATCTGAAATAAATGATCTGAATCAGGTTTATTTCTGTCGAAGGACAGTTGGGTTTGCTGCCTATGACAACTATTGTTTAGCTGTTAACAACTGGAAAAGCAGGACCTTTACGGCAACAAAAAGAACGATAAACAAATAACAATTATGAAACTACTTTTGAAGACAAACCTCCTGTGGATACAAGCTTTGCTCGCATTGCTTATCTTTGCCGGATGCTCCAAAACAACAACCAACGACGACCCTGATCTACCGTCGGTCGCTTCCTGCGAGGGGTGTCATACCAACTATGCCCACCTGCAAGCGGTATACACACCAGATACGGCTGCTCCTGCGGGAGGCTGTGGGGGTGATGCTCCACATTACGAACCATACGACCGGGTCTTCATGGGTGGAGACGGCTACCAGGCATTCAAAACATCTGGACACTACCAGATTGGTTGCATCAACTGTCATAATGGGGCCGACAATACTGATGATAAAAACCTGGCACATTCAGGTGACTTCATATCCCATCCTTCATTATACGCAAATGAAATGTGTGGATCTTGCCACCAGGATATTGTAGAAAATTTTTCAACCAGTTTACACAATGGTACCGGACAGAAGCGTAAGGTAGCCATACGTAGTGGTTTAGCTAATGCCGATGAGTTTGATCAACTTCCTGAGCACCAGATAGAAGGATACAATAGCAATTGTGCACAATGTCATGCAACCTGTGGCAGTTGCCATGTGGTTCGTCCAGTTATGGGCGGAGGCGGTTTGCTTAGCGGCCATTCATTTACCAAAACACCAGATATGCAAAGTGTATGTATTACCTGTCATGTTTCGCGAGGTGGGCATGCTTATCTTGGAGTCTCTCCCGGCACTCAACCCGATGTTCATTTAACTCAAGCAGGTTACAATTGCGTGGATTGTCATACATCAAGAGACCTTCATGGTGATGGGAACAAGGTGGAACAACGTTATGCATATGCCAATTTACCCCGCTGTGATGATTGCCATACAGGAATTGACGCCAGCAATATCTACCACACGATGCACGTAAACGATTTCAACTGCCAGGTTTGCCATTCCCAGGTTTACAACAACTGTGGAAGCTGTCACATTCATGGCGATGGAGCTCGCATCCCGTCCTATATGGATTTCAAGATTGCATCCAATCCAATTCCCGAAGTGGTACCCGGCTTTGATTTTACCCTTGTTCGGCGAACCCTGGCTGCTCCGGATAATTGGAAAGAGTACGGTGTGGAACAATATGCCAACTTTGAGGCATTCCCTACTTATAATTATACCTCTCCTCATAATCTGCTGAAGTGGACAGACCGGACACAAGTTACTAACGGAAAATCGTGTTCCTCAAACTGCCATATACGGAATGAGGGGGGCACATTAATAAATTCAGAACTATACCTCTTCCAGAATGACCTGCTCGATTGGGAGGTTGGCGCCACTACCAAGATCACGGTCGATGGCAAGTTACCGGCTTACTGGTTCAGATAATTAACAATATTATAAATTAGATAATTAATTAAATAACTAAAACAAAAATCACAGTAAAACTATGAAAAAATCAAATCTTTGGATCATTAGTATCCTGTTCGCTTTTCTCTTTGTTACTTCTTGTAATGAGAAAGAAGATCCGATACCCGTTGTTAACGAATCGGAAGTCCTGGCCGCATACTTGGAATCAACAAATTCACCCCTTTCAAAAGACTATGTGAACACCGATATGCCATCTATCACCAGTGCTACAGATGTTTTTACACTTAACCAAACTGGTCAGGTTTATATCATCGACATACGTTCCGCAACTGATTTTGCAACGGGTCACATTGCAAATGCACATAATGTAGCTCTTGGTGACATTCTAACGCACATCGAGGGCGTTGATCTTACCCCGTATCAAAAAGTGGTAATTGTATGTTACTCCGGACAAACTGCCGGTTTTGCGACCCTCCTTCTTCGGATTACGGGATATGATAAGGTCTTCTCAATGAAATGGGGTATGTGCTCCTGGAATGCTGATTTTGCAGGTGGCTGGGAGAGCGCTATTGGAAATACGTATGCCTCGCAATTTACAGCAGCAGCCACAGATAAGGGACCTATTGGCGACATGCCGGTATTATCGACAGGGCAAACAACCGGACAAGCAATCCTCAAAGCTAGAGTAGAAGCCCTCCTGGCTGAAGGATACACACCGGCCAAGGTTGCCAACAAAACGGTTTTTGATAACCTTGCAAGCTATTACATTATCAACTATTGGCCAGCTGATCAGTACACCGATCCTGGACATGTTCCCGGTGCTATGCAGTATACACCAAAAGCTTCAATAAAGCTATCGGTTGACTTGAAAACACTTCCAACGAATAAACCTATTGTTGCCTATTGCTATACCGGTCAAACGAGCTCTTTCCTAGCCGCTTATCTTCGTTTACTGGGATACGATGCCAAATCACTCCTTTATGGAGCTAACGGCATGATCTATGATATTATGGTAGCTAAAGGAATGACTGTCTTTAACAGCGCCCAGATTATGGGCTATGCCTACGTTCAATAATCTATCACATTTAACTGAAAAAGAGGCTGCCCGAAAGGACGGCCTTTTTTTTATGGGTGGGTAAATATATATTCGAATTGAAGTATTTGTAACTAATCATCGTCACAATCTAAAAATCAAGAAATAAATGAGATTTATTGTTAATGTTTCTCTGACAATTTCTTTAATAAGTAAAGTGCTTCAGCTATGTTCTCGTTATTTACTGCTTTAGTAATAGCATCAATGTCCGACCTTTTTGCCCCGTTTTCGGTAAGTTCGTCAATCAGGTCGAAAGCTTTCGGGTTTTTTAAATTCAAACATTCCATCAATTCCTTAATTAATTCTCTGATTGATTGCGGATCTTTTTCTATACTATGAGTCGTTTCCTGAAAATAATTTTGTAATGCTTCCCTAATTTCTTCAATGCTGGTTTCCAGTACAAGCAATTTTTTCTCAAAGCCAGGGACATCCTTATTAATAATAGCCAGTTCAACTTGTTGCGATAGTTTTGCAACCTTCACCGCTCCAATATTACCACTTTCACCTTTCAAAGTATGAATTTTTATTTGAGCCCGCTCAAATTCTCCCTGACGAATTAGTTGCCCCAGCTCTACACAGGTTTGTCCGTTAGTGGAAAGAAACTTTTTCAGCATTTTCATATAAAGATCCTTATTACCTCCAAACCTGCGAATTCCTGATTGTATATCCAAATCAGATATGACAATGTTCGATAGTTGACTTTCAAACATCTCAGTTAGCTCATAGTCATTATCTGCACTTACTAATTCAGGGCATAACCATTTCAATAGTTTGTCATATAGCAGATCCGGGTCTATTGGTTTTGTAATGATGTCGTTAATCCCGGAAAAATTGCACTTCGATTTTATACTGTCATCCATGGCATCAGCTGTGATGGCTATTATCGGAGTAGAAATGTTAAGGTTGCGGATTTGAGTAGAAGCGTTATAACCATCCATTACCGGCATGTGCAAATCCATCAAAATAATATCAAAGTGTGTTTCCATGACCTTCTGTAAAGCTATGGCTCCATTGTCGGCAACCTCAACCTTAACACCAACATTATTAACAAGTTCAAATACTACTTGCCGATTAATTTCATTGTCTTCAGCTAAGAGCATGCACTTGCCTGAAAGAGCCTTTTCAATCCTTTTTAAATGCACTTGTTTTGTGTCTCGCTGAGGCGACGATATTTTTTCCATCCCAAAAACCGAAAGAACTTTTTCCAGTACAACTGAAGGTATTGATGGCTTAGTAAGATAACCATCAATTCCGGTGATCTTTTGTTCAAAGATTGTTTTGCATTTTTCTGAATCTGAAATTAATATGGTTTTTAGGGTAGGGAGATTTGGGTTTTCCTGAATTAAGTTTATTACATCAATGCCGCTCATGCCATTTAATTCCAAGTCAATAAGCAACAGGTCATAGGATTTTTTTTCAAGTTGTTTCAACACCTCTTCGCTTGACGAAATTGCATCCGCATTTAACGAAAACGATTGTAATGTTGTTACGAGTGACTTCAGAGCGGACGTATTGTTGTCGCACACCAGCATTTCAAATTCTTTCAGTTCCTCAGGGATAATAATTTCCGGTGAAGACTTCTCTGGCTGTACACCAACTTTACAATCAAAGAAAAAAGTGGTGCCTACTCCTATTTTGCTTTCAAGCCATATGTGACCGTCCATCATCTCGATCAGTAACTTACTGATCGTAAGACCAAGTCCTGTGCCACCAAATTTTCTGGTTATTGAGCTGTCGGCTTGTTTAAATTCATCAAATAATAGTGGAATTTGATCTTCGCTTATTCCAATGCCTGTATCTACTACTGTTATTTTTAACCGGATTTCTTCTTCACTTATTTTTTCACTAATTTCAATATTTAACACTACTTCACCTGAAGGAGTAAATTTAATGGCATTGCTGCACAAATTAGTAAGTACCTGCCCAATTCGTAACGGGTCGCCAATTAATTTCCTTGGGACATCGCGATGGATGTTTATCACAAACTCCAGATTATTCTCACGCGCCAGCTGTGCATTGATAATTATAATAGAATTAAGGACAATTTCGATGTCGAAATTCACTGTTTCCAGTTCCATTTTCCCTGCTTCTATCTTAGAGAAATCAAGAATGTCGTTAATTAAACTAAGCAATGTAATTGCAGAACGGTCAATTTTTTGAAGATAATTTTCTTGTTTATTGTTTTCAGAAGTAACTAGCGCCAGATGTGTTAGACCCATGATGGCGTTTAAAGGCGTACGTATTTCATGGGATATTGTGGCAATAAACTGACTTTTTGCTACTGCTGCTTGTTCGGCCAAAGTAAGTGCAGTGTCGAGTTCTTTTGTTCGGTCAAATATTAAGTTTTCTAATATGTTTTTTTGCCTTTGAACGATATTTACCCGTGACCTAATTAATAACCATATTAAGAACACAAAGGCAATTACATATATAATAATGGCCCACCAGGCAAGCCACCATGGATACCGGATAACGAATGGATATTCAAGTGTTTTACTCCAACTACCTGATTTGCCAATAGCTCGCAACTGAAAAGTATAATGCCCGGGTGGGATATTGCCGTAGTCCGCCAAGTTATCGTTGGTAGGCAAACTCCATTCCTGATCAAAACCGAGCAATTTGTATTGATATTGGATTAGATGCGGAGCACTCCAATCGATGGCAGAAAAGTGAAAAGTGAGATGATTCATTTGGTAAGGCAGGTTTAAACCAATAGGATTGTGAGAAAATGGTGAAACATCTTTAAAGCGAATCCCTGATAAAGAATTCTTCTCATTATTTGACTTTAGCTTGTTAAATGTTATATTTTTATTGTTAATAATTAAGTCATTAATCTGAACGATTGGTGCTTCCTCATGAGTTTTAAAAGTGTTTAAATCCAGCATTGAAAGTACCTTATCGGTTCCCCACCATAAACGGTTCTTATTATCGTGAAATACTGCATTAGTATAAAAATCCAGACCTTTAAGTCCATCTTTTTTACCGTAATTGATCAATCTGGGTTCAAGTTCCAAAAAAGATACTATTCCAATGGGAAGGCTATCAGGTATTTTAATTTGGTTAAGCCCCCTAACAGTTCCTGCCCACACAGAATTATTGTCATCAGAAATCAACGAAAACACATAATTATTACTCAAACCATCTTCTGTGTTAAATGTCCTGAAGTAATGACCATTATAACAAGTTAATCCGCCACCATCTGTACCAAACCACATTGTCCCATTGTTATCCTGGGTTATCGTCCAAACACTATTGTTTCCTATCCCATGCTCATTTGTATATCGAAAAAGCGTGTCATTTTCAAAACGCGACACTCCACCATCCATCGTGCCAAACCAAAGAGCCCCGGCTTGATCTTCAAATATACATAACACATTGTTGCTGCCAAGCCCGCTTTTTTCCATCATTGTTACAAATTCATTACCATTGAATTTTGTAGCCCCTCCTTCTGTTCCAAACCATATATCGCCATTATTATCTTGCAAAACAGACCTTACAATGTTATTATTCAGACCATTTTCTGTGGAATAATTTGTAAACTTAAGTTTACCTGCTTCCAGACTTTTCCCATCCAGTTTACTTACACCGCCACCGTATGTCCCAAACCAGAAATTGTTTTGATTGTCCTGCATAATTGAAATCACAATGTTATTGGAGAGGCCGTGTTCAGTGGTTATGTTAGTATAAGTGTTTTTTGCCCCGGGATGTTTGGGTTCATCAAAAATCATCACACCCCCCTCAAAACTTCCAAACCATAACCTATTCCTGTTATCCTGGAAAACAGATAATATCAGGTTGTTGTTTAACCCTGTCTGTTTTGTAAAATGTGAAAAACTGTGTATGTTAAAATTTGAAACACCGCCACCGTCAGTTCCGATCCAAATATTTCCTGTTTCATCCTCAAATAACGTTCGCACATAATCATCACTTAACCCTTCATTAGTTGTATAATGTGAAAAAGTTTTCCCGTTGAACTGCGTGATTCCGTTACCGAATGTTCCAAACCACATATTTTCATCACTATCCTCAATAATTGATAAAATGACATCACTTCCCAAACCCTGTGAATAGCCATAATTAGTGAACGATTGCCCATTAAATTTTGATACCCCTCCTCCATTTGTACCAAACCAAATGTTTCCCTGGTGATCCTGTGTCATCGCAAGAATGATGTCTGATGCCATTCCGTCATTCTTTGTAAAAGTTACAAATTCTTTCCCGTTATATTTTGTAACTCCACTGCCGTTAGTTCCAAACCAAATATTGCCCTTATCATCTTCAAATAATGATAGCACAACATTATTAGCCAGTCCCTGGTCAATAGTATAAGTAGATATAGTTTTTCCATCGAATAACGAAACTCCATTAGTTGTTGCAACCCAAATGTTCCCTTTATTATCCTCAAGTAAGGTGAGTATGCTATTCGATTGAAGTCCCTGTTTTTTTGTATACCGGATAATTTTTTTTCCGTCAAAATAAACTACTCCACCAGCGAAAGTACCAATCCAAAGGTTATTTTTTTTATCCATTAGCAGCGAAAGGATCATATCGCTCGACAAACCGTTGTTTGTTTTATATTGAGTGAAAAAATGCCCATCGTATGATATCAATCCTCCTGTATGTGTGCCAAACCAAATATTTCCATGGTTATCTTTTACGATTGCCCTGATAAATGAATTAGGTAGCTCTTGGTCATCATTAAGTAAACGTATATCAAATATAGCATCGTCCTTATGCTTGAAAGGCAAAGCCTTTAAATGTTGTGGCTTTACAGCCGGCAAACTAATAGGTGGAAATATCGAATCGTTATGTTGAATCGTTATTAGTCCACTTTCAATAGCTATTTTTTCATAAATAGAAAGGCTGTCGTTGTGGATATTTATTGCCTGTGGAAGAGTGTAAATAATTGGTGGTTGGTACTCTTTGGGGGATTGATTTTTATGTTTGGAGGGAACTATTGTGATGATTTCCGGCTTTTTGCTTTTTACAGGTAAATCTCCTGCTAGTTTTTCCTTCTCGGTTTGCGGCAAGAACGAGGCACCGGGAGTTATCTCAATTATACCTTTAGCTTCAACTGCACCAGGTAATGGTGCCGAAATCTTTTCGGGGAGTTTAATGCCATCCCTTCCTGGGATTCTAATTAATAAAGAATCAGCGTGTACGTAAATTTTATGTGGGATTTTGTTTGTTGAAAGATTGGTTAGCAATTGAACATCATCTGTTTTTTGATGAATTTTGTTTTGCTTACATCCATGAACAAGAATTACCAAGCTTATAAGAATAGTAAAAGCTGGATTTAAGTACTTCATCAATGCCATATTTTTAAAAAACTGGGTTCATATTTAGTTAAATGATGATGTAAATATATACAATTGTTTTAAAACACTCTTTTGTAAATTGTTCCTTTGGTTTAAAGTTTAGTACGATTTAAGTTTGTGACTTAAACTACATTTAAGCAATCATATTACTAACCTATCTAAAATCGTCTTAATATAGACTTCACAGATTGAAGGTAACCTCCGCCAAATAAATTTACGTGAACCATTAGCGGATACAGGTTGCAATAATCAAGTCTTTCTTCCCAACCGCTTTCCAATGGATAGTGCCGATGATAGCTACTGTAAAATTGCCCATCGAAACCACCAAATAACTGCGACATACCCAAATCCATTTCGCGATGTCCATAATAAACAGCAGGATCGATAATTACAGGATCGCCATTATCATTTGTCATAAAGTTGCCGCTCCATAAATCGCCGTGTAATAAAGCGGGAGGTTCGTTGGGGAAAATATCATCGATCTTTGAGTAAAATCTATCAAATGCAAGTACAGTTTCTTTTCCTATACTGCCTGAATTTCGAGCCAATTTAACCTGCTTTTCTAGTCGCTCTTCTCTAAAAAAGTCACTCCAACTCTTATGATGGTTGTTACTCTGGTTAAGAGATCCAATATAATTATTATGGTTTAAACCAAAAAGATCATTTGAATGCTTATGAAGTTTGGCAAGCTTTTTTCCAAAATCTTCCCAATAGGAATGTGACATAATGCCTGTACTTATAAACTTCAAAATCAAAAAAGCCTCATCACCACTTTCGCCAAATCCTATAACTTCTGGAGTGTCAATTTCTTTTACCTTATGCAGAATCTTTATCCCTTCGGCCTCTTTTTCAAACATTTGCGGGTAACGAGAAATTGAGTTTTTCTTTATAAAAAAATTACCTGCATTAGTACTTATCTTGAAAGTTTTATTTATTGAGCCTCCTCCTACCGATGAAAAATCATTAATTTCAACATCTTTACCAACGAATTCGGTAAGCTTTCTTTCAATTTCACAATTCAAATTCATCTCATGTACTTTTACGTGAAATTACTGAAAACCTGTGAAAAAGGGATCTTTCTCTAATCAATAATCAAACTCCTTATTAGTATTTCGGCATTTTGAATATCAAAAATTAGAGTTTTCGCCGATATTGTTGCTCCGGAAATGGCCTGAATATCTTTTCCATAATTTAACGTTTGGCTACCATTAAAACCAAAAAATTGTTTTAACCACCCACGGCTCATTACCTGATGCCCGTGAGTTGCCCTATAATTATATACTTTAACATTTACCACATTACCAACTGAGTCGGTTAATAAAAAGTAATCAAAATACTCAAAATCAACAGCTATATCATCTGGATTAATAGAACATCCTCCAGCCCTGCATGTATTTACTCGACTGACATAAACATAACCCAGCGTTTGATTATTTGATTGTATTCTGAAAACCTCGGATTGCGAATTAGGCTCTACTACCACATCAACCGACTCCAATAAAAATTCCTGAAAACCCATTTTCTTTTTGATGGTCTTTTCAATTTTACTGAAAGGAATATTAATTTCGTTAGTATTAGTAAAACTAGCAGCCAACATACAAAAGGCAGTAATTGAGATTATTAAGATTACTTTTTTATTCATCGTTTTATTAGTTACAACCAGATTGCTATTCCCGCATTAAATACTTTACTGAAAACATCATCCTGTTCCGATTTATGTAGCTGAAAATCTGCCTTTAATGCTAATTCTGATAATGGTTTCCAGTTAATGCCGGCTGTTATTACTTGCCGGTTATAAGCAGTGTTTTTTAAAATACCTTCTTCAACAGTATTTTGAGTATTAAATGCAGAATATCTTACAAATGCTATTAATTCGCTTTTGAGTTTATTTACTTCCTGAAATACATTGTAACCAGCCTCAACATAATATCCATATATACTACTTCCAACATCGTTAGCAACATTATCTGAAGATGTAAAGTAATTATATTGTAATGTATTAGACAGGGTTGCATAATAAGTTTGAACGCTAAGTTGGATACCACGTTTCTGATAATGGGCATCAAATCCAAACATATTTACCTTTACTACAGACGAATCGGCCGTAATAAGTTCGTTATTATCCTCTTTGTCTAAATCTTTAAACAATGATGATTGTGTGTTACCCAAGTATGCTGATAAACCTAGGTTCAGCCCTAATACTCCGAAATACTCAATCCTACTAGCTAATACTGGGGTTCTTATAATAGACTTAGCTCCTTTTTGCCTGCCATTGCGTAAACCATCAGATCCGGAAAGTAGTGGTCTTCCATTAAAACTACTAAATCCATTCATCAAATATGATTGATATCTAATTGATAATTCGGGAATTGTACCTGTAATTCCGGCACCTATTTCACGCCATGTTGTAGGTGAAATATATTTATCAATTAATGGTCGTTCAACACTGTTAAACGTTGGTGGTTCGTGGTATTCATTAATAATACCCATTGGCACCAACATGAGTCCGCCTCTAATTTGAATGTATGTATTTACAGTATAATTAAGGAAGGCCTGTTCAATGTAAAACTCTGTAACGTGCTCAATTTCAAACTCAGTTATAAAGTTAAACTTACTATTAAATCGGTAACCAACCATAAGTATAATACGATGTACATCAAGGTTTCCATTTTGAATTTTATTATCACCAAATGGCTGATTATAATCAATTTGTCCATAACCACCAATCGTAAATTTTTTATCACTATACATAAGTTTTGATGCTGTATTTTCACGAAAACCTAAATCGTTTTGGGCTAATAATGATCCACCAAAATAAAGGAACATTATACTTAGAATGATATGTGTAACTCTTTTCATCTGTTTAATGGTATTGTGATATTAATTACAGCAAAAATAGATTGGCGATAATTTGCTAACAATACCCAGAAATGGGTATTTAATCATGTTAAATTGGAGAACTCGTTAATTGACAAATAGATTAATACCAAATGTGTTTCATAATATTACTGTATTTCAGATAAATACACTAATTAATTATTGGTAAGAATAAAAAGTATTAATATTATTGCAATGGTTTATGCATTATCTTCTGCAAACCATTCGGCATAAGAAGTAACAGTTTCGCGAAGTAACATGTACCTTAAATTAACGTCGGGAGGAAGTTTTTCAACTATTCTATTAGCAAAATCAGCAATCATAAGTTCGCTTGTGGGCTGATAATCTAGGAGTATAATTTTCTCAAAATTTTCACTAAGTTTTTCAATTAAATCTTTGGGCATACTGCTGTTTAAAACAAGTGCATGATCTAAAACATCAACAATTGTTTCTCTTACTATTTTCTTTAAATCGCCAAAATCCATAACCATTCCCAGTTTCGGGCTATTGATATCGCTTATAGGGTGACCCGAAATTGTTACCAGCAATTCATAAGAGTGGCCGTGAATGTTACGGCATGGACCGTCGTAGCCTTTAAGCGCATGGGCCATTTCAAATTTAAACTCCTTGGTAATTCTGATTGTTGGGTTCATTTTTAATTTGCTGTTTTTACAAATGTAATTTTTTTAGTAACCTGATTGAAATTATTAGTAATTGCCAGGAAATAAATTCCACTATTAAGTTTTCTGATATCTATATTCGATAATGTAGCTAATAAACTTCCGTTTGAAACCGGGTTCCCTAACATCGAATAAATAGAATAATATGAGTTAGCGGCGTGTGACATAGAAACGTAAAGTTGATTAGCTGCAGGATTAGGATAAACTGAGATTACTAAAGAGTTAGGTGAAAAAATATTACTTGGATCACTCCAAATGGCATCTACAAATTCAGGATGATCTATAAACGGGTTTCTATTATTCTGATATTGATAGTAGATTATATCATTCCTATTCATTTCAAAATCATCAGGAGGGTCTTGAGAGTTCCAAAGTATCAGCTGCGAAAGCTTTCCATGTTGAGGATTGGGGTATGTATTAACTGCATCAACAACTTCCAGATCAGGTACTCCATCACCTCCCTCGTAACGAGTTGCCATATAAAATATCATACGGGCCACATCACCTTTTACAGCATCACGGGGTTCAAACGAATCACCATCCTTAAAGCAACATGGAGCCTCCGGAACCGGACTTCCCCCAATATCGAAATCGAGATTCCCTCTGGAACTGTTTACTGAAACATCTGTCGGTCGTATATGATGTGCATCTGTACCGGCTGGTGGATCATTGCCGAAATCACCATGCGATTTAGCCCAAACATGCTCACGATTCCAGTCGTTGGGATCACCTCCAAATGTACTTTTGTCTTGTGAGCGACCCGTGTACAACAATATTACATTGTTACTGTTATCCGGATCTTCATCAGTGTTTTTAAGAATAAAATCACGTAGATCGTCATATGAAAATTCTATATGATCTTTAATAATGTTATGTAATGCCACTTTTAATTCATCTCCTGTTAGCCCTTGGGTATCATCATAATACCCGGCAGGTATCTGCGCAAGCACCGGATTGAGCAATATAATACTAACGAAAAATGACGTTATAAGCAGGTGCTTTTCAAAAGCCATAATTATAGAATAAAAAATGAAATATAAATTGCAGAGATGAGCATAATAATGCCACCAATGGCATAAAGTAATGAAGCAAAAGCCAGAGTTAGTTTCCGTGTTTTCATTGCAATACCCATAATAGAAACCACGACCGTTAGTGCAAATAATATTATTAAAGTATACTGCTCATCCACAGCAAGATAATAAAATAACAACCCGACTAAAAAAGTATTTATTGCTTGTGCGAGAGATGCAAGGGCAACATGTCCTATACTGTTAATTGAATATGTCCTTTCGCCTTTACGAATATTAAAAGTTTCCATAAGCATCCTGATACCTATAAGCAGAAAACCTATGAAAACAACTACGCTTTTAAACCCATCCATCAGATACATAAATGTGCTGCCAAGTTTTAATCCCAGCCAATATGTGAGTACCTGTGTTAGCGTCAAAACTATAACAAATAATAGTGATTTGGCCAGTTTAGCTGAAACATTTATACCTAAAGTTACTGGAAATACTTGAACAGATAAGAATATTATAATTAGTACAACAATAGTTGTCAGCATCCTAATAAATTTAAACTGCAAAAGTAATAATTACGCAGGAAATAGAATACATAAGTCGGAAGTCCTTATATAAAGACTCCCTTTCATCATTCATTATTCAAAATTCGATACTAAACCAGGTTAACTATTTTTTCCAGCCAATGCGCATCAACTTCATCAAAGCTGCCAGAGGTGGTGCTATCAACATCCAACACTCCAATAATTTCGTTATTGCTATTTTTAAGAGGGACAACTATTTCAGATAATGAACGTGAGTCGCAGGCAATATGTCCGGGAAATTCCCTTACATCATCCACAACAACAATATTCTTTTGGTTAATAGCCGACCAGCAAACTCCAGTATTGATGGCAAGATTTATACACGCTAATGATCCCTGATAAGGTCCAACCTGTAGTTTTCCATCCTGTAACAAATAAAAACCTGTCCAGAAAAAATATTCCATTTTATGGTGCAATACAGCAGCGATAGTTGCCATGTTTGATAATGGGTTATTGCTGCTTTTCTCAATAAGTTCTCTTATCTGAGTGTACAACCTTTGGTATCTTTTTTGTTTTTTATCAGTATTCATAATCCAGATGTTTGAGGACTGAAGTTAAAAACCAGCTCATCGTATTAAATTCTTTCAAGCTCCACCGTGAAATGCCTTAAAATAGGAGCTTCTTTTGTGATTCTGAATCCCTTTGTTATAGTCTTCCTTCTATCGAACACATTAATTAGAGATGCAGCAACATAATTCATGTGGTCGTTCGTATAAACCCGGCGAGGTATTGCAAGGCGCATTAGCTCAAGGTCGGGGTATCGGTTTAGTCCTGTTTCAAAATCCCGATCGGCCATGATGCTTCCGATTTCTACCCCCCTAACTCCTCCTTCAATATACAGTTCAACAGCAAGTGTTTGGGCAATAAACTCTTCTTTGGGAATATTTGGCAAAAACCGCTTTGCATCAACAAAAATAGCATGGCCACCAAAAGGATATTGTACAGGAACGCCTGCATCTTTAAGCAGCTGTCCTAAATATGCAACCTGGTTAATTCGTGTTTCAAGATAATCAAATTCAGTACCATCAAACAGACCCTGGGCGACTGCATTCATGTCTCTGCCCGACATACCACCATACGTAATAAATCCCTCAAAAAGTATATTATAAACGCTGGCTTTGTCAAAAATTTCCTTGTATTTAAACCCTATAAATCCGCCCATATTTACAATAGCATCTTTTTTACTGCTCATCGTCATTCCATCGGCATACGAAAACATTTCTTTAACAATGTCGCGGATACTTACATCTGAATAACCTTCCTCTCGTATTTTTATGAAATAGGCATTTTCAGCAAATCTGGCCGAATCGCAATATACAGGTATATCATATTTTTTGGCTATCGCCGAAACCTCTCTCATGTTTTTCAACGAAACAGGTTGCCCTCCTGATGAGTTACATGTTATGGTAATTATTATCAGGGGTATTTTTTCTTTTGAATTGTTTTCCAGAACATTTTCCAGCTTCTCTACATCAACATTTCCTTTAAAAGGATGATCAAGGGTTGTATCAAAAGCTTCATCTATGGTACAATCAACTGCATGCGCCTTTCTAAATTCAATATGCGCTTTTGTGGTATCAAAATGTGAATTGCCCGGGACAATATCACCTTCTTTGACTAAAGCAGAGAACAGCACATTTTCGGCAGCCCGACCCTGATGGGTTGGTAGAAAATAATCAAATCCCGTGATTTCTTTAATTGTGTCCTTAAGTTTGTAGTAAGAGGACGAGCCTGCATAGCCCTCGTCGCCCAGCATCATTTCCGACCATTGCCTGTCGCTCATGGCTCCGGTACCGGAATCGGTTAGCAAATCTATAAAAACCTGACTGGTTCGTAGACTAAACAAATTATATTTTACATCTGCTATCCATTTTTCTCGCTCTTCACGAGTCGTCCGGCGGATGGATTCCACCATTTTTATTCTATAAGATTCCGCAAAGGGTAATTTCATTACTTTGATTTTTCATTAATTATAAGGAAAACAAACTAAAAAATGCCTTAAGTAAATTTATGGCAAGGTGGGGTTTTCCAAAAAAGAATCTCTTTTTTTGATGTTCTTAAATAGTTTGCCTTGGATATTATTCAATAACAAGATCATCTCACTTTTTTTGTGCTTCAAAAATAGTAAAATTTACAAAATTCTCAAATTATTAAAATAATGTTGGATTAAGTAAACCACTATGGACTAAAAGTACCATAGGTTTATTGCACGCATGAAATTCGTTTTGAGATTACCTAATCATGGACGGAAGCCAGAAGTTAGAAGTCAGAAGTTGTTACTTAAGCTTCAAACTCCTGACTTCCGACTTGAAACAATGAAATTTAAAGAAACTGAAAGTCTTGCACTAAAAGTGCATACCAACCTGCCGGCAAAGGCAGGGTTTTAACTATAGAATGAGACCAATAAAGGATGGTAAGATCTAAAAACGTGCAAAGGGCATTCTATGCCACATTAAGAATACCGATTTTTTCTGCAATCGTGTATGGTCTTTGATATTTTTTTAGCTTCACTTTTATACCTTTCTCCATGCAAATGGGGCAATCAGTCATCTTAATGGGATAGATGTAATTACATTCATGGCAATGATAATAGCTTATTGGAGTAGAATTGTTTTTCTTTCCATATAAGTAAATCAACCCTGCAAGAGGAGTTAATAACAAGCTTATAAAAAATATTTTTAACACTTCTGTTTGTTTTTCAATACCCAAAACCGTTAGCACGAATGTAATAAGTATGTATATTGTGATTAGTATTATAAGCATTGATATTATTTTAATTAGTGCAAATATCTCTGCAAGAAAAGTGCCATTTTTCACAATCGGATGTAAATCAATCGTTTTTTTAAAACACGAAAGTACGATGCATATTTCCAGGAACGAAAATGGATACAAAACAGGTGAAATATACTACGAAACTGTAGAATTCGAATCAGGTACATTATAATCTGCAAGGTTTAATCTAATTCTTGAGGCTATCATTTCAATGGCAACTTTATTGTTCCCGCCCTGGGGAATAATTACATCAGCGTAAAGTTTAGTAGGCTCAATAAATTGCTGATGCATTGGTTTTACAAATTTCTCATAGTGAGTAAGGGCATCATTATAATTACGTCCCCGTTCCTGCACGTCTCTTCTAATGATACGCATAAGCCTGTCATCGCTATCGGTGTCAACAAAAAGTTTTATCTCCAATAAATCGCGTAATTTTTTGTTTGCCAGAATAAGAATCCCTTCCACAATTACAACTCTTTTAGGCTCAACCGGGATCGACTCTTTAGCACGAGCGCAGGTTACATACGAATATATGGGTTGATTAATAGTCTGTCCTGATTTTAACTTATTTATATCATCAATAAGCAGTTCAAATTCAATTGAATTGGGATGGTCGAAATTAATTTTTCGCTTCTCTTCGGTACTTAAATGACCATTGTCGAAATAATACGCGTCCTGAGGCAGGAAAGCCACAGTATTTTTAGGCAGAGACCGTATAATTTTATTTACGACGGTTGTTTTTCCGGAGCCGCTTCCTCCAGCGATACCAATAATTAACATAGGTTATTTTCGGACCAAAGTTAGAAAAATTAGCTAATCACTCGATATGTTTTTGTCTTCACAAAATTCCGTCAGCACTCCAAAAGTAGATTTTGGATGTAAAAAGGCAATATCAAGACCTTCAGCCCCTTTCCTTGGTTTTGCATCAATAAGCCTTATGCCTTTTTTATCAGCTTCTTCAAGCGATTTTTCTATATCATTTACGGCAAAAGCAATGTGATGAATTCCTTCACCGCGTTTTTCGATGAACTTGCCAATTGGCCCATTAGGGTGGGTGCTTCCCAGAAGTTCTATTTTGGTTTGGCCTATTTTGAAAAAGGCAGTTTTCACTTTTTGATCAGCAACATCTTCGATTGCGTAACAAGAAAGCCCCAAAGTGTTTTCATAGTATGCAATTGCCTCCTCCAGATTTTTAACAGCTATTCCAACGTGCTCAATATGTGACAGTTCCATTTTTTAATGTTTATTATAAATTAATTTAGAAAAATAGACAATTTTATTTGTAGTTATTTAATAATCAATGAATAATTTTTTAGTTCAGAATAAAGTCAAATAAGTTTTATTTTGATTTAAGTAAGTAATTGAATAATATTGTAGAAAATTTGATTCTATGAACCGTCTAGTTTTATTTATTGCGATAATTACCCACAGCTTGTTGTTACGAGGGCAGAGTTTTACTGATATTCAGGCAGGGCTAACAGGCGTTAGTGAAAGTGCCAGTAACTGGATTGATTATAATCAGGACGGTGCTATTGATATTTTTGTAACCGGCGACTTTTATAATAACACACGTCACGGGATAAGCACGAAACTCTATAAGAATATTAGAAATGATAGGTTTACCGAGACACATTCACCGGCCATTAATGTTTACAGGGGTGATTTTGACTGGGCAGATTATAATAATGATGGTGTAGAAGACCTGTTCATTATTGGCGAAACTTCCAACGGAAATCTTGTTTCATACCTTTATAGCAATAACAGGACCGCTAATTTTATGCGCGTCCCTACTTCAATTCCCGGATTTCGAGACGGTTCGGTAGAATGGGGCGATTATGACCGCGATGGTGATTATGATTTGCTAATTACGGGTTATACTAAAAATGGTCCTGCCAGTAAAATCTACCGCAACGATCGAAACAACAAATTTATGGATGTTAATGCCGATTTACCTGGAATTTCTTACGGTGTAGGTCGTTGGGCTGATTACGATAATGATGGAGATTTGGATATTATCATTAGTGGAAATGAGAGCTCGGGCAGAGTTATAACGAAGTTATTCAGAAATGACAATGGTATTTTCAATTTTGTAGATATTGGATTTACCGACTTAAAACTAGGAGACATTGCTTGGGGTGATTATGATAATGATGGTGATCTGGATTTTGCAATAATTGGTGAAACGCAATCGGGAAGATATGAAAGTAAATTATATTCTAATTTGGAGGAAGGAGTTTTTTCGCAGGCCTTACCAAATTTTATACCCGTAAGATCAGGATCTGTTGATTGGGGAGATATGGACCATGATGGTGATCTCGATCTGCTCCTTACCGGTGAAAGTAAATCAGGAGCCGTTTCAAAAGTTTATCGTAACGACAGGAATGGTTTTTTTACCGATATTAATGCCAATATTATTGGATTGTACATGAGTGATGGACATTGGGGTGATTATGATAACGATGGAGATTTGGATATTGTAATTTCCGGAATGTCAAATAATTATGAATTCATCTCAAGAGTTTACAGAAACGATGCCATGCGGACTGAAACGGTTAAAGAAGGCGATGATGGAGTAACTGATATTTGGAATATCACAGTTGTAGTAGAACCAAAGCCACGAAAAATTTATTACTATGTTTTTGCTTCATGTTATTGTGATATAAACGGGGAGGGGAAAAAGAATTATCATGCATTTTTCAGCCCGGTAAAAAAACAAACCGTTCAATATGAATTGCAACGAAAATTCAATAAGATAGTTAGAGAACATTTTCCAAATTGGGTTGAATTTGACCAGGCTAATATTATCGAGAACGGTTTTGAGACAATACAAAAAGCTTCCGAATCAAAACGGATAGCAATAAGAGAGTACGAGTCGAAGAATTTTGAAATTCATGAGATTAAGTGGTAGTTGATTGCTCACAGAGTTCTTCGAATTACATTTAACTATTTCTCCTTCCAATCACCGTTTTTTTTAATGATATTAATTAATTCATCAGTCGCCATTTCCTGGGGAACATTTTTAAGTATTATTTCATTACGCTTATAAATATGAACCTCTCCTTTTCCTACACCAACAAAACCGTAATGAGATCCGGCCATTTCTCCCGGCCCATTTACAGCACACCCCATAACAGCAATTTTAAGTCCGGGCAAATGTGATGTTTGCTTCTTCACTTCTTCCAGTTGTTGGATAACATTTATTGACGAGCGCCCACATGTAGGGCATGCAATATATTCTGTTTTGGTTATTCGCAAACCTAATACCTGAAGAATGTTCAGAGCAAGCTTTGCGAGGTTATCTGACGAAGTGGCACCTGAATTTTCAATCCAAATACCATCAACATTCTGGTTTAGAATAGTAACTGTAGCTTCAACAGCTGCTTTCATTATTAAGTCATCATATGATAAACCAGTATAATTGAACTTACTAACGTAAAATAACTCTTCATTGAATATATGTTGTTCTACAGTACATTTAGAATTTTGCGAAACCTCATTTTTCCTACCCAGCCGGCAAGCTGCTGTCATCCTTGAGCGTAGCGAAGGATATCTAAAGAGCTTATTTTCTACATCTTTAGATTCCTGCCAGTTCGGCAGGCGGGCTTCACTGCGTTCAGAATGACAAGTTTTTGTAGGTTTGACATAGGTCATATGCTGTTTTTCAACAGATAGATCAGAAAATGATGAATATCCCGATGTTATAACAACCGGAGGTACTACAAAAAATTTGCTTTTCGGAAAATTAATTATTTCAGGGGAAATTTCTTTTATTACGTTTTCCCGTTTCCCGAAAAATTCAACCAGCTTAAGTGCAACCGGTATTTCCTCAATTGGGTCTTCGGTAAGAGAAACACGAATAGTATCACCAATTCCATGTGCTAATAAATAACCAATTCCGGCTGCTGATTTTATTCTGCCCTCTTCATTGCAACCTGCTTCGGTTACACCAAGATGAATTGGATAACTTAGACCGGCTTCTGATAATCTTTCAACAAGTAGCATATTGGCTTCAATCATGGTAACAACATTACTTGCTTTGATTGATAGCACCAGGTTATGAAAATCATTTTTGTGGCAAACTTGCACAAACTCCATAATCGACTCCACCATCCCTCGGGCTGTATTGCCATATTTAAATAATATGCGCCCGGATAATGAACCATGATTTGCTCCTATTCTAATTGCTGTACCGCATTGTTTACAAATACTAAGCAGGGGGATTAGTTTTTTAGCAATCCTATTGACCTCATAATCATTATCCTGAAAACTATTTGATGAACCTGCCTCTGGCTTGTCAACATAATTACCGGGATTTATGCGCACTTTTTCTACAAAATGAGCAGCAACTTCTGCAACTTTAGGATTGAAATGCACATCTGCAATTAAAGGTATATCCACGCCAGCTTTTCGAAGCTCATTCTTAATATTTTTCAGATTGTCAGCTTCTTTGATGTTTTGGGTGGTAATTCTCACACAATCACACCCGGCCTCTGCCAAACTGATAACCTGCTCAACCGTGGCGGTTGTATCCATGGTATTTGTAGTTGTCATAGATTGAATACGAACAGGATTTTTCCCGCCAAGGGCAACATTGCCAATTTGCACTATTGAGGATCGGAAAGCCAATTTTTTAAAACTTAGTAAACAAATATCTATTTTTTGGAGATTTTCAAAAATAATATATTTAAGTACTCTATTAAATTTATTGTAAAAATACAACTCTTGATTTCAACATATCTATTGTAAATAAAGGAGTGTAATTATTGAATTTCTGTAAGAAGTGTGTAAACGAACTACTCTTTATGCATTACTAATACACATTTATTTGCATTTGTAATGCACATTAACCATCTTTGCAATAAAATATTATAATTATGATGTTAGAAAAACAAATCCGGGAAGTTTATCAATATCAAAAAGAGTATTTCAAAAATCTTTCTTTAGGATCCTCCAGAGCTTTACTTGCTGACGTGGATTTAAAAGATTACAATATTAAAATTATTTCAGGTATTAAGCAAAGTGGTAAAAGTACTTTATTAATGCAATTTCTAAATCAAGTAAGTACATTTAATTTTTTAAGTTTTGAGGATCCCAGATTGAGCAATTTCGAAGTAAGCGATTTCTTCAAGCTCGAGCAAATTTTTCAAGAAAATTACGGCTCAGATGTCTATTTTTTTGATGAAATACAAAATATAGATGGATGGGAGCAGTTTATTCGTTCACTTCACGACAAAAAGATAAAAGTAATAATATCAGGTTCTAATGCTTCATTGTTAAATACAGAATTCGGGACAACCCTAACTGACAGACAAATCTCTTATGAGCTTTACCCTTTTTCTTATAATGAATTTTTAACTAGTCAAAATAAAACCGAAGGCATTGACTCATTCGGTGAATTTTTAGAAATGGGGGGATTCCCGGAGTATCTGAAAACAAAAAACAGAAACATATTAGTTCGCTTGTTTAACGACATAGTTTATAGAGATATTATTGTAAGACATGGGTTGCGAAATGCCAAAGTAGTAAAAGAGCTTGTTATTTACCTTGCAACAAATATTGGTAAGGAGTTTTCTTTTAACAAATTGGCAAAAACATTTGAGATGGGATCGGTAAATACGGCGCTTTCTTATATATCCTATTTGGAGGATGCTTATTTATTTTTTACCGTACCCCGATTTAGTTATTCTCTAAAGCAACAAGCCAGGAATCCTAAAAAAATATATGGTGTTGATTCTGGTCTTGTTAGTAATTTATCCCTGTCGTTTTCGAATGACAAAGAACGTTTATTGGAGAATGTGGTTTTTATCGAGCTCAAGCGCAGAGGAAAAAACATTCTTTACTATAGAAATAAGGGTGAATGTGATTTTGTGGTTTCAAAAAACAAAAAGATTGAAAATATTATCCAGGTTTGTTTTGAACTAAACCATGATAATTTGCAACAAGAATTAAGTGGCCTTTATGAAGCCATGGATGAGCTTAATTCAGATTCAGGACTAATCTTAACCATGAATCAGGATGATAAGATTGTACAGGGTAATAAAACAATAATTGTTACACCTGTTTGGAAATGGATGTTGAATTACACACCGAGACCTTTGCAAAGCAAAAACCATTTCTTTTTTGATTAATTTATATTTCGTTTGATGGCAATTTTTTGAATTTTTGACTACACCTTTACTTTAACCAAAATAAAGTTTCTAATATCACAATTCAGGAATGTAGCATTAAAAGATGAGTGTATTAATATAATTGAATAGAAAGGCCAACATTCACAATTCCTTTGTAGCCATATCCAAATTCAACAGTACCTGCAATTGAATCACCGATTCTGACACCGATTGCATTAATTTGCCAGGCTATCCGGTTTATGCTACCAGAAACACTTGGACTGCCACTGTTGGATAATGGATTAAGCGTTTCACTCCCAAAAGAATAACCAATACCAAGTCCTGAATAAAGCTGTATTTTGTTCATATTCTGATAACGATACTGTCCATCAACAGCAATTGTTATAAACCTCCGATTCAACTCACCCTCATAATGGCCAACGTTATAAATATCTCCTGTCGTCTGGCAGTAGGCTGCTGAGATACCCCATAGCATAAGTTCGTTTTTTGAAACGCGCCTGTAACTGACGGAAACAACACCAGACCCTCTATAATTATCACGAACATAACGCCTATCAGGGAATTTTTCATTCAACATTGTTGAGTTTATATCCACAAACAGGTCGGTAGCTGGTAACCCGTAGCTTGCCATAATGTCGTGGTGTAAATAGCTCCGGTCGTATGTTTGGCTGACCAGGTTATTGGTGACAATAAATAATAAAAAGTAAATAAGGGTTCTTGACATTAATAATGATTTTGCTCAAAAATAGTTATTTTTGCGGCAACATAAAAGATAATAATATGAGTACAGAAACTACAGTAATTGAAACATTAGCAAAAGCCGGAAAACCATTAAAATCAGGTGAGATTGCAGAAATGACCGGCATTGACAAAAAAGATATTGACAAGGCAATAAAGTCGTTAAAAAAAGAAGAGAAGATATTCTCTCCTAAGAATTGCTTTTATGCAGTTAAATAGGTGCTATTAACGGCTCACAAGGGTAATCTTGCTGTCATTTTGAGAAGCTTTCTGCTTTGAACCTCTGCTAAAGCTTTGGCGAAACGTGGAAGGCAGATTGCGACGAAAAATCTACTGAGGAAAACCCATATTTCATGACCCAAAACTAGCGCAAGTCTGAAGCGCCGGTTTGCACGTTGGGACTTGTGCTTTAATGCAACAGTACTAAGCTTTTAGCACAAGTCCCTCCTCCCTGGCTTACCCGACAGACTTGCGTTAGTTCTGGGAATCTTTCCGCCTTGAACCTCTTCTAAAGCTTCGGTGACATATGGAAGGCGGATTGCGACGAAAAATCTCCTGAGTAAAACTCAATTTTTAAGAGAGCTTATTTAATAGCGTGAATGAAATAATAGCCCAAGGCCTGCCTACACACAAGGCTGGGCTGGAAGACTTGGACTAATAGGGGGGAGAGGTTTGGCTGATATAGAACTATTATTTTAGTACAGATCAAACTCAAAACCAGAACACAAAACCAACCAAAACCAGCAATAAAACTAGCGCAAGTCTGAAGCGCTGGTTCGCGCGTTGGGACTTGTGCTTTAATGCATTAGCTAAGCTTTAGCACAAGTCCCTCCACACCAGCTTACCCGACACAGACTTGCACTAGTTCTGGGTTTCTGTGCACGTCTAATCCTTCAAACAACGAACATAAAAACCATGATTGCCATTTGATTCTGTACGCATAATTTTATCTTGATAGCAATCAATATTTCTTGCCCAACCATATTCTGTAGAGGTCCATATTAAAGTTTGGGTTCCAAGGTTTTGATAACTCCCATTAACTTCACGATAACCACCTCCAAGAATTGAAAAACCATAAGTATTAATTCCATTTCCATTATAGCTCCATGTCCCATCCGACTTTAATATAAAACCAACATCAATTCCTCTCCAACCAGTATTATCCCATTCTGGATCACCTACACCGTATTGACTATCCACAGTCCCCTCCAATACTTTCCATTCATCATCACTCGGCAAATGCCATCCATCAGGACAAATTCCCTGCGTACCTTCTAATGTGGTATAATCCATCATTTCATCCCATTGGTATAAACCACCATATATTTCGCAATTTTCAGGATCATCATCATAGCAATACTTTTCTATATTACCATTATTGCTCATTCCCTGGTTTCCATCAATGCGGGTTCCTACATTAAGGTTTTCTTTCAACCAGCATTGGCCACCTATAAGAACTGTATTGTATGTTTGGCCCTCATAATAAACAGTAGGCGTTCCAGGGCAGGGTTCGCCTCCGCCGCCACCTGTAACTGTGAATGGGCCAATATAATTTGTCGGCAATGAACGGCATACATGATCAGAACTGTTTGTCCAAATAGCTTCGATTCTATAATAATATTCATTACCGGAACTTACGGCGTTATCCGTATAAGTAGTTGTACTTGCATATATCTCATCAATCTTATTGAAATTGCCTGTACTGTTCACACTCCTGTAAATGTAAAAATACTGTGCGTAACTATTGCCTGGATCGTCCCATTGAAGTGAAATATCACTTACATTCGCATTTCCTGTTAAATTTACTGGTGTTTTAGGAACAATGGCTTGTTCAAACTGGCCGGATTCACCATCGCCGTTAAAAGCAGTTACCTTATAGCAATAGTAGTTTGCCGGATCAATATTATTATCAGTTAAGAATTCCACGCCGGCTCCTGTCTGTCCCAACAAGCTATAGTTTGTGTTAAAACTGTTTACGGCTTTATATACTTTAAAACCATCCTCATTGGACGACATATCATTCCAATAAATACCTGTTCCGCTCTCCTCGGGCCAATAACCCTGCGAACACATTATGTGGTTCAATAGGGATACCTGTTCCACCTGTAACGTCAAATGTCCAAGTAGGCCCGGTTGAACTATTATCATGATCATCTTTCGCAACTATTTTCCACCAATAGGTTTCCCCCGCAATCAGATCATCAACCACAAGGGATTTATCGGGATGATCAGATTCATATAGTGGAGGAGGGTTGTTATTTCCGAAATAAATATCATAAACCATTGGGTCATTTTCAGGATCATCACAATTCCACTGAAGAACAATTACTGTGACATCTTGTGAGGAATTGTTTGGAGGGAAAATCAGGACTGGCTCTGTTGGTGCCTGATTACCCTGGGTAACAGAAACCTGCACTGAGGCATCATCTGTCATGCCTCCGGTATCTCTCACCCTAAGCTTTACGTTATAACTACCTGCCTGAGAATATTGGTGGGGCTCAGTCTTCACAGTGCTCCAGTCTGTGTCCCAGGTTCCATCGTCTTCCCAATCCCATATCACTTCCAAAGCAGATAATGGGTCTTCATTATCACTACAATAAGTTGCATTAAAGTTAAATATGGTTGATGTAGTTCCGGATGATGGATTTACTGAAAAAACTGCTTCTGGCGGAGTATTGTTTGTAGGTTCTTGCCAATAATCATCAACATAATTATTATCATTATCATCGTTTGAAATAATCATGTCAGCAAATTTTTTAGCTTTTTTACTATTGGAGAAAATGAATTGTTTTGACATACCTGCAAAGGGCATTTCTTCACTTTGGAATTGCCAGTTAACAAAAATATAATATTTTTTACTTGGATTTATTTGAAAGGACGCATCTTCTTCGAAATGAAAGATCAGAGGTTCTAACGAAAACCATTTTTCATAAAGGCCCCATTCTTCTTGAGGGAGGATTTCTGAGATGTAATAAGTGGTACCTGTATTAGCATTTGTGACAAAAGCTTTGTAATAATAATTACTTCCAATATTTTCATAACCACGTATTAGATCAATAGTATACCATTTTCGAAACATATTAGGCACACCTTTCTCAACCAGGGTAATAGTAATTCTAATTTTCTTTTTCCAGCTATTTCCATAGTAATCATCATCAATAATAGCAGACCAAACATTGGGTTCAAGTAAATGAGCAAGGTTATATGCAAATGTTGTTGGTATACCTCGTAATCCAAGTGGTTGATCATTATCTGAACGGCTTCCAATAATAAGTCTTGCTCCTATATGACCATTGATATTAAGCATTTCAAAAGCTGTGGAGATATTTTTTTTCCATCTTGTGTAGTATGAGAAGTGATCAGTTTCAGCGTAAATTATATTTGTGGACACATCAAATGACCTTGTACAAAGTTCTTCTATTATCAATGAATCAGGATCATAGTGAATAACTGCAACCTCAGCCGTATCAGAAGACTGGTCATATGGTATTCCTATTACAACTGGTTTATTAAATACTAATCCTTCGGGTTCAAATTTAATGAATCGCAAAGATGAGTCTTCTTCAATTCTAATATTTTCAGGAGCCAGAGATATTTTAATATTTTCTACAGTGGTTAAAGCTCCTTGAGGTATGTTGACTGAAACTCCATTTAACGGAGAACTTGGATCTTCAATTGTTACTGTACCTCCAATTGGGCCAATTTCACCTTCTCCATTTGTGTAAACTGGTGGTGTAGGCACATTGTTATCATCATTATCTTTTTTACATGATTCAATAACAAGCAAGGTAAATACTAAAATTGTAAATATTACCAATGAAATTAAAAATCTATGTATTTTCATTTTATATAATTATTAGTTAATTTATTTCAAAAATACAATCACTGATTATCTTATTCAACTATTTGATATTCTATTGTCCCAAACACAACAATCAGAGTACTAAAGCATTGTTTTAGGGTACGAAAGAGAAATATATTGATTGGAAAGGTATTTATTTATTAAATTTGTAACAGAATCTGCATCCATGATCCCGAAAATAAAAAATATCGTATTCAAAACCTGGTTCCTGGCACTGATAATAAGCATACCGGTTATTGTTCTCTTACCTCCTATCTTCAACAAATACCAGGTCAGAACAATTGAAGAAGGGCGCTTGCCACTTATTGATCACTTCAGGTATTTTCATTTCGATCTTGATCATGATGGTTATAGCGAGCAGGTAAGGTCGTACTATGATAATATTGAAGAAATACATACTGTTCGGGTCTTCAGGCCTGATGGTGGTATTATTGATCAATGGAACTTTGATGGCCATCCTCCTTATAATATTGATAGTGACATATTAGTAATTGGTGATTACGATAAAGACGGATTATCCGAGATATTTATATTCTGCGAATTAGGTGATACAATTATGTTGAATTGTATTGAACCCGGTGATACATTTTCTGAATTGAATTTCCGGAATAAGAAACTTTTTGTACTCAGCCGTGAATACAGTACACCTGACTATTCAATTCATGATCCCATTTTTGCAGATATAAATAATGATAATTACGAAGATATTATATTTACAACTCATTCAGGTTTTGCTAAATTCCCCAGAAATGTTTATATGATTGATCTGCATAATAACACTGTAATTTCCTCCGCGAAAATCGGAACCGGATTAGGCAGTTTATACCTTGCTGACCTTGATCAAGATAATAAATTTGAGATTACCGGTTTTACATGTGCAGCAGGTAATGTTCATGATTCAATGAAAATTCCATACAATGATTACAGCGCCTGGGTACTTGTATTCGATGATGACCTCTCCCTGCTTTTCGAACCCATTGAACGACCTGGTTTCAGAAGCGGTTTTGAAGTCTTTCCATTCATTAACAATAAAACAAATTATATTGTTGCTTACTATAACCATATTGGCCAAAACGATAATTATCCTGAATTGATGATCATCGATGGAAAAGGTGAAATAGTAAAAAATTACAATTTCCCAAAATCCGATAAAAAAAACAGAATGTTATTTCTTAATGAGACAAATAAAAAGCTCCTCTTTAATATTGTGGACACTGACGGCAAGATTATTTCTTTTAACAAAGACCTGGAAATTACAGGGATAAATGAGCTGGGACGAAAAATCTCTCCTGGTGTCTACCCAACTGACCTCAACAAGGATAGTAAACCTGAATTCCTTTTCACAACCAATAATAATGAATTGATAATCATATCCGATGATTTCAGTTATCAGGTACTGCTGTCCTTTGATTCACCAATTAATTTGCAAAACATGTCTCTTATTGATAATGGGTTGAAAAACAGGATATTCTATATTCATAATAATAAATTCTATTTTATCCTACAGTATCAATTCAATCCATTGTACTATTTGCGTTTTCCTGTTTATTTGGGCATATTTTGTGTTTTATGGCTTTTTATTTTGTTTGTCCGAAAGCTTCAACTCATCCAGATCCAAAAGCAAAACCAGATCAGAAGTCAAATTGTGAATTTGCAGTTAAAAAATTTCCGTAATCAAATGGATCCCCATTTCACATTCAATGTGTTTAACACAATGGCACATCAGTTCAAAAACGAAAGCCCCGAAAGTTATAATGCCTTCATGGAGTTTTCGAACCTGATTCGTAAAACCCTCATCTCTTCTGATAGTATTACCAGATCCATCGAAGATGAACTAAGTCAGCTTAAAAGTTATCTCGAGCTGGAAAAATTGCGATTTGCCGATAAAGTTCAATATACTATTCTGGTTGAAAAGGATGTCGATAAAAAAATACATATTCCTAAAATTATATTGCAAACCTATGTGGAAAATGCAATTAAACATGGTATCCAACATAAAACAGATGGCGGCACTGTAGTTATTCAGATAAAGAAGGACACTCATGCAGTTTTGTTTGAAATAACCGATGATGGCATTGGCAGACAAAAAGCAAAGGAGCTGGCAACCGACAGCACCGGTTTTGGTTTAAAAATAATGGATAATTACTTCCGCCTTTTTAATGAATATAACGTAAGTAAAATTAAGCACGAGATAATTGATCTGTACGATAAACATAATAATCCTGCAGGTACCAGAGTCAGAATTTTAATACCTTTGAATTTCAGTTATAAACTTAAAAAGCATGGAAAAGCATAAGTTAACGGCTATACTGGTTGATGACGAGCCGGAGGCTATTAGTTACTTGTGTGAATTATTGGAAGAACATAAGGAAATAGAGCTGCTTGCCTGTACTACCGACCCCAAAATAGCAATTGAAGAAATTAACAATTTAAAGCCAGATATTCTTTTTCTTGATGTTCAAATGCCTGGCAATACGGGGTTTGATATTATTAAGGCAGTAAGAAGTAACAGTTATAAACCTCATGTAATCTTCACTACGGCTTTTGAACAATATGCCATACGAGCCATTAAATATGCTGCTTTCGACTATTTGCTGAAACCGATAAATGCTTTTGAATTGGAAAATGCAATACGCAGAATTAGTAATTTGAAGGATAAGGAATCGAAGTCTGGGCAATTTGCTCGGTTATTCGATAAGATAAACAGCTCGCAACCGCTCAAATTTAATACCAGCACAGGTTTTATTGTCATCCATCCGTATGAAATTATTTATTTGGAAGCAAGCAGGAATTATTGTGAACTTTTTCTTATAAACAACCGTAAGGAGCTGGTAACAACCAATATGAGTCAGGTTAGCCGGATGCTTCCCTATAAATGTTTCTACAGGATCAGCCGTTCACATATTATCAACCTTGAGTTTTTGCAAAAAGTTGAACGAAGTAAAAAGGCATGTTACCTGCAAGCTGATGGTGAGTCAGTAATTTTATCTATTTCAAGAAGTGAGATACAGGAATTTGAGAAGATGTTTAGCACCTTATCATGCAAGTAATTAATGAACTACCTCGCCGCAAGCGGACGAGGTATCGGCAAAGGGTTTCTTTTTTAATACGCCCCAAGGGGCGGGGAATATGACCCAAGAGATCCTTCGCCTTTGCTCAGGATCAGTTCGGCTAATTAATTCCAGTTCACTATCGTTCCTGGAATCAAAGCCTCACTGATTTAATTTTATATTTTTGATGTATATTTGCATATTATAAATATATATCACAAATAATGACAACTTTTACCAGCACTTTACCCGATGAGCTTCTGAACAGGTTAAATGAAAAGGCCAAAAGTCTTGCAATGCCAAAAAACAAGATCATTGAAAAAGCATTAAAAATCTACTTAGATCAATTAACCCGTGCCGAATACGTAAGGTCTTATAAGCAGGCCGGTAGCGATGTTGACATATTTAGCATGGCAGAAGAAGGAATGGAAGATTATTTAAAACAGCTTGATTAATGCAACAACGTGAAATTTGGTTTGCCGACCTGAACCCTGTAATTGGAAGTGAACAAAGCGGACTTCGGCCAGTAGTTATAGTAAGCGGGAATATGCTTAATCAACTTCTTCCTATTGTAATTACCTGTCCGTTGACAACAAGGATTAAAAATTACAAAGGGAATATTGTACTTGATCCTGATGAGCGAAATGGCATATCACAAAAATCTGAAATCATGATTTTTCATATACGATCAATTTCCAAAAACCGTCTTGTAAAGAAAATCGGAAGCATTACAAAAGCAGAACTGATAATACTAAAACAAGGATTAAACGATATTTTAAGATACTGAGTTAAAGTTTTTCATTACTTTTGGCGTCGTGAAAGAAGTTATTAAAATAGGGAGGCTTAGGTGGCTGCACATCAACAATCCAACTGAAGAGGATTTTTATGAATTTGAGCATAAATTTCACTTTCACCGGTTAGATATTGAAGACTGTCGTCAAATAAACCAACGTCCAAAAATCGACATGTATGACGATTACTATTTTTTGATTCTTCATTTTCCTGTTTTCGACAGAAAAAACCTGTTTATTAAACCACGCGAGTTAAGAGTTTTTTGGGGAGAGGATTTTTTAATAACTGTAGGTAAAACTCATTGGATAGTTGATAAGATGTTTGAAGAGGCCAAGGAGCAGGAGAAAAATGGTATCGATTTTGAAATTGGCACATCCGATGCATTGTTATACACTATTCTTGAAAAACTGATGACCGAATCGGTATTTATTTTGCGGAAAATTGGCCTTGAGCTTGAACTAATAAACCGTGAACTGTTTAGTGGAAAGGCACGAAGAATTATTGAAAGGCTTTCGGTTACACGGAAAAATATTATTGCCATTAATACAATGTTCAAACCTCAACTTCGGGTGTTTAACAAGTTTGAGTCGGGCAAGGTTGAAGGTTTTGCTGTAAACATGGAGGATTACTGGGGCAATATTCTTGACTATTACGACAAAATGTGGGATTTGACCGAAGATTACGGCGAATTAATTGAGGGCTTGTCAACAACTTTCGACTCGATGCAGACCAACAAAACCAACGAGATAATGAAGACGCTTACCCTTATCTCCTCTATTATATTACCGCTTACCTTCCTCACCGGCCTTTATGGGATGAATGTGCTGTTACCTATGCAAAAGGATAATTTGGCATTTTGGATAATAATAGTAGTAATGTTCTCCATCGGTGGAGGGATGATCGCCTATTTCAGGAGAAGAAGGTGGCTATAGGCGTTCGTGTTTGCTTCAGTATTGTTGTAAATTGACTTAATTACTCAATGTCAAATTAACCTAAATAATCAGGTATTAGAAATTCATTAATTGCCTATTTCTTTTGAAAAATATTTTCCTGCCTTTGAATGGATTCCTTATGTATCAGGTTAAGTAATTTCTTTAAAAAACCTTCTTCGAGTCCCAGATGTGTGCCAATCGACATCCTGTCATTTATAATACCTGCCCACCGTTTCATTTGAAGGATTGTTATATCGTTTTCTTTTTTGTAATCACCAATTTCATCAACTATCTCCATGCGTTTGGCCAATATTTGAAGTAGCTCACCATCAAGCTTATCTATTTCGGTGCGAAGTTCTTCAAGTTTATGCTGGAAATTTATGTCGCCACTTTTAACTCTTATTACAAGCTTGTTAAGAAGATATTGCAGTTCGTCAGGTGTAATTTGCTGAGCAGCATCGGTAAAAGCATTTTCAGGGTCGTGATGGCTTTCAATCATCAATCCATCCATTTCAAGGTCTAAGGCTTTTTGGGCAATCGATTCTATAAGATCGGGGCGTCCACATATATGACTTGGGTCGACAACAATAGGAAGCATCGGCGCAATTCTCTTGAGCTCAATCGGAATTTCCCACATAGGCGCATTTCTAAAAGGTGATTTCTCGAAATAATGAAACCCGCGATGAATGGCAATCAGCTTGTTTATTCCGGCTGCATTTATTCGTTCGATGGCCCCAAGCCACAAATTAATATCGGGGTTTAGAGGGTTTTTAACCATAACCGGAATATCAACTCCCGTTAGTACTTCGGCAATAGCCTGTACCGAAAAAGGATTGCCAACCGTGCGGGCACCAATCCATAATATGTCAACATCATGTTTTAATGCTAATTCCACATGACTGCTGTCAGCAACCTCAACTGTTGTTAACAGGCCTGTTTCATTCTTTACCTGTTTTAACCAACTTAGTCCTACTTCACCAACACCATCAAAATCACCCGGCCGCGTTCGTGGTTTCCAAATACCTGCTCTAAATACATTTAATTGCTTTACAGAAGCAAGTTGTCGGGCAGTTTTTAACAGCTGTTCTTCACTTTCGGCACTACATGGCCCGGCAATTACCAAAGGTTTGCCACCGGTATCAATCCAGTCGTTAAGAGGTAGTATTTTTAGTTTTGGGCTCATATAGTACAGCTTCAACAGCTTCAACTTTTCCAGATCTAAAGATCTGGAAAAGTTAAGAAATTTTTAATTTTTTATAAGATTCATTTCGTCCAACAGATATCCTGCTCCAGCGTATTTATCTACAATGAAAAGGAAATAGCGAATATCGATGGATATATTCCGACAAACTTCAGGGTCGTACATTAAATCGCTCATAGTACCTTCCCAGCAACGATCGAAATTAACTCCAATAAGCTGGCCTTCGGCATTCAGCACAGGACTTCCCGAATTACCGCCCGTGGTATGGTTACTTGCTGCAAATCCAACATGTAAGGTACCATCTTTATCTGCGTAAGTACCGTAATCTTTGTTGTTGTACAATTCTCTTAGTCTGTCGGTTACAACATAATCATAAATATCAGGATCTTCCTTTTCCATTATCCCTTCCAGAGTAGTAAAGTGCTTGTAATAAACCGCATCTCTTGGTGAATACCCGTTAACTTTTCCGTATGAAACTCGCAAAGTAAAGTTTGCATCCGGATAAAATCGGGTATCCGGCTTCATCTCCATTTGTGCTTTCATGTAAATACGCTGCAAACTGTCGATGGCATTGTTAAGCACAATTCTTTTAGTTTCAAATTTTGTTTTGTAAAGAGCCTCCATTTCATAAGCCATTTTGTATGCAGGGTCGTTTTGGAGTTTTTTATATTTCTTTGGTTTATAATTGTTAAGAAATGAAATCAGTTTATCTTCTTTATCGAATATTGACTTCGAAAACACATAATCGGTATATGCCAGGTAATTATTATTGTACTTATCGTGGATTGCGGTGAAAAATTCAGGTTTAAATTCCGAACTCATATTTTGGTCGTACAATCGTAGCATTACAGCCATAACTTCTTCGTCAATAGGCTGATAATAATCCTTAAAAAATTCGGAAGCCTGGTTTTTCAGTTGGGCAATTTGTTTGTTGATAGCATCATCATTTTTAGGGTCGTTTTCACTTAACTCGATGAGTTTTTTATAAGAGTTTGCAAACTTCACAATTTCAATTGCCATTCCGGCTTCCATCAAATAGTCGGTAGCCAGATTTATCGGCGTAAGATCATTATATAGCCTTTTGAATTCGAGTAATAAATTTATGTATTGATTATTTCCTGACGAACCAGCCCAGTCGTGAAATTCCTTTTCAAAATTCTGTTTTGCCTCAATCCCTTTCATTCGTTTAACTCCACCTGTTTCACCTATCATTTTTTTCCAGTAGTTGGCAACGCGGGCATCTTTGGTAGCATATTGGATGCGAACCTTTGGGTAGGTGGATGAATATTTATTGAAAATTCCAAGTCTTTTTTCACGTAGCTCAATCTTCTTGGGGTTTTCTATTTCTGTAATCATCTCAACAGCATACGAAGGCAGATACTCATTTGTGCGTGCGGGGTAGCCAAATACAAAAGTAAAGTCGTTTTCTTCAACACCATCAAGTGATATCGTAAAATAATATTTTGGTTGATAAGGAACATTATCTTCAGAATATTCGGCCGGATTACCATCTTTATCAACATAAATTCTAAATAGTGAAAAATCGCCGGTATGGCGCGGCCACATCCAGTTGTCGGTATCGCCGCCAAATTTTCCAATGTTTGAAGGGGGCGCACCTACAAGGCGTATATCTTTAAAAACCTCAGTAATCATCATATAATATGCGTTTCCTTGAAAAAACGGTTTTATCGCAGCATTATACGTGGACTCCTTTTCGAAATTGGTGGTTACTCTTTGTATGTTGTCTTTAATGATAATTTGCCGTTCCTTCATAGTCATATTTTCATCAACACCTGCAAGAACACTGTCGGTAACCTTCTTCATCTCAATTAATAGTGTGGCGGTGAGGCCTGGGTTTGGAAGCTCTTCACTTTTGTTCATTGCCCAAAATCCATCAGTTAAATAATCGTGTTCAACAGTACTGTGCTTTTGAATATTTCCAAATCCACAATGGTGATTTGTAAGAAGTAGTCCATCTTTTGAAATAATCTCGCTTGTACAACCTCTTCCGAATAATAGTATTGCATCTTTCAGACTGCTATGATTAATTGAATAAATATCTTCGGCAGTTATTTTCATTCCCATTTCCTGCATTTCCTTTTCGTTCATTTGTTGCAGAAGCATTGGTATCCACATCCCTTCACCACCAATGAGTGTTGTTCTGAGGAAAACAGCAATCAACAAGATTAAAATCGTAGACTTAATTTTCATATTTATCTGTATTATAATAGGATGTCAAAAGTATTGAAAAAATTGGAAACAAGGGACAAGAAACAGGATTCAGGATTTGTTTTTATTTATAGTTTATCTTGATTCCTGAATTCATTAATCTTCTCTCTATTAATCTTAAACTTCAAACTTTCCCTATATTTGCAGCTACTTGAAAATTCATTGAAAATGACACAAGATCAAAAGGTATATAAACCAAAAAATCATATTCGTATTGTTACTGCTGCTTCGTTGTTCGATGGTCACGATGCTGCAATTAATGTTATGCGGAGGATTATCCAATCCTCGGGTGCCGAGGTTATTCATCTTGGCCATAACCGTTCGGTACACGAAATAGTAGATACTGCAATTCAGGAAGATGCACAAGCTATTGCCCTAACTTCATATCAGGGAGGGCACATGGAGTTTTTTAAATATATGTATGATATGCTTGCAGAAAAAGGTTGCGGGCACATTAAAATATTTGGCGGTGGCGGCGGAGTAATCCTTCCCGAAGAAATAAAAGAACTTCAGGAATATGGAATTAGCCGTATTTACTCTCCTGATGATGGTATGGAAATGGGCTTGCAAGGCATGATAAACGACCTGTTGAAAAAATCTGATTTCCCTACCGGGAAAAATCTAAATGTTGATTTTAACGCTATACAAAATCGTGATTATGCTGCCATTGCACAATTGATATCTGCGGCCGAAAATAATCCTAAACAAACAACTCTGGTAATAAAAAAGCTATCGAATAAAATTAATGGAAACAAAGCCCCGGTACTTGGTATTACAGGAACAGGAGGATCAGGAAAATCGTCGTTGGTTGATGAAATAGTACGACGATTTTTATCCGACTTTCCCAACAAAACGATTGCTATTATCTCTGTTGACCCATCAAAAAGAAAATCAGGCGGTGCTTTGCTGGGCGACCGTATCCGCATGAATGCTATCGATAATCCGCGCGTTTATATGCGATCGCTTGCAACCAGGGAGTCGAATCTTAGCATTTCCAAATATGTTAAAGATGCCGCTACCATTGCTCAGGCAGCCGGATTCGACCTTATAATTCTCGAAACTTCAGGCATCGGGCAGTCGGATACTGCTATTATCGACCATAGCGATATATCATTCTATGTAATGACGCCCGAATACGGTGCCGCCAGTCAGCTTGAAAAAATCGATATGCTCGATTATGCCGACATTATTGCCTTAAATAAATCGGACAAACGTGGCGCTTTGGACGCATTACGGGATGTTAAAAAGCAATATCAGCGAAATAATATGCTATTTGATGTTGATACGAACCAGCTTCCAATTTATGGAACAGTAGCATCACAGTTTAACGATCCCGGAGTTAATGAATTATATGCCAACCTTTTAAAAATAATTAACAACAAAACCGGAGCTGATTTTATTCTTGCCGAAGAAACATTTTCACCTAGTCCGGATAAAATTTATATTATCCCGCCAGCGAGGGTAAGATATTTATCCGAGATCGCCGAAACCATAAGGAAATACAATAGTCGTGTTAAAAGCCAAAGTGCGATTGCACAAAAACTTTTTAGCCTTAACCAATCGATAAACATTGTAAAAGAAACAGGTAAAAAAAAGGAAGTCATTACCCTACAGGAAATTTATGATAATACCTTAAAAGAACTTGACCCGCGTAATAAAGAAATACTTGATACCTGGGAAGCAAAAAAGAAAATGTATGAAGGTGATTTCTACAGTTTTCAAGTAAGAAATAAGGAATTCAAAATTGCTACAAACACCGAATCACTTTCACATTTAAAAATACCTAAGGTATGTTTGCCAAGATACCAAAGCTGGGGCGAAATACTCAATTGGGTATTGAGTGAAAACGTACCCGGTGAGTTTCCGTTTGCAGCAGGTGTTTTCCCGTTTAAGCGCGAGGGCGAAGACCCAACCCGTATGTTTGCCGGCGAAGGTGGCCCCGAGCGTACCAACAGAAGGTTTCATTACGTATCGCGTGGGCTTGCCGCTAAACGGCTGTCGACAGCCTTCGATTCGGTTACCCTTTATGGAGAAGACCCGGATATGAGGCCTGATATTTATGGAAAAATTGGTAATTCAGGGGTAAGCATTTCGTGCCTTGATGATGGCAAAAAACTCTACTCAGGGTATAATCTGGCCGATCCAATGACTTCTGTTTCGATGACTATTAACGGCCCAGCCCCTACTATGGTCAGCTATTTTATGAATGCTGCCATCGACCAGCAATGCGAGATTTACATTAAGGAAAACGGACTGGAAAAAGAAGTAAAGAAGACTATTGAAAAAATATACGAAAAGAAAGGTACGGAAAGGCCATCTTATCAGGGTGAAATACCTGATGGAAATGATGGATTAGGGCTAATGCTTCTTGGCGTAACCGGAGACATGGTACTGCCTGCTAACGTTTACTCAAAAATTAAAAAGGAAACACTTTCACAAGTCAGGGGAACTATACAAGCCGACATACTAAAAGAAGACCAGGCGCAAAATACATGTATTTTTTCAACCGATTTTTCGCTGAAACTGATGGGTGATATTCAGGAATATTTCATCAATAATTATGTTCAGAATTTTTACAGTGTGTCCATTTCGGGATATCATATTGCCGAAGCAGGAGCCAATCCAATTAGTCAGCTTGCATTTACACTTTCCAACGGATTTACATATGTTGAGTATTATCTGTCGAGAGGGATGGACATAAATAAGTTTGCGCCAAACCTTAGTTTCTTTTTCTCAAATGGCGAAGACCCCGAATATGCAGTTATAGGAAGGGTAGCAAGATTGATTTGGGCTAAAGCCATGAAATTAAAATACGGTGCTAACGAACGCTCACAAAAGTTAAAGTATCATATTCAAACATCAGGTCGCTCACTTCACGCACAGGAAATTGACTTTAACGATATCCGCACAACTTTACAGGCATTATATGCAATTTACGACAATTGTAACTCACTTCATACCAATGCTTATGATGAGGCAATTACTACACCTACCGAAGAATCGGTAAGACGAGCCATTGCCATTCAGATGATAATAAATCACGAACTGGGTATGGCAAAAAACCAAAATCCATTACAGGGATCGTTTATTATTGAGGAGCTAACCGAGCTTGTTGAAGAAGCAATATTAAGCGAAATGGATCGCCTCACCGAACGAGGTGGAGTACTTGGATCAATGGAAACTATGTACCAGAGAGGAAAGATACAGGAAGAAAGTCTTTATTACGAAAACCTGAAACATTCAGGAGAGATGCCAATTATTGGCGTTAATACGTTTTTAGGCATCACCGGTTCAAAAACTGTAGTTCCCGGCGAAGTTATCCGTGCAACGGAAAAGGAAAAACAATATCAGATAAATATGCTTGATCAGCTTCACAATACCTGGCATGAGGAGGCGAAGGAAGCATTGCAAAAACTAAAGATATGTGCAATTAACAATGAAAATGTTTTTGAAGCACTTATGGATGCAGCCAAATTCTCTTCAATCGGGCAGATAACAGATGCGCTGTTTGAGGTAGGAGGACAGTATAGAAGGAATATGTAACAATGAAAGTTGTCGGGTTGTCGGGTTTTCCGCAGCTTGACAACAATGATAACTTGCTTCGTCGGCAGGCAAGTAACAACAACTTGACAACAACGATAACCTGCCTTGCCGGCAGGCAGGCAATGACAACCACGACAACAACACCATCTTTAAAATAACTCCCATGATTAATAAAAACATACTTATAATTTATCCGGAGGTAGGGGTAACGAAGATTGCCGTTTACCGGAGTGCGGAGCCAATATTCTTAAAAACCATTCTTCATTCTGAGGAGGATATTCGGTCGTTTAAACACTTTATCGATCAAATCGATTTCAGGTTAAACAGCATCCTTAAGGAGCTGACTACTAATAATATTAAACTTGATAATATTGAAATAGTTATGGGCCGGAGTGGCCTTATTAAACCGGTTAAGCAAGGTGTTTATGAGATTACACCCATGATGGTTGAAGACCTGAAAAAAGGAGTAATGGGTATTCATGCAACAAATCTGGGAGGATTGCTTGCTTTTAGTATGGCCCAAAAACTTGGCAAAAAAGCATATATGGCAAACCCTGTTGTAGTTGATGAGCTGTCGGATGTTGCCCGAATTACAGGCCACCCCCGATTTAAGCGCAAGTCGATTTTTCACGCACTTAATCACAAGTTTGTTTCAAATCAATATGCCAGGTCGGTTCATAAAAAATACGAAGATCTTAACCTTATTGTTTGTCATATTGGCACAGGAGGCATCTCAATAGGTGCACATGAAAAAGGAAAGGTTGTAGATGTTAATCAGGCGTTTAATGGTGGCGGCCCATTTTCAATAACGCGTACAGGCACTTTGCCCATGGGACAGCTTGTTGAATTATGCTTTAGTGGTGAATTAACGAAAGATGAGGTGATGGAAATGATCACTGCAAAAGGAGGGTACTATGCGTATTTGAGCACATCAAGCATTTCGAAGATAAACCAACGAATTGCTGATGGCGACGAAGAAGCTATGGCAATTTCTTATGCTCTTTCGTACCAGGTATCAAAAGAAATAGCATCGCATTATGCAACACTAAAAGGTGAAGTTGATTGTATTATCCTTACGGGGATAATTTTTGATAGTGAGCAATTCCTGACAAATGTAAAATCACGAGTTGGAGGGCTTGCTCCTATTGCTCTTTATCCTTCAGTAAACGACTTCGCCGCACTGGCATCATTCGGCATGATGGTGCTTAAAAATGAAATTGAAGTGAGCAAATATTAGAAGCGTGGCATACTTAGGATAACTGAATTATAATGTATCTAAGCCATCAATAAACATTGTTAACCAATTATTTATCGGCCTTTTCGCAACCAGCGGGGAACTGAAAATTCAAATTTTTTATTCAGTTTTACGCCGTTTTCATTAACCATCCTGATATCCTCAATCGAATAAAAGGCATTAGGGTTGAACCTGTTAATGATTTCAATTATTTTGCTATTTTCACTCCGTTTCACAACTGAATAAATTACATCGACTATTCCATTTTTGCCTAAAGCCTCAATTGAAGTAACTCCATAACCACTTTCACTCAAACTGAGTATTAACGATGATGCATCTTTTTGCGTGATAATCCGAAACATTTGAATTCCAAGAGCTAGTTTTTGTTCAATTATCAAACCAACGTAGTTCCCTGTAGCGAAGCCGGCAGCATAGGCAATGAAACAACTAATGTTATCCAGGTTTTGCATTATTCGGGTAATGGCAATTAACCATATTAATATCTCAAAAAACCCCAGAATGGTTGCTATCAGTTTGTTGCCTTTTGAAATAAACACTATACGGAGGGTGTCCAGTGAAACATCAATTACGCGAGAACAAAATATAAGTAATGGCAAAATCACATAAGTGAACCAAAAAGAAAAATCAGCTGATAAATCCATATAAATAATTAGTAACTAATTAGTGTGCTATAATAAATTGTATTGTGCTCAATGTGAGTGATATCAGTTATTTAACCGCAAAGTTTGCTATGTCAAACGCTGATTAGTTATAATAATTATAAAAACCTGAGAAAAAAGCCTTTGCATTTTTGCCTAATACTTGAGTCTTATATCCTCCTTCCTGCATAAACAGCGTAGGCAGCGCCAGTGAACCAATTGTACGGCCATTATTAAAAAAGTCACTGGTCAACAACGACCATGTACCTGTCGGGTCACCTTTTGAAGTATCGAAACCCAGCGAAACAATCAGAAAATCGGGGTTAAACTTTTTTAATCGAGATATTGCTTTAAGTAATGTATTACTATATATCTCCGGTGTAATTGTTTCGGGCAGGGCAAAGTTCACATTGTACCCCAATCCATCCCCTTCGCCTTTTTCAATCTCAAATCCCGAAAAATACGGATAAGCAAAACTTGGATGACCGTGAATTGATATTGTTAGAACATCAGCCCGGTCATAAAAAATTTGCTGCTGCCCGTTACCATGGTGATAATCCAAGTCAAGGATTGCAACCTTTCCATAACGCGTAAGATAGTTGGCTGCAATGGCACTATTGTTAAAATAGCAAAACCCGCCAAATACACTTTTTTCGGCATGATGTCCCGGAGGCCTGGTCAGTACATATGCAGCTTTTGTTCCCTGTAACAAAGCATCGGCAGCAGTCAGGGCGCAGTTAACTCCCCATCTTGCAGCCAGATATGCATTTTTATTAAGTGGCGTAAAGGTGTCAATGCAATAATACCCCGCACGGACACTAAGATCCTTTGGTGGTTTTGCATTATTGCGAATAGGAAAAACATATGGATAAACTGACTTGTCGGCAGCAATATTTTGAATTACGTTTTTAAAATAATTGAAATATTTAGTGTCGTGAACATCGGTTATAAAATGATCAGGATATTTCTGAGCCTCATGCTGGTTAAATATTTCAAGTGGAAGAATTTCGTTTAATATATGCTTTATTCTAACGGGAGCTTCCACATAGCCTCTATCCTTAATATGATGAATGTCGTGTTTATCGTTAACAAAGAGAAAAATATTATGCTTTCCTGTGAATTGAATTTTTTGCAATTCGCTTTTCTTTTTATGATATTTAAAAGGTCGTAATTTAATCGGATTGTCTTTAATACTCTCTATTACTTCTCTTATGTAAGTATCGGGGCAATAATCCCCATATTTACGATATAAAATTGCCTCAACAACCTTTTTTAAATAATCAGCCGATATAGTTTTATCACCTCCCAGGTTATCATATACCAGATAAGGAGGGTCATCATCACCTTCATTTACAGTGGTTTCGTATTTGGTATTAATTATTGGGCGGGCATTAAACTTTTCATAAAAAGCAAGTCGTTTTTTATTTTGTTTCAGAATTTCCGGGTCATGGCTGAGTTGCGAATCATCGGGAAGGCATTCCATAAATATCCCACTTGCATCCACCGACCTCACTTCTTCCCTAACCCTTTCGTATAATGCACTTCCTACACCCGACTGTCCTTTACCGGGCACTACAGCAATATAATCCAAATAATAAAACTGCAGATCGGGCATATGCAAAAGGAGGGCAAACCCTTTTATATTTTCGTTATAATTATCCGCCACAAAAAGCATTGCGTGGAATCGATATTTAAGCGGGTCAATTAACTGATCACTTATAATGTCAATTTTTTCTTTCTGAATATCATTAAATTGCTTATCTATTAGGTTTTTAACCTGTTGAATAGCCCTTGTATTTACTTGTAAGTATGGATTTGATATTTTTCGAATTCTGAACATTTGTTATTTCTAAGTTTTTTTTTAACGAAAAAAACAAGGTCGTCACCTTTATCATAATAATCATCAAATCGAGCCTTAATCCGATAGTCGTTCGATTTGTAAAACGCCCGGGTGGGAATGTACTGCTCCCGGGATGATGTTTCGACATAAATGCCTGTTCCTCCCTGCATAAAAATCTCTTTTTCGGTTTCTTGCAACAACACCTTTCCTAAACTACGATTTCTAAAATCGTCGTGTACTGCAATCCAATACATTGCGAAACTACTTACAGTTCCTGGAATTTTACCATAGCATGTATAACCCAGTACAATATTATTGCTTTCCATAAAGATAAATTGATAGCCGCTGTCAAGGCCCTTTAAAAGAAATTCGTCAACAAGTTCAACGGCAATATCAATTTCCTCCGGATTAAAGAAGTTGGTTGAGGCAACAATATTACGTACGGTTTCAGAATCGGACTTAATAACTTTGTTCCGATAACAAATTTTTGTTATTTCCATGAATCTTCAATAATTCGATTAATAACTTCTGAAAACGAATATCCTGCTTCTTGAGTGGCAGCATAAAAACCTGCATCAGCCGACAAACATGGGTTTGCATTTATTTCCAGAATCATAGGATTTCCGTTTTCATCTACTCGAAAATCAACTCGTGCATATCCGTTAAGTCCAAACAAATGCCAGCAGTCCAAACAAATTTGTTTAAGCTTTTGAGCTAATTCAGGATCTGATTTTTCAAGCCCAAAAACCCTGTTTGTATTATTATATTCAAATGAGGACTCATCCCATTTAGCATTGTAACCAATAATTTTTGGTTTTCCTTTGGGAAAGTTTTCAAAAACTATTTCCGGAATCGGAAGTACCTCCGGACCGTTTGAGCCTGCTAATACTGAGATATTAAATTCACGACCGGAAATAAACTCCTCAAAAAAATACTTCAAAGCAATATGATTATCTAAAAACTTCTGAATTTTTTGGAGGTCACCGGAGAGAATGTTCTCATCCGAAATTCCAACTGACGCATCTTCCCAAACCGGTTTGGCAATATAATGTAAAGATGGATTAAATTTCTCAGTGGTTATATCACAAATTTGCTGAGGAGTTGGCAATCCGGCAGCAAAAAGCATTTTTTTAGTGAGGGTTTTATTGCTGGTGATATACATGCTTTCGGAACGGCAACCTGTAAACGGAATTTGTAAATGCTCCAGTATTGAAGGGGCAAAATAAATCAGCTTTCCGTCTTTATCAAGGCTTTCAACCAGATTGAAAACAAACGTTGGTTTTTTAAGGAGTAATTGTTCACTTGTTTCTGCCATATTGAGATCCATAAATAATCGTTCTGTTTCCCATCCCAATTCCTCAAGCGCTCTTTCAACGACCACAGCTTCATCCAACACATCCAGTTCGTCTTCTGTCGGGGTGGGTGATAATGCATTTATCAAAATGACAACTTTTTTCATGGTTCAGCTTTAAAATTCATGTCGTTAACCGTTGTTTTAATCCTTACCTTCTTTATGGCCGAATTCATGATCATTCTCATAAGTTCCAAATAAGGAATTCCATTCAAATGGCAGAGAATTGGTAAGTCGGAATGTTCAGGATGTAATCCTGCCAAAGGGTTAATTTCTAAAAAGTTAGGATTACCATTCTCGTCCATGCGAATATCAACCCGTCCGCCATCTTCACAATCCAGTAATTTGTAAGCCTCCAAGGCTAACGCTTCGCAGGCATCCTTTTCAATCCCCAATACGGGTTTGTACTCAATAAGCGTTTCACATTGCTCTTTATTTACATACGAATATACATTCTCTTCGGCATTTTCCTTTAATACTATTTCCATTGTACCAACGGTACGTGCATGGTTACCGGTACCCACAACTCCAACCGTGAATTCTCTTCCAGTGAGGTATTTCTCCACAAGTACTGCCTGATTAAATTCTGATAGCAGGACACTACATTGGTTTTTTAGCTCTTCCAAATTGTTAATAACAGAACTGCTGTTGATTCCTTTCCCGGTACCTTCAGCAACAGGCTTTGCAAAGAGAGGAAAAGGGAGATTAATTTTTTCAGTATCAACTAAACTACTTACAACATAAAATTCGGGTGTGGCAAGGCCTGCATCCCTGATTACCCTTTTGGTTAATCCTTTATCAAGAGTAAGGGTTAGAGCCAGTGGTGAAGAAAACACATATGGAATATTATAAGCGTCAAGCAAGGCCGGCACCTGAGCTTCCCTGCCATTTCCATACATTCCTTCACAAATATTAAAAACCAGATCCCATCTGTGTCCTTTCGACAGGCGAGCAACCAATTGTTTTATGTGGCCTATCCTTTCAGTTTGAAAGTTTAATTCATTTAATATGCTTTCGATAGCGTCTATTGTACCTTCCTGATCAAATTCAGCGGTTTCCTCTTCAGAAAACCCCATTTTCAGATATTCGGAACGCAAATCATAAGTTATACCAACTTTCATTGTTATCATTTTAAATTCTTAGTAATAAACTAAATATTGTCCAAAGAAGGTTAATCCATCCCCAATGTTCCATTATTAAGTATAATCGGGGTATCGAAAGATTTTATTTTCATAGTTACGAAGTAGGACATCTCCGTTTTCCCTACCAACAAAGTAGTCAGGCAATAAGGGGATTTTTCCTCCTCCTTTTGGTGCATCAATAACAAATTGAGGAATTGCATAGCCCGATGTAAAACCTCGTAAACCACGTATAATATCCAGTCCGTCTTCGACCTTAGTTCTAAAATGTGCCGACCCGGGAATGGGATCGCATTGATACAGGTAATAAGGACGAACTCTTACTTTAAGTAACTCATGGGTGAGTTTTTTAAATACTTCCACGCTGTTGTTTATGCCCTTCATCAACACAGTTTGACTTCCAAGTGGGATTCCTGCATCAGCAAGACGATTACAAGCCTCTTTGGTTTCAGGTGTTAATTCGGAAGGATGTGTAAAATGCAGGCTCATAAATACAGGATGATACTTTTTAAGCATTTGTGTAAGCGCCGGTGTAATCCTCATTGGCAACACAGCAGGTATCTTAGTCCCGATACGGACAAATTCAACATGTTCAATAGCTCTCAATCTTGAGAGTATATACTCAAGCCTTTCATCGGATAAAGTTAAAGGATCTCCTCCTGATATTAGCACGTCACGTATCTCTTTATGTTCAGATATATAAGCTATTGCCCCATCCATTTCAGAAGCACTGGCATGCATTTTGTCCTTTTTCGAAACCATATGCGAACGGGTACAATACCGGCAAAACGCGGAACAAAATCCAGTTACAAGAAGAAGAGCCCTGTCAGGGTATCGATGTACTATTAACGGAACAGGGCTGTCGTGCTCTTCATTAAGTGGGTCTGATTCTTCACCAGGCGAAACTAACAACTCATCCAACACAGGAATCATAGTTTTACGTATGGGTTGCAACTCATCATATTTATCAAGTAAACTTGCATAATATGGCGTAATCCGGATGGGTAGGTTTAACGATTGTTCCTTAAACCCCTTCTCATCTTCAGAAAGATTTATAATCTTCTCAAGCTTACTAAATGATGTATAGCTATTACGAATTTGCCATTTCCAATCAGTCCATTGGGCAAGAGATACTCCCGGGAAATTGCGATCCCTGAATGACAATGAATTATCAGATACCGCAAATCCGGTATAATTTAATTCAAAGGAAGGTTCAATAACATTTTGTAATCTTTCAGAGGTAATGCTGAAAGGCGGCGGTTCGTCAAAATCCTCATACAACGAAGAAGAAATCGACAATTGTGCTTTTTTAGTTTTCATCTCAACTAAGAGAAAATAATTGTTTTTGTTTTATTAATAATAACATAAATTCGATAACTAAAATTTGCTGCAAAATTATATCATTTTTGAATTATTTCGTCAAAATCAAAATTATTTTTCATCTTTATAATGTTTTGTATTATAGGCTGTTGCGCCTGAATTGTTTATATTTAAAAATTATTTTCACAGCAGGAGCCAAAATAACCGATTAATAATAGTCAGATACAACCGTCCAACGAAAATTTTAGAAATCCAATTAACGTTATGTGAGCCCCAAAATTTTAAATTCAAAAAAAAATCCATTACTTAAACTGTAATTTTGGATTTATAAAAAGTTATTTTTGAAGTTGAAATAATAAAGGCGACTGAAAAGCTCAATTCGAAAAAAATCTAAGGATGATTTATCGCAAACTAAGGATTCATTACTTATTTATCAAATTATTATTCCTGTTACTGGCAACATCAATAATTAATTCCGCATCTTCACAAACCTATACTAACGACCTTGAAGCCTCAACCTATAGTAAAATATGGATTGGTACTGCTACAATAGATAGCGGTTTATCATATTCGGGCTCACATTTTTCGATTACCGATTCGCTTCAACCATACGGACTGGGTATTGAAATGCATTTCCCTGAAGAAAGAAGGGGGCAAAATACTATAATAGAAATAGAGGGTTGGGTAAAAAGCGATGAGAAAAATGCATATGCCTTATTTGTTATTACAATTGAAAATGATGGGAAAAGTACTTTTTGGATGGGCATACCTCTTTCACCTGTACTAAAAGAAAAAGACCAGTGGTTTAGATTTAACGACTCAATAAGTGTCCCGGCGGATATTACCTCAACAGCTATCATTAAAGCATATCTGTGGAACACAGGGAAAATGCACAAAGTAGGAATTGATGATTTAAAATTTACTTTTCGAGAGAAAGCAAACACATCCTATCTTCCTAAAATTAAACCTGCTAACTACTTACCAAACTCAGCGGAAGAAGTGCTCTTGTTTAATAGTGGTTTTTACGCTATTTACTACAATACTGCCACCAAAAATATAATGATATCCGACCACAACAAGAAGTATTTAACGAATACCATTTTTTATTACGCCGAAGCATTTGTTACAGAAAAAATCAATGTCGTTGCTAATAATTTTGATATTAAAAGCGTAAGAACAAAAAACAGCCTAACAATTTTGAGGTTTTCTCTAAGAACCGGATTTAACAAAATTGTACTTGAAATGCATTGTAAGAGAAACTCCCCACAAATAGATTTTTATGTTGTAGAGAAATTTACAAAAAATATTGATGTCGATAGATCAGCAATAGTTATTAATGTAACTCAAAAACCTGATAAAATTTACAGGTTTAACCGTCAGCTACACTCAAATAGTTTTCAAAAGGAATACTGGCTCGACAAACAAGGCATTAAATTAGGCAAAGGCGATACTTCGTTCATAGTTTATCACACACCTAATGTTTCATCCCTACAGTTTGACACCGAAAACTCAAGACTATACGTAAATCTCGATTGGAAACACGACCATCCTTTTTTCCGTTTCCCGCTTGCTCCCGACAGCACCGACTGGAAACTTGAGCAATCGCACAGCAGGTATAAAAAAGGCGATAAACGAGACTATTTTTTCTCAGCTTATGCAGGAAGTAATACCAAAAACATACCCCGTTTTATGAAAAACCCTTCAGGATTTGAAGCTACTTACATTTGGACTGAGCATGCCGATTATAGCGATATCCGAACCAACAGGGCTACTTATTTCGGATCGGAAAATATCAGTCATCCGGATAGCGCAACTGGCGGGTTTGTAAAATTCAACATCCCGGTTACCAAAAGTGTTTTTTACGATAATCCCGACAGTATTACAAACTTTGATGCATCAGGAGGAGTGTTTACAACCCTGGAAAGCACAATATTAACTGATTCGCTGTTCGCGGAGTTTTTGTTTCAAATTGATAGTAAAGGAAGTGAGATTTGTCTGCATACACCTGAGCAATATACCACAACCCATAGAAGACTGGACGAAGCTTTATGGTACATGGAAAAAAACTTTGGCTCACCATCATGGATTGATCACGGTAATAACAACGGACCACAAAATAACCGTGAAGACCTGATTTGTGACGGTACACTAAAAGATTCTCCATATTATGCTATCGACCTTTGGAATAAATACGGCGTGAATTATTTGCATAACGCTTATTATGAAGAGCTTAACACTTATAATGATTGGCAGTTTAACAGATCATTAGAGAAGCCTTACAGCGGGTATGGCGACTTCTTTCCAAAGCCCGATTATTACCAGCATCCTACCCGTAGCGGTAATTTGTTTCACTGGCCAACAACAAGTGCTTTGTTTGTAAAAGAACATTATTTGTGGGATTACTTTTTCAATTCCAAAAATTTACAAAACTTTGTTGATAATCGAGCCGTTGAAATTAACCATACATACCCTGCCTGGGTAGATCCCCAAAAGGGGATGTGGACTTATGATGCTGATTCAACCATAGTTGCCCAACCGGGTTTTAACCGGGCTCTTGCTAACATGGCACAGCTGCGCGATGAAGGTAAGCTGAATGTTTGTACGATTGAAGATTTCCTGAACTATCGTATTTCAGTAGATGAAATAGACTATCGCTTATTGCCCGATGGAAGAATTCGGCTGACCAATAATAGCAATACTGATATTAATGATCTCGCAATGGTTGCAAAAGCGAAAGCAGTAACTGTGAATGGCTTAATTCCAAATCAAAAAAATGTTGATGACGAAATTATTTTCTGGTTTGATTTGAAAGCAGGGAAATGTATTGTTATCAGAGTTGTGGAGTAATCATTGTTAATTTGTTTATGAGTAACAAATATGCATTATTATAACTAACAAATATGTAACTAACAAAAAAGTAAGCTGAGCTGGTGGTTATTGAAAAAATTAGCTTTAATTTCACTCTTTATTATTTTAATGGCACATAACTTTTTCATATTCAGAAACTATACTATTGAACCTCTTTTCGATAAAATTGAAGGTTGTGGTTTTAGTGGTTATAATGATATTGAGTTTCCGGCTGACTTCAAATATTATGTTTGGTTCTATTTGCTTCCCATCAGGGTAAACCGTGCAACAATTGCAGCAGAAGTTGATTTTTTTAGAAAGAAGCTGGAACTTGTTGCTTCTAATGTAACTTCAAGCAGTATTTTGTTGTGTTTTACGATGACCGACCCTGATCCCTTTAGTTTTGTTGCCGATGACCCTGTTAGCGAGGCTATTGATACTTATAACAATTTTATTTTTGAATTAGCGAATAGTAACCGCAATATTAAAGCAATGGATTTCCGTTCCTTTACTTCTAAATATAGTTTAAGAGAATTGGTTGATAGTAGACATTTTTATATGTCGCTGGTACCAATAAACCCAAAACTGGCTGGTGATTTTAGTAGTTGGTTTGAACAAAAGGTTAATGCGGTGGAAAGCATTCGAAAAAAATGTCTGGTAGTTGATCTTGACAACACCTTGTGGGGAGGGATATTAGGCGAAGATGGAATTACCGGAATAACGCTGGGCAATACGTATCCCGGAAATTGTTACACTGATTTCCAGTCGTTTATAAGGGAAATTAAAAACACAGGTGTCATTCTTGCTATTTGCAGCAAAAATAATACTGCAGATGTTAAACAGGTTTTTAGTAACAGGGATGATATGGTACTTCAGTTTGATGATTTTTCATCCACAAGGATAAACTGGAAAAACAAGGCAGAAAATATAGTTGAGATTGCCCAAGAGCTTAACATTGGTATCGACAGCATGGTATTTTTAGACGATAGTCCATTCGAGCGCGAGCATGTGAAGACAATGCTACCTGAAGTTGTTGTGCCTGATTTTCCGAAACAGCCGTATTTTTTAGTTGATTTTATTAAAGATGTTTACAACAACTGGTTCCAAACATACGAACTTACCGCTGAGGATACAGCAAAAACAGAGCAGTACCAACAAAATACACAAAGGCAAAAAGCAATTGCTCAGCATCATAACATGGAAAGTTTTTTGAAGGAAATGGAAATTAAATTGAGGATTTCCGAATCAAATCCTGTACACATCCCCAGGATAGCCCAAATGACTCAAAAAACCAACCAGTTTAACCTTACTACAAAACGCTATACTGAACGAGAAATTAAGAATATGCTAAAAAAAGGCTATATTGTTTGGGATGCTTCTGTTAGTGATAAATTTGGCGACAATGGGATAACTGCCCTTGCAATATTAAAAGTTGAAGGGACAACTGCCCTTATCGACAGTTTTTTACTAAGTTGCAGAATATTGGGGCGTGGAATTGAGACAGCTTTCCTTAATCATATTTTAAACCATCTTTTTGACGAAGGGTTTAGAACTATTGTAGCAACATTTATACCAACAGAAAAAAATATGCAGGTTGAAAGTTTTTATGATAATACCGGTTTTAATTGCGTTTCAGCTGACAACACCAGGACAAAGGTCTATAAGCTTGAGCTTACAGAAAAACTTAGGAGTTCTGAGCTTTTTGGAATAACTCTTGGGTAGAAGAAATTAAATGATTAATAGATTTGCAAAAAACTTTATAATATGTTGGAAAAAGAAATAATAGATAAGATAAATAAAGTGCTGAAAAGTGCTCTTAAATTAAATAATAATACACTTGGTGATTATTTAATAAAAGATAAATTTATAGAATGGGATTCTTTAAAACACATTACTATTATTGCCGATTTGGAATCAGAATTTGATGTGCTGTTTGAACCTGAGGAAATTGTTGAGATGAACAGTTCTGAAAAAATAGTCGAGATTATACGTAAAAAACTTTAAAAGATGAAAATTCACCATATTGGTTATGCTGTTAGGGATATTGAAAAAAGCCTTGTTGAATTTGAACTTATAGGTTTTAAAAAGGTTGGTGAATTGTATAATGATACTGAAAGGAATGTTATAATCCAATTAATGAAAAATGATACCTGGTTAATTGAATTAGTTGCACCTTGTAATGAAAACTCACCAATATTTAGCATTATTGAAAAAAATAACAATACTCCATATCATTTTTGTTTTTGTACGGACTCTATTTCTCAACAGATTGATAAACTAAGAAGTAACAACTATGTAATAATTGAACCCGCAAAACCCGCCATGGCATTTGATGGAAGATTAGTTGCATTTCTTTATCATAAATACATTGGAATCATTGAACTACTTGAGTGCAAACAGTAACTTTATGAAACGCCTAAAACTAATCCTCACTTTCGATTATGAACTCCCTCTGGGTAGCATAAAGAAATCATATGGTCACAGTTTATTCGAACCAACTGATAAACTTTTTGAAGTACTACATAAATTGCAAGTACCTTCTGTATTTTTTGCTGATATATTGAGTTATACTATGTTTGAAAAGTGGGACAAGGAGAGATATGCTCTGCCTTTTAAAAAGCAACTTAAAAAGGCTGCTGTAACCGGGCATGATGTGCAACTTCATTTGCATCCTCATTGGCTTGAGTCGAACTATAACAATGGTAAAATAATCCAATCAGAGAAGTATAAAATGGGTGATTTTGCGAATAACTATCCTCATGGCATAAATAGTATTATTGAGAGTGGTATTTGTGAACTATCAAAAATTTGTAAAACTGTACAACATGATTACAAATGTATTGCTTATCGTGCCGGCGGCTACAATTTTGTTCCCTGTGCTGCTGAAATACTATCGTCGTTGTTCAGTAATGGTATTCGTATTGACAGCTCAATAAGCAGGGGCTACTTTTTTAAATCAAGCGTGTCGGTTGTTGATTATAGAAATGTGCCCAATCTGCCACATTGGTATTTGTCGCTGAACGGTAATTTTAAGAACCCAGATACTGAAAACAAGGGCATTCTCGAAATTCCTATTGCAAGTAAACCTAAAGGCATGTTTGAAGTACCCACCGCATTCAAATTGAAAAAATATGAACACCGGGCGGTGGAAAGTCGCGGTTCAATGATCCATTCAAACGAAAAGGTGTCAAAACGTGATAAAGTCAGGCAACTGTTTTCAAGCAGGATGTTAACTGTTGACAATCACACTTATTCGCCCGAATACTTAATGAATATACTTGATTATAATGTTAAGAAGTTTCAATCGCACGATACTATTATGTTAAGCTTGATAGGGCATCCAAAATCAATGGACAAATACCACTACCAACTGCTTGCCGAATTTGTTAACAGGGCAAGGGATAAATATGGCAACTCCATAGAATTTACTACTTTTAGAAAAATTTACAATGAGCTGAATTTGGACAAAATATGAGCTTTGCTGATGTTATATATCGCCTGCTACCTGAAAGCTATTTCAAAAAAATACGTAATTTATATTACCGCATAAATCAACTCTTGTTTCCTCCCCTAAGTGAGCAAAACTTTAAAAAAGTGCTTAGCGATAAGTTAGGGATTGAAAAAGGAATGGTGGTGTATGTTCATAGTTCAATTGACAAATTGAATCTGGATTTTTCACCTTACAGGTTGTTGGTGCTTTTATTAGACTTTGTTGGAGCGGAAGGCACACTGGTTTTCCCCTGTTGGCATTACCAGGGTCGTGCTGAAGATTATTTGAATCAACCTGATGCTGTTTTTAATGTTAGAAGGTCGCCAACAACAATGGGGTTATTACCCGAACTTGCCCGAAGACATAAAAATGCAGTTAGAAGCCTTCACCCAACTACCTCTATTGTTGCTATTGGTGCATTAGCGCATGAACTTATTGATGAACACCAACTAGATATTTATCCAAATGGGGAGAAAAGCCCTATGTACAAAATAATGCAATATAATAGCCGGATTATTGGTCTGGGTGAAAAAGTAGTAAGCCTCTCCTTCGTTCATGTTGTTGAAGATTCATTAAAGAATAAATTTCCATTGCAAACACTTTCAGATGAAGCGGTCTCAGGTATTGTAATTGATGGCGATAAAAACCGTCGTGAATTAACCACATTAGTACCACACAAAAACATTCAAAACCGAGACACTACTGCATTTTTTAAAAAGCATATCCGTAAGGATATATGTAATTCATTTTCCTATAAAGGGGTTAACTATTTTACGACAAATCCTGTTTTGCTTTTTAATGAGTTGAAAACATTGGCAGAACAGGGAAAAACTATTTATGGTTACTAATTTTATTATTATTTCGGTTGTAATCGCAAATTTATGCGTTATTAGTTTGAAATGCGAAGTGCTTACAAGGCAGATAATACCATTAAAAATACATTTTATTTTAAAACGCTTACAAATGCGCTTGATTATGTTACAATGTATGTTATTGGTTATCTCTACATTCCTACCCTAAAATACACCCTTCGCAATTTTCTGGATATTATCTGATTTCCCCATGGTGTAATAATGTAGTACGGGTACACCAAAGTCCAACAGCTCTTTCGACTGTTGAATAGCCCACTCCACTCCTACCTGCCTTACTTGAGTATTATCTTTACACTTAAGCACTTCCTTTACAAGGTTAACAGGCAGATCAACATTAAAGGTTTTAGGTATGTTTATAAGATTCTGTTTGGTAGCCATCGGTTTCAATCCGGGAATGATCGGAACCGTAATTCCTTTGGCTCTGCATAGTTTCACAAAGTCGAAATACTTTTTGTTATCAAAAAACATTTGAGTAACTATATAAGAAGCACCTGCATCAATTTTCTTTTTTAAGAAAAACAGATCGCTATCCATATTTGGAGATTCGCTATGCTTTTCGGGGTATCCTGCAATACCAATGCAAAAGTCCATCGACCGTGTGTTTTCAAGCTTATCATCCAGATAGATCCCCTTATTGAGATTTATTATTTGTTCAATTAACTCAAGCGCGTGTTCATAACCTTCCGGCTCCGGTGTAAAAACTCTTGTGCCGGGCTGAGGATCGCCTCTTATAACCAATATATTGTTTATACCGAGAAACTGAAGGTCAATAAGTGCATTTTCCGTATCTTCTTTAGTAAAACCTCCGCAAATAATATGTGGGACCACATTAATACCATACCTGTATTTAATTGCAGCTGTAATTCCAACAGTTCCTGGCCTCTTGCGCACAGTATGTTTACGCATTAACCCATTTCCGGCGTTTTCATATACTACCTCTTCCTGGTGATAAGTAATATTTATGAATGAAGGATTAAATTCCAGAAGCGGGTCGATGGCAAGTTGCGTTGATTCGAAATCATGCCCTTTTAATGGCGGTAATAACTCAAACGAAAACAAGGTTTTTTTTGAGTCTGCTATGTGTTGTACTACTGTTTTTTCCATAGTGTGATGTTAGTTTTTTCTCGCAAACATGCCTAACGACAGTCAGTGGTGCTAAACGTCTGTCAAGGAGCAAAGCGAAGAATCTCCAAAGTGCTATTAACTTGTTTGAGATTCTTCATTGCACTCAGAATGACAAAACTAATCTTGCGAGTCATTAAATATTCATTGGTAATAATTTCTTTATTTGTTCTGTACTCATGTTTTTTCGTTTTGCGTAATCCTGTATTTGATCGGGCAGTAATTTCCCAAGGTTGAAATATTGCGAATCAGGATGGGAGAAATAAAAACCACTTACGGAAGCTGCTGGATACATTGCAAAATTTTCTGTAAGGCTTACTCCTGTTGCCACATGGGCATTAAGCAGTTTAAATAAAGTATCTTTTTCTGAATGTTCAGGACATGCAGGATAACCGGGAGCAGGCCTGATTCCTTTGTACTTCTCCCTTATACTATCTTCAATACTTATATTCTCACCAGCGGCATAAGCCCAATATTCATTCCTTACTTTACTGTGAATAAATTCTGTTGCTGCCTCAGCAAGACGGTCGGCTAATACTTTTAGCATAATTGCACTGTAATCATCATTTGCGTCAATGAACCGTTTCAAATGTTGTTCAATTCCAATTCCTGCTGTTACAACAAACCCTCCAATATAATCTGTACCAGTATCTGATTTTGGTTTAATAAAGTCACACAAACATAAATTTGGGATATTCTCTGGTTTTTTCTCCTGATTTCTCAGGAAATGAAAAGTAGTGAGTTCATTATTATCAGAACCGGATACAACTACACTATCACCAATTGAATATGCTGGAAACAAACCAATTACAGCTTTTGCCTCAAGCCATTTTTCACTAATGATGAGTTCGAGCATATTTTTAGCATCATCATAGAGTTTTTGTGCTTCCTCTCCTTTAACAGGATCCTTTAGAATCGATGGAAATTTCCCATTTAACTTCCATGCATGAAAGAAGAATGTCCAGTCGATATATTTTCTTACTTCACCTAGTTCAATATTATCGAAAACTTTTGTGCCGATTAATGCAGGGCTCACAGTTTTAAAGCTATCCCAGTCGGGAAGAAATTTATTTTGCTGTGCTTTTTTAAGACTTATATATTCTTTGCTAACAATATTGGCAGCATGTTTATCACGTAGCCTGGTATATTCTTTATTTGTGTCATCAATAAATGAATTTTTTTCATTTGTGGCCAACAACTTTCCGGCAACACCTATTACTTTTGAGGCATCGCGCACATGTATTACCGGATGGGAGTAGTGCGGAGATATTTTAACCGCTGTATGTATTGCTGATGTAGTAGCACCACCAATCAGCAAAGGGATACTCATTTTTTTTCTTTCAAGTTCACAGGCAATATGAACCATTTCTTCCAACGAAGGTGTTATTAAACCGCTTACTCCAAGCAAATCTGCATTTTCCTTTTGAACAACATCGAGGATTGTTTCTGCAGGAACCATTACACCAAGGTCGATTACCTCATAGTTATTACAGGAAAGGACAACGCCAACTATGTTCTTGCCGATATCGTGAACATCGCCTTTAACCGTTGCAAGTACAATCTTACCGTTACTTACCTGTTTACCATCGTTTTCAAGCTCAATAAACGGCAACAAATAAGCAACTGCCTGCTTCATAACACGCGCGCTTTTCACTACCTGGGGAAGAAACATTTTCCCCGAACCAAAAAGGTCGCCAACAATGTTCATCCCGTTCATCAATGATATTTCAATGACATCAAGAGCCCGGGGCATCTGTTTGCGGGCTTCTTCAACATCCTGTTCAATGAATTCGGTAATACCCTTAATTAAGGCATGTTCAAGGCGTTTCTCTACAGGTTGATCACGCCATTTTTCTGCAATAACATTAACTACCTGTCCATCATCCTTAATTTTCTCAGCATAAACAAGAAGCCTCTCTGTTGCATCCTTTCTTCTATTCAGTACCACATCTTCAACGAGTGTGCGAAGATCATTTGGTATTTCATCATAAATCTGAAGCATTCCGGGGTTAACAATTCCCATATCCATTCCGGCATCAATTGCATGAAAAAGAAAAACCGAGTTAATTGCTTCGCGAACTATATTATTACCTTGAAATGAAAACGACAGATTGCTAACGCCACCACTGGTTTTTACATATGGAAGGCTTTTCTTTATCCACTTTATGGCGTTAATATAATCAACTGCGTAGTTGTTATGTTCAACAATGCCCGTACCAATGGCAAGGATATTTGGATCGAAAATAATATCTTCAGGCGGGAAACCATCAGCTGCAAGTAGGTTATATGCCCTTTGGCAAATGGCAATTTTTCTTTCGTAGTTTGCTGCCTGGCCTTCTTCATCGAAAGCCATTACAACTACTGCCGCACCATAATTTTTTACAAGATGGGCTTGTTCCAAAAATTCTTTCTCACCGTTTTTAAGACTTATTGAATTTACGATTCCCTTGCCCTGGATACATTTTAACCCTGCTTCAATAACCTCCCATTTTGATGAATCAATCATAATTGGTAAGCGTGACACGTCAGGGTCAGAGGCCAGATAGTTTAAAAAAGTAACCATCTCATTTTTTGCATCCAACATGCCATCGTCCATACTAACGTCCAGTATCTGAGCACCAGCCTCTACCTGATGACGGGCAACAGTTAAAGCTTCTTCATATTTTTTTTCTCGAATTAATCGGGCAAATTTCCTTGATCCACTAACATTTGTTCTTTCACCGATATTTACAAAGTTCACCAAACGACTGATTTTAACAGGCTCAAGTCCGCTAATTTCAGTTATATGAACCTTATGGGGAATAAGACGGGTATTGTGTTTTTGAGCTATGTTAGCAATAACTTTGATGTGGTCAGGAGTTGTACCGCAACATCCGCCAACAATATTACAGAAGTTGTTATCAAGAAAATCCTGAATGTGAGCTCCCATTTGCTCAGGAGTTTCGTCATACTCACCAAATTGATTTGGTAAGCCTGCATTTGGATAAACACTTACGTTGTAGGGGGCAATTTTAGATAATTCGGCAAGATGGGGACGTATTTGTTCGGCACCCAATGAGCAATTTAACCCAATACTTAACATGTCGATGTGTGAAACAGAATTAAAAAATGCTTCAAGGGTTTGTCCTGATAGGGTTCGTCCGCTTGCATCAGCAATGGTTCCGGAAATCATTACAGGTATACGCTGTCCTTTTTCTTCCATTAGCATATTAATACCAAAAAGGGCAGCTTTGGCATTAAGAGTATCGAAGATCGTTTCTACCAGCAGAATATCAACTCCGCCATCAATAAGTGCCGATGCTTGTTCGTAATAATTATCACGAAGTTCATCAAAAGTAACATTTCGGTAACCGGGGTCGGTAACCTTAGGCGACATGGAGGCGGTTTTGTTTGTTGGCCCCATTGCTCCAGCAACCCATCGTGGTTTGTCAGGCGTTAGATCAGTAAACTTATCAGCGGCCTGTTTAGCTATTTGAGCAGCATTGAAATTAATATCATAAACATATTTTTCGAGGCCATAATCGCCTTGGGAAATTCGGGTTCCATTAAAAGTATTTGTTTCAATAATATCAGCACCGGCTTTTAAATATTCTTCGTGTATGTTTTTAATAATATCAGGCTTCGTAATGTTTAACAGGTCGTTATTGCCTTTTTGAGGAATCACAGAGTACTTAAATTTTTCACCACAATAATCCTCCTCAAACAGATTGCATCTCTGAATCATGGTTCCCATTGCACCATCTAGAACAAGGATTCTTTGTTGGAGTTCTTTTTTAATATCGGGCTTCATCATTAATCTAAATTACATATTAAGCATGTCAACAAAATACGCAGATTCTATAAAAGTAAAGATTTTTATGACACTGCATTTTTAACTTATCATTTCCCACGCCGTGGCGAAGGTTAGGTATTGGCACCTTTTCTGCCTTAGGCAGAAGGTTGCCAGGGCTTCGCGGAGCCTAATCTCTCCACCCTTCTTTATAAATCAAAACGCCCCGTGTATGCAATAACCATGCATGAGGATTTGAATTACACAGCAAATATAAGTTATTTTTTTAACATCATGATTAAGGCATTATATTTGTAGTTTTTAGGATTCAGATTGGGAATAAATTGATATGAAAATATATGGGCTGTTATTTCGACCACAGTGAGAAATCTCCTGAGCCAACCACTTGACGGAGAGATTTCTCACCGCCTACGTAATAGCCTGTTCATAAGGGTTCGATGACAATAGTAAATAAAAAATTAACAACAAATAATCTCAAAAAATGAATACTATAAAAACAACGACAAACTATCTCGCCATTTTTTTCACCATACTTCTAATCAGCAGCTTTCAAACCAGGCTGGATAAGAAAGATTACAACAAACAATGGCAATCAACTGATGCTTATGTTAAAACCGGACAACCTAAATCGGCATTAAAAATTGTTGATGAAATATACAAAAGCGCCAAGGCAGAAGACAATTCCCCTCAGATAATTAAATCGCTAATATACAGAATTAGTCTTCAAAGTAGCTTCGAAGAAGATTATATAATAAACTCAATTACTACTTTCCAAAACGAACTTGCAAGTGCATCTGTACCTGAAAAACAAATTTTGCAATCGCTTATAGCCGAGCTTTATCAGGCATATTACAATGCAAACAGATGGAAAATTAACGAACGACAATCAAAATCAGAAAATGATGATAACGATATTAATACCTGGGATGCTGTTAAGCTAAATCAGGTAATTACCGATCATTATACGGCATCTTTAGAAAATGAAAAAAGCCTGTCGGAAATACCACTTAACGATTACAACATAATTCTATTACAGGCCGATTCGTCAAACTTCACCCTGTGGCCTTCTCTATTCGATTTGCTTGCCAATCGTGCATTAAGCTATTTTACATCGGCTGATGTTGAGCTTACACAAATTGGCAGCTCATTACAAACAAATAACATCAATTATTTTAAACCAGTTTCAGAGTATATTAATCTTAAAATTAATCCTGAGAAGTCGTCTAAAACCAAAGCATTAAGGCTGTTTCAAAGATTATTGGCACTCCATATAAAGCAAAACAACACTGAAGCTCTTGTTGATCTCGACTTAAGACGACTACAATACGCTTATCAAAACTCAGCTCAATCTGCTGATATTGAAAAAGTATACACAGAAGCTTTAACCCTACTATCCAACAAATTCAAAAATCATCCTGTTTATGCAGTCATCGCTTTTAAGCTGGCAAATCAATACTTTATTACAGGTAGTGATTATTTTCCGTGTTTTGATGAGCACAACAGATTTCATCTGTTAAAAGCTGACAGTATTTGCAAAACGGTTTTAAAAGCATTTCCAGAAGTTAACGGTTCTGATAATTGTCGCAACCTGATTGAAAGAATAAATCAAATTGACTTTGGGTTTGATATACCAGTTGCTGAAATGCCCGACATGCCAATTTTATCATTAGTGCGGTTTAAAAATGTTAATACATTGTATTTTAAGATTGTTATTGGCGACCCCTTGCAAAATGCAAAAAAGGAGGACAGAAAAACCTATCTGCTAAATGAGCTAAAACAAGAAGTAGTAGTATCATGGAAACAGGAATTGCCGGAAACCAATGATCACCGAATGCATAGTGTTGAGATAAAAATCCCTGAACTATCTCATGGATATTATATAATTTTTGCTTCTAACGACTCCCTGTTCAGTACGACACAATACATCAAATTCAAGCCAATCTGGATTACCAGCTTAAGCTATATTACCAGCGCAAATAAAGCTGGTGGTTATACCGATATGTTTACAATAAACCGCGAAACAGGCAAAAGCATCGGGGATGTGAATATAACCATGTATAAGCGGCAATACGATAACCGTAGCCGAACATATACTATTAATGAGGCAGGCAAACTTACTTCTGATAAATATGGTTATGGTAAAATCGAATCACTTAATAATAATAATTATGGTACATATTTGTTTATGTTTGAAAAAGACGGTAATCAACTTTTTTCAGAAAATTACCTGACTTTTTATAAGCAGAAGAACGATCTTAAACCGAGTGTAAAAACATACTTATTTACCGATAGGTCTGTTTACCAACCCGGACAAACAGTTTATTTTAAGGGAATTGTAATTGAAAAGTTAGGCGATGAAGTTAAGTTAATTGGTAATTACAATACCGAGCTCGAATTTATTAACGCCAGCAGAAAAAGAATTAAAACTACCGGATTTAAAACGAACAATAATGGCTCATTTAATGGTTCGTTTATTATTCCAACGGGTGGATTGAACGGTCAAATGACAATTAAAAGCAGTACCGGAAATGTTTCATTTATAGTTGAAAACTATAAGCTGCCTACTTTTGAAGTAATTTTTGATAGCCTAAGAGGCCAACCAAAATTGGGTGAAAAAGTTAAAATAACCGGAAACGCAATAAGTTATGCCGGCAGTGTGGTTGATGGCGCAAATGTAAAATATAGGGTAGTTCGCAGGGCAGTATTTCCGGGACCACACTTCAGAGACAAAGGATGGTATCCTCCTAACATATTCGGTCGTGAAATCGAAATTACAAACGGTAACCTTATAACTGCTTCTGAAGGGACTTTTGAATTTCTGTTTGAAGCCATGCCCGATAATAGCATACCTGCAATGAAACAGCCTGTTTTTAATTACCTTATCAGTGCCGAAGTAACTGATATTACAGGTGAGGTACAATCGGGAAGTACAAATGTTAAAATTGGCAATAAATCTGTTAGCCTTACATTTGAAATACCTGATGTTGTTGAAATAAACAATCTTAATAATCAGACTATTACTTCTACTAACATAAATGGAACAGCTATTGGCTTTAACGCAACAATATCACTTTATCAGCTTACGCCTCCCGTGCGATTATTAAATAAAAGAGAATGGGCACTCCCCGATCTGTATATAATTCCTGAGCCAGAGTTTAAACAGGATTTTCCACATGCCATCTATAAAAATGAAGATGACCCGCATACCTGGGAAAAGATTAAAATATCAGCTGAGCAACTGTCTATTAATGGGAAAATCGCTCTTCCGGCGTCACTTTTTAGTGGATTAATACCAGGAGAATACATGATTGTTGCAGAGGGTATCGATGATTTTGGCGATCCGGTTGAAAACAAGCATTTCTTTACATTGTTTTCTTCATCAGGAAAAAAACTCCCGGGAAATATGATTAACTGGTATGCTTTATCAGAAACAGAAGCTGAGCCAGGGGAAATCATTAAATTAGTTGTTGGTTCAGCGGCCAGCAAATCAAAACTAATGTATGAAATTGTTAACGGTGAGGATATTGTTGAACGAAAATGGATTACACTAAACAAGGGCCAAAAAACCATTGATATTCCGATAAAAGAAGAATACAGGGGTAATTTCTCGATTAATCTGGCAATGGTAAAACTCAACCGCCTGTATTCAAACCAGCTTAATGTTACTGTACCATTTTCAAACAAAGAACTGGATATTGATCTGGAAACATTTCGCAGCCACCTTACTCCGGGAGCAAAGGAAGAATGGAAAGTGACAATAAGCGGTAATAATGGACAAAAACTAGCAGCCGAATTATTGGCCGGAATGTATGATGCCGCTCTGGATGTTTTCCGCCAGAACAATTGGCAAATGAGCCTGTATCATAATAAGAGGCAGTCGGCGCGGTGGCAATCAAACCAATTCAATACTTCATTTTCGTCAACGCTAACTGAGCCTGAGCTTATTTATTACAAAGTAGCACGAATTGAATACCCATCTGTTAATTGGTTTGGCTATCAGTTTATTGGCAACAACTATATTATCCATAGTGAATTGGTTGGTGGTTATCGAAAGTCGGCTGTTGCTGACGATTCATTTATTCTTAACGAAGAAGAATCTGCTAATGCAGATGGTGGCGAAGTGGTTAACGAAGATGTTACTAATGAATCCGACGCTAAAAAACAAAGTAAAGTAATCCCTTTGCGCAAAAATTTCAATGAAACAGCATTCTTTTATCCAAACTTAAAAACCGACAGTTTGGGAAATGCTGTGTTTAAATTCACCACTCCCGATGCTCTTACCGAATGGAAAGTGATGATGCTAGCTTATACGAGCGATTTGAAAGTAGGGTCTTTTGAACGAAAAATTAAATCGCAAAAAGAGTTGATGATAATACCAAACTTGCCAAGATTTGTGCGGCAGGGAGATACATTGTTATTCACTGCTAAAGTGATTAACTTTACAGATAAGGAAATCAGTATTACTGCTCAAATTGAATTTTTTGATGCAATTACGTTGGAGCCATTGTTGATATTTATTGATGGAAATAAAATAATAACTCAGACTATTAATCCTAAACAAAGCGGCTCAGTAAGCTGGGGCATAAGCATTCCGGATGATGTAAGCATGATTGCATACAGAATTACAGCGTCATCAGGGAGCTTTAGTGATGGTGAAGAGAGAATGTTCCCCGTATTAACTAACAGGATGTTGGTTACTAATACAATGCCCTTGAACGTGAGTGCTTTGAGCACTGAAAATTTCACTTTTGATGGTTTATCCGAATTGGACAAACAGAAATCATCACTGAAAAATTACAGGTATACAATTGAATTTACTTCAAACCCGGCATGGTACGCTATACAGGCCTTACCCTACTTAAGCGAGCCGAAAAATAAAAGCACTATGGCGTTCTTTAGCAGTTATTATGCAAACGCACTTTCTGCTTTTATTGTAAACAGTAATCCAAAAATAAAATCAGTTTTTGAAAGCTGGAAACATATTACTCCTAATGCATTCCTGTCAAATCTTGAAAAAAACGAGTCGCTTAAAAACACTATACTCTCTTCCACACCATGGGTTCTGGATGCGGAAGATGAAACAGAACAAAAACGCAGAATAAGCATGTTGTTTGATGTAACGAGAATGGCAGACGAAAAAGACAATATTCTTAACAAATTGCAGAAAGCGCAGTTAAATTCAGGGGCATGGCCATGGTTTGAAGGTATGCAGGAAGACAGACACACGACACAGACAATTGTGCTTGGAATCGCAAAACTCCACCATAAAGGTGTATTAAATATCAGCAGTGATAACTTACGTTTGCAGATGGTTAGGCAAGCTGTTGCCTGGTTGGATGCTAAAATTGCAGACGATTTTATCGACATTAAAAAGAAAAAAGGAACCTCGATATACAATTATCATATTCGCAGTTCGCAAACTCAATATTTATACCTCAGGGCACTATTAATTGATATCATTCCGTTACCCGAAAAATCGAAAGATGCTTTTGAATATTATGTTGGCCAGATGAAAAAATACTGGTTAAATCAATCCAATCTCTTACAGGGAATGATTGCTATATCGCTTAATAAATTTGGTTATCGCAATGAATCGGAAGCAATTATACGTTCGCTGAAGGAAAGGTCGATTTACAACAAAGAAATGGGAATGTATTGGCGCCAGGATGCGGGGTGGAACTGGTATGAGGCTCCTGTTGAAACACAGGCCATGATGATTGAAACAATGGCCGAGTTAGATAATAATCCAACAATAATTGAGCAGTTAAAAATATGTCTGCTAAAGCAGAAGCAAACCCAGCACTGGAATACTTCATCCGCTACAGCGGAAGCAGTTTTTGCGTTATTGATGTACGGAAACAATGATCTTGATAACAACAACCTTGTTAATTTAACAGTTGGAAATCAAACCATCGATATTAAGGGCAACCCCGATATCACTGCAGAAGCAGGCACAGGTTATTTTAGCACTTCGTGGACGGGAGGTGAGATTTCAAATGAACTTTCGAATATATTGGTCACTAATCCCAACAATAATATTGCCTGGGGAGCAGCATATTGGCAATATTTTGAAGATATGGATAAGATCAAGTCGCATGATTCACCTTTGTCGATAACCAAAAAACTATTTGTTGAAAAGCTTACAAACGAAGGACCTGTTCTTGATGCGCTTGAACCAAATCAAACATTATCAACCGGTGATAAAATAGTTGTAATGCTAACTATAGTCTCTGACAGAACTATGGAATACATACACTTAAAAGATATGCGTGCTACTACTTTTGAGCCGGTAACATCAACATCTGGTTATTCATACAATGGTGGACTGTGGTATTACAAAAACATAAGTGATGTAAGCATCGACTTCTTTATACGCTATTTGAATAAGGGTACTTATATACTTGAATATCCTTTGTATGTTACTCAAAAAGGAGATTTTACCAATGGTATAGCAACAATACAAAGCATGTACGCTCCTGAGTTTGCAGCACACTCGGAGGGGTTGAGGGTGAAGGTTGGTGAGGAATAGTACTATGTTTTCAGTGTCCTTATCCTCCTGATCCGCCTCAGGCAGAGAATGAACTCATGCATTTTAAACAGAGATTCTTCGTTCACGGCCATAAAACCAACGCAAATTCCTTCGGAAAGACATTGCTTAATAAATGGGATAGTATCCTAATTCAAATTCCTTATTTCGTACACTGCCCTGTTAAAAGTAGTATCAACGCTATGATAAATAGGATAAAACCCTTTTTCGTCGAGAACATTACGGCCTACAAATGCCTTGAAAAGATTTGCAATTTTTTCTTTGGATATCTGAATTTTATGGTCATCACTCTTAATTCCTTTTTCATCGGCGTAAGCCACAAGCTCATTAAACGTATTGTTATCCATATTAAACTTGCGGTTAAACGTTTCAAAGTCAGTAAACTTATTTAAGCGTGCTCTGTGCTTATCAGTGTAATCAAAAGCGAACTGAAAAATCAATCCTTTATTTGCAAGAAGATTATAATATGTATGAATTGAGTCGGTAATTAAAGGGACAAAAATATCAGGCATAATTCCGCCGCCGCCATAAACTATTTTTCCACCAGGAGTAATATATTTTAGCGAATCATCAAAATGGATGCTGTCTTTATTTTTCATCTCCCCATTAATATAGCGATGATAATGTTCCTCATAATAGCCCTCGGCATCGCCATTTTCGTAATGTTGCTGAATAGAGCGACCCGTTGGCGTATAATACCTTGAAACTGTAAGCCGAATAGCAGAACCATCAGGCAGGTTTATCTGCTCCTGGACAAGGCCTTTTCCAAACGAACGTCTACCTATTATTAGTCCTTTATCGTTATCCTGCAACGCACCGGCAACAATTTCACTGGCTGATGCGGAGCTTTCGTCAATAAGAACGGCAACATCAATTTGCTCTAAATCACCTGCTTTTGTGGCAAAAGCATGCCTCCGTGATCGGTTCTTCCCTTCGGTGTAAACTATTAGTTTCCCATCTTTAAGAAATTCATCGCTAATGTTAATTGCAGCCTGAAGTAATCCTCCAGGATTACCTCGAAGGTCAAGTATCAGCTTAGTCATTCCTTTGTCTTTAAGTTGACCTGCAGCTTCCTTAAACTCATCATAAGTAGTGGCAGAAAATTTATTCAGCTTAATGTAGCCGATACTATCGTCTACCATATAAGCAACATCAAGACTGAATGTGGGGATTACATCACGCGTTATTGTAAAATCAATTAACTTGGGCACTCCCCTTCGGTAATTGCTTACCTTTACTTTTGTGCCTTTATTACCTTTTAGTTTACGTATGGCCTTATTATTTGTTATTCCAATCCCTGCAACAAGTGTGTCGTCAATTTTTACTATTCTGTCGCCGGCCATTAGTCCTACCTTTTCAGAAGGCCCTCCGGGAATAGGGTTAATAACTGTAATTGTATCCTTCTCTATACGAAACGATATTCCTATTCCTTCAAAACTCCCCAGTAGCGGATCATTAACTTCGTGAAACTCCTCTTTGGTAATATAAACTGAATGTGGGTCGAGTTTCTCAAGCATACCTCTTATTGCATCTGTCTCAAGGGTTGTTAAATCAACAGTATCAACATAATCCTGCACTATATAATCAAGAGCATCGCCAAGCTTGTTGTACGACTGATTACCTATTGGCAATATTGTGTTACTTATCTTTTTGTTACTAACTAAAAGTGAACCAAGCCACATGCCAGCTATGAGCACTAAAGAAAAGGCAATTGGTAGGTATATCTGAGTTTTATTATTATTTTTATTCATCAATAAGTTTTTTGCAAAATTATTAAATTTGAGATGATTAAACTACAAAATTAATAATCAAATGTCCCTTTAATGTTACATTTGCAAACATACGAGGAACACAACGGCTTTTTAGACAAGCCCATTGGTATAAAAACTAATTGCGATGGATTACAAAGATTATTATAGTCTTCTGGGTGTAGATAAGTCGGCAACAAAAGCGGAGATAAAGAAGGCTTATCGAAATCTTGCCAAAAAGTACCACCCTGATAAAACAAACGGAGATAGTAAGCTGGAAGAAAAATTTAAAGAGGTTTCGGAAGCATACGAAGTGTTGAGCAATGACGAAAACCGCAAGAAATACGATGAGCTCGGAGCAAACTGGAAAAATCAGCAACAAGCTGGAGGCAGTGGTGGATTTGACTATTCGCAATATTATGCAAATACTGGTGGACAAGGTGCCCATCAATCCTTTGAAGGTGATCCTGAAATGTTTTCTGAATTTTTTAACAACATTTTTGGTGGTGGTTATGCTCGTTCGAGTGAGAGAAGGCAAACAGTGAGGAAGGGGCAGAACTATGAAGCTGAGATGAAGATGACTCTTGAAGAAGCCTTTCATGGGGGCACAAGAATAATTAATGTAAACGGCAAAAAACTCCGGTTCAAAACAAAGCCGGGATCAAAAGATAAACAAAAAATTAAGCTTCCGGGAAAAGGCAGTCTTGGGATTAATGGCGGCACTCCGGGTGATTTATACATTACTATCCGTGTGTTACCCAATCCTAATTTTAAAAGAAAAGGCGATAATCTGTATTCTGAGATTCCCCTCGATATGTATACGGCAGTGCTTGGCGGTAAAGTGGAAATACCTACTCTTAACGGAAATGTAAATATGACTATTCCAAAAGGCACGCAGGGAGGCAAAACACTACGGTTAAAGGGTAAGGGTATGCCTGTATATGGAAGCGCGTTAAAATATGGTGACTTATATGTAAAAACAAATATTACAATCCCAGTTAATCTAAGTAATGAAGAAGAGAAGCTTTTTATAAAACTTAAAGAAATAAACCATGAGAGCAATAATTAAAACAGATGACGTATATACTACCCAACATTTGACAAATTTCATTAAGGCGCTAATCGACTCTCGGTTAAAACATTATGCATCCGACTTATATCCTGAACTGGAGATGATTGACAAGGAGGCTTTTAACCAATCACTTATTAGGGCACAAAAGGTATGCGCTACATTAAATTTACCGCTACACATGCATTTCAAAAAAGTTTATCGTACATCGGGAAATAATATTTATTGCGACTACCGATTGTCGCACACTGCATATTTGCTTGTTGGAATTAATGGAGACGTGGAAAGTAAAAAAGTAGCTCAAATTCAATTAGAGCTTGTGAACAGATTGATAGGGAATATGTAGCATTAGAATTTGTAACTAATATTTTAACACTTTTTTATTCTGCTTTCGATATCTGTTGTGGAATAACCGGGCAAAAACTCAATAGTTTTAATTGTCCCTCCTTTGGCAGTAACTACATCATAACCAACAATGTCTTCGGGTTTATAATCACTTCCCTTTACCAGTACATCAGGATGAACAATTTTAATAAGCTCCAGAGGTGTATCTTCATCAAACAATATTACAGCATCTACAAATTCCAAAGCAGCAATAATTATTAAGCGTGATTTTTCATCTGTAATTGGCCTGTTGCTTCCTTTACCAAGCAGTTTTGCCGATGCATCGGAATTAACACCAACAATAAGTATATCACCACTATCTTTTGCCTTACCAAGGTAGTCAATATGACCAAGGTGTAACAAATCAAAAACTCCATTTGTAAAAACGATAGTTTGTTTTTTCTGCCTCCAGTCATTCAATTTTAAATTTAAAGATTGCTTATCAAGCACTTTGTTGGTTATGGCAAATAAACTATTCATTCAATGGCCTTTCTTTTTTTGCTATTAATCCAATGTAAAAATACGATAAACTTCCTACAACAACATTGAGAATGGTTTGTCCGGCATGTGTTATGGCAGCAAACGATCCGGCAGCATTTGCCCCGATGTTAAACAATTCGTGTAATATTGCCTTAACGATAAAATGGTAAGCGCCGATACCCCCCGGAACAGGAGCTACAATGCCAAGACTGCCAATTGCTAATATTGTCAGACCGTCAATAAAAGTTAGGTGACTTGTTTCTTCAAGCATCAACACCGGCATATAAACCATTATTGCATAAAAAAGCCAGATTATAAACGTATATAAAAGAAAAAGCCATTTTTGCTTCAGCTTCATAATAGTTTTAATTCCATCCATAAACCCTAATAAAAACCCCTGAATTTTTTGAAAGAATGGCATTCCCTTTATTTGTGCCTTTAGCTTCCTAACAACCATAATAAATACAACAACAGATAAAATACCGGCAAGTGTAAAAATTAAAATGCTTTGTACATTAGAGAAGAAATCACTCGCAGCTTGCCCAAAGAATTGATTTAAAAATTCGCTGAGAGTATCAATTTGAAATATGATAACTAAAAAGATCAACACTCCAAGCGTTATCAAATCAAAAATTCTCTCTGAAATTACAGTTCCAAATAATGTATTAAAAGGAATTTTCTCTTTTTTTGACAATACCCCGCAGCGAACAAATTCCCCCATTCGTGGAACAGCTGTATTTGCAAGATAACCTATCATAACAGCATAAAATGTTGTGGATAATTTGGTTTTATAATTAAGTGAATTAATCAGCAAATTCCATCTTAATGCTCTTACAATATGAGATGCAATGGCAAATATGAGTGCAAAAATCAACCAAACGTAGTTTGCTTTTTGTATATCATTCAAAACCTCCTGCATGTCGAGTTTTCGGAAACTCAGCCATAGCAATAGTATACCAATCCCTAAAAAAAAGAGGTATTGAACTATCGTAAAAATTCTTCTTTTTAAAATTGGTGCCAAGTTGTTATTTTATCCGGTTGTTTTTATCAGGGAATATGATATGAGGTTTGAAAGTTTTGGCAGCTTCGAACTCCATACTTGCATACGATACAATAATAACAAGATCGTTAACTGCTACTTTTCGGGCTGCAGCGCCATTTATTGAAACAATACCCGACCCGCGTTCACCTGCTATTACGTAGGTTGCAAAACGTTCGCCGTTAGTTATATTATAAATACTAACTTTCTCGTTTTCAATTAAGTTCGCTGCATCCATAATATCCTCATCTATGGCAATACTTCCTATATAGTTTAGATCGGCCATTGTAACAGTGGCTCTGTGGATTTTCGATTTTAGTACCTCTATATTCATTATTTAAGTAATAGATTCAGTTAAATGCAGATGCAAAATTATTAAATAATTCTAATATTGTCGATTAATCTCACGTTTCCAAGTTTAACCGCGACAAACCCAAGTATTTCAGTTGAAGCACTCCAAGAGTTAATTGGTTGAAGATTCTCGCCATCGGCCAATTCAAAGTACTCTAAATCAAACTCTTCTCTGGCTTCAAACATGTTTATAACCATCTGTTTTAATGGACCCGGACAAATAGTTTCGTTGCTTTTCCTGGCACGTTTTAATGTTTGATAAATATATGGCGCAGATGCTCGCTCCTCAAACGTGAGGCGTGTATTTCTTGAGCTCATTGCCAGTCCGTCAGTTTCCCTAACAATTGGGCAGGGAATTATTTTCACAGGGATTGCTTCCATTTCAACCAGCTTTTTAATTATAGCCAGCTGTTGGTAATCTTTTTCTCCAAAATATGCTTTATGAGGCAGCGTAATGTCAAACAGTTTATGCACAACAACTGCAACACCATTAAAATGGCCTGATCTTGAAGCTCCTTCCATAACAGTTTCAAGTGTGCCGAAATTGTACTTTTTAACCACCTTATCGGGATACATCTCTTCAACTGCTGGCGCAAATAACACATCACAACCTATTGATTCCAATAATTTTTTATCCTGATTAATATCCCTTGGATATTTCTTAAGATCATCCGGATTGTTAAACTGAATCGGATTTACAAATATACTTACAACAAGAAGGTCGTTTTCTTGTTTTGCCCGTTTCATTAATTCAAGATGCCCCTTATGTAAAGCACCCATAGTTGGAACAAATCCAAGGGTTTTCCCTTGCGATCTTTGTTCCCTCACAAAGCTATTAATATTAGAAATTTTAGAAAATGTAATCATAGCCATATTTACCTATCAAGGGTTTATGCCGGAGTATGTTTTACTTATTAATGATCTTCCAAAGATCCTTTTCAAGCGACCGTTTTGGAGTTTCAATTATACGCCCTATTTCAACATCGTTCTTATAAATAATAAAAGTAGGCACCTTTTGAATATTCAAATTTCTTATGTCAACTACAATTGCCTCCTTGTTTTTGTCAACCGCTATTACTTTCACCCGTTTGTCGTTATATCCGGCTTCGTTTAAAACTTTGTAGTACCTCGGAACCTCCCTCTGGCTGTCAGAACACCATGTGCCCAATACGATCGTTATTTCAACCTCATCAATTTTCTTCTCAAGTTTTTTTATGAGGGATTCAGATGGTTTATAAATATCGTACTGACTTTTAAAATAGATGCCATAAATATCCTTTTCAAGTCCTTTTTTATCGCAATAGCCCATCAGCATTTTGCTGTTTGTTTTAGGATCAACCACCATACTGTTCATTTGAGCCTTAGTTTGTAATCCTGAAATCACAATTAGTGCAATTATTATTATCCTGATTTTCATCATGTAAATTTTAGTGGCAAAATTAGGTCAAATTTTTAAGCGGAACTTCTGCTTTTTTTACAAGAAGGATGGGTAGGAAATTAAGCCAATAATTATGGATGGCATATAAATAATTCAACTGTCTTAATTTCTGTATTTTTGAATCATCAAACAATATAAAAATGGACTGGAACACAATTGCATTTGCATTCGGATTAACCCTTTTTGCGGGGTTATCAACAGGAGTTGGAAGTGCTATAGCTTTTTTTGCTAAAAAAACAAATACCGGCTTTTTATCACTGGCCTTAGGTTTTTCGGCGGGCGTTATGATTTATGTTTCGTTTGTTGAAATATTTGCAAAAGCCAAAACCGAGCTGGTTTTGGAGCTGGGGAGAACACAAGGCTATTGGGTAACGGTTGCCGCATTTTTTGGTGGCATTTTGTTGATTGCAATAATCGATAAATTAATTCCATCAATGGAAAACCCACACGAGGTGCATAAAGTTGAGGAAATGGCAACCGACCTTCCTAAAGATAAATCGAAGTTAATGCGTATGGGACTTTTTACTGCTTTAGCAATTGCCATTCATAATTTCCCTGAAGGTCTTGCTACATTCACAGCTGCATTAACAGATCCGCATCTTGGTATCGCAATTGCTGTGGCTATCGCAATTCACAATGTTCCAGAGGGTATCGCTGTCTCCATTCCTATTTACTACGCCACCGGTAGCCGGAAAAAGGCATTTTGGTTTTCGTTAAGCTCAGGGTTAGCAGAACCTGTTGGAGCAATTATTGGATTTTTAGTACTTATGCCTTTCTTATCACCAGTAATTTTTGGTGTATTGTTTGCCGGTGTTGCCGGTATTATGGTATTTATTTCGTTGGATGAATTATTACCCGCCGCCGAAGAATATGGCGAACATCACCTATCAATTTATGGATTAATTGCAGGTATGGGAGTGATGGCTTTTAGTCTTCTGATGTTTGCCTAAACCTACCTCGTCAGGTCTTTACCAGTTACCAGTTGTAGTAAGCAATTGATTTACATATTATACAATCCATAAACAACCATAATCTTTTTGTTTTAACCCTTGATTAATTTCGTCCATGTCAAAATGATCCGGGTCAAATTCTCCTCCTAGCCATTCCATCATTGATTCATAATCTTCATGCTTGGGGTTAGAAATAGTCCGTAACAAGTCAAGATATCCCCAGGTTCCTCCACAGTCTTCTGGTGGACAATTTCTTTTTCCTTTAATGCACCTCGGTATTTGACCGACTTCTTCTTCTCTTATTATTTTTTCTAATATTATGTCGTGACACCAACCATCTCCAAAATCATATTCATATAGAATTTTTGATTTTTCGTGCTTTAGTATGGTCTTCAATTTTACTGTCCGTGAATTCTTACTATCTTCAACTTCGAATTCCTTGGGAGAATAATCGGTCATACCATCATTAAACAAATGCAAATGGGAGTTTGTCCACCCCATTGATGTTTGAATAATTCTGTGCATGTCAACCAATAATGTGTCGGAGTATACTAACAATCTCCTCCATATTCTCGGCTTTGTGTCAGAAAGGGCTACCTTAATTTGATAAATCTGTTTTGCCATAATTCCTATTTGTTATAATTATATTTTCTCAGCCATTTTCACGATACTCTTTTCTTTCAATATCTTACAATTTTTATTTTAAGCAAAGCAAGCGTTTTAGAAGTTCTAATCTTTCAGGTTAAAAGAATGTTGAAGCGGGCTAAACCCTTTGAATTCACTACTGTTTCGGCTATAATTTTTATACATTGTTACCAATCGTATTTTATTTATACCCGAGTTTTTCTAAAAATTTACTTCTAATTTCTGAAACCTGTTTTCCATATTGACCCCACCAAATAAAATGACCAGCTCCTTCTAATGGATGAAATTCAATATCATTTCCTTCAAGCTTCATCTTATCTACAAATTCCTTGGCTGATGAAAACGGAACATTTCTATCATTTGTTCCATGAATAATTAAGGTTGGTGGTAAGCCTTTTTTAATAAGATAGTTCGGTGATATTTCTTTTACAAGATTTTCATCTTGGTTTCGATTGCGTAAACCTTGCCTAATCCAAGAAGTATTGTCGTCTGTCAAATCATACACTCCCGCATTTATCATTAAAACATTAGGAACTGAACTGTATCTTAAATCATCAGTCTTTTCGTTCCAGTTTTCGACTAGTGCTGTAGCTAAAACTAAGTGTCCACCTGCACTGTTGCCAGATGCTACAATTTTGTTTACATCAATATTATATTCATCTGTGTGCTGCCTCAACCATCGAATTGCTGATTTTGCGTCCATATCCGATTCAAAGGGAAGTGTTCCCTGACGGTAACCTAACCTATACTCAACTGTAACTCCAACCCAACCTTTATCTGCATAGGATTGACAAGCAGGAAAACTCCAGTCAGGTTTGCCTTCTGACCAACTTCCACCGTTAAAGAAAACAATTACCGGCCTTTTCTTTTGTTGATTATCGTTTTCAGGTAAAAACAAATGTATCTCTAAATCATAATCAGCAACCGTTTTATATATTTTAATCAGATGGCCTTTTCTTCCATTTACTTCTTCCGCATAAAACGTTTTTATTTTATTTACATAGGATGTGTCTTTACAAGTGGTAACGAAGTTTCTATACAGATTGCCAAAATTCTTAATCCCAAAATTATCAATATGATTATTGAGATAGTAAAACTTCAAATAATCAATTACTACCTGATTTGAAAAATATTCGGGAATCAGATTTAGTGTTGCGTTAAGTTGTTGATTGTCGAGTTTGTGGTATGCTTTTTTTTCAAGTTCAATTTTGGACTGATAGTATAAAAAAGCTTTAATATATTCTACATAACTATCGATATTCAGTAATGCAGGATTATTGAAATCTTTCACGTTTTCATCAAGCCTTGCATTAGCAGTTTCTTTCTTGCCGGTATATCTTTCATGATAGTATGGATATTCTAACAATAATTTGTCAAAAGTGTAATGAATATCTTTTGATTCTTTGAAAATAATGGACTTGTTAAAATCAGGATTTTCCTTTTCGAAGAGTGTCAATAGGTCAGTATAATTTTCCCTCAAAGAATCAATTGCATTTACAAATTCTGCCTTATCGAAAGAATACATTTTTACAAAATTTCCATAAAAGTATTTTGAAAAGGATTGATTTAAAACTTCTTGTTCTGAAGTGTATTTTTCATAAACACTGTCACTTGAATTAAGCTCTTGAGCATAATTCGTCATAGAGAACATTACAATGCATATTGTTAAAATTAAGATTCTTTTCATTTTACTTCTGCCTTTTCCTTAATATGGTTGGTAACTCCCATATAAACGCTATTCTTTTTCCACAGGCAGCATTACAACTTCAACATTTTTACTTCCATCAAACAACTCTTTAGAGAATTTTTGAAGTTTCTCGGGTGTCATCTCCTTAACAATCTCAACATAATTTGCGTCTGAAATTGTATTCAGATTATTATTATCCATTGATACCAATGAGTTTAACCAAAAACGGTTTTCCTTTAGGTCTTCCTCACGGGTTTTTATGAAATACTCGATGGTTTTATGAACATCAACTTCCTTTGGCCCTTCACTTTGAAGTTTCTCAACTTCTTCATAAACTATAGCCTTTAAAGCCTCAGCCCTCTCCGGCGCACAATCAAATTTCATATTAAGTTCAAAACCTTCATAGGGATATTTAGTTGTTGACTTCCATACACCAACGCCATATGATCCTCCCTGTTCTTCTCTAATAGTTTCAGTATATCTCAAGCTAAGTATATATTGAATTGCGCTCAGATAAACCAGGTTTTCAGCATTATATTCAGAATCACCATTATAGTTAACAAATACGGTTGCTTTAGGTGTTTCCATTTGCATTTTGAATTTATTCACTGCATTATCTGCTGGAGGCCGTACATTATTATCCTTCCATGTTTCTTTTCTTTGTTCTGATACTATTCCTCCAATGTAAGTTTCCACTAAGGGAGCCAGTTTTGCTTCATCGATGTTTCCAACAAAATAGAACCTGAAATCAGAACCATCTCTGAATCTGTCGTTGAAAATCTCTACTATTTTGTCAAAATCGACTTTGTTTAGTTTATCAGAGTTCATGGGGGATCGACGAGGATTTCTATCAGCCATTAAAAACGAAATTGAGTCGTTGGCAACAGTTCTGGGATCGGTACTTGTGTTTTTTAAAAATGATTTTATTCTACTCATGTAAGCTCCAAATGCTTCTTCATCATACCTTGGTTGTTCAAAATACAAATACAACAATTGCATAAATGTTTCCAAATCTTCCGGTGATGCTGACCCGTTAAAACCTTCAGCGATATTTGAAAGAAAAGGATTAAGCCTTAGCACCTTGCCGGCCAACATTTTTTCCAGTGAGATATTATCAAATTCTCCCACACCGCTCTGCGAAACAATTGATGTAGTCATATCCGCTGATGGAATTTTTTCTAATTCATACAGTGAACTTCCTCCAAAACTTGTTGCCTGAAACAGAATCTCATCTTCTTTAAAGTCAGTTTTCTTTATTATAACTTTAGCTCCGTTTTCTAAAGTCCATGTTTTGGTTCCAAGCTCATCATTTGTTTCAGTATTAATAATTTTTGAAGGTGTGGGGCCTACTTCAACTAAAGGTTTGTCCAATACAGCATCAACATAAGGCTCAAGTTTTACGTTACGTGTTGTTTGAATTATCGACAACACTTCTGATTCCTCCGGCATCGAAACGCCTTCTTTTTCTAATCCGGTAATTGATACAACAATGTTTTCTTCGGTGATCCATTTTGTAGGTAGGCTGTTTATCTCATCCAAACTTATTTCGGGTAATGTTTTTTTGGCGAAGTCATATTCAAATTCAATTCCGGGAGATGGTTCGTTTGTTAAGTAATTTGAGAAATACTCCCAAATATAATTATTGTTTTTTTGCTTATCCTTTTCTTTATATGATTTTTCATATCTGCGAAGTATATCTTTTTTTGTTCTGTCGAGTTCGCTTTGTGTAAACCCATGCTGACGAACCCGTTCATTTTCGCGGAGAACGCTGCTTAAAGATATTGGTATCTCATTATCCTTTGCAAAAGCGATCAATGTAAATGCGTCTTTCGATCGTTGCATACCTGAATACATTGAATAACCAACAATAAATGGAGGATTCTCTTTTTGCACTAACTCGTTTAAACGATTATTAATCATTGTATTATACAGCTGCCTTACTAATAACTCACGCATGTAATCAACATTCTTATCTTCAGGTTTCACGTTATCGTGTTTATAATAAACCCGTATTGTATTTCTCTGTGCTTCGGGGTCGGTGGCAATGCCAATTAAAGGTTCTTTATTGTTGGGTATCTCATAAATTGTTCTTTCAATTGGATTTACTGCCTTTGGAACCTGTGAGAATAAAGTTTTGACTTTTTCTTCCATAACATCAGCATTAAAATCACCAACAATTATTAAAGCCTCCAAATCAGGACGATACCAGTCGCTGTAAAAAGAGCGGAGTGTATGGTAATCGCAATTATCAATAACATCTAAACTGCCAATTACATCACGCATTGCATACTTTGATCCCTGGTAAATTGTTGGCATAAGCTCCTTCATCATCCTAAAATCGGCACTACGGCGGGTACGCCATTCCTCGTGAACCACTTTTCGTTCAGCGTCAATTTCTTCATCTTCAAAAGCCACATAGCTCGACCAATCGTTAAGAATCAACAATGCAGTATCAACCACCGATTCATCGGATACGGGAACATCGTTTAAATTATATGCCGTAACATCTACACTTGTAAATGCATTTACGTTGTGCCCAAATGCAACTCCGTTTCTTTCCAGAAAATCAAGGACTCCTTTTTTAGGAAAGTTTTTAGTTCCGTTAAATGCCATGTGTTCAGTTAAGTGAGCAAGCCCATCCTGATCGTCGTTTTCAAGAATGGCACCAACATTAAACACAATATAAAAATCGGCACGGTCATTCGGCAGGTCGTTAGCACGGATATAGTAAGTCATTCCATTATCCAATTTCCCATAACGAACTTTTGGATCCAACGGAACCTTCTTATTTGTTTCAGGCGATTGAGCAAATAAGCCAATACTGCCAAGTAAAACAATAACGGTAACTGTGAGCATAACATTTCTCATAATAACATATTTAAATTAAGTTCATAAAAAAATCAAAGCTACTAATGTAAATTGAATTATGCAACAGTAAATAAAACTACTAATTGTAAAATGCGTTAATTATTCGTAACTATGTTGCATATTTTAAATTCAGGGGTTGAATAATAATCATGTATTCACAGATTTCAACCAACAAAAAACCCCGCAATAAATGCAGGGTCCAAATTTAGTGTTGCTTGTTGAGTAATTAAGAGATCTTGATTTCGCGAGTTAATTTGGCCTCTTCTTCCATTTTCGGAAGAGTAACCTTGAGTATACCCTGGTTGTAATCAGCAGCAATGTCGTCGAACTTCACGCTTTTTGGTAAAGTGAATGAACGGCTGAAGCTATTGAAAACAAACTCTCTGCGCGTGTAGCTTTCTTTCTTTTCTGCCTGTCCGGAAGACATGTCTTCATTCTCTTCTTTAACTTCCTTTGAAACTGTTAATACATTATTGTCAAGATTGATTTTAAAATCATCTTTTTTAACGCCGGGGGCTGCAAATTCGATAACAAAGTTTTTTTCGTTTTCTATAATGTTAACCGAAGGTACATCTCCCTTTGATTCGTTAAATAACCCATTATGGGTTTTTTCAAAATTTTCAAAAAAATTTGAAAATCCGGGATGCCATATATGTCTGCTGGCAGGATTAAATCTTACTAAGTTCATTTTTGTTCCTCCTATTTTTTAGTTATTTTTTTTTGTTTAAACTCTTATTGACGTTTTTCAATTACTGTTCCATTTCAAAAAGCAATATCTAAAAGTGTCAATGTGGCATGATTGTTTTAATCTAACTGCCTTATTGTCGTGATTGATTAGTATTAATATGCAAATGATTGAATGGGAATTGTTAGTTGGATGGATGGATGGCTATATATTCAACAATAGAAACCTTCTTGATTACATTTCGGCGGAAGGCAATCGAGCAATTGAACAATCGATCACTTAACTTTTACAGATTTACTCATATCTTTGCACAATAAGCAACTTGTTTTGGACAAAATAATTAACAGCCTTAAACCAACTCGCATTATCTGGCCTATTTTAATAGGGCTTGGAGTAAGTGCTTTTTTGATGTACAGAAGTTTTGGTGCTGATACGTTTTCTTTTCTTTCATTTACGTGGCATACAGTTTTTTACATTTTAATTGCACTTTTAATGATGGCTGTCCGCGACCTGGCATATATCTATCGGTTGATTGTATTAACAGATTCAGATATTAGCTGGAGACAGGCGTTTAATGTTATAATGTTGTGGGAGTTTAGCTCGGCAATTTCTCCATCGGTAGTTGGTGGAACAGGCCCAGCCATATTTTTCCTTTATAAGGAAGGCTTGAGTGGCGGAAAAAGTACTGCGGTTGTGCTTACTGCTATTTTTTTGGATGAAGTTTTCTTTATCGTTTCTGTTCCTATTGTTTATTTTGTATTTGGAACTGATATTTTCCCTCCCGACTCAGTTTCGATTGATAAAATTATTTATGCTTTTTACGGAGGTTATGTTGTAATTTTTGTTTACACCTTGTTTCTAACATATGCACTTTTCATTAACCCCCATATGTTTAAGTCGTTTATTTCGTGGGTTTTTCTTTTCCCAATTTTGACAAGATGGAGGATGAGGGCGCGTAAATCTGCAAACCAATTAATACAAACATCAACGTCGATAAAAAGTAAGCCGGCATCCTATTGGTTTAAAAGTTTTACGGCAACTATACTGGCATGGACAGGCAGATACTGGGTTGTTAATTTTATGCTGCTGGCATTTTTTGCAGACCGATATAGTGTTGCTGATCATTTTTTAATTTTAGGCCGACAACTTAGCATGTGGATAATACTATTAGTAAGCCCTACTCCAGGGGGAAGCGGTATTGCCGAGTTTGTGTTTTCCGACTTTTTAGGTGATTTTATCCTAAATGAATCATGGTATGCTCCTCTTGCAATTTTCTGGAGACTATTATCATATTACCCTTATTTAATAATCGGTGTAATAATATTGCCAATATGGTTAAGAAGGGTTTTTAGTAAGGAAGGGAAAGGTTGATGTATCAAAACACAGGTTAAATATAGGTAATCGATTAATTACTAATTGCCCTAATATCCATTTGCTCTAAATTACTACTAATGAGCCAACTACTATAATCCTATTTTTTAACCACGAAGGTATAAAGATGAGTTTTGTCTATTCATTATAAACCACATTCATTAGCACATCACCCACAATTTGTAAGCTTTCTTTATCAATGAATTCCATTTTATCATTAATTGTGTGCCAGTGATCGAAAAAGCTTTGGTTTTTACTATTTGGGTCAAGGTGAATAATATCAATGGAAGGAATTTTTGCGTATTTGTTAACAAAATAATGATCGTCAGTAATTGCACCTCCGGGTTCGTCAATAAAAACATTTCGATATCCCATATCGGCGGCGGTATTCCAAACAAGGTCTACTACAAATCTGGCTTCACGATCGGAATGATATTCACGTCGGAATTCAGCATTTTTAGCGCCAACCATATCCAGCAAAATACCAAATGCTGCTGAGTAAGCATATTTATGAGGATTTTTCGACCAGTACTGTGACCCAAGCCCCCAATTTTCTTCATCGTAAGTAATCTGCATTTCATGAGGCGGCCCCCAGTCCTCAAGGTCAAAAAATATAATATCAACTCCAACCTTGGGGGGGGTTTGTTGAAACTGCCGAGCCATCTCAAGAAGTACACCAACTCCGCTGGCCCCATCATTTGCACCGTCAATGGGAGTATTGTGCATTTCCAGATTTTCATCATGGTCGGCAAACGGGCGCGAATCCCAATGAGCCATCAGCAGTATACGCTTCTCTGTTTTATGATTAAACGAAGCTATTATGTTTTTTCCATTTCGGGTTACACCATCGTAAGTTCTGGTTTTGAAATTTTGAACTGTAATTTTAGCTCCGTAGCTGGTTAATTTACCAGCAAGCCATGACGCACATTGATTATGCGCTTCACTTCCCGGTACACGTGGACCGAACTCTACCTGCTCCTCAACAAATTTATAGGCAGAATCGGCATTAAAAGGTGGTGGTGTTATTCTTTCCTTTTGGGGAGGTTTTTTATCTGATGTTCTGTTTTGACCCATCTGGCATGATGAATTCAAAATAAGAATGAACAACGATGATGTTATTATTGAAGTAAGTTGTTTCATTTGTAATTTATGAGCGTTTTGTATCTTGTACTAACTTTCTTTAGGGATCAAACATACTTAAAAAACTAAAACACCATAGTAAAAACAGCTCCTTCATCCTTTTTTGATCGTACACTGATGCTACCTTTGTGCATTTGCATAATTTGCCGTGAAAGACTCAGTCCGATTCCCGATCCTTTCTTTTTTGAAGTGAAAAAAGGCATGAATATTTTATCAAGTAAATCCTGTTTAATTCCACTGCCGTTATCAGCAATTTCAATAGTTGTGCGATTGTTTAAATTAACGGATGCAACAATGTTGATTTTAGGTACATAAATGCCGCTTTTCATTCCCGAAACAGCGTCAATGGCATTAAGAAGCAGGTTTATTAGTACCTGATCTATTAAATCAGGATCGGCCAGTAGTTTTAAATCATTTGGATATATTTTAATTGAAGTTAAAATTTTGTTTTTTTCAAATTTCGAGCCCAACAATTCGATTGCTCTATCAAACATGTCGTTAACATAAAAATGCCGGAAATTGGGTTTTGGGATTCTTGTTAAGTTACGATAAATTTCAACAAAATTCAGCAGGCCCTTACTCCGATTTCTAATGGTTGTTAATGCCTGCCTAACATTCTCCATGTCTTCTTTGAAATCGTTAGCGGAAGGAGGATTTTCTTTATGATTTTTAAGGATACCATCAACTGTTTCGGCAAGTGACGATATCGGTGTAATGGAGTTCATTATTTCATGAGTAAGTACTCTTATAAGTTTTTGCCACGATTCAATTTCCTTTTGTTCAAGTTCAGGATGAATATCCTGAAATGATACCAGTATATATTCTTCCCCCCGCATTCTGAATTGTGTGGCATGCATCGACAGCTGCAGTAGTTCATCAGCAACAAAAACCTTTATCAGCAACTTGTCTCCGGCATTCATGTTAACTAATTTATCGGGCAAATCGTCTTCAATAATCAATAAATCTGTGATGTTTCGTAACCGTGGTACTTGTAAAAGTCGTTTTACCGCGTTATTAAAAACATCAACTGTACCATCTCGTTTAAAAACAATTATTCCGATACTTACATGTTGTATAACCGTAAGAAGATAATTAAAGTGTTCCTCTTTTTCTCTTTTGTTTTTCTTGAAAGTTTCTATTACCTCATTTAATTCCTTATTAAGTCCTTCAAAACTTTTGCCTACTTCATTATCGGCAAACGAACTCGTAAAATCCGAATGTCGTATTGATTCAAAAAAACGAGTTAATTTAATATTTGTTTGCTCTGTGTATCGAATTAATGAAATTATTTGAGCAAAAAACAACACGGCAAGTATTATTGAGCTAATAGCATATGCTGTTTCCTGATGTATAAAAAAAATCAGGGTAAACGTAACCATAATCAGTACTATTCTGATAATGACCTGTATTCTAAATTTTTTATAAACCATATTTCTCAATTCTTCTATAAAGGGAAGCGCGAGTTAATCCTAATTCTTTAGCAGCCTTGCTGATGTTACCGCCGTGCTTGTCTATTACCTTTCTTACCAGCACTTTTTCTACTTCTTCGAGGTTTAAATTATCCTGTGAGATGACGTCCCTACTCTTTTCTTCTTTTTCCATCATAAAAAAATCATGGGGCTCAAGTATATTTGATTCACTTAGTATTACCGCTCTTTCTACAGCATGCTGAAGTTCGCGTATGTTTCCTGGCCAGTCATGCATCTGTAATCGTTTCAAAGTACCTACACTTATTCGTTTTTTCGGAACCTTGTATTTAGTACAATACGTATCAATAAAGTGTTCGATTAGGGGTTCAATGTCCTCCAGCCTTTCTTTAAGTAGCGGAAGTTTAATTTCAACAGTATTTATCCGGTAAAGCAAATCCTGACGAAATTTATTTTCGTTAACCATTTCGTAAAGAGGCATATTTGTTGCGCAAATCAGTCTAACATTAATGGGAATCTCCTTACTTGAGCCAAGCCTGATTACTTTTCGGCTTTGAATAACGCTTAATAATTTAGATTGTAATCCATGACTTAAATTCCCAATTTCATCCAAAAATATTGTTCCTCCGCTTGCCACCTCAAATCTTCCTGCCCGGTCTTCTTTGGCATCAGTAAAAGCGCCCTTTTTATAACCAAATAGCTCGCTCTCAAATAGACTTTCAGTAATAGCACCCAGATCAACACTTACAAAAACATTATCCCGACGGTTTGAGGCACGGTGGATAGCTCTTGCGACAACCTCCTTGCCGGTTCCATTTTCACCCAGTATCAATACGTTGGCATCGGTGGATGCTACTTTATAAGCTATTTTCATAACTTTTTGCATCGACTGTGAGGAGCCAATAAGGTTGGTGTGATCCTGGTTTTGATCAGAAATAAAAACTTTTTGCTTTGCCCTTAAGTTTTCAAGTTCAACTTTCGATTCTCGGATTTGCAAAGAAGACTGAATTGTTGCCAGAAGCTTCTTATTATCCCACGGCTTTAATACAAAGTGAGTTGCACCTTCTTTAATGCCTTGTACCGCTAACTCAATATCGCCATAGCCTGTTATAAATATTACTGTGGCGGCAGGATCATGCTCCAATATTACGTTTAACCAATGAAAACCTTCCTGACCACTTGTTGCATCGCGCGAAAAATTCATGTCAAGTAATATCACATCATAATTTTCATTTTTGATGATATCAGGAATTTTTTTAGGGTTTTTTTCAGTATGTATAATAGAGATGTGTTGCCTGAGAAACATTTTAGCTGCTAACAATATATCGGCATCATCATCAACTATTAATAGCCTTGCGTTTATCTTGCTCATTATCTGTGTCTTTTATTGGGTTATTGTCATTGCTGGTATAACTATCCTAATTGGTAATATTAAGATAAAATTACAAATAATTGTTCACCTTTGTACAAATATATGAACGATTTCGGACATAATATGTTACACATTAACTATTTTTATTTTATAAAGAAAGTATTATCAACACGATACAGGCATTGGCACAGAATTAGTTAAAGTTTGTTAATTAAGCATACCCGACAATTATGATAGAGACTTTTGAACTTACAAAAACATTTAAGGCAGAGGATATTGAAACAGTAGCCTTGCGTAATGTCAGCCTAAAGGTTGAAAAGGGTGATTTTATAGCTGTTATGGGTCCTTCGGGTTGCGGCAAAACAACATTACTGAATATACTGGGAATGATTGATAATATTACAGCAGGAAAGTATTTGTTTTTCGGTCAGGAAGTAACGCAATTATTTGAAAAGCAAAAAACCGAACTTAGAAAAAGAAATATAGGGTTTGTATTTCAGAATTTTAACCTTATTGAAGAACTTACTGTATATGAAAACATAGAACTTCCACTTCTATATTTAGGATGGAAACGTAAAGAAAGGAAAAATCGTGTTGAAGACGTTATAAATCAGATGAGTATCAGCCACCGAAAAAACTTGTTTCCTGTGCAGCTTTCGGGCGGACAACAGCAACGTGTGGCAGTTGCCAGAGCTGTAGTTGCAAACCCCCCGTTATTGTTGGCAGATGAGCCCACCGGTAACCTTGACTCAATGCACGGCGAAGATGTAATGTTGATGTTAAATGAGTTAAATAAAAAAGGGACAACAATCATTATGGTTACCCATTCACGGCGCGATGCGTCTTATAGCAGACGTGTAGTGCACCTTTTTGACGGTCAAATTATTAATGAAAATTTTAATAGTATAATTTAGACGGCGTATGGCAGTTGGTTGATAGTAAAGGTTGAGTTGAAAATATTAAATGTAGAATGTAGAATATAAAAATGCTTGGCAATTATTTTAAAATAGGAACCAGGGTACTCTTGAGGCAGAAGAGTTATGCATTATTAAACATAATTGGTTTAGCAATTGGTATAGCTGTTTTTACATTTATTTTCCTCTATATCCAAAGCGAGATACGCTACGACAGGCAATGGAGCGACTATAAAAATATATATCGGGTTACAAGCGAATATAATGTTGATGGAAAAATTGAAAAAATTGCATTAACACCGTTCAGACTGGCTGAAGATTTCAGGAAGGAGTTCCCGGAAGTAGTTAGTTCTACAAATATGTTTTTTACCGACCCATCAGACATTAATGATATTTCATCAGTTACATACGAAGGAGAGGTTTTTGAAATCCCGGATATAACACTTAGCGAACAGAATTTCTTTAAAATTTTTGATTATCCCTTTTTGGAAGGAAATCCCGACTCCATGCTAAGCGAACCAAACACAATGGTTATTTCTTCTGAAATTTCTCAGGAAATTTTTGGTGATGAATCGGCTATCGGGAAAAAGCTGAGTACCGTAGTTCGAGAATATACTGTTGTAGGAGTATTTGAAAAAAAATGCTGGCCATCACATCATAATTTTGATGCAATAGTTTCGGAATCTTCATTAGATACAGCTGGCCTTGTCCGATTGAAAAAAGACTGGTATTGGCTTATCTGTTATACTTATGTAAAACTAAATGATACAGTAAATATTGAAGATTTTGCATTTAAATTTAATGGGTACGCCGAAAAAGGTCGCCTTGAATCCTCTAAGGAAGACAATATGGAAATTGAAGGCTATTTCATTAATAAGTTTGAACAGGTTTCTAATGTTCATTTCAACACCCAACTGCAATACGACTCGCCATCGAATGTTGATGTAACCTTTTTATATATTTTTGGAATTATTGCTGCCTTTATTTTGTTAACAGCATCGATAAATTATATAAATCTTGCAACGGCGCGCTCACTGAGAAGAGCAAAAGAGATCGGCATACGCAAAGTGATAGGGGCAACTAAAAGTCAACTGGTTTTTCAATATATAAGTGAATCAGTCATACTAACTTTCTTTTCATTTATTCTTGCAATGTCAGTGGTTGAATTTCTTATGCCGAAGTTTAATCAGCTGGTTGGCAAGGAACTAACACTTGTTGGCAGTATATTTTCAGGAGAAGGAATAATTTTTGGAATTATTTTGTTTATCATGATTTTTATTCTTGCCCTTATTGGTGGAAGTTTTCCTGCTTTCGTGCTTACGTCGTTCAATCCGGCATCGGTTATTAAAGGCAATTATTTTATATCAGGCAAATTTGGCAGGCAGCATTTTTCTGCCGGTTTATTGAGGCGTTTTTTAGTAACAGTGCAATATGTGGTTTCCATTGGCATTATAATTTCAACTTTCATCGTATATGCACAAATGGATTTTTTAAAATCGCATGATCTTGGATTTGAAGAAGAAAACATTATTGTGATCAATACGCCACATGATACCACTTTCAAACATCGGATTAGCAATTTTTTGACAGCACTTGGTGAAGATAATTCAATTTTGGAGGTTTCTTCGGCGTTGAATGTTCCGGGTTACACCGGAGGGAAGATGCTTTTTTATGTTGGGGATACATCCAAACAGAATATTCAGGCATTGAATTATTACGGTGTTGGAAATAATTATTTTGAATTATTGAGGGCTCCATTATTAAAAGGTCGGCACTTCACAAATTCACCTTCAGAAGATACAACCAGAAACTTTATCATAAATGAAGCCGCAGATGATTTTTTAAAACTTGATAATGCAGTTGGAACCAGTCTCAATTTAGCATACGAAGATAATCTTGATAGGGGTAAGATTATTGGAGTCGTAAAAAACTTCAATTTTTCATCTCTGCATGAGGATGTTGAACCATTAGTGTTTATATTGGATTCAAAAAAAGCACGGTATGTCCTTGTTAAGTTTGAAGACGGCAAAAAAGATAACGCTATCAGTCACATTCGAAAAGTGTGGGAAGAAACTAATAAAGGCAGCTTTTTACACTATACATTACTGGAAACAAAGCTGGAAAACTTGTACAAAGGTGATAAAAAAATGTTGTCGCTTTTCATTTATTTTTCGGTATTCGTAATTTTCATTTCCAGTTTGGGGCTTTACGGCTTATCTTCATTTCTAATTCAACAGAGAACTAAAGAGATTGGTATAAGAAGAATTTTAGGTGGGTCGGAAATACAAATCATGATAATGTTAGCTAAAGTTTATTTAAGAGTTGTAATGATTGCCGGATTAATTGCTTCAGTAATTGTTTATTTCTTAATGACGAGCTGGTTAAACACATTTGCTTATCACATAACTATTAACGGGTGGTATTTTGTTGCGGGCATACTAATTACTTTTCTAATAGCAACCACCACTGTGCTTATACGTTCATTTAAAGTTGTGCATGAAAGTCCTTCTGTTTCATTGAATTATTCGGGTTAGCATTTTTACATATCTGATTAATTGGAACGCAGTGATGAATCACATTAACCTGATTATTAGCAATATTGAGATTCTTCGTCATCGCTCCTTCTCAAATCCGCGGGCAGTATAATACGAAGCTCGGTCGAAAAATAACATCATTCGTCTTTCCAGCTCAAGGGCTGAATAGATATCAATAGTGCTGGTCCACATTTGCTGAGACAATGCAAATTCCCATATGTGTTTGCGGGTGAGACTGATGGCACTTAATACTTCGCTGAGTTCAAATCCTTCCTTTTTTCTTTCACACCCTAGTTTGAGGTAATATTCCCGTAAATCTTTTTTACTGTAGTATCCACCGAGCCATTTTTCAAATTGTCCTATCACCCACATAATTCGCTGAAGTGAAACTTTAGAATCTGATGTTGCATACGTGGGGGTTGATTTATTGGTCATTACATCGTTAAGCCATCTAGCGGCAATAACCTCTGCATTGTGCTCAATAATTTTTATAAGCTTGTCGGAAACAAAGTTGCCTTCTCGTTTTTTCTTTTTACTGCTGGATATTGACATAGAAAACGAATCCACTATTTCCCAATATTCTTTTTTGCTTTCTGCATATCTTTGCAATGCCATAATGTTTGATTCAAATGCAAGATGTGGGATCTCTTCAAATGCAAAAAATTTAACAGCTTCTGCGTCATCACCGGCTAATAGTTCCCCACCAATCCATTCAGTCTCAAAGGTGACAAATATGAGATCGCCATAAAAATTATTGTGTGTTGAATTTACATTTACAAAACCTATTACTTTTCCTTGAATTCCGGTTTCTTCTTCCAGTTCGCGAAGAGCAGCAGCCTGGATGCTCTCACCAATTTCGGCAAACCCTGACGGAAGACACCAATGCCCTTTATACGGATCAAATTTTCGTTTTACAAGCAGTACTTCTCTGTTTTTCACAACAATTGTTGATGCTACAGGCAAGGGGTTATCATAAAAAAACATATCGCATGAATCGCAATAATCTCTCAAACTATCTCCCTCATTACGAACGGTAATTTTACTGCTGCAATACGGACAATATTTTCTTTTCTTTTTCATCTGTTTAATTTTGTTCGTTTTCAATCATATCAAAATCGGCCCAGATTGGCGATTTAGTCGAAATTTCACCTGCAAATAAAAATCATATCTTCTTTAGATATACTAATTTCGCCATTCTTTTTTATGTCATTTCTTAAACTATCAAGTATAATTTCGGTGAGTTTATCCTGGTCATAATTTTTATCCGGAATGAAAAATGACTTTTTAAACCTGAAGTATTTTTCAAAAAGACTATAATCCTCATATTTAAAAAGCAAACTGCTTGATACTTTTTTAAACTCAATATTACTAAATGCTGAAGATAACAGCTCCTTTCCATTCTCATCCGAAAACCCATTAATCAATTCTTCGTATGGCAATTGTTTTGATGTATCAAACCCAATCTTTTTTAATATTTGTTTAACATAGCTTGTAAATTCAGCCATGTGTGGATATGAATGCGTAATTGCTATAAAGCAGCCATCATCCTTCACAATCTCAGATATTTGTTTGATATATTCAGGGAAAAAATAGAGCGCATAACTACAAATTACCAGATCAACTGATTTTCGCCGTAAAGATTCAATTTCACTAATCCCATTTGAAACAAATCGGCCATTGAGACCGGTTTCGGCACAAGCACGTAAATAATGTTGTTCGTTTTTTTTATGCCTGTCAATCCCTAAAATTTCCGTGCCATTTTTAACTTTTCCTTTCAATCCTCTGGTAAAAAACCCAAAGCCACAACCCAGATCAACTATCTTTTTTACGTTGTTTAAGTTAAGCCCGTTGAGCGCAATTTCTCTGATATCAAGTTGATTTGTTAAATGTTTGCGAATAATATCGGCAACTTCCAAATGCGTATTTATATCACAAAAAACATCACCAAGATCATTTTGAATTTTGTTTAAGGATTTATCGGGGAAGTGTGTATTATTCATTGTTACTTGTATAGATTATCAAAAGTAAAAAAATCTGATAAACACTTTGGTATTTTTAAACCAAAATGAAAGTAAAAAAATCAATACTTTTACCCAAAAAATGTAATGTTCCGACTTGTTAATATAATTTTTATTTTCTTTCTGGTAATTTCTCTTTTGGGATGCCGCAACGGAAAAAATAATCTCACCCCACAACAACAACAAATAGTTGATGCTTTTAATGCATCAGTGGAAACCAGTCTGGTTGATAGAAACCCGGATAGTGTACTGTTTATAGCAAAACAAGTAATCGAACTAGCTTATAGCCTTGGTGATGAGCCTCTGCTAATCGAAGCAATGAACCAAACCGGTATTGTTTACGAAAGAATGTACATGCTTGATTCTGCCAACCTAATGTTTACTCGATCTCTTAAATTGGCATACGAGAGTAGGGATACTAATAATATTAGCTTGATCCTTCATCTTCAGGCAAATACACTGATTACAGCCAACAAATACGGACTTGCCAGGCAAAAATTGATAGAAGCATTGCTGCTAAACGAAGCACAAGGTAAAAAAGGCAACATTGCGTCTAACTATTCCTCACTGGGCGAATGTTATTATTATGAACAGCAGTATGATTCTGCTCTGATATACTTCCAAAAAGGCCTTCAATATTTTGAGCAAACGAACAATTCAAGAAATGTGGCCATCATACTAAACCACATATCAAATGTTTACGGTGAACAAAAACTTTTCGAGTTGTCAAAAGCTTATCTTAAAAAAGCCATTCACATCAATGATTCCATTAATAATCTCTTCGAATTAAGCTCAAATATTAACAATATGGGTATTATGTTGAAAAATGAAGGGCATTACGATTCAGCAATTTATTATTTTAAAGGATACATTGAACTACAAAAACAATTGAATAGGGTCATGGGTGAGATTATCGGCACCTTCAATCTGGGAAATACGCTTATACTATTAGGTAACTATGAAGAAGCAAAAACCACCTTGGATCAGGTATACAATTGGAGTAAGGAATACGCTATTGTCGAGGGGCAGTTCAGGTCGCTCCATGGATTGGCAGAAAACGAAACAAAGCATCTTCATTTCGAAAAAGCGAGAGCCTATTACAAAAAAGCACTGCAGTTGGCACGGGAGGAGGAAAATTTTGAATTTCAGAAAGATCTATTATTTCAACTCGCGCAATTGGTGATGAAAGAGTCTAATACGGATACCATTAATTACTTAAGCGAATACAAAGTAATTTCCGATAGCATTGCAGGGAGAAAAACCAGGGAAAAATTACTTGAGCTGGAAACAACCTATAATTTTGAAAAGAAAGAAGTTGAAATCGTCCTTCTTCAAAAAGCCAATTTGCTCAAAAAAACACAGATATGGGTGTTGATTTTGGTTTCTTTTCTGGGAATTCTTACCACAATCTTTATTACAATTAGTTATAGGAGGAGGCAAACTGTTCTCAAGCAAAAGAACCTCCTTGCCAAAGAAAAAAATAGAACACAACAACTAACCATTGTACAGGTTGAAAAAGATACCCTGATAAAAGTCGCTGAAAAAGATAAAGCACAACTAAAGCTAAAACTAAAGGAGCAGGAAATTATTTTTAACACACTGCTGTACGCAAAACTTGTTAATGTTTTTCATGAAGTAATATACAAGCTCAATGCTTTCACAAATAAATTCAGGGGCAAGCACGACCGTGAGGACTTTCAAAAAGTGCTTAATAATATGGAAACTGCCAACAACATAAACCCATTGGATGAATTTGAAAAAGTTTTCTCAACGGTACACCCTGGATTTTATACACGTCTAATCCAAAAGCACCCCGATCTTACACCTCGCGAAATGCTTTTCTGCGCATTTATCAGGATTAATCTGCAAACTAAGGATATTGCCATCATCACAAATATTTCCACTAATTCATTGGAAATCGCACGGCATCGCATTCGCAAAAAAATGAACCTTTCCTCCGATCAAAATCTGACTGCCGAATTGATGATGGTTTAGGGTTGTGAGCGTTCTGTCATTTCGAACCAACCGTAGGGAGTGTGAGAAATCCCCCCAACATAGAAGTCACACACCGTCATACTCCAGCTCATCTTTGACACGTTATATATTTCATTCTCTAATACTTATGTAACCTTGCTAAGGAATTGCTAAGGTAAAATTATGCTTAATTCAGAGTTTTTGCAGTTACATTTGCTGTTATTGAATTACATAACAATTAATCCCACGCATATGAAAAAACTACTTCTATTAACCGCAGTGATCGTTTGGGTGATCACCCCCATGTTTACTATCGCCCAAAACAACGCCCTCGATTTTGATGGGACTGGTCTATGGCTGGAAAAAATTGTATGACTTGCGGAAGGAAAAACTGGAAGAATAGACCTGAGATTTTAAACCAGCATCACTAGCTTAAGTCTGTGACTTAAGCTTATTAATAAGTTCAAGTTGCAAACTTGAATCAGTGTTGACTAATTAATTTAATTGAAAAAAGGAAATAGTGTTGGAACTAAATCATAAAGAACAGGAAATAATAACTAAAACCCTGACAGATGCAAAACTTGCAGTTGCTTTTCGCGAAGGAATTGAAAAGTTAAATGATTTTACACCAAAATTCAGGGGCAAGCATGATCGTGAGAACTTTCAAAAGTTGCTACGCAACATGAAGAATACCAACAATATCAATCCGTTAGATGAATTTGAAAAAGTGTTCTCTTCCTTGCATCCGGGATTTGATATACGGTTAATTAAAAAGTACCCCGATCTTACACCACGCGAATTGCTTTTCTGCTCTTTAATAAGGCTTAATATGCAAACTAAGGATATTGCTATTATTGTCAATATTTCAAACAAGTCACTGGAAATCGCCAGGCACCGCATCCGCAAAAAAATGAAACTTTCTACTAAACAAAACCTAGCTGCCGAGTTGATGATGGTGTAGGGTTGTGAGCGTTCTGTCATTTCGATCCGCCAGAGGCGGAGAGAAATCCCCCCAGCCCGAACCCCCTGTCATTTCGAACCGACCGTAGGGAGCGTGAGAAATCCCCTCAGCCCGAAGTCATACACCATAGTACACAAACCATTCATCGGACTCAGGGGATTTCTCAGTCGTACCTCCTTCGAAATGACATGATAATCATGAGGGGATTTGGCTCCGACGAACTTACGTTTCTCAGTCGTACCTTCTTATCAATGACAACGTTTTATAAACCATTGTATATTAATGATATGCAGTTTTTGTGCAATTTGTTTTTATATGAAATAACAATAATCAAAACCCAAATAACAAATAAATTATAAAACACAAAATTTCAAATGTTATAGTTTCGTTTGAAATTTAATTATTGGGGATTGAGATTTATTTGAGGTTTGATAATTGATATTTGGAATTTTTGTCATCTCACTATGTGCGCCCCGGTTTCCAGGTGACTTGGGTCTCGAGATGACAGGTAAATTATCGATGTCATTTCGACCACCAGGAGACCTGCCAGCCGGTTTACCTGCCGGAGGCATGGAAGGCTGGAATCCCCCTTAGCCCGAAGCCACACATAGCCGTATTCCAGCTCTTATTTGTCACGTTAAATCAATCTATTTCACGCACTTATGTAACCCTGCTAAGGAATTGCTAAGGTGAAAATATGCTTAATTCAGAGTTTTTGCACTTACATTTGTCATTATTGTATGACATAACGATTAAATCTCATTCATTTGAAAAAACTACTACTATTAACCTCTGTAATCTTTTGGGCGCTCACTCCCATGTTTAACAACGTACTCGATTTTGACTAACACAAATGTTTATGCCTTGGAAAATTAAAGTATATAAATTAAATAGAATTAATAAATATTTTAAAATAATTAAACTTACTACTATGAAAAAAATTACTTTATTATTTGCCCTTATATTATGGACAGGATTAAGTTCATTTAGTCAAGTTAACACTGCTCTACACTTTGATGGCACTTCTGGTCTTAATGGATCTGCTATGTCAGGTCAACTGGTTTATACTACGCCTATGATCCCTTTTTCTACTACGTTTACCGTAATGGGTTGGGTTAACGTTGCTAAAAGTTCAAATATTTTTACTTGGGGTAGTGCCACCAGCGAAAAATTGGTAAGAATTGATTGTAGCAATGTTGGTAAATTACGCCTCTATAATGGTAGTTATGGAAATTTTTCGTCAACTGCTGAAATTTATGTTGGATGGCATCATATTGCTGTATCTAGTGATGCGGGAAGTGTTACCCTTTATGTTGATGGTGTTGCTGGAGGAACAGGTACTGTTACTACCCCTTCTCCAGCTCCAATTAAAACCACTATGGGAACAGCATTTAATAGTCGTTACGAAGGGAAATGTAAAGGCCAAATTGATGAGTTATCTGTTTGGAACATTGCCTTAACTGAAACTCAAATATTGGCATATAAAGATACACCACCGGTAGGCACCGAAACGGGTGCGTTAGCAGTTTATAATTTTAACCCTTCCGGCATAACACCTGCTGGTAATAATACCGGACATACAACCTTACCATCCCTAACAGGTAATTATCCTGGCACCTTATTTGGGTTTCCACTTACAGGTGAAACCGGCAACTGGGTAGAAGTGCCTGTTGCGGTATTGCCAACCGGAAGTGGAACCAGTGGTGATCCTTATCTGATTGCAACAATACATAACCTGTTTTGGCTAACCCAAAACTCTGCATCATGGGGAAGCTATTTTCAACAAACTGTAGATATTGATGCTTTCGGAACTGCAGTCTGGAACGATAACGCTGGCTTAACACATATTGGAAATTCAACAACATCGTTTACCGGTACTTATGATGGGGACGGACATGCAATAAGTAACTTGAGGAATTATGTGAACAAAGGAGCTTACCATGGATTCTTTGGTAGACTAACTGGAGCTACTATCAAAAATCTTGGATTAATCATGGAGATATACTTGGGAGCTCTTACACTGGGGTTTTGGCGGGCATAGTTTCAACTTCTATCTTTTCAAATTGCTACACATCAGGCGGTACTGTTGATGGGCATCAACATGTCGGCGGTTTAGTTGGATCTGCGAGTTCTTCTTCTTTATACGGGTGTTGGAGTAGTGTGACCGTTACATCATCCTGCCAGACTGGTGGTCTTTTAGGAACAGCCTCTGGTTCTTCTGGTGTGATATCTAATTGCTACGCCACCGGAAGTGTAACAGGTGATAATACAACTTATGGAGATGTCGGTGGTTTAGTGGGATCTCTTTCATCCTATGTATTAAATTCTTATAGTACTGGTTTAGTAACCTCAGTGAACCCAACTAATATTGGCGGCCTTATAGGTAAAAATACATATACTAATAATGTCCATAATTGTTTATGGGATACTCAAACTTCCGGCCAATCCGCAAGCAACGGGGGGACTGGCAAAACAACCGCTGAAATGAAATCACAATCTACATTTACTGATGAGGGTTGGGATTTCACTTCTCCAATATGGGCAATTGCCGGTGGAACAAACAATGGTTACCCTAATTTACTAAGTGATGTATTCCCTCCTTTTTGGGTTGGAATAAGCAGCACTAGCTGGAATTCTGTTAACAACTGGGATCGCCGATCTGTACCTATTGCAAGTGAAAATGTAATCCTGCCCAAAACTTCGAGATATTACACTGCCTTTGGTACCGGAGCCACATGCAATAACCTTACGATACCAAGCGGAGCAGTATTAACTCCAACTGCCGGTATAACAGTAAATGGCACGCTTACCGTAAATAACGATTTAAACCTCAACGGGCAAACAATAACCCTTGGCAGCAGTGCGACATTAGTTGAAGGAACAGGGATTATTACCGGTACAAGTGGCACAATTACCACAACAAGAGATTTATCAGGCATTACGGCTCAAAATGTGGCCGGACTTGGCGCCACAATTACAACTGCGGCCAACATGGGTAGTACAGTTATTACCCGCGGTGTTGCCGCTCAAACCGGAAATGGCAACCAGGGTGTCAAGCGGTATTTTGATATTACACCAACAACCAATACCGGGTTGAATGCTACATTCGTTTTTAATTATGATGATAGTGAACTGAACAGTCTTACTGAATCAACGTTAGTATTGTTTCGATCGACGAACACTGGCAGTACATGGTTTAATCAAGGCGGGACTGTAAATACCACCAATAATACCGTTACACTCACCGGCATCGACGCTTTTTCACGATGGACAGCAGGGTCTACTGCTGCTACACTGGCAGTACCGCTTCCACCCACCGTAACAACAACAGCAATGTCAGCTATTACATCAACAACGGCTTCAAGTGGTGGCAATGTTACAGCAGATGGCGGTGCGTCGGTTACGGCTCGAGGTGTTTGTTGGAATACAACAGGCACGCCTACAATTTCTGACTCTAAAACAACAGATGGTACAGGAACCGGAGTATTTACCAGTTCGCTTACTGGCTTAACAGATGGAACAACCTACTATGTAAGAGCTTATGCTACAAACTCTGCTGGTACTTCATACGGAAGTGAACTTTCTTTTGTTGCACAAACCCCGCTTAACACGGCTCTGCACTTTCAAGGCATTCAAAGTTCTTATACAACTACCATGGGAGGTCAGCTGATCTATACCACGCCTATGGTTCCTTTTTCTACTACATTTACCGTGATGGGTTGGGTATATGGTACTACAAATTCAGTTATTTTTTCTTGGGGTGTTGCTAGCTATAATAAGTGTATAAAAATTGACATTTATGGGTACAAATTACGCATTTACGGTAATGGTACAAATATTTCGTCAACTACCAGCATGGCAGATGGATGGCATCATATTGCAGTTACCAGTAATGCAGGTAGTGTTACCCTTTATGTTGATGGCGTTGCTGAAACGACAGGTACTGTTTCTACCCCTTCTCCTGCCCCGTTTACAACTACTATGGGTACTTCATATAATAATCGTTACGAAGGGAAATTTGAAGGCCTTATTGATGAATTATCGGTTTGGAGTATTGCCTTAACAGATGCTCAAATTTTAGCATATAAAAATACCCCGCCAGTAGGCACCGAAACAGGTGCGTTAGCAGTTTATGATTTTCACCCTACTGGCATAACACCTAGTGGTAATAACACTGGCTACACAACCTTGTCGGACCTAACCGGGAATTATCCAGGTACCTTATTTGGGTTCCCTCTTACAGGTGAAGTCGGCAATTGGGTAGAAGTGCCCGTTGCAGTTGCACCAGCTGGAAGTGGAACCAGTGGTGATCCTTATCTAATTGCAACAAAATATAACCTGTATTGGCTAACCCAAAACTCAGCATCATGGGGAAGCTATTTTCAACAAACTGCAAATATTGATGCAACAGGAACAGCAACGTGGAATGGTTTTTATGGTTTAACATGTATAGGAACTGCCACAACAAATTTTACAGGCACTTATGATGGGAATGGGAAAACAATAAGTAATTTGAATAATGCGGTTAGTCATGGATATGGCAATTTTGGATTTTTTGGACGAACAAACGGTGCAACAATTAAAAATCTTGGATTACTAAATGCTGAATTGCTTGCAGGGAACAGTAATGATGGAATACTTGCCGGAGCTGCACTAAGTTCTGTATTTTCAAATTGCTATACCACGGGAAGTATTGATGGACATCAATCTGTTGGAGGACTTATCGGGTTTTCGGGAGGTAATTCTGTTACAGCTTGTTATAGTAGTGCAACTGTTTCAGGAACCAATACAATTGGCGGTCTTTTAGGTTATAGTCATGGTGGTAGTAGCTGGGGTAACGCAGCCGTTGCCAATTGCTACGCTACAGGTAATGTATCTTCGGATTGGAATCCCACACCACCCACTACGCCTAACCAGTATCTCGGGGGATTAATTGGATTAAATCTAGGAAGTGCCACTGTGTTAAATTCTTATAGTTCCACTGTTGTAAATTATACCGGCGGGCATGCCTCTCCTGTCACGATAGGAGGGTTGACTGGTAGCGGTTCTTCTTATATTTATAATAGTTTTTGGGATACTCAAACTTCTGGTCAATCCACAAGTCCCGGGGGCACAGGCAAAACAACGGCTGAAATGAAAACGCAATCTACTTTTACTGATGGCGGTTGGGATTTCACCTCACCAATATGGGCAATTGCCGGTGGCACGAACAATGGTTACCCTAATTTGTTAAGCAATGTTTTTCCTCATTTCTGGACAGGAAGGAACAGCTCCGACTGGAGTACCGCATCCAACTGGGATGGAAGTTCCTTACCTACTGCAAGTGATAATGTAATCCTGCCTACTAGTTCGAAAAGTAATACTGCCTTTGGTACCGGAGCCACATGCAATAACATAACCATACCTAACGGGTTAGTATTGACTCCAACTGCCGGCTTAACAGTAAATGGAACTCTTACTGTAGAAAACGATTTAAATTTAAACGGACAAACTATTACCCTTGGAAGTACTGCCACATTAGTTGAAGGAAGTGGAATTATTTATGGTACAAGTGGAACAATTACCACAACAAGAGATTTATCAGGCATTACAGCTCAAAATGTAGCCGGACTTGGCGCCACAATTACAACTGCAGCCAACATGGGTAGTACTGTTATTTCCAGAGGACATGCTGCTCAAACCGGAAATGGAAACGAGGGTATCAAGCGGTATTATGATATTACACCAACAACCAATACTGGTTTAGATGCCACACTCGTTTTTAATTATGCTGATAGCGAACTGAACAGCCTTACTGAATCAACGTTAGTATTGTTCCGATCAACAAACACCGGCAGCACATGGTTTGATCAAGGCGGAACTGTAAATACCACAAATAACACACTTACTCTCACAGGCATTGATGCTTTTTCACGGTGGACAGGAGGATCAACAGCTTCTTCTTTGGAAGTATCATCTCCACCCACAGTAACAACTAATCCGGTAATAATATCAATTACCCCAACTTCGGCATCAAGTGGTGGTAATGTAACTGCTGACGGTGGCCAGGCTGTCACAGCCCGTGGTGTTTGCTGGAACACAACAGGTGCACCAACTATTGCTGACTCTAAAACAACGGATGGTACAGGTACAGGCGCTTTTACAAGTTCTATAACAGGACTTACTGACCTGACCACCTATTATGTTCGTGCTTATGCAACAAATTCCATTGGCACTTCATACGGAAGTGAGGTTTCTTTCACAGCACAAACCCCCTTTAATACGGCCTTAAATTTTGATGGCGTTACCGGACAAATGGTTGATATAAGTCCAATGATACCCTATACTTCGAGTTATACAGTTATGGGATGGGTAAATATTACAGCCAATAATTCAAAGATTTTTTCCTGGGGAAGTCCGGTTGTAGACGGGTATGTTAACATTGAATCTAATAATGTTGGAAAATTAAGATATTATGTGGGTTCAGGAGGGGCAGTCGTTACTTCAACAACCACGATAGTTAATGCAGGCTGGCTCCATATTACCGTTACAAGAAATGCAGGACTTATTACTGTATATATTAATGGAGTATCTGAGGCTTCGGCAACAGAATCAAAAGTTCTTTCTCCAACAACTTCTTCAATGGGTTCTGCCTTACTTAATGGCACAATTCAAGGAAGCTGTAATGGTGCTATTGATGAACTTTCGTTATGGGACGTTTCTCTTACATCCACAGAGATAAATAATTATTTGGCAACAAGCCCAACCTGTGGCGAAACAGGTATTGTGGCCTTATACGATTTTAACAATACTTATATTACTCCTGCCGGAGATAACACAGCAGTTCCTCAAGCTACAACATTAGCTGATGAAAGCGGAAATGCATATACCGGTACTTTATCTTCATTTTCTTTAAACGGCACAACCGGTAACTGGGTAGAAGGAAACAATGCAGTAGAACCCACGGTTACAACTACTGCAATCACATCTATTACCCAAACTTCTGCAGCAAGTGGTGGTAATGTAACTGATGATGGTGGTGAGCCTGTTACAGCAAGTGGTGTTTGCTGGAATACAACAGGTACACCTACCACCTCAGACAGTTTTACAACTGATGGTACTGGAACTGGTACGTTTACCAGTTCACTAACGGGGCTCTCTCTCAATACTATCTATCATGTTCGAGCCTATGCAACAAATGTTGTTGGAACATCATACGGAAATGAGCTTTCTTTCACGACTCTTGATTGCATCAATCCAACTTCAGGTGGAGCAATTGCTGCAGATCAGGCCAGTTGTTCAGGTTTTGATCCTGCTACAATAACGAGCACATCTCTGCCAACAGGACATACAGGAACCCTGGAATACAAATGGCAGGAATCAACCACCAGCAGCAGCACAGGATTTTCAGATATTTCAAGCAGCAATTCACCCACTTACGATCCTCCAACTATAACCGTTACTACATGGTACAAAAGGCTGGCTCGAGTTGATTGTAAAAGTGATTGGACTGGAGCTACCGAATCAAATGTTGTGCAAATGTTGGTATATCCGACCTTTGTTGTTGGCTCGATTTCAACAGATCAAACTCTTTGCTATAACACAGCCCCGGCTGAATTAACAGGAGTAGCTCCAACAGGAGGTAATACTCCCTATATCTATCAATGGCAAAATTCAACGGATGGAACTACTTTTGCGGATATTAGTGGGGCT
>JACKQG010000126.1_pt1 | contig 105705 bp, 88 predicted proteins | sample 8237621 | NCBI WGS metagenome assembly JACKQG01 (sample SAMN15677084, study PRJNA649215) | marine metagenome | biome: marine; feature: Black Sea; material: saline water; isolation source: suspended particulate matter (SPM) from the Black Sea western gyre | collected 2013-06-09/2013-06-10... | reverse complement strand
TATCTGGTTTCCAATGGGAATCATGGGAACGCTTAGACAAAAATGGATGAAATGGCTGCCGTAGAATTACTCAGTACGCACAAATTGACTCGGCAGTATGGTGGACTGGTCGCTGTTGATGAGGTGAATTTCAAGCTCTATCCGGACAGGATACACGCTATCATCGGTCCAAACGGTGCCGGAAAAACTACACTCGTCAGTCTGATTTGCGGACGTACTGCTCCTTCTTCCGGGAGAATCAGCTTCAAAGGCAACGACATTACAGGACTTTCCTCTGCGAAACGTGTGCAGGCCGGAATTGTTTATACATTTCAGGTTACCAGTGTTTTTAGTAATTTGAGTTGTTATGAGAATGTTGCTCTGTCTGTACAAAGAAATTTGAGAGCACAGCAAAAAGGGACTTCAATGCTCGGAAAATGGAGCATGGTCAGTGAAGCTGATATTGAACAGGCAGTTTCAAAATATCTCCTTGAAGTAGGGCTGGAAGGGGTCGAAATGCAAATCGCGGGAACCTTACCTTACGGACATCAAAAGCTGCTGGAGGTCGCCATGAGTTTGGCTGCCGGCCCAAAGTTGTTGATATTAGACGAACCAACACAGGGTTTGGCTGAAGCAGAAATTGAAAATCTGACTCAACTGATTCGTGGAATTTCAAAATCTGTTAATGTGCTGCTGATTGAACACAATATGGAAGTTGTATTCAATTTAGCGGACCACGTCACTGTCATGGATAACGGCTCAATTCTGGCTGAAGGGACACCAACAGAGATTGAAAATAATCATGCTGTCCAGGCTTCATATTTAGGAAACTGATGCTCAAAATTGATAGAATCTCAAGCCGCTATGCTCAGGTACAAGTTCTGAAAGATGTTTCCCTGGAAGTCAGTGACGGTGAAGTGTTAGGACTTTTGGGACGTAATGGTGCCGGGAAATCGACGCTCTTGAAAAGCATCATGGGGCTGGTTGAAGTTAATTCGGGCAGCATTTCAATGGATGATGTCATTTTAAGCGAACTACCGGCTCATCAAATTCCAAAAAACGGAATTGGATATGTTCCGCAGGGACGTCGCCTGTTCTCAGAACTAACGGTCGAAGAAAACCTGAAAATGGGACTTTTGGTGCGTGACAGTTCCAAGGAGGTGTTGGAGTGGGCTCTTTCACTTTTTCCTGTGTTGAAAACTCGCATGTCACAAAAATCCGGAACTTTAAGCGGCGGTGAACAACAGATGGTCGCCACTGCCAGGGCTTTGTGTCTTCAACCTAAATTCCTGCTGATGGATGAACCAAGTGAAGGCTTGATGCCAAGTATGATTGAAACAATCTTTGAAACAATCGAAAAACTCAAAAATGAAAAAGTTGGCGTGCTGCTGGTGGAACAGAAAATAGAAGGAACTTTGCGGGTTTCTGACCGGATAGTTTTTATGGAAAATGGTTATATGAGAGAGGAATCCAACCCTCTTGCACTTGCCGAAAATCCAGAACCTTTGGCGAAGTATGTTGGTGTGAAAGCACATGCTACATGATTGCAGTTTTATTTTCAGAAAAACAAGAATGAGACTTCAACAAGGCAGTAAATTTTTATTGTCAGCAGGTTTTGCTTCCTTTTTTCCACAACTCGTTTTTGCGCATGCCGGTTCCAGAGGGCATGTACTGCTTCTGCCCACACAATTATACATCGTAGGCGGTGCTGCGGTTGTGGCTCTTACTTTTGCGGTTATGATATTTGTAGTTCGTCAACCTATATCCGGACAGTATCAAATATCGCAAAATGATGAAAATGATGCTGAGCCGAATCCCTGGTTGAGCTTGCTCTCATTGCTTACTCTACTGTTATTGGTCTGGATCGGTTTCACCGGGAATCGGGATCCTATACAGAATTTGCTGCCGTTAACTGTCTGGGTGTTCTGGTGGATTGGCTTTACGATGCTCACTGCGCTTTTTGGCAACTTTTGGGCAGTAATCAGTCCGTGGCTGATTCTGGAGAAATTGCTACAGCTTTTCACGGGTGTTCAAACAAATAAAAAAAGATCATTAGAAGATGCTGAACGCTGGGCTTATTGGCCGGCTGTAATCCTGTTTTTTGGCTTTGCCTGGTTGGAACTGGTGCACCCTTCACCGATGGATCCGGAAACATTGGCAGGATTTATTTCACTCTATGTCTTACTGACAACTGTAGCGATTAGAATCTTTGGAGCAGAATTCTGGCTAAAATACGGCGAACCTTTTTCCGTTTTTTTTCGAATGGTCGGCTGGCTTGCCCCGTTTTACCGGAAAAAAGCTGCGGCTCAAAAAAGTAGGTTGAGCATAGGAATACGTTGGCCCTGTACCGGACTGCTCAGATCAGATAGTTTGCCCGCAGGAGGAGTCGCCTTCGTTTTGTTGGTACTTTCCACTGTTTCTTTTGACGGTTTATCAAAAACATTTTGGTGGTTGTCGCTGGTAGAAAAGAATCCGCTGGAATTTCCCGGACGTACTGAAATGATGCTTCCTAATACTTTAGGTCTTTGCATCACATTCCTGATGTTTTTCAGTGCATTTTATGCAGTGAAAAGGCTTGCTTCATGGCTGAACCCTGAAGTTCAAGAGACAAGCAGTTTTATCTACTCAATGATTCCGATTGCTTTCGGTTACCACTTTGCTCATTATTTGCCTACATTTATTATTGATATTCAGTATGCTTTAATTGCTCTTTCGGATCCTTTTGGAATTGGCTGGAACCTGCTCGGTACTGCAGAATGGGTTGTCTCTTCATCCTATCTGGCGAATTATGACTCTGCTGTTTTGATCTGGTATCTGCAGATATCAGGGATTATACTGGCACATGTTGGAGCGGTAATTGTGTTTCACTTACTTCAAATGCATGAAAATCGGGCTTTAGCAAAAACTTTACAAGGACAGCTTCCGGCAACAGTGTTGATGATCGCTTATACAGTTTTTGGGCTTTGGCTGCTTTCTACACCTGTGCTGAGCTGATACAGCTTATTCAATGCATGAAAATGCACACGGCACCTGTCAGCTTCTGGATTAATTATTACTCTGGATTGCTGATTTAGATACGGTAGAATTCAGGCTTTTAATGATGAACTGGTAAAAAGTCCAAAAGTCGTGTCATTTCGAGCAAAGCGAGAAATCTATTTTATGTTAGACACTGATATTATTAAGATCTCTCTCTTCGTTCGAGATGACAAATAATAGGTTTATGAGTTTTTACTAAGCCATCATTAACGAAACAATTAAAATTTTAGCTTTTTAAAAAAAACAAATTATTTATGACTCAAATCGTCGGTGTTGATGTAGGAGGTACTTTTACGGACCTCGTTCTTTTTGACACAAAAACAGAAAGCGTTAAAATTTCCAAAGTTCCAAGCACGCCTGAAAACCAGTCCTTTGGTGTGATGAATGGACTTGAATCAGTCGGTGTTTCCCTCGAGAGCCTCGATGCGCTTATTCACGGCACAACAGTTACGACCAATGCTTTGCTGGAACGCAAGGTCAGCCGAGTCGGTTTAATTACGACCAGAGGTTTCCGCGATGTGCTGGAATTAGGTCGCAGAACACGTCCTAAACCATACGGTATGACCGGTAGTTTCGAGTGCATCATTCCCAGAGAATTACGGCTCGAAGTCGGAGAACGAGTGGACTGCGATGGTGAAGTAGTGGAGAAATTGAATGAAGCAGATGTCCTTACAGCGGTGAAACAGTTACTGGAATCAGGTGCAGAGGCGCTGGTGATTCATTTTTTACATTCATACAAAAATGACTCTCATGAACGTAAAACTGAAGAAATCGCCAGAAAAATTTGGCCCAACGCATTTGTAACCCGGGGCAGTGCATTGGTTTCAGAATTTCGGGAGTATGAACGAGGAACGACTGCTGCCATCAACGCAGCCATTCAGCCGGTATTGCACCGTTATATTGAACGTCTTCAGGAAAAACTCAAAGAAGAGGGATACAACAAAGATTTACTGGTCATGCAGGGCAACGGCGGTACAGTTTCTTCCGGCATAGTTGCGGAAGACGCAGTTAAAACCGTAATGTCCGGACCGGCTTCGGGTGTGATGGCTGCGGCATATACTGCTTCACAATCCGGATTTGAACGAGTTGTAACTTATGATATGGGCGGAACAAGTTGTGACGTAGGGCTGATTGTAAACGGAATTCCGCAGGTTACTTCCGAACTCGAAATTGAATATGCGATGCCGATTCATGTTCCAATGGTTGATGTCCACACCATCGGTGCAGGTGGCGGAAGTCTGGCCTGGGTCAACGATGCTGGTTTACTGCAGGTTGGTCCGGAAAGCGCAGGCGCACAACCGGGGCCGATTTGCTACGGACGCGGAGGAAATAAACCAACCATTACTGATGCTAACCTCGTGCTTGGTCGTTTGAATCCGGATGCTTTGCTGGCTGTTGATAATCCGGTTTCCCTGGATACTGTACGCAAATATTTAGTTGAAGAGGTCGGGACAAAATTGGGTTTGCAGGATGCAGAAGAAATCGCGGCGGCAATTCTGAGAATTGCCAACATGAATATGGCAGGTGCGTTGCGTTTAGTTTCGCTGGCTAGAGGTCACGATCCGCGTGATTTTGCGCTGTTTGCTTTTGGAGGTGCGGGACCATTACATGCGGTTGCTCTTGCGCGGGAGCTGGGCATTCCCAAAGTTCTGGTACCGATGCGTCCCGGAATCACAAATGCGGTCGGCTGCGTGGTCGCTGATGTGAGACACGATTATGTGAACTCCATCAATATACCGCTGACACAGGCCGACATGGAGCAGGTGGAGCAACTTTTTTACAGACAAATTGAAGCAGGCAAAAAGATCATTGCTGAGGAAGGTGTGGAAATTCAGGAATTGCTCGTCATTTATGATGTTGATATGCAGTTTCAGGGACAAACACACATTCTCAACTTTTCGGTACAGGAAACCCGGCTCAGCCGAGAATCATTACAATCTGCTTTCGAAAAAGCCTACTGGGACCGCTTTGGCGTTGAACTTCCGGAAATTCGTGCGGTGCTGGTTAATTTACATACTGCAGTTATCGGACGACGTAAACCGGTACCTTTGGCAGCCTTGATGTCTGCAAAAGAGCAAAAAAACACAATCGATGAATGCCGGACAGGAAACAGAAAAGTCTGGTTTGAATCCGGTTGGAAAGAGACTCCTGTTTACAAAAGAGAATTCCTGCCGGTAAAGGCAAAATTCAACGGCCCTGCGGTTATTGAGCAATTGGATACAACAATCATTGTTGAACCGGAAAATCAAGTTGAGGTCGATTTGGAAGGTAATTTGATTATTTCGCTTTAGTGCTGTAAATCTGACTTTATCTTAAATAAATATCATGATGACAAATATAGATCCCATCACCTTAACCGTTATTCAAAGCGGTCTGCAACAGGTCTGCAACGAAATGGATCTCGCCTTCGTGCGTTCCGCCTTCAGTCCTGTAATTTCCGAAGCACTTGACCGCTCGGACGGAATTTACGATAAAGACAACGGAGAACTGATTTCTCAGGGCGAATTAGGTTTACCGGTTTTTGTCGGCACAATGCAGTTCGGTACTCAGTGCGTTATTGAACGGGCAAAAAATTTACAACCTGGAGATGTATATATTGTCAATGATCCTTATCTCGGTGGAACGCATTTGATGGATGTACGTTTTGTAAAACCGTTTTTTTACAAGGGAGAAATATTCGCGTGGCTGGCCAATACCGGACACTGGCCCGATACAGGTGGAGCAGTTCCGGGAGGATTTTCCGCAAACGCAACAGAAGTTGAGCAGGAAGGTCTGCGCTTACCACCGGTTAAACTTTATAAAGCGGGTGTGCTGGATGATGAAATTCTCTCGATTGTACTATCAAATATCCGCATTGCAGACCAGCGGATTGGCGACATCAAGGCCCAGGCTGCGGCGCTTACAGTCGGTGAAAAACGTTTCACAGAACTGCTTGACCGTTATGGTGCTGAGACTGTAAAAAATTCAATCAAAGAACTGAAAAAACGTGCTGCGCAACAAATGCGGGCACGGATTAAGGAAATTCCTGACGGACTATACGAGGGCGAAGCATTTGTGGATTCTGACGGAGTAGTCAATGAGCCATTACGGATTGAGATGAAAATTCGTAAGGAGGACACAGAGCTTTATTTTGATATGTCTGGTTCCAGTCCGCCTTGTTTAGGGCCGATGAATAGTGTCATTGCGACTACCAAATCTTCAGTTTATCTGGCAATAAAACATATTTTTCCGGAAGTACCGCTTAACGCCGGTACTTTTGAACCACTGCATATCGACGATCCACATGACACATTTTTATACGCGAAATATCCGCGTCCGGTTTCCGGATGTGCTGCGGAAGTCAGTCAGCGTATTGCCGAAGCTGTTTTTTCTGCACTGGTTAAAGCTATTCCTGATCTGCTTTTTGCTGCACCCGCAGGAACAAGCGGTAACCTCTGTATCGGAGGATATGACCCAAAGCATGACCGCAACTATGTGATGTATGTAATCAGCGGTGGAGGCTATGGAGGTAACTCAAGCGGAGATGGACTTTCAAACGGCTGTTCAACAATCGGTATTTCCAAGACAACTCCAGTTGAAGTTATGGAGCAGTTTTATCCTGTGCTATTTGAAGAATATTCTTTACACCAAGGCTCCGGAGGTGCGGGAAAACAACGTGGCGGATTTGGGGTAAATTATAAAATAAAACTCCGTAGAGGTACCGCAAAAGTTTCGATGGTGATGGATCACGGTCGTTTTGGACCCCAAGGTGTTTTAGGCGGAAGTGACGGTGGAGTGAATCAGGTTAAAGTTGAACAAAACGGTGAACCTTATATTCCTGAACACATGTCAAAAGATCAAAATATCATCGTTGAGGTTGGAGATACAGTTCATGTTTCAACTCCAGGTGGCGGTGGGTACGATGATCCGTTTCTCCGCAATCCGGAGCTGGTGCTGCATGATGTCAAAAGAGGATACTACTCCGCTAAGCAGGCACAGGAACTCTTCGGGGTTGTTTTGAGTGGACGAGAAAACACAGTTGACCTTAAGGCAACGGAAATCAGCAGAGCGAGGTATAGTGTAGGATAGAAATACTATGTGATTTTGGAATCCGGTGTCCAATTAGTTTTAATTTTTGAATTCCGGAGCAAGTCCAGCACAATACAAATGCTCTGAAACAGAATCCTGTTCCTAGCTTTTTCTTGACTTGAAGTTAGTTCCCAGTTAAAATTTTATCGGTGTTTAACTGGTTTATTAAAACCATTTTGACAATTCCAGTCGGTCTTGTCGTTTTTAATTCAATCTATTTAGAGGAGTGCAAATGTTTAAATCTATTAGTTCAGGAATAATCTTATTTGCAGGTTTGGCCCTAGGCGTGAGTTCTGTAAGTGCAGAAACAAGGGTAACCTACAAATCAGCTAAATCGACATCTTCATACTACCAGATGGCTGTCCAAATTTCAGAAAATATGAAAAAAGGTTCCGAGGGGGATATCATCGTAACTGTTGAAGAAAGCCAGGGTTCAGTTCAAAACGTGATGGAAGCAGCAGTACGAAATAATAATTATGTTTTTACAACTCCACCTGTGCTGGTTAAACTTGCGCAGGCCGGGAAAGTAATGTTCAAAGGAAAATCAAATCCTAAGTTCAACGACATAAGAGCGTTGTTTCCCATTCCTTCCCTGACTATGCATTTCGTGATGAGCAAAGACAGTGGTGTCTCAAAATTTTCTGACCTTGAAGGAAAGACAATTCTCTTGGGTAAAGGTTCTTTTGGAGCAAAAGAAGGCGCAAAATATTTGAAACTCTTCGGCCTGGAAGCCAAGGTCAAGCTGGCTAATGTTGAACTCAATAATGCTGTGCCTGCAATCAAAAACAGACAGATAGACGGATTTGTTACAGCAGGTTCATATCCTGCCCCAAACGTGCTTGAAGCAGCAGCCGGAGTAGGAGTCAGCTTAGTTTCTTTATCAGATGATCAGGTTAAAAAGACCAAACGCACCCGCCTCGTTATACCTGCAGGAACATATCCCGGAATTAATCAGGATACTGTTACTACTTCCCTGCCGGTCATTGCCTATACAATTACGAGTATGGATGATGAAACAGCATACCAGCTTACAAAAACCTACTGGGAACAGCTCAGCAGTATGGGCAAAGCATTTCCATGGTGGAATGGTGTCTCTGGTAAAATGTTGACAAACATCTATGGTAAAATCCATGCAGGAGCGCTGCGTTATTATGACGAAGCAGGAATCACCGTTCCTTCCGAAAACCGCTAGTAAAAAAAGAAGAGGATCGGAATCGTTTAGTGCGAATCAATCAGCAATTTTACTGGACGGTTCTGGGCGGTGTCAGCATCATTTTTCACATTTGGCTGATCTTTTCCGGTTTGATTCCAAATCTGGTGAGTCGGCCGCTGCACATGGCATTGGCACTGCCCTGGTGTTTGATGTATGGCCGACAAGGCCGTTCATTAAAGATTGGGACTTTGCTGACAGTTGCAGGTATCTTTTGTTGTGCCTACATCGTGTTCAATCAGGAACTCTTATCTGATCAGTACGGTTACATATCAAGTATCTGGCAAACCGCTGTTGCTATCCTCCTGCTGACGATTGTACTGGAAATGGCCCGCCGCTCAATAGGTTGGCCACTTCCTAGCGTTGCGCTAATAGCTCTCTGCTATGGTTTGTTTGGGCAATATCTTCCGGGCGAATTCGGACATCCGGGACTTCCTCTCAATAGTTTTCTAGGTACAATGACCATTGCTGAAGGCGGTATCTGGGGTAAGTTAACAGGTGTTTCAGTTAATGTCGTAGCGATTTTTGTGATTTTTGGTGCTGTGCTGAATGCCGGTGAAGCCGGTCAGGGTTTTATGAATCTTGCCACCGCTGCTGCCGGTCATCTCAAAGCAGGAGTAGCCAAAGTATCAGTACTCTCTTCCGCATTTTTTGGTTCCATTTCAGGTTCTGCATCCGCAAATGTCGCTTCAACGGGATCGTTCACCCTTCCGGCAATGATACGCCAGGGCTATCCACGTGATTTTGCTGCGGCAGTGGAGGCAGTGGCATCATCAGGAGGCCAGATCATGCCTCCACTGATGGGTGCCGGAGCCTTCGTTATGGTTGAGTTGACCGGCATTCCCTATACAGAAATTATGAGCGCTTCGCTGCTTCCGGCTCTACTTTTTTTCTTCACTGTCTGGATTGGCATAAATGCTTTTTCAAGCCGAATGAAACTTAAAGCAGTTGATGAAGCAGACCGGCCGGCCGCAAAGACAGTCTGGATCACAGCCATGTTTTTTTTCATTCCTTTTCTCATTTTGCTCGAACGGATGTTTCTCGGCAGATACACGCCACAATTTGCTGCCTGTGTTGCTATCCTTGCTGCTTCCCTGTTGCTGATTCTGAACGCCAAAATGGAAATTTCGCTTAAGCGTGCTCTCCAGAGGTTGCAGTCAGTTTGTATTAATTCCGGCCGACAGATTGCGATGATTGCGTCGATTATCATTTGTGCGGGAATTATTATCGGTGTACTTGGACAAACAGGACTCGGTGTCAAAATTTCATCAACCGTGATTTCCGCATCCGGAGGAATGCTTTGGCCAGCACTTTTGTTGACCGCGTTTGCCTGTTTGTTATTGGGAATGGAAGTGCCGACTACAGCAGCATATCTGATTTGTGTCTCTGTGGCAGGTCCGGCACTGCAGTCATTGGGATTACCTTTACTGATCACTCACCTCTTTGTCTTCTGGTACGCTTTGCTTTCCACAATTACACCGCCTGTTTGCGGTACGGTCTTTATTGCCGCAGGAATGGTGGAAGAAAAGAATTGGTTGAAAGTTGCCGGAAAATCGATGGCTCTGGGGGTGGGGCTTTATTTAGTCCCTTTAGGAATGGTGGCCAATCCTGACTTGATCGAATTATCCACGAATCCGCTGGGAGCGATGATGATGTTCCTGAAAATAGCCTTAAGCCTTTCGCTTATTTCCTACGGAATCATTGCTGCCCATACTTTTATCTTCCGGCTGGGCTTGATCATAGGTGGAGCGGTAATTTTACTCATTTGAGAAAATCATTTCTGTCTCAACGCAAGCCGTCCATAGCAGAAATTTGATTTGCTTCTAATCCGCCTACACGTGCATGAGTTCGTCCTCCGGTAGTCATGACCAGTCCAAAAACAATTTCATTTGCTCTTGGCGCATCCTGCACATAAACTTCCATTGCATCAAAATGACTGCGTACATAGGATGCGTTTATATGCCCGATTGGAATATCCAAACAGCAACCGATTCCGCCGACTTTCTTGGCTGAAGGCACGATAGACAGAGCGCCGCCCAGAGCTTCACGCATTGCATATCCGCCTGGAACATGCCAGAGCGCACCGTGTTCCAGTTCTCCTGCTTCGCCGACAATTGAACCCTTTCCGTAACTTTGTATCTGCTCTACTCCACCAAGTAATTCGATGAGTTGGTTTGCTGCTTCAAGCCCAATTGGTTTCAGGGCTTCCATCATCGGTGTTATGTCTTCAACATAACTTCCGGCATACGGATTTTCCAGCACAATCAGTACTGCTCCTTTTTTGATTGGTTCCGTGTGAGCAGGACCACCTTCATGAAAAATGTTTTCAACGTGTGTTACAATTTTACGAACTTTTATTAAATCATTCATATAATATTTCCTTTGTTTGTGATGTTGAACTGAGAAATTCTTTTATTCTTGATTAAAACTCCAAGCTTATTAACTTAAAAAACACATACACCTTGTACTGCTGTTATTTTTGTTTTTCTTCCATTGAAAATTAGAGTTTGAGAAAATGCTTGTTGTAATTTAAAAATTCTTCTTGTCATTCCGGACGAAGCACTGCGCAGATCCGGAATCCAGAGAAACTGACTCAAATCTTCTTTTCTTCTTGAATTAAAATCTGGATCCCGGATCAAGTCCGGGATGACAATTTTTTTTCAGGAAGCCTTATTAATGGGAACCTAAAGCTGGTTATCAATAACAAGTGTCTGTTTTTGCAGTGAAAGATAAGCGGCAGTTATTTTTCCGGATTTGATAAATATTCTTGCGCTTCTTGCACCCTGTTCCAGCGCTATGGAAATCTTGTCCTCTGGTAAATTTGGAACAGCTACTGTGACCGGAATCATTCCTAAATCGCTGTCGTCTTTTACTTCAGAAGCCGGACGTTTCTCAATTCCCGGAAAATCAACATTCACCTCATTTGCAATTAAAGTTGCAGCCACATCCGCATTTGCCGCAGACTCGGACAAAACTGTGACTGCATCCGCAATACCCAGGCTTTGTGAACGACCCCTCCAGCCGGAAGTAGCAATACCCCGCACCGGAATTTCATAACCTAAACTGACTCTGGCATTCAGTTCCGGAACTCCCGGATTATCGACCACGCCAATTGAGAATGACTCACCGGCATTCAACCAAAATGCAATGTCGCCTCCATTATTGACATACATTCTCTGAATTATTTCAAGAGATGGTTGCTGAAATTTTGCTTCTGTCAGCATTGCTTCCAGAATCTCATCAGCTACTGCACCGGCCACTGCGGCCATTGGTGTGACAAAAGTTTCGGAACCAGCTACGGCTCCGATCATTTTTTTTGCAATGCGGCCACGAGGATTTGGTTGATCTGAATTCCAGGGCTGTTTCAGCAAATCCAGTTCACCCACCAGTTCATCGAGGACCGTAGTAAATCGTTTTTCCGCTCCTGAATATAAACGATGGCAGACTTCTTTTGGTGCGTCAACATGGGCAATGATATCAATCGGACCATGCTGTAAATGTAAACGATTGTCCGTCATTGGGGATTTTGTCATTCCGGAAGCATAATATTTTTTGAAGCTGTAATGCTCTTTCAAATCATTGTAGCAACAACGCTCTTACTTCTTCCAGTTTTTTGCGGCTGACGGGAATACGCTTTTCAATGTGCTGAAGAATGAGATAATTGTTTCTTTCAACACGTTCAATCCGCTGAATTAAATCAGGTGCCACCATGTAGGATTTATGGACTTGAAGTATAGATTTCCCGTAGTCTTGAGATAGTTCTTCAAATGATTTGCGGACAATCTCCTCACTAACACCATCCGGACTAAGTCTGTAAATTGTTTTATATTGTTGGATTGATTCTACCATCAAAATCCTGGATTCATTTGAAGCAGAATTGAAATCAGTCTGCTTTTCAGGAAATTTCAGGTTTTCAACTGTTGTTGCGCTAACAAGCATTTCTGAATCTAGTTTATTCCTCATTGATAAGACAACCTCCAGGAGTGTCAAAATAATACTGATCACAAACCAGGCGGGAAGTACCTGAAGCATATCAGGAAAATGCTGGAACCAATTTATCCACCAACTCAAGATATCATCCGGCAACATAAAACGCCGTCCTGCCAGTACAGTCAAGAGATTGCAGATGAGGCTCCCTTTGATACTGGTTGCAAACGACAGTTGTGGTCGAAGATAAAAGTGTAGTAGAAAATAAAGTATTTGAAAAGGCAGGAGGACTCTGAATATGTCCAGAAAATAGAGTGTCAGTGCACCATCAGATAGCACTCTCCATCTCAAAGTCGTATGAATGAGAATAAGAAATATAGTAGGCGCCAACCACCAGGGCAATCCAAAGTGAAACAAGCCTGTTTTCGGCAACTTAATTTTCAAAGTGTTTTGCGTTTCCACGTTTGAGTTGTATGAAATATGGGTCCTGCAGTGACGACAGTTGGTTCCAATTGTGGACCGTTGGTAACCACGGCGGACTATTCATTACAAAAAGAAGTCAGATTATGACATAGCTGTTGATTAAGTTCAATGTTCGAATATATTGTGTCTAGTTTTTTAAAAAAAGGAATTTTTCGAGTATTGGAAAATATGAAGTAATATACATTACAAAATATTTGAGTTTGGTCTAATCTTAGGCAGCTGGCTGTCTAAATCAGGATCTGACATGCTAGATTTCATTCCCTTTTTTTATAACGTTAACAAAACAGATTTATTAAAAACTAATAGTCAAAAATGAAAATGAATTTTCCGTTTAAAAACATACTTGTTATTTGCTGCAGCTTGCTGATAATCGGTTGTTCAAAAGAATCTGGGAGCAGTTCCAGTACCACAAAAGCAGCACCCACAAATACAGCTCCAATTTATCTTGTTGACATTAGCACCAGTCTTAAAGCAAGTGGTTATGACACTAAATTTAAAGAAGGAATTGATGCTGGCATTGCATATTTTGGTAGTATCACAGGTGTATATATTTATATTTATGACAAAAATGCTGTTGAAGCAATTGCAAAAGATTCTTGTGAAAAAAGAGCAAAATACACCACAAATGATTACGATCAATGTTACTCAAATGAACTTTCTGCTTCAAATGAATATGGTATTAAATCAACAGTTGATGCTTCAAACTCATCTAACAATTTTAATGCTGCAGTGAATGGTAGCGAAAATAGTTTTTACCCAATGTCTTTTGGCTTGAGTGATTCTCCAACATCAACAGCAACCTATTTAGCACAATTTGCAATCCACGAATATGCACATGTATATCAACATCATCATTCAGTTGCTGTTGAACTGCCATATTCAAAATGGATTGTTGAAGGTTATGCACAACTGATCGCTCAAATTATTGGTTCTCAGAAAAGCTATTTAACTTTTTCTACAGAAATGGAATATTCATTTAGTTCAATCAGATCAAGTGGTGACTCCAGCCTGTTTACTGCAACCCCTTATGATACGGGTTCCTGGGCACTTGCTTATTTAATGAATAAAATAAACACTGCAAATTCATGCACTTCAAATTGTGTTGATGGACTTGAAGCTTTAAAAACATTCTTAAAAACAGCAGGTAAAAGTGGGGATTCCGCAGCAAGTTTTGAATCAACCTTTGGTATGTCACAAACTGCATTTGAGACTGAAGTCAACTCATTTTTACTTGGTATAGACTTCACTGGTAGTAGCACAACTGCTGCGGGAACTTGGGCAACAACATTTTATAATTCCCTGCCGGCAAGTTTATGACTTTGGTTATGTTGACAAACTTCACATACTTTATTGAGTTTGGAAATATGACTTACATTTTGTTATAGCAAGTTGCTGTAACAATGTCATTATAGCTGGGGTTGCAGATGGGCCGTGTATTGATGGGCTCTTAATAGAAATGACTATAAACCGTTTTAAGAGTAAGGCCAGGGATTGTCCTCATTCCAGTTTGAGATTACGGCTTCACGTTGCTGAGTAATGTCTTCAAGCTGCCTCACCTGAGCCATGTGCCCTCCCAGGATTTTATAATCCTTGAGTTTCATGGTGAATTCAATCGGTGCAACAATGGCGGGAGTGGGCACACTACCGAATGAATTTTCTGGCATTTTTGTTACATTAACCATGACTGTGATTCCGCCGCCCGGCCAGACATACGCAGGGGCTCCGCCGCAGGTCGTCCGCGTCAACATACTTTGTACAGAACGGGTCAGGCGCACCGGATTTTCTGTAACTCCAGCTCTTAAACTTCCTCCGGCTCCGGCCATGAACAGTACGCTACAAAGCGCTGGTTCGCAATTTTCGCCAATCCGATCCACCACTTTCTGTAGAACTTGCGGAATATTTTGTGCTCGTGGTTTCAAATCTTCATCCAGCTCAAAGTAGGCCGCATCCTCACCGGTAGTACTGACCATCAAGAGCCTCAAGCCGGGATAGGCAACCCCTTCTTTGACACGGTCAATGATTTCAAGCGGATCAGAAACATCCGTTCCGCCCCAGCCGTGTCCGGGGTTTGCAACCTGAAAATATCTTCCCGGTGTGGAGCGTCTACCACGGACACGTATTCCGGAAGGTTCCATTCCTAAAAAACGGCCTGCCTGATGTTCAGAAAGCATTCCTGTTATGTGTTCGTCCACCACAATTACTTCATCCACATGTCCATACCACTGTTGTGCAAAAATTCCGATGGTCGCTGAACCACAGCCCACACGCATTCTAGCTTCCTGATTGCCGTCAATTATCGGTGCAGCTCCGGCCTGAATCGTCAATTTTGATCCTTCATCCACCTCAAGCTCCACTGCATTTTTATTTCCCAAATCCATCATCATTTGACAGGTCACACGGCCCTCCTTTTTACTGCCTCCTGTCAGGTGGTGTACTCCACCAAGTGAAAGCATTTGCGAACCGTATTCTGCAGTCATCACGTGGCCCACGGCTTCTCCCTGACAACGGACAGTCGCCTGTTCCGGTCCGACATAGCGATCGGTGTCGATTTTAATTTTGTAACTGCAGTAACTGAAGATGCCCTCTGTGACCACTGTCACCATATCAACATCGTGGTGTTTGGAGGCAATGATAAACGGTGCAGGTTTGTAATCCGGATATGTAGTTCCGGCTCCAACCGCAGTTGGAAAAATAGCTTCCGGATTAAGCGGAACGTCCTGCGCAAGCAAAGAACCATCCCATTGCTGAGTTTGTTCTCCAAATGGAACAAGTGTCTGATTCTGATCGATGGCTTTCTGGGTGAGAATAACAGGATCCATGCGTTTCAGTTTCCCGTCGATATTACCGTAACGATCGCAGGATCCGGTTTTTCCAGGACTGATCCGGCACAGTATTGGACAGGCGTCACAGTTGACTTTTTCTGCAGTTGTATTTTCTTGTTCAGAAGTACCCATTATTTATTTTCAGCTTCCCGGAGAGCGGTATAGAGCCGATCGGGTGTGACCGGAAGATGGTTAATTGAAACTCCAGTGGCCTGCTTTATTGCTCCAAGGATAGCAGGTGCGGTCGGTATCAGGGCGTGTTCCCCAATTCCTTTGGCACCGAAGGGACCCAACGGTTCCTGATCTTCAATCAGGATCACTTTTATTTCCGGCATATCGCCGACTGTTGGCATGAGATAATCGTGTAAATTTTCACTTACTCCCTGGATATATTCTTCCATCAGGGCCATTCCCAAACCCTGAGCGATTCCACCCTGGATTTGTCCTTCAAGCTGAGTTGGATTGATTGCTTTTCCGACATCATGTGCGGCGGCCAGTCTGAGAACTTTAGTTGTACCCAAAAGCGTATCTACTTCAACTTCCGCAATGTGTGCACCAAATCCGTATGTCGCATAAGGACTCCCCTGCCCGTTTTCATCGAGGGGGGTTGTTGGTGGATCAAATGTTCCTTCGCCGGTAAGTACATCACCGTTTGCCAAAGGCAGAATGTCAGCCAGAATTATTTCCTGGCTGCCGGTTTTGTCTGCTACAATAAGTTTTCCTCCTGAGGATGAATCGGTTTGCTCAAGGCAAAGTGTTGCGTTTTCGGCTGCTTCTGCAAGCAGAATTATTTTTGCACGTAAATTTTCTCCGGCCAGTTGTGCGGCTTTTCCGGAAACAAAAGCTTGCCGGGAGGCAGAAGTTTTTCCTGCATCTGCAGTCAAGTCAGTGTCGCCCATTACATATTCAAACTGAGTTGCAGGAAGTCCCAGTGCATCTGCACAGATTTGAATCATAATGGTGTTTGCTCCTTGACCAATATCCATCGCACCGTTATACAAAGTAATTTTTCCATCTGCGTTTATACCGACCTGCATTGTTGACGGATTTGAAAGTGAAGTGTTTCCGCAGCCATACCAGACACTACCGCAACCGACTCCTCTTTTTTTGTGAGTAGAATTCTGATTAAATACCCCGGCTTCTTTGCGCCATATTTGCCAGTGACTCTGAAGAGCTTCGAGGCATTCAACTTGTCCCACGCTGTTTTCAAGTAACTGACTTGTAGCCGTTCTGTCACCTTTCCGGAGTGCGTTCCTGATCCTGAATTCAAGTGGATCTATCTCTGTCTTTTCAGCAAGATCATCCATCAATGCTTCGCTGGCAATGGATCCCTGAGGAACTCCAAATCCTCTGAATGCTCCTGAAGGAGATTCGTTGGTGAGCAGTGCACGAGTTTTAGCCAAAACACTTGGAACTAAATAAGGTCCACTGCAGTGAATCGGAACACGGTCCGCCACTGTTGGTCCCCAGGAAGCATAGGCACCGGTATTGAAATCACCATGATATTCAAAGGCAGTCAACTTCCCATCACGGTTACAGCCGGCCTTGGCACTCATGCTAACAGGATGTCTTTTGGTAGTGGAAGCCAGTGATTCCGGACGTGTGTAAATGCAGCGTACCGGACGCTCAAGAATCCAGGCTGCAATTGCAACCAGCGGTTGTAAAGAAAGATCCAGCTTTCCACCAAAACCTCCGCCGACTGCAGACGGTATAATCCTGATTTGTTTGGGCTCAAGTCCCATGACTTGAGCCACTTCATCACGATCCATGTAAGGCGTTTGTGTGCAGACAAAAATTTCCAGACGTTGACCGACTTTACGGGCATATCCTGCTTCGGGTTCAATGTAACCATGTTCAACTGCCGAAGTTGTCCACTTTCCTTCAACTACAATGTCAGATTCTGAAAAAGCCATTTCAACATCATTTTTTTTCAGAAAACCTCTTGCTAAAACATTATCCGGAACCTCGGACTGGACCGGTTCCAGTTTCCCGGACAGTGCTCCTTTCCAGCCTCGGACTGCTTCAAGAACTTCCCATTTTAAACCCAAATCATCTTCTGTTACTGATTCCACACTTTCTCTGTCACCAACTAATGCGAGCACTGCCTCTCCTCTGAATCGCACATGATTCTTGGCTAAAACAGGTTGATCTTTAATATGGGGGTAAATTCCGAAACCGTTATTTCCCGGGACGTCATCTGCAGTCAAAACTCTGACTAATCCCGGAAATTTCTTCAAAACGGTTTCAGGGTCTGCATGTGTGAATGTTGCACGTGCATGTGGAGAGCGGACAGCCCGGAGCCAGAGTGAATTTTCCGGAGCGTTATCTGCTCCAAAAATTTCTTCTCCGGTTATTTTTTTATACCCATCAACCTTCAGCATCCGCGTGCCGACAGATTTCTGACGGTTGATTTCTGAAGACGGATTTTCGATTTCAGTAATAGTTTGGGAAAATGAGGATTGTCCTGCTTTTAGTACTGCCTGAACGATTTTCGTGTATCCGGTACAGCGGCACAACACGCCGCCCAGTGCGTCAAGAACTTGCGGCTCAGATGGATTTGGCGTTTGATCCAACAACGATTGTGCGGCCATCAACATACCTGGAGTGCAGATGCCGCACTGTGCTGCTCCTTCATCCAGGAACGCCAGTTGAAGAGTTGACAGGTTTCCATTACTAGAAAGACCTTCCACTGTTCTGACATTACAACCTTTAAGTTGTGCGGCGGCTGTCAAACAGGCATAACGCTGTTTTCCGTCAACTTGAATTGTACAGGCACCGCAGTCACCGGCATCGCACCCGACTTTGGTACCGGTCAATCCCAAATCCTCACGGAGAATATCAGAAAAACGACGCAGCGGATTGACAGTAATGGTATGGTGAGTGCCGTTTAAAGTGAATGAAACACTAGTCTTTTCGGTTATGCTCATGGCTGAATTATTCCTTTGATGGCACGCCCCAACAGTTCAGGTATGACTGAGATTCGATATGCAGCCGAAGCACGGACATCGTCAATTGGTTCCAGTTGCTCCAAGTGCCGTGACTGAATCTCGATGTCATTTATTTTTTGTCCTTTGCACTCTTCTTCAAGTAACTTAAGCCGTTGTGCAACAGGCGAGCAGGCTCCAACCGCAACTTTGAGCTGCAAAATTTCATCTCGTACATTCAGTTCAGCAACTACACCTACCATCACAATTGAAATGACGAGATAGCTGCGTGTTCCCAATTTCTCAAAATTACCGACAGCGTTTTCGCCAGGACGAGGAATGAATATTCCACTGACGAGTTCATCTGCTTTTCTGGCAGTTTTACGGTTTCCAAGAATAAATTTCTCTAAGGAGAGTGATCTTGTTGCTAGACTTGATTTCAGTTGTACTGTTGCCTCAAGTGCCAGCAAATTCGGCACAGCATCTGCCGCAGGAGAGGCATTACAAATATTTCCACAGAGTGTACCTGCATTCTGAGTTTGTATACCGCCAATGGTTTTTGCAGCTTTCTTCAGGCCAGCAAATGCAGGTGGTAATTCGGCAGCGATAATATCTGTCCAACTGGTCAGTGCACCAATAGTATAGCCTTCTTCAGATTTCCGGATTGAACGGAGTTCCTCAAGAGCAGTTAAATCGAGAACGTTTTCGGTGATGGGTTTTCCGACTCTTGCAGGATAAAAGTCTGTCCCCCCGGCCAGTAAAGTCCAATCCGTTTCGCTCAATGCAAGCAGCGCAGCTTCAAGATTGTCAGGTCTAAAATACTGTAACATCAGCAGTATTGTTTTTTAGCAGGTAAAGAAAATACTTGATTAATTAATTTTAAATTTGAGAATCTCAACAGCACAGAATACATCAAGTTTGCTAAGTTGACAACTTTAAAAGATCAAATGTCAATTACTGTTACAGATGAATTATTGTAGTTCTGTATACTTGATAATATGTTAATTCAGAACCGTTTTAGAATCCCAGTACAGATAAGAATCTTGCCCGCAAAAAATATATAATGTAAGATGCATACTGATTACGCATCAAAAACAATTCAAAATCCAATGTTTACACACCTCCATCTTCACACACAATATTCCCTGCTTGAAGGGGCAATCCGAATCAAGGATTTGGTTACAGCACTTAAAAGTCATGGATTTGAGTCCTGTGCTGTTACAGATCATGGCAACATGTTTGGTGTGGTTGAGTTTTATCATGCTTTGAAAAAGGAAGGCTTAAAGCCGATCATTGGCATGGGGGCAAATGTAATCGAGAGTGATTTTGCAGAAAGCTCCTCCGAATCAGGAGTTAATAACCCCACTACAGGACAAACCCAATTTCTTTGTCAGAATCGCCAGGGTTACCAAAATCTGGGTTTTTTAGTTAGTCTTAGTTTCACTGAAGGTAAACTCAGGGGGGTACCCAGTTTCAGGCATCAGTTGCTGGAAAAATACAATGCAGGCTTGATTGCACTTAGTGGTGGAATGGGCGGAGGAATTAACCGTTATCTTCTCGAAGGACGGCCGAATGAGGCACGTCGCCTTGCACTCTGGTATCGCGATGTTTTTGCAGGACGTTATTATCTTGAACTGCAGAATACGGGACTTCCGGAACAATTTGAATTGAATCGACAGTTAATCAATTTAGGTCATGAACTGGACATTCCACTAGTGGGCACAAATGACTGTCTTTATCTAACTCCGGAGGAAGCAGAAGCACAGTATATTCTCTGGCTGATGGGATTGCAGCGTCGGGTAACTGATGATGGAGTACCGACCCAACTTGGGAACCAGCGTTACCTCAAAAGTCCGGAAGAAATGTTTACTGCTTTTGCAGAGCTCCCGCTGATTGCTCTGGAAAATACGAGTAAAATTGCAGAGCAATGTGAACTGTCTCTGGAAAATGACAAACTCTACCTGCCCCAGATTTCTACAAGAGAAGAAGAAACTCTCGATTCAAAATTACGTGATGATGCAAAAAATGGTTTAGAGTTACGTTTAAAAAAATTATTTAAACTATATCTGCCGGAAAGTACTTTTGAAGAATTTCAAAAACCATATTATGAGCGATTAAGTTTTGAACTGGATGTGATCATTCAAATGAAGTTTCCAGGCTACTTTTTGATAGTTTCAGAGTTTATCAAATGGTCAAAAGAAAATGGCGTTACAGTTGGTCCAGGTCGAGGTTCAGGTGCAGGCTCACTGGTTGCTTATGCACTTCTGATTACAGACGTGGATCCACTTCGTTACGGCCTACTCTTTGAGAGATTTCTCAATCCATACCGGGTTAATCTGCCGGATTTTGATATTGATTTTGATGTAGAAGGCAGAGAAAAAGTAATTGAGCATGTACGTGACAAATATGGTGAAAAAAATGTTTGTCAAATTTCCACCTTTGGATCACTTAAAGCAAAAGCAGTTGTACGTGGTGTTGCAAGGGTTTTGGATTTTCCGTATTCAGAAGCAGATAAAATTGCAAAATTAATTCCAAATGATTTAAACATCACTCTCGATCAGGCACTGGCCAAGGAACCTGAACTGGCACTGCTGGCAGCAGAAGGTTCTGAGAATGAACAACGCCTGATTAAATTCAGTCGGCAACTGGAAGACTTGAATACCCACTTGGGAACTCATGCAGCCGGAGTAATAATCATGGATCAGGATATCCGTGAAGTTATGCCAGTTTGTACCGGCAAAGATGGTAGTCTGCAGTCGATGTATCCCATGAAGTATGCTGAGGATCAAGGTGCAGTCAAGTTTGATTTTCTGGGCTTGCAAAATCTTTCCACCATCGACAACACTCTGGAGTTGATTAAAAAAAGCCGTCAGCAGGCAACGGTTTTAGATATCTCGAGCATTCCTATGGATGATCCTTTGACTTTCGATTTATTTTGCAAAGCAGATACTATCGGAGTCTTCCAACTGGAATCATCAGGTATGAAGCGCTTAGTGGCCAATATGCAGCCTTCGGTTTTTGAAGATATAGTTGCCATTTTAGCTCTTTACCGACCGGGACCACTGGGTTCCGGAATGGTTGAGGATTATGTGCAGTGTAAACACGGCCGAAAGCGGGTAGTTTATCCACACCCACTAATGGCGGAAATATTGCGGGAAACCTATGGTGTGCTTGTTTATCAGGAACAAATCATTCAGGGCGTGCAGGTCCTTGCCGGATTCTCTCTGGGACAGGCGGATTTGCTACGCCGCGCGATTGGCAAAAAGACTCCTGAGGTTCTGGCAGAACAACGGATACAGTTTGTTGAAGGCTGCCTGAAAAACCCGGAGTTTGTTGAACAGTGTCCACAGGCCAGTACGCCGGAAGAAAAAGCTAATGAAATCTTTGATACAATAAATTATTTTTCCGGTTATGGATTTAATAAATCTCACAGTGTTGCCTATGGTTTGATTTCCTATCAAACTGCCTACCTCAAGGCACACTATCCAGTACAGTTGATGGCTGCACTATTCAATGGTTCAATCAATAATCAGGATAATATCATCAGTTACATCAGTGAATGCAAAGCAATGGGCATAAAAGTCCTGCCGCCTGATGTGAACCACAGTGAAAAAACATTTACGGTTGCAGCAACTGAGTTTAGAATTTCTGCCATCACGCTGGCTCATTTTGAACGGGATTTTAATGCTGCAAATCCTGACAGAGATACTGTGCCTGAAGATATGTTGGAGCATCTGAAGACAGCCTTAAAGAGTCTGAAAAATCAGAATTTCAAGGAACAAGATCAATTGCTGAATCTGCTGGCAAAAACCGCCGAAGAGCACTATCAACAACTGCTAACTCAAAATTTGACAGCAGAAATTTCTGAAAACAATATCAATAGAATCTTCGAAAAGCAGTCTGCATTTGCTGCCTGGCTGCAGAGAGAGGCCCGTGTTGAGGTTATTCGTTTTGGTTTGAATGCCGTAAAAAATGTGGGAGGAAAGGCCGTTGATGCAATTCTGAAAGTACGGAACGAACATGGGCAGTTAACGGATTTCATGGACTTCATGAAAAAAATTGATTTGAAGGAAGTTAATAAACGCATGTTTGAAACTCTTGTCAAGTGTGGTGCTTTTGACTCACTGCACGAAAACCGGGCACAATTATTTTCTACATTGGAGAGTGCATTCCATTTAGCACAGGAGTTTCGGCGTGCAGAAGATCCTGCGCAGGATTCTTTGTTTGGGTTGATGGATGCAGGTGATGCAGAAGCCACTGAGACACAGCTTGAATTTCCTGAAGTCCGGAATTGGCCCAAAAAAGAACGGCTGAATCAGGAAAAAGCGGCCTTGGGTTTTTATGTTTCAGGTCATCCTCTAGACAGTTTTGTTTCCGAAATAAAACTTTTGGCAACTACAACTGCAAAATTGAAAGATGGTCTACATGCAGAAAGAGATAAAGTGTCACTGGTTGGTATTATTGTAAATAATACTGTCCGGCTTAATCAAAGTAATGCCAAGTTTGCCATCGTCACCCTTGAAGATACCCGAGGTACCATAGAGTTTCCTGTATTTGCTGCTGTTTATGAAAAGGATGGAGAATTGCTGGAAAGCAGTGAACCACTGTTGATTTCAGGACGTGTAAATTATCGTGATGAGGAAGTTAGTTTGTTTGTTGATCAGATTCACCGTTTGAATGAAATCCGGGAAACGGAAGCAAAAAACATGTCTATCAACATTGCTGCAGAAAAATTAGATTCTGCAAAGATAAATTTACTGCGCAATACTCTACAGAAATATGCAGGAGAAAAGCCTTTTACTTTTTCTGTTCAAACTCCGGAAGCAACTTCAGTAACAATAACTCCTGAAGAAAAGCTAAATTTTACTTCTGCGTTGATTGAAGAACTTGAAGAACTTTTGCCTCAGCAGACTTTGGAGTTTGGTTATTCCTCACTGAAAAACATCAAATAATTAAGAAATAATTTTCTCGTTTTTTAGCCAATAATTTAGTAAACTTTTGAGGACGTTCTTACTGAATTAATTTATGACTACAACTAACAATATAAGGATAATCTTTGCTCAGTTTTAATTACAAATGCAGCCAGTGCGACACAGTTTATGAAATAAGTCCGGAATTGATGCTTTGTCCTGACTGCTCTTGCAGGCATAAACCGGGTCAGCCGCTGAGTGGTGTTCTTGAAGTAGAACTGAAAGGCACTCTAACCAGCAGTAATCCTCTGGAATTTTTACCCGTTGAAGCAGAGTTTTTTCCGACAATACCTGTAGGGAACACCCCACTTTGGCATCCACAAAATTTAGTGCAGAAACACGGTTTTCCGGAGTTGTATTTTAAAGATGATGGAGTTAATCCAACTGGCTCATTGAAAGATAGGGCCTCTTTTTTGGTTGCAGCTTTTGCAAGAAAACACGCTGTCCGTGAGGTTGTTGTTGCTTCTACAGGTAATGCCGGTTCTTCGATGGCAGGAGTTGGCGCAGCAGCAGGCTTGAAGGTCAAACTGGTTTTACCAAAAACCGCACCACCGGCAAAAATGATTCAGGCTTTGCAGTATGGCGCTGATGTGGTGCTGGCAGAAAAGAATTATGATCAAGCCTTTGCACTTTCGCTGGAATATTCCCGTACCCGTGGAGGAATGAACCGCAACACGGCCTACAATCCCATGACGATTGAAGGCAAGAAAACTGTTGCCATCGAAATTTTCAACCAACTTGCAGCGGATTCTGCGGCTGGAAAAGCTCCGGATCATGTTTTTGTCGGAGTTGGTGACGGTGTAATTATTTCCGGAATTTACAAAGGATTTCGGGATCTGCTGCAACTGGGCAGAATTTCAAAAATACCCACAATTCATGCAGTACAAGCCAGTGGCAGTGCAGCAATTTTCAGAGCCATGGAGTCCGGAACTTTTGACGGACAAGCGGCAAGTACAGTGGCAGATTCTATATCAGTCGATGTGCCCAGCAACGGGTTGCTTGCCCTAAAAAATTTGAGAGCTCATAACGGCAGATGTTTGACTGTCACAGACGATGAAATATTGTCTGCACAACAGGAACTATCTTCAAACTGCGGACTTTTCTCTGAGCCGGCAGCAGCAACTGCTTATGCTGGATTTTTGAAACAAAAATCAACTTTGGATTCCAGTGAAATCTGTGTGGTTTTGCTGACAGGAAATGGACTCAAAGATATTGCCTCAGCAGCTAAAAAAATTGTCATGCCTGAAAATGCCATCAACTCACTTGATGAAATCTAATAACAAAATCTGTAACAACTTTAATCAAATAAAATTATGATCGATTTAACAAAAAACGAAGCACGAATAAAACAAAATGCCAAGCATTGTAAAGAAAGGAAGATCAAACTTCCAACTTTTGGTCAAATGCAAAATCCGGAAACAATTCCGGAAGAAACCCAGGCTGAATTAAAAAATGTTGGTTTATGGGAAACACATCCCAGTAATCTATTTCGGATCAGCTGGAAAAATGAGCCGGTTTCAGAAGGAGGTGGTTTTGGCGGCGTGAATTATATCGTTATTCCTCCGGAACTTTCCGGAGTCAAAGCCAAAATTATTGCTCTTGTCGGCAAGTGGTTCCCAACTGGTGCGCACAAAGTAGGAGCAACATACGGCTGTCTGGCTCCGGCTTTAACAACAGGACAATTCAGTCCAGTTGAAACAAAAGCAGTCTGGCCTTCAACCGGAAATTACTGCAGAGGTGGTGCTTATGTTTCTTCACTGCTTGGTTGTGATTCAATTGCAATTTTGCCGGAAAATATGTCGCGTGAACGCTTTGACTGGTTGAAGAAAGTAGCAGGAGAAGTGATTGCAACTCCCGGATGTGAAAGTAATGTAAAGGAAATATTTGACAAATGCTGGGAATTGAAAAATACACGTACCGACATCCAGATTTTTAATCAGTTTGAAGAATTTGGTAATCCGCTTTGGCATTACATGGTCACGGGTGCTGCCGCAGAAGAGGCTTTGAAGCAGGAAATGGGACCAAATGGTCGGGTTGCCGGTGCAATTTCATCATCCGGATCTGCAGGCTCAATGGCCTTTGCTTATTATTTGAAAGACAAGTTTCCGGGTTCAAAATTGGCGGTTGCGGAAGCCCTGCAGTGTCCAACCTTGCTGAACAATGGTTATGGTGATCATCGAATCGAAGGAATTGGTGACAAACATGTGCCTTGGATTCACGACTGCAAAAACACAGACATGGTGATTGGTGTTGATGACGAAGCAGCCATTCGTCTGCTGCGACTTTTCAACGAAAGCACAGGGCAGGAAACACTGGCGCATTATGGTGTTGATTCCGAGATAACCAGTCAGCTGGATCTGTTGGGAATTTCCGGAATTGGAAACGTAATTGCTGCAATCAAATTTGCCAAATACTACGAGTTAACAGAAGACGATCATGTTGTTACGATTCTTACAGATTCAATGGAATTGTACGGTTCACGTATTGAAGAACTGGCGACAGAGCGTGGTGCATACAGCACAATTGATGCCCATAAAGATATGCAGTTGTTGATGGATTCAGGAATTGACAACACACTCGAATTGACACATTATGAAAAGAAGAGGATTCATAATCTAAAATATTTCACCTGGATTGAACAGCAGGGTCGTGAGTTGGATGAATTGAACTCCCAGTGGTATGATCACGATTCTTACTGGCGGAATATTTTTTCGCTGGCTCCACAAATTGATGAATTAATTCTGGAATTTAATCAGCAAATTGATACGGCATAAGTATATCAGTTTCACTGAAACGGACAGTAAATATTCTCAAGCAGTGGTTTCATCAAAGATCTCGCGGCCAATCAACATCCTCCGGATTTCATTGGTGCCTGCTCCGATGTCATAAAGTTTTGCATCACGCAGCAGTCTACCTGCCGGATAATCATTGATGTAACCGTTTCCACCCAGAGACTGGATTGCTTCCAATGAAACTTTGACTGCATTTTCTGAAGCAAAGAGCAGGCAGGAGGCGGTATCTCTGCGGGAGACCTGATTTTTGTCACAGTTTTCTGCCACTCGATAGCAAAAAGCACGGGACGCTTGAAGTGCTGTGTACATATCTGCGATTTTGCCCTGCATCAATTCAAACATTCCAATCGGGCGTTCAAACTGAACTCGTTCATGAATGTAGGGCAGCACCAAATCCAGAGCTGCCTGCATGATCCCCAGCGGCCCGCCGGAAAGCACAATCCTTTCTAAATTCAGACCGCTCATCAGGACTTTAACACCTTGATTTACTCCAAGGACAATATTTTCAGTCGGAATTTGACAGTCTTCAAAAACAAGCTCGCAGGTGTTTGAACCACGCATCCCCAGCTTGTCCAATTTTTGCGCAGTTGAAAAACCCGGCATTCCTTTTTCAATCAGGAAGGCAGTCATTGTTTTAGAACCCTTGTCTTTGGTTGCAGTTCGCATGTACACGATCAGAACATCTGCATCAGGACCATTAGTAATCCACATTTTTGAACCATTGGCAACCCAGTAATCTCCACGTTTTTCTGCATGACAGGCCATTGAACCAACGACATCCGAACCTGCTCCGGATTCCGACATTGCCAAAGCTCCAACAAATTCACCACTGCAGAGTTTTGGCAGATATTTTTCTTTTTGTGCCGCAGTGCCGTTCAGTTGGAGTTGGTTCACACACAAATTAGAATGTGCACCGTAAGACAGACCGACTGCAGCAGACGCTCTTGAAATTTCTTCTACGGCTACCAAATGAGCTAAATATGACATTCCGGAGCCTCCATATTCTTCCGGAACAGTAATTCCCAGCAGTCCTAAATCTCCAAGTTTTTTCCATAAATGCTGAGGGAATTCGTTATCACGGTCTATTTCTGCTGCAAGAGGTGCAATATTTTTTTCAGCAAACTGCCGCACCGTCTCCCTCAGCAGATCAATTTCTTCATTAAGCAGAATATCCCAGTTCATATTAAATTTTCAGTATTGTTGGTTTCTAATTTCTGGAAAAAACAAGTTGGTGCTCCAGTATGACAGGCCGGACCAGATTGCTGAACCTTGTATAAAAGAGTGTCCTGATCACAGTCCACCAGTACTTCAACAATTTTCTGCAAATGACCTGAGCTCTCTCCTTTTTTCCAGAGAGCCTCACGTGAGCGGGACCAGTAATGAGCATATCCGCTTTCCAGCGTTTTTTGAACTGCCTCCGGATTAGCATAAGCCAGCATTAATACTGCTCCGGAATCAGCATCCTGTGCAATCACCGGCAGTAGTCCGTCCTGTTTTTCAAATGCTAAATCTGCAATTCCAGGATTGTTGTTTGCCGTTTCAGTATTTTCTGACTTTGTCATGTTAGTGCCTCCTCATGTTTCAGGACGCATGGTTGGAAAGAAAATAACGTCGCGTATGGTTGACTGTCCGGTCAAGAGCATAACTATTCTGTCAATTCCAAAACCAACACCTCCCATTGGCGGCATTCCGTATTCCATCGCCCGTAAAAAGTCTTCATCCAAGGGATGAGTTTCTTTTTCTCCACCACGTCCACGCTCCACCTGCTCCTCCATCAGACTTCGCTGAACCACAGGGTCGTTGAGTTCCGAATAGGCATTAACAATTTCCCAACCGTTGATGAAGGCCTCAAAACGTTCCAGCAACTCAGGATTCTTACGATTTTGTTTGCAGAGTGGACTGGTTTCTTTTGGATGGTCAGTAATAAAAGTCGGCTGAATTAGTTTTGATTCACAAGTTTCTTCAAAAACCAGTTGTGTTGCCAGTCCACGGTTGTAATCAGCATCCAATTCCCAACCGTTTTCATCCAATAGATTTTTAATTTCTGCATCACTCATTTTTGCAAACGAAATCCCTCCAAGTTTTTCAATTGCTTCCAGCATACTTAAACGCGGCCAAGGTGCTTTCATATCCAAAGTGCGACCTTCGTACTCAAATTCAGTTGTGCCGTTTACTGCAAGTGCACAGCGTTCACAAATATTTTCTGTGTGGCGCATGATTTCATTGTAATCAACATATGCCTGGTAAAATTCCAGTGCAGAAAATTCCGGATTGTGCGTGCGGTCAATGCCTTCGTTGCGGAAATCTTTGACAAATTCAAAAACTGCATCAAAACCTCCTGCAATCAGGCGTTTCAAATATAACTCATTTGAAATACGTAAATAAAAATTTTGATCAAGTGCTTTGTGATGTGTCACAAATGGTGTTGCATTTGCGCCACCATAAACCGGCTGCAGAGTGGGCGTCTCTACTTCTAAAAACCCTTCTTCGTGCAAATAATTGCGGATAGTCTGGAATATTAAAGAACGTTTTTGGAAAACATCTGCAACTTGCGGATTTAAGGTTAAGTCTACATAACGCTGGCGGTAGCGGAACTCTTTGTCTGTCACTTCATCATGTACAATCCGTTCACCTCCAATTTCCTGCACTTTGGGCATCGGCATGGGGCGGATGGATTTTGAGAGCAATTCTACAGAGCTGGCCCTTAAGGTGAGCTCTCCTGTTTTTGTGCGCATTAATGTTCCGGAAAAACCAAGATGATCGCCAATGTCACAAAGTTTATACATTTCAAAGGCAGAATCACCCACTGCATCAAGCCGTACATATACTTGCAGCAGTGTGTGCTGTGCCTGGATATTGCCGAAACTGGCCTTACCCTTTCCGCGTACTGCAAGGAGACGTCCGGCCAGGGTAATATTTTCCTGACTTTCCAGTAATTTTTCTGCATGTTCAATAATTTCCGGGACCGTGTGGCTGCGCTGAAAAGAATAAGGATAGGGTTCTGTTCCCAACTCACGGATTTTTTTCAGCTTTCCAAGCCGAACTTCACGTTGATCTGCTTTTTTTTCCATTTAATAATTTGTAATTAATTTTGAGTAGTTTTGACTAAATCATCTTGAATAACATTCTAATAGCAAAGCAATAATTCTATGTTCTGAGTTGTGGAATATAAAAAAATTAGCACTACTCAGAGGTGAGTGCTATTTATTGCTTGCGTTGTCTGGCTTTTCACGCTAGCATTAAAGGCTTGAATCAATTTGGAAGTTTTTAATATTTTTTGATTCATTTAAACAGTTAAGCATACGTTTTTTATTGCTGAAGCTCAATTTATTTAATTAACATTTATCCTAAAATAAGGAGAACTATGATTCGTCCCTTACAGGACCGCGTGCTGGTTAAGCGCGTCGAAGCCGAAGAAAAGACAGCTTCCGGCATCATTATCCCGGACACCGCTAAAGAAAAGCCTCAAGAAGGTGAAGTAGTTGCAGTAGGTCCAGGCAAACGCCTTGACAATGGTTCCATTCAAGAAATGGGAGTAAAAAAAGGTGACAAGATTTTATTCAGTAAGTATGGTGGCACCGAGGTAAAAGTCGATGACGAAGATTATATCATCATGCGTGAGGATGACATCCTTGGCGTTTTATAATAACAGCTTAAAAAAACCTATAACATTTTTAATTAGAGATAAGGTATGGCAAAACAAGTTATTTTTGCGGCAGAAAACCGTGAAAAACTGCTTAGAGGCGTAAATGCTCTGTCCAACGCAGTTAAAGTAACATTGGGTCCGAAAGGCCGCAATGTATTAATTGATAAATCTTTTGGTGCTCCACTTGTTACTAAAGACGGAGTTACAGTTGCAAAAGAAATTGAATTAGAAGATAAATTGGAAAACATGGGTGCACAGATGGTAAAAGAAGTTGCATCCAAAACTTCAGACGTTGCCGGTGATGGAACCACTACAGCAACTGTGCTGGCACAGGCTGTCGTGACTGAAGGTCATCGCAACCTGGCTGCAGGAGCCAATCCAATGGATCTTAAGCGTGGAATTGATCAAGCTGTTGCAGCTGCAACAGTGCAATTGCACAGTATCTCCAAGTCAGTTTCCGGATCCAAGGAAATTGCTCAGGTGGGAACTATTTCTGCAAACAGTGATACCACAATCGGCGAGATTATTGCTGAGTCCATGGAAAAAGTTGGTAAGGACGGAGTTATCACTATTGAAGAAGCAAAAAGTGCTGAAACAAGTTTGGAAGTTGTTGAAGGAATGCAGTTTGACCGCGGCTATCTTTCTCCATACTTTGTAACTGATTCTGAGCGAATGGAAGTTGTACTGGAAGATCCGTACATCATCCTTGTTGAAAAGAAGGTCAGTAACATGAAGGACATTCTTCCTGCAATTGAGCAAATTGCCAAGACTGGAAACCCATTCTTGATTATTGCTGAAGATGTTGAAGGAGAAGCACTCGCAACTCTCGTAGTCAATAAACTGCGTGGTACTTTGAAGTGTGCTGCAGTTAAAGCTCCTGGTTTCGGCGATCGCCGGAAAGCCATGTTGGAAGATCTTGCCATCCTTACTGGTGGTGTAGTGGTTTCTGAAGATATGGGAATGAAGCTTGAAGACCTGACACTGGCCAAACTTGGCCAAGCCAAGTCTGTTGTCATCGACAAAGATAATGCTACAGTTATTGACGGTTCAGGCGATAAGGACAGTATCAAAGCCCGTATCAGTCAAATTCGTGCTCAGATCGAAGATACATCTTCTGATTATGACCGTGAAAAACTGCAGGAACGTCTGGCTAAACTGGCTGGCGGAGTAGCTGTGATTAATGTTGGAGCTGCAACCGAAATCGAGATGAAGGAAAAGAAAGCTCGAGTAGAGGACGCTCTGCATGCAACGCGTGCAGCAGTTGAAGAAGGTATTGTACCCGGTGGCGGAGTAGCTTTGTTGCGTGCTCTTGATACTGTAGAAAAAACAGTAAAAGGCATTAAACAGCATGACCAAAAAGTTGGTGCAGAAATTGTGCTTAAAGCACTCGAAGCTCCATTGCGTCAGATTGTTACAAATGCAGGACTCGAAGGTGCATTGATTGTTGATAAAGTAAAAGCAAGCAGCACAAATGAAGGTTTTGATGCAGCAACAGAAACTTATGTTGACATGATTGCAGCTGGAATCATTGATCCGACTAAAGTTGTGCGAACTGCTCTGGAGAATGCAGCATCCGTAGCCGGATTACTGTTGACTACCGAAGCAAGTATCCATGATGTCCCTGAAGAAAAAGCAGCAGGCGGAGGAATGCCTGGTGGTGCACCTGACATGGGTGGCATGGGCGGAATGGGAGGCATGGGCGGAATGATGTAATTCCAGCTCAGATTCCAATCTGATAAAAAAAGGCGGATCGGCTTTGAAAGCTGGTCCGCCTTTTTTGTTTTTGTACTGATTGTTTGCTTGAAAGAAGGTGCTTGAAGGAAGGTACAGGTTTTTTAGAGTAAAGCAAACTCACTCATTTTTTTCAACTGCTTCCAGAGACTCTTTACAGATAATGCAGTATGTGGTAACAGGTCGAATTAATAGACGCTCCTCATCAATTTCATTTCCGCATTCATCGCAGTAGCCAAACGTTTTCTTTTCTACTCTTTCAAGTGCCTCATCGACTTTTTCAAGTAGTTTCCGTTCTCGGTCCCGAATACGTAAATTGTTGATGTGTTCTGTTTCCAGTGAAGCCCGGTCATTTGGATCAGGGTAGAGTGTGCTTTCTTCCTGCATACCCTGTACAGTTTCCACTGACTCGCCACGTATTTCCGTTTGAAGTTCCTCCAGACGGGTCTTAATTTTTTCTAACTTTGCTGCTCGCATTCCAATTTCCTCCTGAAAGAATGCTTTAATAAAAAGTATTTATGATTTGTGCCTTCCATTCTACATTAATTTGCATGTTTGAGGAAGTGTTTTTTTGTAATTTACCCAGCTGGCCGGTTTCAGAATGCAGTAAAGGTACGCTTATAAAGATCTTTTGCCAGTCGTTTGATCAATTCTCGAATACTTCCTGAGAGTGAAAGGCTGGAATCGGTTTCAGTTTCCAGTTCTCCGGATTCAGTAAGTTTGACTTCCAGTGTGTTTTCCTGCCAGACTTTTTCTCCAGTGCGTCTGTCATTCAGGACAGCACTTGCTAGTATCTTTGCTTTTACTCCGGTAGATATCAGATCTTTGCTTAAGCCTGAGACAGAGGTTTCCAATTTCAGTAAGTTAATGCTCAAGCTGAGATCTGCCTGTCCGGAAGAAGTCAATTTGACCGAACTGTTGGAGCGCAGCAGGAGCTTAAGTTGCTCTGCTAAATCTGTTTCCAATCCTGCTTTATAAGTCTGATTCTGGATGGGTAGAATTGCGAGTGTTTTTGCTTCTTTTGGCAAAACAGGATTGTTGCCTTCAATTACATAACCGCATCCGGAGAAAAACAGTCCGGCAACAGCACCAAAAAGAATGTAAAAAAATACCAGTTGGATATTGGCTGTGAATTTCAAAGAATAATTATGTATGTTCTGCAAACTGCCCCTCTGACTTTGAAAATGTATTTTTGATAATATTTTGACCAGTATATTAAAGAGCTGCTCATTTTAGTTTAACCCAGCATTAATTTTATAGGTAGCGTGAGTCAAGTGGTTTTTATATTTTATCTGTTTTTAGTAAAGTGTTTTAAAGGTAAACCAGCACCAGCACACCCGTGTAAGTATACAACTGCACACCCTGCGGCATCTGAGCAAATTCGTAACCACCAAAAAAACCAATTAGTGGAAATTCACCCAGCATTTCACGAATTATTTCGGTATCAACATTTGATCTCCCATAGAGTGCCTCCCCACGAGAGGAACAATTAAAATAGAGTCCCCAAGTGGGTGTTTCAGCATTTTTATTTTTTAAACGACTCAGCATCTTCCGCAAGTCATCTTCAGCAGTTGAGTGACTACGGTAGGTAAAAGATACAACTCCACCCTGATGTACAATTTGAGTTGTGCGGATGCCTTGAGATACCATGTCAATTCCTGTTACATGGCTGGCCATGGCTCCTTCTCCGGTGAAAACCGGCTGCTCACGATCCAGTGGAAAACTGAGCAGTAATTGCTGTGTCGCCTGTTCCATATCTGCAAAACCCAGCTCTTTAGCGACCTCAGTAAATACCTCCAATGCTGGTTTTCCATCTAGCGTCAGGATGAGGTCATCTTTAACTTCGGTGACAAACATTGGATCACCCAAAGTCGCACAGGACTGGGTAACTCCTGCATGAAATTCAGGTACGCCTGTAAAAGCTAAACCACCTGCACCATTAAGGGTAACAATGTCTGGTCCAAATTGAATGGAAGTTTCCTGACTGCCGTCATTACACGAACCTGCTCCAAAAACCGAAGGTTGGTTTTTGAGGAAGTTGAACATATTGATGAAATTTTGCGGTAGATGTTGATAAATATCCGGAAAGAAAAAGAAGAGTGGACTCTGGTCATTAAATCCGCTCAGTGCTTCCCGCAGTTGTTGAGAAACCCCTGAGCTGTGTTCAAGTTCCTGAAATTTAGCTAAAGCCAGCATCTTCAACTCAGGCGTATAACCGGCCATTAAAACCAGACCTGGTCCGCCAAAAATTTCTCCAACTCCCGAAATAACTCCCATACCGCTGCACCCGGCGATACACTTGCAGTTTGTTTGCTCTTGAATCAATTCGTGTAACCGACCGGCATGAACAAAATGTTCGAGAGTAAAAAACACCAGGATCCAGTCCACTTGAGGCAGTCCTGCCTGCTTGACTGCAGAATTTAAAACTTCTGCAATTGCCAAATCCGGATTTGTTTCTTCTGAAACTCCGACTCCAATTAAGTTCACAGGTATTTGTAAATTGCAGATTAAAAAAAATGTGGCATCCGGTTTGCTCAGCCAGAGATACACCTGATTATTGAAAATGGCTGAAGCTGAAACTAAAATTAAAACTCAGGCAAAAGTTTGCCTTATGCAGAGAAAAACTACAAGATTCCTCATTCTGTGAATTAGAAAACTATGTTCAAACAATCTAATACTATTCTCCCTTCAATATTTTCAGCAGTTAGCAGACATCTTCTGCGGGTATCTATTTTAACTGTAGTCATGTTTTTGTTGACTGCCTGTGGTGGAGTTGCTTGGAAAAATCATGGAGACAGCTGTATTCTCAGCTCAGAGAAACCGCCATTAAAAAGGGTGATAAACTACAGTGATCATGATTTGTGCGGACGCAAACTTTCTCCAAGAACTGCACCGGATCCCCAGATACGCAGTCAGTCGGGTGAAGAATAAGTTGTCAGGTTACAGTCATTCTCAAGCGGCATTAACAGATATCTAACCCTTGGTACTAAACTGAGATGGCTAGCTGAGAATCTTTGAAAAACCGTAATAAAATTAATTTATGACCGGGCTTGTGGAAATAGCATCTGCTTCAAGAGAATTGGGGAGTGCACCGGTTATCCGGACCATTAAAAGGTCTCCGGCCTTCGTTTTGGAGTTTTTAACAGCAACAGGATGATAACCACGCGTACGGCCTGTTGTAGTATTATTTTTACGATGATGCTTCCCTTCAATCAAGACTTCCTGTGTTGAACCCACCAGAGCCAGATTTTTTTCAAGAACAATCTTTTCTTGTGTCTCCAGCAGGATCTTGTGCCGCCTTGATTTTTCATCTTCAGTCAGATGCTCAGGATATTCTGCAGCACGGGTTCCGGGTCGAGCAGAATATTTGAAGGAGTATATTAAATCGAAACGTATTTTTCGAACGGCCTCCATTGTCATTTCAAACTCTTCCTCTGTTTCTCCGGGAAAGCCAACAATCAAATCAGTTGAAATTGTGGCTTCAGGTAGCCGATCCCTTAAAAGTCCTACTTTTTCGTAGAATGTTTCCATTGTATACCAGCGTCTCATCCTGCGGAGAATCCTGTCGGAACCGGACTGCAGAGGCAGGTGCATTTGTTCACAGAGCGAGGGCAGGTTTACAAACGCATCTGACAGTTCTGCATGAAAATCTTTTGGATGCGGTGAAATAAAACGGAGGCGCTTCAAATTTTCGAGTTTATCCAGGCGCTGCAATAACTCCACAAAATCTACTCCATTGGCCTTGTAGGAATTTACATTTTGACCAAGCAAACATATTTCTCGCGTACCGGCTGAAATGAGCCGCCGCGCTTCAGTGATAATATTTTCAGGTTCCCGACTTACTTCTACTCCGCGTGTAGTTGGTACGACACAAAAAGAACAATGATTGTTGCAACCTTTTGTGATTGCCAAATGTGCTTTAACTCCAAAGCGTTGTGTTTGCTGAAACGTATAGTCCGGAATAAAGTTGCGGACTTTTTGCCGGGCATGTCGCTTTGTTATAATGATCTTTTCTCCCTTTTGGACTTTATTGAGCATTTTCGGCAGCTCAAATAAATTGTCTGTTCCAAAAACAAAATCCACATTTGTAGCTCGACGTATAATGGCCTCGCCTTCCTGTTGTGCAACACAACCACCCACGCCGATTTTCAAATTGGGATTTGCTGATTTAAGTTTTCTCAAGCGGCCCAATTCGCTATAGACCTTATTTTCGGCTTTTTCACGAATAGAACAAGTATTGAGAATGATCAAATCTGCCTCAGCTTGAGATTCTGTCAGGGCATAATTCTCGAGCCTGAGCACTTCCAGCATTTTTTCTGTGTCATATTCGTTCATTTGACAACCGAAAGTCTGGATGTGAACTTTCCTGCCAGAGGATTTATTTTGGGAATTGTCTTTCATCAATAATCAAACAGTTAACTGTTTAGAGGATCCGGCTTTGAAGGAGGAAGATTTGGTTGTAACTGTGCAGTGGATTTCCGGGCAATAACTAGGCAGCAACTTTTTCCTGCTGGACCAGGCCGAGTTCTTCAGCACAAATTTCCTGCGCCGCACTTTTCAGATCCTTTGGAAACTCAACGTAATAATCCCGTTCGTTTCTGCGCCAGAGGGTTTCTTCCAGTTGCATACCGTGAGCAGTAGGTTTGACAAACTCAAACCACTCATTCTGGTAGAGAACCTCAAATTTGGTTACTGAGAATTGACTGCCGTCAGCAGCGCTAAAACCCAAGGCCGCATTTCTCTGTGTAGCTTTTCCGCTACCGGCAAAAGTCATGCGGAAATCAAACTTTCCCCACTGAAAATGCACAGACTGGGTTTTGGCACCGCTTTTAGTTTTGAAAATATGATAATTTTGATGATCAACGGTAAATTTTTTCACAAAGACTCCTTTTTGGATGAGTAAAATCAAAGGTCAGAATTACAGTATTATTCTGCCTTAAATCTGCTATTTTTCAAGGTAAATTATAATTTGAATTCGTAATTATGGATTCAAAATGAAAAACTTAATGTATATGAGATAATCAATTAGAAAAATTTCAGTGACCGTGGTTAGAAATATCATATTTTTTCATTTTTTCCCATAAATTTTTACGACTGATTCCCAGAGTGGCGGCAGTGTCCCCGATGCGCCATTTATATTTCTCCAACATTTGCAGGATGCGTCGTTGTTCGCAAACTTCCAAATAGCTTTTTAAATCTGCAACCGCCTGTTCTTTAGTGGAGGTAAGCTCAACGCCATACACATCTAATTCCGAGGCTCCTATTGTTTCTTGTCCGGAAAGGATACAAGCACGTTGGATGCAATGCTTCAGTTCCCGAAGGTTGCCTTTCCAAGGTTGATCGAACAAATACTGTTCTCCGCTCCGAGTCAATACCCGCCGTTCACCTTGTTCACGTGTGCAGAGTTCCATAAACTTTTTTGAAAACCAAAGAATGTCCTCTTGACGTTCCCGCAGTGGTGGGATGTGGATATGAATGATATTGATGCGATAGAACAAATCTTCCCGAAATTTTCCGTTTTCCACCAAAGCTATTGGGTCATGATTTGTCGCACTGATGAGACGCAAATTGATGGGGATCATTTTTTCTCCGCCGACTCTACAGATTGAACGCTCTTGGATGGCCCGCAACAGTTTAACTTGCATGGACAAGGGCATATCGCCGATTTCATCTAAAAAAAGAGTCCCGTTATTGGCTTGTTCGAAAACACCCCGCCGCATGTGTATGGCGCCAGTAAATGCCCCTTTTTCGTGTCCGAACAGTTCGGTTTCCAACAGACTTTCCGGAATGGCGGCGCAATTGGTGGCGATGAAAGGTCGGTTGCCTTTGTCTCCGGAGCAGTCATGTAGATAACGGGCCGCATATTCTTTGCCGACTCCGGATTCACCGGTGAACAAAACACCGACATCATGCTTTCCTAAATTGCTCAACATCCGTTGGATTTTTTGCAATTGCTCGGAAATACCCAAAATTAATTCCAGCGGCTGTTCATCTTTTTTTGGAAACAACCCCGGACTCAAGCTCCGCAATTTACTCAAAAGTAAATCCAGATCAAAGGGTTTGGTAATGTAGTCCTGTGCTCCCAGTTTTAGTAGGCGTATCGCTTGATCAATAGCACCATAACCGGTAATGAACAATGTCGGCGGTGGTGGTTCACCGAGTTCAATGAGTGATTTGAACAGGCTTTCCCCATCCATATCCGGAAGACGAATATCACTGATCAACACGGAATAATGTTCTGTTTTAACTGCCTCCAAAGCACTACGCGCATCTTGAAACCAATGACAGGTTAAGCGTTCAAGTGCGAAACGATGCGCCAGCGATTCCCCCATGATGGGGTCGTCTTCAACCAAACAAATATGCACCATAATAATTACGTTTTAGGAGTTTCTCAGAGGAATGCCTACCGAGAATGAGACGGTTCCATCTTGATTTTTAACAACAATTTCTCCTCCGAGTTGACGGACGATTTGATAAGTAACCCATAACCCTAAACCGATACCGCCGGAATTTTGGTGGGCAAAAGGTTCAAACAGCAATTCCATGGTTTCATCGTCCAGATCTCCACCCTCATTACGCACCTCAATCAATAAATTTTCTTCTTCTACAGCACAAACTTTGCAAAAAACAGTACTCTCTTCCGGTGCGGCTTGAAGCGCATTTAGACAAAGATTCATTAAAATTTGCCTAATTTGAGTCGAAGGTAGTAAGGCCGGTATTACCAAATTATTTTCCCAAACTAAGTTGATGTTCTTTTTATTAATGTCTGCATGAAGTAAGGTCCGGATATCCTCAACATCTTGAAAACTCAAAGGATGGCTTTCCGGGATACTCTCCACCAGTAAAGCCGAAACTGTTTCTTGAATTTGCCCTAATCCACGCTCCAGTAAGTAAAGGGTTTTTTCCGGCACACCCTCTTCATGTCTGTGTTGCTTGAAAGTATTGATAGCATTGAGCATTCCACCCAGAGGATTATTAATTTCGTGAGCAACTCCCGCCGACATTCGACCGATTGCCGCTAAACGTTCGGAAACCAATACTTGCCGCTCGAATTGCTGTTTGACTCGCAAATCTTCCAGCATTTCCCTAAAACGTGTACTCAACAAACCGATTTCATCGTCGGCTTCTTTCAAATTGTATTCAATTTCATCCGGCGGAATTTGACCGACCATCTCCATACAATTTGAAAGTTCTACCAAAGGTTCTGCCATATTTTTGCCCAAATACCATCCTAAAGGCAACAAAATTAACATCACCCCCAAAGACGAGATGCTGACATTCCAAACAATTTCATAATATCTTGGTAAAAATTGCGAATGGGCGTAGCCTATCAATAACACTCCCAACCTTGTCCCGTATTCGTGGATTGGGTGCACTACGTACATCCACAAAGTTGCACCTTGTACAATCGGACGGGCTTCATTATTATTGTTTTGCAGTAGCGATTTATTCAAACCGGCAAACTCCGGACTGAGATTTTCCAAAGAAGCCAATACGGGAAATTGTCGAGGCTGGTTGGAGGCAAAAACTTTGTATTCTTCGTCGAGTACTACCAAGAGTAATCCGCCGTCTCTATCGGCTGCCTGTCCGGTGTCCGCTAGCAAACGATAAGCTCTCCAGACATCATCATGTTTTATGGATAATTGCAAGGTTCCAGACAAAGCGGCTCCCACTTCAACAGCGTTCCGGAAGATATCGCGGCGTAAATTTTCATACGTCTGCCAAACCAACGCTGTGGTAACAATCATTCCAGTCAATATTATGACAACACTGAAACTCAGTGGGATTTTGTAGTGGTAGGAAACATTCCGGAACATCGTTTCAGTAGCCCGTTAAAAAAAGCAAAGATTCGCGGATGCCGTCAAATAAAGCGTCATCACCCTCAACAAACCCGTCCAGATTTAATTTTTGCAAAAGTTGAATTCCGTTTGGGTCTTTGTTCATTTGAAGCAATGCGGACTGTATAAGTAACAATTCATTTTTCGGTAGAGAAGGGCGAGCAACCAACGGCGGAAAACCGAATTTTTGAGAACGGTTCAATATCCGGGTACGTTGGGTCAATTCAGGATGTACAAGATTGAGTGTTTCCCAAACATAGCCGTCCACCGCACCGCCTTGCGCCAATCCAGAAGCAACCGCTGAAACAACATCCCTATGCGACCAAGTGAAAAAAGTTTTAGCAAAAAATGTTTTTGGATCTTTGCCTACTCTACTCAACATGACATTGGGGACCAAATGACCAGAGTTGGAGTCCGGATCAGAATAGGCGAACACCTTCCCTTTCAAGTCTAAGATTGAATCTATCTTAGTGTTGTCGCTTAAGGCAATCAAATATGATTGGTAGAGCGGCTTTCCTCGATAAAGCGGTACAGCCAGCAGTTGCAATTTTTGTTGATGTTGCACATAAGGACGCCCGCAAATCCAAGCAATATCCAATTGTTCTTGAAGTAACATTTCCGTAATTTCACCGTAGGTACGCCGTTGAATAAAAATGACGGGACGCTCTAAATGTTTCTCCAGAAATTTTTGCCAATTTTCCAGAAAATCTCTCTGATTATCTAAAATGACAGGAGTCAATCCGAAGCGTACTGCTGATTCCGCCCCTATAAGTTGTCCGGAAAAAACAAGATTCAGAAACAGTAAAAAAACCAAAATACTGAAACGGCAACATTTCTTATTTTTAACAAAGACTTTGGCCATTTGAATTTTGATATTTGTGAGTTTGGAATTGAAGGAATTGTGCAGTTCGGCGACGTGCTGTGATTTTACTCCATCGGACTTGTTTTGTCCACAGGATTAAGTTTATGTCAATCTGTTGGAGAATAGACGCTGGACTTTGTGGAGAAGTTGCGGTGGAAGCGATGAAATATCTGTTCCGCCTTTCGATACGTTTTCTCTTCCTCTTGCTAATTTGTGGGCGGAGTGAGGCAAAACTGTATTCAAGTTAAACGTATCCGCTCCAAATTGACGGCAATTGAGATTTTGGCTAAAATTGTGTAGAGCATCAGACCGATAGCCCAAACTCCCATAGAAATTTGAACCTCGATAAAAGTTGGAGTATATTCATAAACTTCGCCCAACGGTGTCGGTATGAATCCCGGTACGACTAATCCCATGCCCTTCTCAATCCAAACTCCCACCACCAGAAAGAGACAAGCCAGTGCCAGGAAAATCGTATTCTTTTTCAGAGGCAAAACGAAGATAACTAAAGCACTGATATTCAAAAACACTGACGACCAAATCCAGGGAACCAAAGCAGTTTTACCGCCCAATCCGAAAAAGAGGTAAGCCGCAGAAGCACTATGTTCGGTTTGATGATAAAACTCTGTGAAGACCTCCGCTAACAATAAAAAGAGATTGATTTCTAATGCAATTGTGATAATCGTGGTCAAGCGTTTTATCGCAATTTCTTTAACCGGAAAAACTTTTGTGTAGCGCATCACAAGCGCAGTTAACAAGAAAAAGGCCGGGCCTGCGGAAAATGCCGATGCAATAAAACGCGGAGCCAAAAGTCCTGTGTGCCAAAACGAGCGAGCAACATTGGAAGAAAACAAAAAGGCCGTTACGGTGTGAATGGAAAGTGCTGAGAAAATTGAAAGAATAACCAACGGAAAATAAATTGAAAATTTAGGCTCTTTTCCTTTGTATTTGGAAAAAAGGAGATAGACGGAAATTATCATGGTCAGAAATAAATAAACATTCAGCACTAACACGTCCCAAGCCAGCATTGATTTTGGAAAGTTAAAACGACCGATATAAGGAAGCAGGTGCCACATTCGATCCGGACGACCTAAATCTATCAGCACAAACATCATGCTCATAACGCAAGCCGCAATCGCCAAGCCTTCGGCAGGAATAACAATTTCTTTGATATCCATATCGTGAAAAATATAGGCCGGAATAATCAACATAATTGCAGCGGCAGCAATTCCGACCAAAGAGGTGAAACTGGCAATATAAATGCCCCAAGAAACTTGATCGCTCATTCCCGTCACAACCAAACCCTGTTGTAATTGTTGCAAATAAGCAGAAGCACCAAACAAGGCCACAACCGCCAAAACACCCATCCAACTCCAATAAAGTTTTCCTCCCCTAAAAATTTCCTTGACTCCGTCAAAGCAAAAGCGAATGAATTCCATGATTTATGCCTGTGATTCTGATGTTCAAGTTAGTCGCTGTAATACCAAAATTTCGGTTCTGTATTAAGTTCCTCTTTTAAGCGGAAAACCTTTTTATTTTCCAAAACATAGCGTATTTCACTTTTTGGATCTAAAATGTTTCCAAAAACTCTGGCGCCTGTCGGACACGCTTCCAAGCAAGCTGGCAATTTACCTTTGCGTGTTCTTTGGAGGCAGAAGGTGCATTTTTCCATTACGCCGCGCATTCGTGGACGGTTGCTCAGATAATGAGTTTCAGGATTGATTTTTTCTTCAGGAATACTCGGCTCACTCCAATTAAATTTCCTCGCCCAATACGGACAAGCGGCTGCACAATAGCGACATCCGATGCACCAGTTGTAATCAATTACGGTGATACCGTCCGCTTCTTTCCAAGTCGCTTCGACCGGACAAGCGGTTACACAAGGCGGATTTTCGCATTGTTGGCACTGAATCGGAAAATACTTTTTTCCGGTATGAGGAACTGTTTCGCGGTCGTAATAATGATCGGCTTCCTCAAAATTCATCGACTCATTTTCCAGTTCCAAAACGCGAATGTATTGAATCGTTGTGTCGCGATTTTGGTTATTTTCGGCAACACAGGCATCAACACATTTCCGATAGCCTTTACATTTGGAAATATTCAACGCATAACCGAATAACACACCTTCAAGAGGTGGAGTGTTGCCGATGTGAATTTCCTTACCGTGTTTTTCTTTGGCTTTGCGTTCGAGACGGGCGATTGCTTTTTGCATTTCCTCTTTGCTCATCTCTTGATAATGTTTTTGAAAAAACTCATCCAAGGCGTCAGAAAGACCTCCCGACTCAACATTACTTGCGGCAATCGTTGTCGAGACCGCTCCGGCGGCGGCAATGGTTCCGGCGATGGCGGTTTTCTTAAAAAGCTCTCTCCGGGAAACGTCGGAGTTTTCCGGAGTCTCAACAGTTTTGGCGGGATTATTTTTTTCGCTCATAAGATCAATGTTGTTTTGAATAAATAAATTTATCCCAAGTTTTTCGAGGCCCTTCCGGATGAACAGATTTGACCAAAATTTGCCCCTGACGTGGCGGCGGTGGCGGGTTGGGCGAAGCAGGTTCAAGGGCTGGAGAATGAGGGCTATGGCATTCTGTACAAAGCAAAATCGTGCGTTCACCGTTCCAGTTTCCGGTGCGTTTGCCGTGTGCGCCGAACAACCAATCCTTTTGATTTTGCGAATGGCACTGACCACAGAGTAAAAAGGATTGATCAAAATGAATCGACTGTTTTTTCAGGCCGACCAAATAATCGGGACGGCTCGTGTCGTGGCAGGTGGTACACCAAAACTTTTCTGTGCCGTGTTCTTGTTTGATGTGATCCAAGTTAATGTTGGTGTGTTCTTTACGCAATTCCCGAATGATCGGTCTCGGTTTTAGCTCAACGCCGTCGTGGCACTCACTGCAAAGAAAGTACTCCGAACTTCGCAACCGGCCCTTGATTTTGAATTCCGGAAAGCCTGCATACTTGACTTTAAAAATAGGAAAATTTGGTAGAAATTCTGTTGATTGTGGAAACTTAAAAACTTTGATTTCTTCATCATCTTCATCATCCCAAGGCATTGCTTCATCGTCCTCCTCTTCCTCATCATCGCTTTCTTCGTCTTCCTCTTCACTTTCTTCTTCAGCATCGGTTTCAGTTTTATTTTCGACAACTTCCTCAACCTCCTGTCCTATTGACAGGCTAGAATTTGAGAAAGAAAAGGCAAAAAAGAAAATTGCGCAAAAAGCAACAGCGTACCTTACGCTGTAAAAAGTTATTTTATTGGTGCTCATATTTTAGTTTTGCTATCAGCCACAGATTTACGCAGCTTTTTACGGATGTTTTTATCCGTATTTATCCGGGAAAATCTGTGGCTAAAAATAGGATGTTTTGCAGTTTAATTGTTCACTACCATCCCAAAATGTCTAACATTGAATCATCAACTGACTTATACCGCAAGCAAGCAGAACAAGTCGAAACCGTACTTTGAGAAATGAAAGGCTTTTCGCAAGAATCACATTTGGTTTTTCCGCGACTGAAAAGCACTCTTTCCTTTAAGGGAAAATCATTTTTCGTCAAAGCACGAATTTCAAGCGAATCATGTGGACAAAACTGTTCGCAATCAGTGCATCCCAAACAATTTAACGGTTCAAAAAACAGTTTCGCCTCAACTCTGTTTTCCATTTTGAGCAAGGCTTTTCCCGGACAACGCACCGTACATTCACTGCAAAGTTGACAGGTCTCTTTTGTTGAAACAATGTGAAGCGGTAAGTTTTCCGGTAATACCGGAGACAATAAATTTTCTCCGTGCGCCAAATATAATGATTTTAGTGCCCTCCTTCTTTCCGGAGTAGGAGTTTCCCTGACTTCCGGATTTGCTTCCGCATCAGCAAATCTGTTTGCAACTTCCAACACACCACGATTACGAGCGCGTCGAAAAAGGTCTCGCCGTGAGCGGGAGGCCTCTCGTATCAAAGGGATAATTTTATTTTCCCCCTCTACAAGGAAACCGGAATCGGTTGTGATGCTCACCCGTCCTGAGATACCAAGACTTCCCAACCAAGCTCCGGATTCTGAGACGCGCTTCCGGATTAAGTTCAATCCCTTTTCAAAACGACAATCACTGCAACCACTACAATCCAAAGTAAGGTGGCCAAATTTTTCTGCCAATTTAATGAAATGCACCTCATCCAAAACCGCTAAACAAATCGGTACATTTGCTAACAACGAAGGCGATGAATCTTGCGGAATTCCCCCGCACATCAAGACTGCGTTGTGAGATTCGCTCTGTATTTCCGTTTCTTCGGTGTTTGTTCCGGAGAGTGCTTTGAAGAAAACATTGTTGAATAATTTTGAAAAAACAAAGACTGAAGTTTCGCATGACCCAACACACAATCCGCAAGAACTGCATTTCAAGCGGTCAATTTCCGGTTTTCTGTTCAGTTGAATAGCGTTTTCCGGACACACATCTGTACATTTGGAACAGCCTAAATTTTGCACGGATTGATTCAGACATCTCTCACCGATAATTTCTAGTTCTCCCAAAAGTGTAGCATTTTCAGTTAGTTTGAGAATCGTCTTTTCCAAGTCAGCTTTCACATCCTTTTCCTTCAATCCATTGCGGAATGCTTGGAGTTTCCAACGGCCCTTGTTCTTCCATCCACGCATCCAGCCCTCCGTTCATCACATAAACTTGATCAAATCCCAATTTAGTAAAAATGCCGTATGCCTTATCCGAGCGGACTCCAACCGTGCAATAAAGAATCAGTTTTTGATTTTTGTTAAGTTTTTGTATTTCTTCGTAAGGTTCACTTTCAATTATTTTCAGTGGAATAAGTTTACTTCCGGGAATGCGAATAGCCTGATTTTCCCAAGGCTCACGCACATCGATCAACAAATAGTCGTTTTTCTCTTCTCCGGTTATTTTTTCAATCACGGTTTCCGCAGATAATCGACGCTCCTGAGGAATAAAATTTCCCGACAATAGAAAATAACCACCCGCTCCTCCCCCAAGCAAAATAAATAAAATAGCATAAAATTTCAAATACTTCACAAGCTGTTTTTGAGGAATATTTTTTGGATTCAGTTTTCTGAAAATTCCATGTAAGGTTCGCTTTCCAACTCAAATTCTTCCGCCTCCATTCTGAGGAATTCACAGCTTAATTTACCGATATGTTGATAAAAAGGATGGGAAGCCCAGCGTTCTATTTTTGCCGAAAATTCGGGACCCCAAGCTAAAAGATGATTTTTGAGAAAAGCCTGTTGAAACTTGTGATAATTTTCTGCTTGTGCAGTTTGAGCGGCAAGCCGAAATTCAGCCTCTTTTTTTGCAAGTCGGCTCATTAAATCAAATTCGATTCCCAAATGATCCGCAAATTCCGGACAGTTTTTTGGAAGCCCCAGCGAACATTTTGTATAGAATTCTTCAACAAGTAAAGTTGACTTGCCCTCAAGACAACCTGTTTTCCAGACTGATTCATACGGAGAAAAAACCGGATCTTCGCCAGTTACAAAAGTGTCGCAATAGGCATGAGCTAATTGTTCTAAAATTTCGTTTTGGTTTTCTCCGGCCAAATCTTCTTGAAAATTGATTCCCCAATCCAGAAATATTCCCGCCACCTCGTCCGATTGCAGAGCTTGCAGTAAACCGGAATCCATTTCTTCCAAAAAAATCCGTGAAAGAAACTCATAAACATTGGCACGATTTTCTGCTTCGCAAGGCCCGCTTTCCGCCATTTCTGTCGAAGTTGGCCTTACATTGACTTGTTTGGATGATGACATTGGAAAATGATGATTGGAAAATGTAGGGAGCAATAAATTGAACACACACCAAAAGTTTGACTTCAAGATTAAACCGCATTCTCCCCAAGAGAGCAGGAGCATACGGCTCAATCAAAAATATACAACACCGGCCTAAGCAGTGGTATTGAACGGGTCTTCAAAATCACGAAGTTTTGCTGTTGTGCCAAAAACACCTCCAACCTCCGTATGTATTTCGTCACGAACATTGGTTTTAGCTGTAGTGTTATGCGCATCTTCAGTTCGAACTTTGGTAGCTTTGGAAAGTGCCTTCTCAAAGGCTTTCCGTGCTGCTCCCCGATCGGAACGCGTGTCTCCGTATTTATCGCCGGATTTGGCTTTGGTAACGGTGATCACCGTGTCAAACCAGCCCATACCGCCACCGATGGGGTCAGTACTGACAGGAATTATTTGGTTTGGATGGACACCGGTATCATCCCACCAGGTATTCTGCACAATATCCGGGTCTTTGGAGCCGCCGTAATTGCCCAAAGTAGACTTGTTTGACATACCGCTGGAAGTGGCGATGGCCACTACTTGGGGGTGAATGCCCTCTGTAACCCGAGCCTTTGTGACCATGTAGCCGATTGGACTTGTTATTCTGATCAAATCATCGTTTCCGATTCCGCGAGCTTTTGCGGTTTCGGTGTTGATCCAAGCAGGATTACGATGGTGAAGCTCCTGTAACCACTTGAGATTTGGAGTACGGGATTGAGTATGAACATTGGGCTTGTATGTACTCAACAACAGTTCATCAGACTTCATCCGCTTATGATCCTCAATCGCTTCATAATGTGGCATCGGTTCAAAACCGTAATGCTCCCACTCAGGAACATTGACTTGGAAAGTGCGTGAAGGAGTGCCGAAACCTCGAACAGCTTTTCCGTCCACCATTAAACCGACAGACTTTCCGCCTTTCATCAAAGTACGTCCCTCCAAAGTTGTTCCGGCCAAATCACTCTCGCTGAGTGTTTCCTCGTGTGCGCCGAACTTGAAGTTATCCTCCTTTTTCTTATCATAAAAAGGCCAAACTCCATATTTTTTGAGGAGCTTAAATCCACCTGCGGCTTTCAGTCCCGGAGTTGCTTCAAGCTGATTTTTAACATAGCTTTCCGCCGAACCGTAACTGAAATACTTCTTGACACCGCGTTTACCGTCGGGGTCGATTTTTTGCGCCAGTTCATAAATCGTATCCCGGAAAGCTTTGGCATTACCGAGAGGCTTAATAACCGGTTGTCGCAAACCGACCCAGCCTAGAGCTGAGGATGGCATTGATTCCGGATCCCAACGCTCCAAGAAAGTCGTATCCGGCAAGATGATGTCGGCATACTTCGTCGAATCATCCATATTGATGCTGAAAGAAACAGAGTAAGGAATGTGCTTTTCACTCGTTAAAATTTGTTTCCAAGTGTCTCCGTCCGGTTGAGTATAGAGCGGATTATGACAATAAAGCATAAAGACATTGATCTTCTGCCGTCCTTCCAAAATGGAATGAGAAACATGGTGAGAAACATGATGACTGGCTAACGGATATTCCGGTGGATACTTCAGAATGCTGTGAGGCGGTTTGGGCGGATGCGGTCCCGGTCCGCCGCCAAAACCTAAGCCGCGCGGCAAATTGAAGCCGCCACGTTTCTCAATATTTCCGGTGACAACATTGAGCATCATCGTGGCTTTCTCCGTATAAACACCGTTTTGGTGCATGGAACTGCCGCGATAAGTGTAAGTCGTGGCCGGGCCGGCGGTTGCAAATTCAATCGCAATTCGGCGAATGGTGTCCGCAGAAACCCCACTTTCCTTTTCGGCAAATTCCGGAGTGTATTGCTTGAGATGTTCGGTCAACTGATGCGCCGTAACATTAGTGTACTTGCGGATAAATTCTGTATCCGCCAGTCCTTCCTGCAAAATTACATTGCACATTGCCAAGGCGACAACTCCATCGGTTGCAGGCTTCAAGGGAATCCACTCATCGCTGATTGCACCCGTGTTGGTCATACGCGGATCAAAAGTAACAAGTTTGGCCTTGTTCTCTATTTTTCCGTCCATCAGTCTTTGGATGTAAGGATTATGGAAATAAGCGGCTTCCGCCAAGTTACTGCCAAAGTTGAGGATGTACTTAGTGTGCGCAAAGTCAGGCGTTTCGATGTCCGGCCCCCAAGCGTGTTCCATAGCCACTTTTTTATTGCACTCGCAAATTGAGGTGTGATTATTCACTGTTCCGGAACCCAGCGCATTCATAAAGCGATAAACGAGACCGTGAGTCCGGTTGCGTCCGTACTGAAACATGACGGACATCGGATCAATGTCCATCGCACCCTGAATTTTTCCGGCGACTTCGCTCAAGGCTTCGTCCCAAGTAATGCGCTTCCACTTGCCGCTACCTCTGGGGCCGACCCGTTTCAACGGATTCAAAATTCGGGTTGGATCATAGACGTGCAAATGTCCGGCGTTACCTTTTGCACAGAGTTTCCCGCGATTTCCCGGATGATTGGGATTGCCCTCCAGTCTGCGGATTCTGCCGTCTTCGACATAGGCGATTCCGCCGTCCTCAATATTACAAGTCAGGCAAGTGTAAGGAATTTCCTGATTTTTCTTTCCCGTTGGAGAAGCACTGCCAGTTTGCTTCAACTCCATCAATGCCGACGCCTTAGCCTTCATGCCAAATTGGCTACCAACGGTCAATGCCGCACCTGCGGCACTTCCCAATTGGATAAATTTTCTTCGTTTAAGTTGCATGGTATCTCCTTATATATTTAGTGCAAAATGATGGTTTTAACCGCTGAAGTTTTCAACTGCAATTTCAGTAGCATCCGTGGGAGGCAATTGTTGTGAACCTTCCAGCCGTTCGGCAGTTATTCTATCCAAAGCCACATAATATGTGTTTGGCTCAGTACCTTCCTCCGGTTTTAGAACATGAGTCGAGTGAGTTGCCATATATTTGAAAACATCGCTGGTCGAATCATTGACATCGCCAAAAATCCTTGCCCCGCCGATGCAGGTCGCCACGCAGGCGGGTTGCAATCCGGCATCCACACGATGCGCACAGTAATCGCATTTTTGGAAAACATTCTTTTGTGGGTGCATATAGGGATTACTGTACGGACAACCCTCGATCGCCGCTTCGGCTACTTTGCCTTTGCATTTGGCTTCATCCCAAACAACAATGCCGTCATCACGTTTGGTAATAGCATCTTCATATCCTTCTGGAAGTGCCGCTTTACAGGCCGGTTTATCGCACTGATTGCACAAAACCGGAAGAAAAATTTTCTTCATATTGGGATAAATCCCCTTCTCCAGTTCACGTACGTGATTCCGGAAAACCCCCAGGGGCACTTCGTTTTCAGCCTTGCATGAAGTCATGCAGGCCTTGCAACCAATGCAACGGTTGATGTCAATCACCATTGCATACTTTATTTTCTTAGCCATCTTTCCGTCTCCTATTATTTGTTAATCAAAACAAAAATATCCACCGGTGCTCCCCGGAATTCAGTGGACATTATTCCAAATTTAAAAAAACCGAGGGTAAAATCAGTTAATCCTCATATAACCATTCACTTCCCTTACGGGGAGAATGCTTTTTCAGCCGGAAATGTTTATGTGTTCCTTTTTTGAGCATTTTTTTGTAATCAAACGCATATTTGGGATCAAGTGCGGCATTGAAAGGACTGTCATCATTATGGCATTTTTCGCAGACCTCCTTTTCCCCGTATTTCATCCCGGCCTTAATGACCTCATCGCGAGGAAAGTCATCTTGTTCGTATTTATTCTTCACCTTCTGATATTTCTTCCCTTTCCCATGACACTCCTCGCAACCAACGGCATAGAAACTTCTCATCTTTTTTTTGTTCCCAACAGAATACCCGCCTTTGTCGAGTCCGGTGGTGTGGCATTTCAAACATTTTTTATCCTTGATGTAATTCTTATCCGGATCAAGTTTAGCCTTTATTTTTTCTTCGGCAAATTCTCCGGGCATCAAGGTTTTCATCGCCTTGGCGTGGCGCATCTTTTTCCAAGATTTATATTGTTGTTTATGGCACTTGGTACAGCCCTTTTTCTTTTTATGCCCCATAAATCCGGCCGCCTCAGCAACAGGGGGCAGAGCAAGAATATTGCCTATAACAACTGTAGTGAACAGTACAATAGTCAACAGAATAAAATGTGGAATCCGTATTTTAAGCATGATTATCCGATCTTGAAGCTTAGTAAAAACAAATCAAGTTTGTCACTTCTGCAACGTGTATTCCCTAACTAATTCACGGAACCGATGGTTCCAAGTTTCAAGCTGGAGGATGTGTTCGGTATTCTTAAAAAATCAGATATGTTAATAATGGCTTATTTTCGAAAAAGAATTTTATATCATTATACTTAAAAGTATGATAATACAAATGATTATACTGCAAACAGGTTTTATCTTGTGGCATTTGAACTGGTAATATTTCCTGCTAATGGAAAATGAAGAAAAGTCAGAAATAAATATTTATTTTTTTGCTGAAGGCGGGCGATTCATAAGAATGGAGGTTCTATCAGCTGACATTCATGTTACAAATTTGTAACATGGTGCTCGTAGGAAATATCGTTTAAGTTACCAAGTCGTAACGGCTGAATATTCTGTCAAATGAAACGGATGGTTCACTAAAATATTTAGCTGATTGCCTGACAACTATCGGGACAAAAAACTTTTGATTTGTGTCAGAATGGATGCTTCAACATCCGGTCGATACCATTCGACCTGATCCTCTTTTTTGAACCATGTCATTTGCCGCTTGGCATATTGGCGGGTACGTTGTTGGATTCTTTGAACCATGGGTTCCCACTCCAATTCAGCATGAAGATACTGAACTATTTCCCGGTAACCAATTGCCTGCAGTGGTTTGAGCTTTGGAGGATATTGTGTCAACAGCATTTCAACCTCTGCAATCCAGCCGGAGTCCAACATGCTGCGGGTACGTTGGTTAATCCGTTCGTAAAGCCGGCTGCGTTCCCATTCCAGTGCAACTGCCTGAAACTCATAACGTGCTTTCGAAAATGGCTGTTGCTGTTGAAAGGAAGTTAAAGTTCTTCCTGTAGCCAGAACTACTTCAAGGCTGCGCAAAATTCGTGCAGTATCGTTAGGATGAAGGCGAGCGGCGCCTTCCGGATCATGTTTTTGCAGTTGATTCCAGCAATAGGAAGTACCATGCTCAGTTTGCCAGCCTAAAATTTCCTCCCGTAGACTTTCAGGAATGTCCGGAATATTACTGATTCCATACATCAATGCACGATAATACAAACCTGTACCTCCAACTAAAATTGGGAGGTGTCCCCGCTCCTGTATTTGCTTTATGATTAGTGAAGTGTCCCGTTCGTATTGACCGGCTGAGTAATGCCCATCGGGATCAATCAGATCCAATTGATGATATGGAACCAGTTTTTGTTCTGCCAAGGTTGGCTTGGCAGTGCCGATATCCATCTTCCGATAAACCTGCATTGAATCAGAGCAAATCAACTCTCCGTTAAATTCCTGTGCCAGATTCATTGCCAAGTCGCTTTTCCCACTTGCCGTTGGTCCGGCCACTACTATAATTTTTTGATCTGTCTGCATAAATATTATGTTAATTATTTTACTCAATGAAACTGAGAGTCTTCAGCAACAAGAACTCTTTGTTTAAAGTTTTTTGGGACTGAGTAATTTTTCTGTCTTAAAATCAGACCGGACTGCTAAAAAAAAATCATTATATCGACCATCCCGCAAATCAGGAAAAGTCCAGGCCAGATTTTGATATCCGCCCTTTGCCTTCAATAAAACAAGATCTGCCCAAACCTTTTTGCCCAGATAAATTTTTTGAGGACCTTCTTTTGCAGAAAGCAAGACTACACGCTGAAGATCAAGGTAGCCGGGATCAAGATTGATTTTTCGTTTACCATTATGACTTAAGTGGTTTTCTATTTTCTGCATCCGGAGTTTCCAGTCCGTAGCAGACTCAAGACTGTAGATTCCTTCCAGACTATAAAAACGACGTTTCAGGCAGCTGCCCATTTCCGGAGCATAATAATCAGTTTTGTCAAAGGAATATTCTGGAGATTCCCTCTGGACGGACCAATGCTGTTCAGCCAGATGTGTGATTGCCTGTTCCAAAATCAGTAGCTCAGAGTAAATGGCTCCAAAAATCAGTTTTGCTGAAACTTCAGTCTTCAAGTTGAGCTCTGTTAAAGTTGAGAGTATATTACTGCATTTTAACTGATACAGTGAAAGTTTGCTACTGTTTAGCAGGTGTGAATTATCTTGAAAGCTATCACAACTGCATTTGTTTTTGTACCCAACAATTCCAACAGCAGTTCAACGGAATGGATTGAGCAATCTGTTGGATTATGATCTGATGGTTGCAGGAGAACACTTTTTTCTCACAGGCTTTTTTAAATCAATTAAGAAATATTTTAATGTCTTCAAGCAGAAATGTAGCATTGCCGCTGAACTATAGAAAACATGGAAATGCAGGCAGAGACATGATTGTTTTACATGGCTTATTTGGTTCAGGTAAAAATTGGCGCAGTTTTGCACATAGTCTGGAAAACAGTTTTCAAGTCTGGCTGCTCGATGCACGTAATCATGGTGATTCACCTCATGCAGAATCGATGAGTTATCAGAAAATGGCAGAAGATGTTGTTAACTTTTTGGATGAAAATGAGCTGGAAAGAGTCATGCTACTGGGACACAGCATGGGCGGTAAAACTGCAATGCAGTTGGCATTGAACTTTCCAGAAAGGGTTGCAGGACTGATAGTGGTTGATATGGCACCAGTTCAATACGAGCACTACAAAAAACCTCTTGAAATTATTCAGGCAATGCAGGACTTGGGGTTACCTGCTGAAATGACTCGTGCTGAAATTGAAAAAAAATTAGCACAGAAAATTGATGAAAAATATATTCTTGCTTTCATCATGACCAATCTAACTCGTAAAAAAAATGTTTTTAAGTGGAAAATCGGCTTGGAACAAATTGCTTCAGGACTCTCGGAACTATTCAGGAGTTTTGAACAAGAAAAAGTTTTTTCAGGCCCTGCACTTTTTGTTGGAGGTCAAAACTCTTCTTATATAAAGCCGGAGTATCATCCACAAATCCGCAAACTGTTTCCAGGTAGCCGTGTGACTATGCTGAAAAACTCTGGACATTGGTTACATGCAGAACAGCCGGTAGCTTTTCAAAAAACAGTGTCAGCATTTTTGAAGATGGCAGACTTGTTATGAAGAAGATGAACAACAGCTTTAGCAGCCCAACTTCAAATGCTCCGCAAGAGTTGGAAATTCAAACTTCATCCTTGCGCTTAGTCGCAAAATGCTGGGGTAATCCTGAGGGAATGCCCGTGCTGGCATTACACGGTTGGCTCGATAATGCGGCAAGTTTTGACCATTTGGCACCGTTATTACCACAATTTCGTCTGGTCTCACTTGATTTGCCAGGACATGGTTTTTCTGATCACAGACCTTCTGGCACGGCCTATCATTTCTCAGACATGGTTGTAGATGTGCTGGAAGTGACAGCAGTTTTGGGATGGGAGAGTTTTTCCTTGCTTGGACATTCAATGGGAGCAGGAATTGCGTCTTATCTGGCAGGAACAATTCCTGAAAAAATTCGCTATCTGATGTTAATAGAAGGCCTAGGTTCAATAGTTCAAAATCCGGAAAATATGCCTGAAAATTTACGTGAAGCTGCCAGACAATGGCAAGGCCGTTCAGAAAAGAAACTGCCGCTTTATCCGGACATGGAAACTGCAGTCAAGGTCCGCCACCATGTTGGTGGAATCACAAAATCATCAGTGCGGGCTTTGGTTTCCAGGGGTTTACAGCCGGTGGATGGAGGTTTCACCTGGAGGAGTGATCCACGTTTAAAAATTAAATCACGTCATTTTTTCACTGAAGAACAAGCCTGTGCATTTCTACAAAAAATTACTGCACCAATACTGTTGATTGAAGCAGAAAATGCTAAGGTAGAACCATGGAGTGATCTTTTGCAGAAACGAATTCCCTGTACAAAAACTCTGCAGCACCGCATCGTTGCAGGAGAACATCACCTACATCTTGATAATCCGGAAGCGGTGGCAAAAGTTATCCGTGAATTTTTGCATGATTATGCTGAGAGGCCATGAATTCCACAGTAAAACCTGAAACTGAATCCCGGCAGCCAGCCGGCGAAAACCGTTTGCGGGTTTCGTCTAAAGGAAAGCGCTTGTTTGCTCTGCTGCTGGATTTTATTTTTTCCCTGCTCCTTGCAAACACTTTAGTGCAGGTCTTTCGTGAAGAGCATTGGGATTTAGTTATGCAGTCCCGTGATCTCTCTGCTTTAGTCTCTTTTTACGGCAGTATTGCTTTTGTGTTACTGTTTAAGGATATCTTTGGCAGAAGTCTGGGTAAGCTTTTATTGGGCATGACAATCAGGAAAATTGAAAACTTTGAAGAACGTCCGGCATTAAGCGTGCTTTTGCAAAGGAACTTGCTGCTGTTGATTTTTCCTCTGGAAGGTGTGGTGCTTATGCGGGATAGTTATGCTCGGCGGTTGGCTGACAAGTGGTGGAAAACAGTTGTGCTGGATGATCAAAAAGCAATGCGTCCGACTTTACGGATATTACTGGGCAACATTATTCTGTTTGGTTTTTTCACTGCTGCAATTTTATTTCAACGTTCTGGTATCGAAAAAACTTCTGCATATCAAACTGCAGAACTTGCAATTCGTGCTCATCCTCAACTGCAGTTGTTACTGGAACAGGTTTCGGAAATTGAGGAACCGGAAATGCATTTAGATTTGCGGGAAAATACTAAAAACCCCTCACTGGTAAGAGTCCGTGTTGGAGAAGAAGATAGCGGTAAAGAAGTTATAGTTTCTTTAACTTTTCGTCGGAATCCACCAGGCTGGGAGGTACTCGCTATCGAAATAAAAGCAATCAGTGAAGTTGGAGATTAAGCAGTTTGGACAGTACTTATTGTCCGGTACTGCCAAAGCCGCCTTCTCCGCGCATGGTATCTTCAAGAGAATCGACTGCTTCAATGCGGCAGGTTTCCAGCTTGCGTACCAGCATTTGTGCGATACGCTGCTGCAGGAGTTTCTGGGCCGCCGGCATTCCATCACCGCTGCCCACGTAGCGGAAGGGGATAAAGATACGTCCCCGGTAGTCCGGGTCAATGATTCCCAGACTGTTTGCTAAAAAGAAATCTGTTTTGATGATACTGGAACGAGGTGCTATTTCAACATAATATCCGGGACTAAGATGGATCGAAATTCCTGTATCAAAAAGGAAAATATCCGGACGTTTTTGTGTCACTGCCATGGCTGTCAGGTCAATCCCTGCATCTGACTCATGTCCCCGTTTGGGCAGAGGCATTCCGTCAAAATGGCGGCAAATTTTTAAAAGAGGTCTGGAATCCAAAACTGTAGTTCGATGAGACTTTGAAAGATGAAGTGAAAAGTTTATGCATTCAATTAACAATTTTCAAGATATAACGAATGCCGTTTGACAAAAAAATAATCTGCAGTGCACTCCAAAAAGCAGACCGACCTGAATTGGCAAAAATTTTGGCTGAGATCTGGGAGATGCCGTTGACAGAATATGCCAAACTTCTCTGGAGTAATTCAACTGTTCAGGCACCGTTTGAAACAGAACTGCAGGCAGCGTTTGAAACAGAATTTTGCAGAATTGGTTATACTGCGGAAGAGGCAAAAGACTTTTCCATGCTTCTTAAGAGGAATCGTGTTTTACAGACTGCAACACATTTGACTGCTTCTGAGGGACCAACATTTTTGGCACTGCATCATTTGAGTTTGTTAGCATTACCTGCTGCAGGAACATATTTTGTAGGAGCATATTCCGGAGTTTCCTTTGCAAATTCCGCCTGGTCAGGCTGTCTTAATTTCAGCAGCCGGTTTGAGTTGGAAGAGGTAATAGGTTCAAAATCTCCGACATTCGCCGAGCTAAAACGGGCAGACTTAGACCGCTTACGAGACTCAGAGCAGCGGCGGATTTCACTCATTCCGGGAAGTATGAGGGATTCACGTGTTTTCCAAAGTAAGGTTCCGGAAAAGCTGGTCAATCTTTTAGACTATGCAGCAGAACCGCTACGTAGAAATTCGCCAAAGCTAAAGGCAGGGGCGGAATTTACGGCTTGGGCAGCAGAGTTTTGTGCAAATCAACTGCGCCAAATCGTACCCGGCAAATCACTGCTCTATTTTGATCTGAACGAAGTCATCCGCACATATCTGCTGCTGGTCTTGAAAAACTCAGAACACCCCCTTTTTCATTTGTTGTTTACAAAAACCATCCGTAATTCTGTGTTGGCAGAATTTTCTCAGCAAACTCCTTTTTTCTCAGTTGAAGTCAAACACAAGAACAGAATCCGGCAGGAAGCACTCATATTTAAAGGCGATCTGCTGCAGAGTCAGAATTTTCAAATTGAAGCAACTCCGGAAAATATCATCAGGGAACTGGAAAGCGGAACACTCTGTCCCGGATTATTTTTAACATTTACGACACTGTGTTTTATTAATTCTCTGACTTGTTTCGGCAGCTTTGAGCAAGTTGAATATCTTGCAGAATTTAAACGAAAGTGGCTAAAACTGGATTTGCTGGAACAGGAAATTGTCAGTGCTGTCAACACTGCTGCCCTGACCAGTGGACGCAGCCTTGATCAGGCAGGAACTGCAGTTCATCCACTGGATATGTTATTAGGTCTGGATTGGAGTTTTCAGGAAAATCAAAGCGTAGGTGAGTTGATGATGCCTTTATTGCCTCGTTTGGGAATTAAGTGCTGATGTTTCCACTTAAATTATTGTTGCTTTAGCTCAGATTGAACTTGCTTTAAGTGGCTAATTATCTTAGTTTTAAACGTAGATTTATTTTATAGATCACGATCAAAACGGCTTAACATTTTCATAAAACGGAATGTTTTTGTACTGCACTGCAGCAAGCCGTCTTTATTTAACACAGGTACCTCAATCATTTCCGACTAATTCAGATGGACACTTCAGCACTTCCAATTCTCTCGCTAATAATTTTTTCACCAATAGTGGGCATTGCCCTGGCAGGTATTTTCCGTGATGAAGGTAATGGAATTCCAGCCAGAATTGCTGCACTTTTTAGCAGTGGAATCACGTTTTTTTTGAGTCTACACCTCTGGTTTTATTTTGATTCCAGTACTGCAGACCTGCAAATGGTGGAACGGCTCCCATGGATCACACAGTTCAACATTGAGTATTTTCTGGGACTCGACGGACTTAATCTGTTCTTTTTCCTAATTATCAGTTTCATTACACCACTGGCCCTGCTCGGTTCATGGAATGTTGAGAAGCGCAACTGGCAGTTTCAGATACAAATGCTGCTGCTGCAAATCGGCATGCTAGGTTGTTTTGCGGCAATGGACGTAGTTTTGTTTTATGTCTTTTTTGAGGTGATGCTGGTTCCAATGTATTTGTTAATCGGAATATGGGGTGGTTCAAACCGGCTCTATGCCACCATCAAGTTTTTCATTTACACGATGCTGGGTTCACTTTTGATGCTGATTTCGTTGCTCTATACAGCAAACATTTATCTGGATCTGAATGGCGCATGGTCATTCGATGTGCTTGACTGGTATGGTATGCAGATTCCACCCGAGACGCAATTCTGGCTCTTTCTTGGATTTGCAGTAGCATTTGCCGTTAAAATTCCACTCTTTCCTCTGCACACCTGGCTTCCGGATGCACACTATGAGGCACCGACTGCGGGCTCAGTCCAGTTGGCTGCAGTAATGTTGAAATTTGGTCCGTACGGTTTTTTACGATTTGCAATGCCGATATTTCCGGCAGCAGTTTTTGAGTTGACACCAGTTTTTATGACACTGGCTTTGATTGGAATAATCTATGGTGGTTTGGTGGCCATGGTGCAGCCGCAAATTAAACGCCTGATTGCCTACTCTTCTGTTGCACATATGGGTTATATTGTACTTGGATTATTTGCACTCAACATTCAGGGGCTCTCGGGAAGCTGGATTCAAATGATAAACCATGCAATTGTCACCGGAGCCCTGTTCCTTACGGTGGGTATGATTTATGAGCGGACACATACTCAGGAAATATCTGAATATGGCGGAGTCGCGCACACCATGCCCAAATTTGCAGTTTTCCTCGTTTTCTTTTCTATGGCTTCTGTTGGTCTTCCGGGACTGAATGGATTTGTCGGCGAAGTTTTGACAATGATTGGTGCTGCCAGAGTGAATATCTGGTACGGAATTCTTGCTGCATCCGGTGTAGTCATTGCTGCGATTTATATGCTTTGGATGGTACAACGTGTTCTTTTTGGACCGCTGACCAAAGACCTTGTTAAGAATCTCAAAGACTTCTCTCTCCGGGAAGTCGTTGTTCTAGTTCCTCTTGTCTTCTGGACTATTTTCCTGGGAGTCTATCCACAACCATTCTTTGAGCGGATCGAAGTCAGTATTAACCATTACATTGAACTGGTTAAATCTCAGGAACCTCGTTTTGCACAAACAGAAGCAGAAAGTTCGGGTTTAGCAAAATTCCTTTTTTGGGATTTAGCTGAATGATTGACTAACAAATATGCCTCTTAAAATTTACAACACTCTCACTGGTCAAAAAGAACCTTTTAATCCGGTTCATGAGGGCCAGGCCTCCCTTTACGTTTGTGGTCCCACTGTTTATGGTGACAGTCACCTTGGACATGCAAAAGCCTATGTCAGTTTTGACGTTGTTTTACGTTACCTGCGCTATAGTGGTCTCAAAACATTTTATGTGCAAAATATAACGGATGTGGGCCATCTGCTGGGAGATGGAGATGAAGGAGAGGACAAGATGTTGAAACGTGCCCGCGAACTGGAACAGGAGCCAATGGCAGTTGCAGAAAGTTTTGCACGCAGACATTTTGAAGCAATGGACCGACTGGATGTGATTCGTCCGGATATCAGCCCCAGAGCAACAGGTCATATTCCGGAACAACTGGAAGCCATTGAAAACTTGCTGGAACAGGGTCTGGCTTATGAATCAAATGGTTCAGTATATTTTGAAATCAGCAAAGACCCCAAGTACGGTGAACTTTCAAACAGGAAAGTTGAAGAGATGCAGGGAGGTGCCAGGGTCAAGGTTCGTGCAGAAAAACGTCATCCCGGTGATTTTGCACTTTGGAAACGTGCAGAACCCGGACACCTGATGCGCTGGCGGGACTCCTTCAGCGGTTGGGGATATCCCGGCTGGCACACTGAATGTGTTGTAATGAGTACCCGTTATCTTGGTGCTGAGTTTGATATTCACGGAGGTGGGATGGATCTCAAATTTCCGCATCATGAATGTGAAATCGCACAGGCCAGAGGACTTAAAAAACCGTTTGCACGAAACTGGATGCACACGAATATGCTGACCATAAATGGTCAAAAAATGAGTAAATCCAGTGGAAATTTTGTAACGCTGTTTGATGTTTTTGAGCAGTATGATCCGTTGACTGTACGTTATTTTATTGCAGCAAGTCATTATCGCTCTGTTGTGGATTTCAGTGAAAATGCACTGGCTGCAGCAGAAATTTCCTTGAAACGCCTGCAGCAGACTGTCAGGAATCTTCGGGAATGCAAAGAAGCTGGTGTAACTCCTTCCGGAAAATATTTTGAAGAATTCCGCAGACGGTTCCGACTGGCAATGGATGATGATTTTTCAACACCACAGGCCTTTGCGGCACTCTTCGATTTAAGCCGTGAAGTTAACACCCTCTTAGCTGAAAAGAAACCTGATCCTGAAGCAATTGCTGATGCAGATCATTTATTTTCCACTCTGGGTGGAGATGTACTGGGAATAATTCCGGCTGAGCTGGAAGATGTCCGGCCCGATCTTCGCATGAATGAAGTGCTGCAGGTTCTGATAGAACTGCGTGCAGACTTCCGTAAAAATAAAGATTTTGAGAGTGCAGACCTGGTACGTGACCGTCTTCAAAAAATTGGCATTGTTTTCAGGGATTCTCCGGAAGGAACAACTTGGGAAATGACAGACAACAAATAACTTAAGTGTCTGTTTCCAAAATCATTAAAGAGGGCTTTCTGCTATGAAGGATGAACAATCCCGACACATTGCCTGGCGGCTGTATGATCTCATTGCTCCACTCAAGGGCTGGGTGTTTTTCAGCATCGCCTGCATGGTGGGCTACAACATTTTTACTGCAGCTCCTGCCTATTATGCCAAAGATATCGTAGATACTATTGCCTATGGCGACAATCCTGAACTAACACAGTATTTTCTAGTTGGTCTGGGGATGATGATAGTTTTTGCCCTCAAAGGTTTGTTCTTTTTTGGTCACAATTACAGCGTTGGCCATCTGGTCCAGAGTCTCATTGTAAAACTCAGGCAGCAGCTTTTTGACCACCTTGTAAATTTATCGCTCACCTTTTTCAACCGCTCCAAAACCGGAGACCTTATTTCCCGTTTCACCAACGATTTGCATGTCTTTCAAAACATGCTGCAGGTTGGAGTCACAGGACCTTTTCGCGACATTCCGCAATTTTTTCTGTTGCTGGGTATCATGTTTTACCGCAGCTGGCAGTTGGCTTTGGTGACCATGATTATCATTCCGGTTGCCATCTTTTTTATTCAAATCTTTGGACAACGTAACAAAATAGCCGTAAGTAAAAGACAAATTAGTTTTGGAGACCTGAGCAGCCTGTTGGTGGAGACAATCAGCGGAGTTCGTGTGGTAAAGGCCTTCGGCATGGAAAAATACGAAAGTCAGCGTTTTAAAAAGGCAAACGACGATCTATACAAAAATCATATGCGTTCGATTATGATTGATTCGTACTCATATCCGGTTATCGAAATCATTGGTGCAGCAGCAGGTGCAGGTATTGTGGCTTACGGCGGCTACCTGATTATTAACGGTTTAATAACTGCAGGAGATTTTACCTCATTTGTGATTAGTTTTTTCATGTTGAATGAACCGGTGAAAAAACTGAATGGCTTCAATTTAAAACTTCAGGAAGGATTTGCTGCAGTGCACAGAATTTTTAATATTCTTGATGTTAAAGATGATATCGTGATTTCTCCCGGTGCACTAAAAATAACTGAGTTTAAGCAGGAAATTAATCTTAATATTAAAGCTTTCCACTATCCCGATCAGGATGAGCCGGCAGTTAAAGATTTCCGTTTAACTGTTGAAAAAGGTGAAGCAGTAGCCCTGGTCGGCAGCAGTGGAGCAGGCAAAACTACGATTGCTAATTTGATTCCCCGTTTTTATGATATTACACGTGGCGAAGTCAGTATTGACGGACACGATCTACGTGATTTGGAATTAGGATCTTTGAGAAAATTGATTGCGATTGTGACTCAGGATACAATTCTTTTTAATGATACGATTGCCAGTAACATAACTTATGGACAGCCGGACTGTTCAAAAGAAAAAATGTATGCAGCAGCACAGGCTGCAAATGCACATAAATTTATTTCAGCTCAGCCTCAAGGATACGAAACAATAATTGGTGAAAAAGGAGCAAGGCTCTCAGGTGGTCAACGTCAGCGACTTTCTATTGCACGTGCTTTGGTCAAAGATGCACCAATTCTTATCCTGGATGAAGCAACTTCCGCACTGGATTCTGAATCCGAAATTGAGGTACAGCAGGCGATTGAGCATTTAATGGAGAACCGCACAACCATTGTAATTGCACATCGGCTTTCGACAATCCGCAATGCAGACCGTATTTGTGTGATGGAGAATGGTGAAATAGTTGAACATGGGACCAATGATGATTTGCTCGCAAACGGAGGACGATACCAGCAACTTTATGAAATGCAGTTTCAGGATAACTCGAATGAAACAGGCTCTGTTGAACTTAAAGCGCAGATAGAATGTTAAAAAAGATAAATGAAAATTGCTCTCGAAGTCAGTTCATATTCGAATAAAAATTTAAGTGGAATTTCGAGGTACATGTTGCGGCTGATGGAGCAATATGAAAGAAATTATTCAAATTATAATTTTAAATATCTACAAAAATATTTCAAAAAAAACAAAGAAAAGCTTCCAGATTTTGTTTTGGATAATTCTGTGGATTACATGGGTAAATTATGGCCACTGGAAAAATATGATATAGTCCATGGCTTGGACGGTAGGCGATATCCCATACGAAGCAAAGTTACAGTGACATCGATTCATGATTTGTTGATATTTCATGAGACTGAAAATCGAATTGCATCTGATCATTTTATAGTAAAAAAGCAAAAACAATTTAAGGATGCTGCCCGGAATAGTGATGCAGTGATTACGATAAGTGAGTATTCTCGGCAAGATATCAGTAAGAGACTTGGTGTTTCAATGGACAAGATATTTGTCACCTATCTTGGAATAGAACCAAAATTCAAACCCACTTCAAAACAATGTGTTATTGAATTAAAAGCCAAGTATGCTCTTCCAGAAGATTACCTCTTGTTTGTCGGTGGAATATCTGCAAGGAAGAACACAGAACGAATGGTTTGTGCTCATGCTGAAATCGTTCGTGAGAGCGGTGTGCCCTTAGTTTTAGCAGGAGAAATATCCTATGATGGCGAAAAAACACTGGAGGTAATTCGAAAACTGGGTGTAGAAAAATCAGTTTTTCAAATAGGCTATGTTGATGATGAAGATTTACCAGCACTCTACAGTGGAGCAATAGGCCTTGTCTTTCCCACTTTGTTGGAGGGATTTGGTTTCCCAATATTAGAATCAATGGCATGCGGTACGCCAGTGTTAGTTTCTGATTATGGTGCTTCTCCGGAAGTGGGTAGAAAATATGTGATAACTTGTAGCCCACTGGATATCGAGTCAATAGCAGATGGAATGAAAAAACTCATTAATTCAAAGAAATATTTTTCTACGGATGCTATTGAATATGCCCAAGGTTATACTTGGGAAAAATGTTCAGCTTCAACATTGGATGTCTACAATAGGCTATTATAAATAGGCGTTGGGGCTATTATTCAATAATTTAGCAATTTTACAATAGTAGAAAATTGTTCAGGTCATTGTTAATATTTTAGATCAGGAAGTGATGGTTTTAACAATACTAGATATTGGTTGCGGCCCCTCAAAAGTAGAAAATTCATGGGGTGTTGATATTTTTCAGTATCCGGAAGTAGATCAGGTTCTGGATCTGAACAATGTACCCTGGGATTTGCCTGCAGACCATTTTGAAACTATTTATGCAAGTCATGTTATCGAACACGTTGCCTCTATTCCGGACTTCATGAATGAAGTGCACCGTATTGCAAAAAATGGAGCAACCGTTCATGTAGCGACTCCGCATTTTTCATCCATCGATTCATATTCAGATCCGACTCACCGCTGGCATCTTTCAAGTGAATGGCACTCGATAATGACCGATTCCTATTTGCAGTCACAGGTCTCGCACTTTACTCACCTTCAGACAAAAATAAGTTTTGGCAAAAGTGCATTAACCGTTGTGCCCCAAGCCATAATTAAACTTAAAGGAATTAACTGGTGGGAAAAAAAGCTGGCATTTGTCTTGAGAGCAAGAAATATTGAAACAATCCTCAAGGTTGAGAAAAACTGAGAATCTCAGCAAGATTTTCCACTTTCCATTTAATAAATAACTTTTAACAAGAAAGAATAATATGAGTAGTTCCTATGTTATCCAGCAAGCACCGTTTGTGGTACCAACAACAGATGGCAAACTAATTGAGGAGCATGTTGGGCGGGTGATCAGTAATGAACCTGGACTCAGCATCGCGCACATGGTTGCGCCTTCAGGCTGGAGTGAACCTTTTCAAACTCCGGAATTTGATGAATACACGATGCTTGTCCGCGGACGCAAACAAATTGAAATTGATGGAGAAACAGTAACGCTTAAAGTAGGAGAATCTTTGCTGGTACGCAAGGGTGCGAGGGTGCGTTATTCCAATCCGTTTGAAGAAGAAGCGGAATACTGGTCTGTCTGCGTTCCTGCATTTTCTCCGGATTTGGTGAATCGTGAAGAAAACGCAGACGGTTGATTTTGCTGCTTTCGGTACTGCTTAAAAATCTTCCAGTGCTTCGAGAACTTTTTCACCCATTTCGATACAGCCGATGAGAGTTTTTCCTTCAGCCATTACGTCGCCGGTACGGTAAGTATCCAGAGTTTTAACGACAGCTTGTTTGATGATTTCGTCGGCCTCACCGAGGTCAAAGGAATAACGCAGCATCATACCCACCGAAAGGATCATAGCCAGTGGATTGGCTTTGTCTTGACCTGAAATGTCTGGTGCAGAACCATGAACCGGTTCGTACATTCCAATGTTACCACCGATACTGGCAGAAGGCAGCATGCCCAGGGAACCTGTCATCATCGCAGCAGCATCGCTGAGAATGTCACCAAACATATTCGTTGTTACCATTGTGTCAAATTGTTTAGGATTGCGGATAATCTGCATTGCCGCATTGTCCGCATACATGTGACTCAATTCGACTTCCGGAAAATCTACACCGACTTCCGTAACAACTTCGCGCCATAATTCAGTTGATTCGAGCACATTTGCTTTATCCACCGAAGTCAATTTTTTAGCACGCTTCATTGCAATTTCAAAACCCACTTTTGCAATACGGCGAATTTCGGATTCCGAATAAACAAGTGTGTTAAATCCTACACGTTCACCGTTGCGAACTTCTACACCACGGGGTTCTCCAAAATAAATGCCGCCGGTCAGTTCACGTACTACCATCAAGTCTGCACCTGCAACAACTTCTGCTTTAAGTGTTGAAGCGTTGACCAGATCACCGTATATTACAGCAGGCCGCAAATTTGCGTACAATTCTAATTCGGAGCGTAATTTCAACAATCCGCGTTCAGGACGTACCGAAAAATCAAGCGCTTCCCACTTGGGTCCGCCGACTGCACCCAGCAGAACTGCATCAGAATTTTTTGCTGCCTGGAGAGTTTCATCCGGAATTGGCGTGCCTGTTAAATCGTAAGCTGCTCCGCCTACAGGTTTTTCCGTTATTTCGAGTTGAAGTCCAAAACGTGGTGCAATAGTGTTTAAAACCTGAATGGCCTGTTCCGAAACTTCTGGTCCAATTCCGTCTCCGGGAGTAACGAGGATCTTTTTTGTGCTCATGCTGCCTTTTTTCAAATTAATATTATTTGTTAAAATCAATGATCCATCCTAATGAGAAGCCTCGTCTTGTGCAAGGGAAAACACTGTTTGCAGTGGTTGCGTTGGGATTTATTATTCTCTTATCTTCTGTTTCTGCGTCCGCAAAACAAGCTCAAAGCGAACTGGATTTTAAGCTAAAATTGCTGGTACGTCAGGGCAGCGTTTTGGTCGCAGATGATCAAGATGTTCTTTATCGATTTCCTGCTGTGGCAAATCCGCAGTTGGTTCCGGCTTCATTACTCAAGCTGGCAACCGCCTTGGTCGCTCTCCATTATCTCGGTCCGGAATTCCGTTTCCGAACGGATTTTTATTTGACGGAAAACCGTACGCTTGCTATCAAAGGTTACGGCGATCCTTTCCTTGTATCAGAGGAATGGCTGAGAATCGCGCAAAATCTCGGTCAAATTCCGGAACTGCCAAAACAGTTGAACCGAGTACTTTTTGATACTTCACTCTTCAGTTCAAAAATAAAAATTCCGGGAATTGAATTTTCAACAAATCCTTATGATGCACAGAACGGTGCGCTGGTGCTTAATTTCAACACAGTTTTTCTGCAAGTAGACAAGCAGGGTTTTGTCTCATCTGCAGAAAAGCAAACTCCCCTGACACCATTTACGCAGCGTTTAGGGAAAAATTTGACAGCCGGAAAACACCGAATCAGTATCCCGAAAAATTCCGGAACTACTTATGCGGGAGAACTTGTACAGGCTTTTTTAACAGAGGCAGGTTTTTCTTTTGCTTCCGGAAAAGTTTCTCTTAGTAAAATTAGCTCCGGAGACAGGCTTATTTACACTCACAAAAATACTACTGCCTTAACTGAAGTGATCGCAGGAATGATGCGTTACTCCAATAATTTTACGGCAAATCAACTTTTATTAAGCGTTGGCTTAAAGCGTTACGGAGAGCCGGCTACACTGGAAAAAGGAAGAAGCGCTCTCGAAGAATATTTACGTGATAAACTCGGTATTCCTGAACAACAATTCCGCATTGCAGAAGGTTCCGGAATCTCACGTAAAAACCGCCTGACTCCTGAAGCAGTTTGGCGCTTACTCAGGGCTTTTGAACCATATCAGGATTTGCTGCATGGAGGGGATGGTATTTTATTTAAAACCGGTACACTTAGAGGTATCTACAGTATGGCTGGTTTTTTACCCTCAAGAGAACCGCTGTATTTCGTGATTTTGCTGAATCAGTCCCAGAATAATCGCGATAAAATCCTGAAGCTTCTTCTTGCCACAGATTTTTCTGGTACTTAATTTTGAAATCTAAACCCCTAATTTCCATCCTGATGCCGGTCCGGGACGATGCTGCTTTGCTGCGGAACTGTCTTGCTGACATTAAAAACCAAAGTCTTTCAAATTATGAGTTGGTTGTGATTGATGACGGTTCAACAGATCAGACTCCGCATGTGCTGGAAAAAGCAAGTCGAGATGATAGCAGAATCCGGATCATTCGTACATCTGCGCAAGGCATTGTATCGGCACTTAACACCGGATTGGCAGAGTGTCAGGGAGATTATATTGCCCGGATGGATGTTGATGACAGAATGGATAGAAGCCGTCTCCGAAAGCAGTTGGAATTTATGCAGAAAAACTCTGAAATAGAGCTGATTGGCTGCAGAGTAGATGGTTTTACTGAAAAAGGTTCTCTACCGGAAAGTGCAGTTCAATACCAATCCTGGAGCAACTCATTGATTTCTCATACTCAAATTGAAGCTGATATTTTTGCAGAATCTCCAATTGTACATCCAACTTTTTTTGCAACACGGGAATTGATTACTAAAATTGGCGGATACTCAGATCATCCCTGGGCAGAGGATTATGACCTGATTTTGCGGGCCTACGGTAGTGGAGCAAAATTGGCTAAACATCCTGAAAAACTGGTACGTAAATATTTTGCCCCCGGACGCCTTTCAAGAATAGAAGCCATGTATAAACGTCCTGCCATGTTTGATGCAAAAATACATTACCTGTTGGAGTTTGGGCGTCTCAAAAACCGTCGGGGAGTGCTGATTGCAGGTTCAGGTCCTACCGGCAGACAGGCGGCACAAAGTTTTGAAAAGCGGGGAGTAACTCTGCTCGGCTTTGTGGATAATCGTCCTGGTCCGCCGGATCGTCGAGTGAAAGGCCTGCCGGCCCGGGGTTTTAGTAAATTGCCTCCTGCGGAATTCATGAATCAGTTTCGGGATGCCTTGATTGTGCTGGCCATTGGAGATGCTGCTGGTCAAAGTGAATTTGCAGAATTATTGAGACAATCAGGTTTTGTTGAAAATCAGGATTTTGTACGTGTGATTTATAATTGGCCTCCGGCGGGTGCCGCCATATTGTGACAGTATTTAATTGTTGAGGATGTCGTTGTTGATTGTGAAGATTCTTGTTTTGAATTACAATAAAACTCCCTACATTGAAATAATTTTGTTGCTAAAAAAATAGAACTTCTTCTTAAAAATACAATGAGCCTGCCGAAAAAAAATTTGCTACAACTATTTCTTTTGCTCTGCCTGTTGGTTTTTGCTGTATATCCTGTACATGCTAAATCTGCAACTTTGGAAGAAGAAGACCGTAAATTACTCAAAAGCCTGCGTATAACTCCTGCAACATCCTGGATCGAGGCACAAAATTTTTCAGCAGAACTGGCCGACGGCAAATCAGTAAAACTTGAAGACTATCGGGGCCGCTTTGTGATGTTGAATTTTTGGGCCACCTGGTGTTTACCGTGCCTCAAAGAAATGCCGGATTTTGAGAAGGCATATCAACAAATGGGACATGACAAGCTGATTGTGCTTGCGGTAGGAATGGGCGAGGATACGAAGAAAATCAGTAAATTTGCTGAGAAATACGGTTTTAGCTTTCCACTGGTAGCTGATCCAAAAATGGAAATCACCAAATTGTATGGTGTTCGAAATATTCCTGTAACCTACCTGATTGATCCGAATGGAGTTGTCATTGGCAGAGCTCTGGGTGTTCGGGACTGGGCAAACCCGGATTTGCTGGCCTATATAAATTCCAAATTTAAATAAGACATACTAATTAAGCACATCTTTAGTCACTTTAAAATGCTTTAAAAAACTGAAATAACGTGTACACCTAAATTGAACTTGTTTCATTACTTAAATGCAAATGTTTTCTTGTTCGTTGTGAAATATGGTCGACAGTTAAATTAAGCAGTGCTGTGACCAGCAAAAGTACAAAGGCCACATCTAGTTTCTCTTCTGCAAAGCCGGAATCAATATAAAAGCCCAAAGTTGCAACTCCTAATATTCCCAGAATTGCAGATTCTCGTAAAATGACTTCCCATCTGTAAAATAAAAACGCCAGAAATGATCCATAAATTCGAGGCAATATTTCAAAAAAATAACGGTCAAGACGGCGTTTAGGAAAGCCATGACATAGGTTGATAAGATTAGAGTGTCTACCAATCAAAAAAGCCAGTATTGCTCCGTTGTGTAGTGAGATTGCTATAATTGCCGGTAGCATTGAGGGGCCCCAGAGTAGTATAAAAATATAGGCCAGCAAGTATTCTGGTGTTGATCTCAAAACGATTAGTTGAAGATGTGAGACTTGTCTGAGAAGTTTAGTTGAAAAATGCTGAGAGACCGTTGGAAATAAAACCAAAGCTATAACTGCACTTCCAACCAAAGCAATTTGGGTGAGAATTAAGGTGTTTATTACTCCCCAAAATATTTCTTCATTCAGCAATTTTACAAACCATTCACTCACAGCATTCAGGTTCCAGCTCACTTCGCCAGTTCCGGCAAAAAACCCATCTCGTCTTAGTGGCCACGGAACAATTTCCCAGCTAAAAAAGCGGATCATGTTTTCCCACGAAAATTGTGTTGTCAATGGTAAAACGCTCCAAGAAAGAATGCTGAACAAGACAACAAATTTTGGTTTGAGCCACCAGCGCAGTGAACTTACCAAAAGGTAAAACAACAACAATAATGCACCTGCCTGGGAATATAATCCTTCACTAAAAGCTGTTTCAAGATGGAATCCCAAAGTTGGCAGACCAATAAAACCGAGAACAGTACTTGAACGAAGGGCACATTCAAAACGGTATGCAGTATACTGTTTCAGGTCGTTCCAGACGACTGGTAAGACTGCATAAAAAAAGAGACTGACACCGGAAGTTCCAACTGGAACCAGATCCCTGGGACGAGCCTCCGATTCCTGAATGATTTCTGCATAAACTTTTGCAAAAATTCCTGCATATGGTACTGCAATTGCCAACACTCCGCAAAATGCATTCAAACCAAACACAGGTAAAAAAAGGAGGACCCAGAAAATTTCGTGTATCGAACGTACAAATGCTGCAAACAAGCGAACCGCAGTCAATTCGAATTTGAATGCCAAAATCGTCCCCAGCAAGATACCGAGTGAAGTTCCGCAAAAAGCAAAGACTATAGTGTTCAACAGTGCTTCTTTGAAGTTCCAGACTGCAAGAAAATCCGGAGTAAAGAAACCCAGTGTCAGGCGTCCCAATTCTCTCCATGGATCGAGTGTGAGGACTTCAATATCTGCGGCAAGCAGCGCAAATAATGCAATGGTTAACAATATCAGACTGGTTTTTAACATTCATTTTATGTTGAATTTAGAGCTGGTATTTACCTGGGAATTTTTTGAAAATAACTTATTTATTTTTCTGGAACTGATCTTATCCGGAACAGCATCAAAGTAGATGTTTCCGTCACGTAAGCCAATCACACGTGTGGCGTGAGACAAAGCCAATTCGACAGAGTGCAGGGATAAAATGAGAGATGGACTGTGGCTACTCAAAGTTTCCAGTAAGGAATGTGCCTGATGCGGGTCAACTGCAGAGACCGGTTCATCAGCAATCATAACCGGACTATTTCGATAAATTGCACGTCCAACAGCAACTCTTTGCTGCTCTCCACCGGAGAGTTCACCGGCCCGTTTTTTTAGCATATTACTGATCCCAAGCTCAGCCAGTAAATCTGTTATGTCTGTTTTTATTTCAGTAGCAGGTCTGATTAGAGTTCGCAGGTTTTGCCAGCTTGAGTGTTGATCTAAGCGTCCCATATAGACGTTGTGCAAGACAGATATTTGTGGAACGAGTCCGTAATCTTGCGGAACATATGAGGCTTGTTCAGCTATTTTATTGTAAATTGCCCGGAGCAAAGTTGATTTTCCTGCACCACTGGGACCAATCAAGGCGACACGCTCTTTCTCATTGATTTCAAGTGAAAAGTCTCTAAAAACCACTTTGTTTTTATAGGCAATGGTTTCATTCTTAAATTCTATGAGCATTTGCTGAAATTCATTTACGGATGATGCCGATATTTTGTGCAGTTTTCAGAATTGGAATAAAGAGCTTATTATCTGCAGCCACAAACTTTTTGCGAGGAAAGGCCTGCAGTATTTCCTTGTCCGTGATTGCAAGCAGTACAGATTTAACTTTTTCTAAAAATCCGATACCCCAAATTTTATCAACATCGCCTCTGATACTCCAGTTGTAGTCCGGATAGCTCGGTGACTTCCAAATGATCCGCACTTTTTTTAAATTTATTTTTCCTGCAGCCAGTTCTGCTTCCCAGACTTTGTAATTTAATACTCCAAGTTCGTAGCTTCCTGACTGGACAAGCTGCAGTGACTTTGAGTGATTACCGGAAAATCCGACTCTGCGGAAAATTTGTGATGGGGTTTTTTCAAAGTGTTGCCGCAGGAAATATTCCGGCATCAATCTTCCTGATGTGGAGCCTTTGGAACCGAAAGTGAAAGTACGTCCTGCCAGATTATCCGGAAGTGTTGCTGCCTCAGTAATACCTGTTGAAGTGTGTGCAATAAAATAACTCACAAAATTCAAGTCTTCTTCTCCAAGGGCAATTGCCTGCGATCCAGGAACAGCTAAACGAGCCTGTACTCCGGATAGTCCACCAAACCAGGCGAGTTGTACAGCATTGTTTTTGAAAGCAGCAATGCTTGCCGAATAAGTTTTAACTGGAATATAGATGACTTCAATTGCTAATTTTTCCTGTAGATAAACTGCAACTTTATTAAAGCGCTCCTGCAGACGTTCAGTGTCCTGATCAGGAATTGCAGTAAAAACCAGGGGTTGCGCCAAGGCAGTGTTGGTGACAAGAGTCTGGCCAAGTAAAAACAATATGCCGTAAAAAACAACTCCAAAAATTTGCCCAAATAAATAGTGAATCATGTTGTTCTTTGACTGGATGTTAAAAAAAATATCAGTGTGTGTTTATGTACGTGACATAACATAAGATACTCTCAGAAATAATTTTGAATACTAACAGATAAAGGTGCTGAAGTTGAAAAGAAGGCTAGAAGGGTGATCTCTATGAGGAATTCAAAATATCGAGTTGATGAGATTGTTATTTGAAACCGCGTTTATTTTTTGATTGTACAGATAACGGTTAAGGTGTTTTTTTAATTTTTACTCACTATGAGTCCGATAAATTAAGTGACATTTTCACAGCAATTTTAAGAAAGGGCAAGTGCTTCCAGAACATCTTCTTGCAATGAAAAATGGCTGGTTAATTAAATCAGTATTATCTAGTTCTAGCATTGATTTTCGGGCATAAATTAAGTATAATTTATAGGTTAAGTAATAAATATAGACTTTGTAAAGATTATTTATGTCAGGTACAAATCCTTATATAGAGAAAGCCGAATTTGAGTTGCCTGCAGCAGACTATCAAATCACCTTTCTGCCACTGCAGAAAAAGGTGGATGTTCTTGCTGAAAAAATTGCAACAAAATCCGATGGACTTCCGGGCTCAATACTCAATGCTGCCCTTGAGGCCGGGATTGACATGGATCATTCCTGCGGAGGTGTATGTGCCTGTTCCACCTGTCATATCATCGTGCGTCAGGGAATTGACAGTTGCAACGAGGCTACCGATGATGAGGAGGATATGCTGGATTTAGCACCTGGGCTGGAACCACAATCCCGTCTGGCCTGTCAATGTGTTCCAAATGGTACTCAGGAACTTATTATTGAAATTCCGGAATGGAACCGAAATCTGGTCAGTGAAGATCACTAATCCTGGAGATGCTATGATAACTCTTACAGAAAATGCAGCAAAAGAAATTCAGAAAATAATGCAGGAAAATGAGTTGGCAGAAGATGTCTGCGTTCGTGTTGGTGTAAAAGGCGGAGGTTGTTCCGGATTTACCTATACACTGGATTTTGATTCAAAAAAATCTAAGTTTGATTTGGAATTTGAATCGCAGAGTTTAAAAATTTTGGTTGATAAAAAAAGCCATCTTTACATCAAGGACACAGAAATTGACTGGAGTTATAGTTTGATGGATCGAGGGCTTAAATTTAATAACCCATCAGCCAAAGGTTCATGTGGCTGCAAAACTTCTTTTATGTTTGAACCACCGGAACAGGAAGAAGACTTTAAACCAAATTGGATGTAAATGAAGGAGGAGGACTTATGGAGGCAGTAGGAAGTCAGCAGACTATTGAAGCACAAATCAAAGAGGCCATCGAAACAACTGTTGCAGATTCAACTGTAGAAGTTGGCGGAGACGGTCGGCACTTTGAGATTCAGGTGATTTCACCTGTTTTTGCAGGAAAACGAACCCTCGAAAAGCAGCGGATTGTCTATGCAGCACTCAATGATTTGATGGCTGGTAGCAATGCTCCGGTTCATGCAATTGCCCGCCTGGAAACATTAGTTCCAGAATAATCTCAGATACACTGGTATCATTTTAAGATTAAATAATTATGAAAATTGAAGATAAGAAAGTAACTTTTCCTAAAACTATTACAGTCAAATACTCAGGTAAAATTGTTGAAGAGACTGCTACCGAATTGACACTGGAGGGAGAAGATGAAGAATCGTTCCTAAAAATTTATACTCCTTTTCGCGGAGTAGCCAAGCTGTTGCTCTTTGAAAACAACCAGTGGGTGGATGCAGAAACTTCTACTGCAGCTTCCAACTTTGATCTTTCTTCACTAGGACTGGGAGATCTTTCTGCTTTATCAGCCGGAGACGAAGACGAATCTTCGGAATCTAAATAATTTCTTTACACATAAAAATAAAATAAAAATGAGTGAAACACAAATTTCTGACGGACTTCCGCAAATTCAGATTCAAACTGAGCGCGGCAACATGACTATTGAGATGTTTGAAGACGATGCACCAAACACTGTAGCCAACATGATTTCTCTGATCGAAAAAGGTTATTATGACGGACTGAATTTCCATCGTGTAATTCCGGATTTCATGATTCAGGGCGGATGTCCGCAGGGCACCGGTACCGGTGGTCCCGGCTATGATTTTGATGATGAATGCACAGCGGAACGCCGGCATGACAGTGCGGGTGTTCTCTCAATGGCAAATGCAGGTCCTGGCACAAACGGCAGTCAGTTTTTCATTACACATGGTCCCACACCCCACCTGGACGGAAAACATACTGTTTTTGGTAAAGTCACGGAAGGCCTGGATATTGTCAATGAAATTGAACAGGGTGATGTGATGGAACAAGTTGTGGTACTCCAAAAGCGGGATCACGTTTATGAAGTGAAAACACATTAAGCACTTATGAATTGAGATTGATCCTGAAGCTGCTGAAAGATCATGGTTAGTCTCTAGAAATAAAAACAGTGTCCTGAAAATCAATATAAAACAAACTATTTTTGAACAATGAGTGAAACAATACTTGAAGCAGATATAGTCCACGAAATGCGCGACTCCTATATGGAGTATGCAATGAGCGTCATCGTTGGACGCGCCCTTCCGGATGTCAGGGATGGTTTGAAACCGGTTCACCGGCGGGTCCTTTTTTCAATGGGCGAGCAGGGCAATGACTTCAATAAACCCTACCGAAAATCAGCCCGTGTTGTTGGTGATGTGATAGGTAAATATCATCCACATGGAGATGCGGCAGTTTACGATACAATCGTCAGGCTGACTCAAAATTTTTCGATGCGTTATCAGTTGATTGACGGACAGGGTAACTTTGGTTCAGTCGATGGAGATTCTCCGGCTGCAATGCGTTATACCGAAGTTCGCATGCGCAAAATTGCTCATGATCTGCTGGCAGATTTGGAAAAAGATACAGTTGATTTTATTCCAAACTATGATGACTCGCTGGAAGAACCGGCTGTCCTGCCATCACGTATTCCAAATTTACTGACCAACGGTTCAACCGGAATTGCGGTTGGTATGGCCAGCAACATTCCTCCTCACAATCTCAAGGAAGTGCTGAATGCACTCTTGTTCTATATTGACAACCGTAATACAGCCACAGTTCAGGAGTTGATGGAATTCATTCCGGGACCTGACTTTCCGACTGGTGGAACGATCATAGGCAAGAGTGGAATATATGATGCCTATACTACTGGTCGTGGAATCATCCGGATTCGTGCAAAAAGTCACTTTGAGCAAACTAAAGATGGTCGTGATTTAATTATAGTTGATGAGCTGCCATTTATGGTCAACAAGGCCAATCTGTTGGAAAAAATTGCAGATTTGGTTCGCCACAAAAAAATTGAGGGTATTTCAGATTTGCGTGACGAATCTGACCGCAAAGGGATGCGCATTTTTATTCAGCTCAAGCGTGGTGAAACTCCGGATGTGGTTCTGAGTAACCTCTATAAGCATACAGCTTTGCAGTCGAGTTTTGGAATCATCATGCTTTCAATAGTGGACAAGCAGCCAAAAATTCTGGCTTTAACGCAAATGTTGGAATTTTTTCTGCAGCACCGGATTGAGGTTGTCACACGCCGGACACGTTTTGAATTAAAAAATGCAGAAAACCGGATGCATCTGCTTGAAGGTTTAATGATAGCACTGGAAAATCTGGATGCAGTGCTGGAAATTATCCGCAAAGCAGAAAGCGGAGCTGCAGCAGAAGCTATTTTAATGGAAAATTTTGGGCTTTCCAAACGCCAGGCGCACGGAATTCTTGATATGAAACTGCAGCGCTTGACCGGAATGGAACAGGATAAAATCCGTGCAGAACATGAATCAGTTGGCGAAGCAATTGCTGATTACAAAGACATTTTGGAAAAAGATGAACGTGTTATCGATATTATCCGCACAGAGAGTATTGAAATTCGAGATAAGTATGGAGATGAACGCCGTACCGAAATTATTGAAGGTGACAGCTCAATTCTGATTGAGGAATTAATCAATGAAGAAGACATGGTGGTAACGCTTTCCCGTGAGGGTTACATCAAGCGCAGCTCCGTCAGTGAGTACAGGCTGCAGCGCCGCGGCGGTAAGGGACGCTTAGGAATGGGGACCAAAGACGAAGATTTTGTAGAACAGTTATTCGTAGCCTCAACCCATGATTATGTCTTGTTTTTCACAAACAAAGGACAGGTTTTCCGTAAAAAAGTTTTTGAACTGCCACAGGCAGGACCGACTGGGCGTGGAAAAGCTGCGATTAATTTATTGCCTCTGAGGGAAGGAGAATCAATTTGTTCCTGCCTGAATGTTCCGAAAGAAGCAGAAAACAAATACATTTTCCTCTGCACAGAGGGTGGTGTTGCCAAAAAAACACCGATGCTTGACTGTGCAAAAATCCGTGTTACCGGATTGCGTGTAATTACCTTGGACGAAGGCGATTCTGTGATTTCTGTTCAACTAACAAGTGGAGAGCAGGAATTGTTTTTTGCAACCCGTGACGGAATGGGACTGCGTGTTAACGAATCGACTTTACGAGCCATGGGCAGGCAGGCACGTGGAGTAAGAGGCGTCAGGCTTCGTGCAGGTGACAGAGTTGTGTCTGCATTGGCACTCACCGGATCCGGTGAATTGCTGACAGTTACTGAAGGCGGATACGGCAAAAAAACACCAATTGTAGATTATACTCTGGCAAAAAACCGGGGCAACTATGGTATGCGCACAATCCGGATTACCGACACTAACGGTCCTGTTGTCAATGTTCTGGAAGTTGAAGAGCATTTTCAGTTGTTCCTGATTACTCAATTTGGTAAATTGATTCGAATACCTGTTGAAAATATCCGTACAATCGGCAGAGTTACACAGGGTAACCGTCTGATTCGTCTTGAAGATGATGAGCAGGTTATTGGTATTGCACCAGTGATTGAGGATGAAAGTGATGATGATGAAGTTGCTGAGGAAACACAAAATAATCCGCAGGCTGCGGAAATTGCAGCAGGTTCAACGGCCGAAACAACTCCTGAAAACGTATCTCCCAAAGATATTCCTGAGGAGCCGGAAGACGACACTTCTGCTGATGATTCCTTTGATGAACCTTCGGATTCATGATTGCTTTGTAGTAGTGGCTCATTTTCTGCATTTGTAAGTGGGTGTCTCCACCTCCATAGTGCTGGCAGGAGACCCCCAATGTGCACCTTAGCCACTGCAATTTCATGAAGCAGTTTTTACATTTAGCAGCTCTCAGTCTGCTGATTATATTCTTAGCAACAGGTTCGGTCTTCTCCGCTACATCCGGACATATGCTTGACCGCTTTGAACTGATTCCGGACAAGAAGAGATCACTGCTGATCTTTAAAGGTTATTTCGATCCAGGGCAGTTCCCCCACATCCAAATTTATCCAGGAAACTCAAAGACTGAAACTACAGTTCTTCTTCCCAGGACTTTTATCAACAATATTCTGCTGCCGGAGCGTGAAGTAACTTCCTTTGCAGAGGAAGCAATTTTAGAAAAAATGCTGCTGGAAGAGAAAATTACTAAAAATGATAATGGTGACATAGATTTCATGGTGACCTTATCTCTGACGAGTGTTGAAGAAATAAGTTTGGTGCTGGATACAGAAAAATCAGATTCCCGCCACTTGATCTTTGCCTTGCAAAAGCCCAAAAAGAAGCAGATTTCAACTTTTTTAACAGAAGATAAAATTGTTACAGCTGCAGAAACAGATTTGGGCCCTCCAAAGGTAAATCCCCGAAAGGCGATGCTTTTACATCCTGTTACGGCATTAATGTCATATCGTCATTTTGATCAGTTGAATGTTGTGATTTTGAATGCATCTCCACAAGTGGATGGTGCGCAGCGTCTCGCAGCATTGTTGACAAGTCAGCAGAAACGCAGGATTGAAAAGCGTATGGGCATGAAGTTAAAAATCGTCAATATATCTTCAGTTCGTGAACAAATCATACTACCAAAAACAAAGATATATTTTCATGCAAATCTGCTCAGGGCCGCATTAATCCTGGCTGAGGTTCTGCCTGGTGAGCAGGTGCTGGAAGCAGTACCTGACAGTAGAATCAGTAAATTGGCAACCGATGTAGAAATTTATGTGGGAAAGAATTTTGAATAATAACAGACACTTTATGAAGCTGATATTTACACTTTTACTGGTTTGTCTCAGCTTGCCGGCATTTGCCTTTCCGGAATATACCTCTAGGAAAAAAGCACTTAAACTGGCCGGTGTGCTGGATCATGGTTATTTCAAATCCATCAAAATTTCATCTGTCTTTGTCAAAAACAGAGGTAAGGACGATTTTTATCTGCAGGCAATCCTTGATGACGGCTCCAGCCGCAAGTGGTTGATTAACCGGATTCGTGAATGGACACAAACTGACGAATTGATTCTCAGTAAAAATCGTGCGCTGGTTTTTCCTTCAACCGAAAGTACAGATTTCGGTGTACTTGACAAGAATGAATTTTACCGCCGCGTTTTAAATGCAACTGCCTTCGTTAAAACATTTGCTAAACATGATATTCTGGAAGGCAAAAGTCTCGTTTTGGGAGTTAGACGCTTTCGTATTTTACAGGCAGAAGACAAAAAATTTTTGAAGACCAATAAATTTGGTGAGCGTTATCGATATGTATTAGAATTGGAAAACGGTTCCAGAGAGTTTTTTACTTACACCGATGCCTTCCAGCTTCTACAACGTTCGGCTTTCTTGGAGGAGGCCCCGGAAAATGTCAGTGTGCTGCGAAAAACATTTAAAGTTCGGGAATTAAAGAAAATTCCACTTCAGCTTGAAGATGAGCTGCGGGAAATTTGGCGCTTTGGAATAGAGGTGGTTTTTGACAGTCCTGTTTTAACAAGTCCCGACCGCTTTCCATATCAGGTAGTTGAACTTAAAATGAGAGATCCTGAAACAGGAAGATACAAAGAGCAGTTTTTCCTGCAGATTATTTTTCCAAATTCAGAAAAAGTCCGCGAGGTTCAAGGTTTTAAGAATCACGAATATTTACGCTATGTGGAGATTGACACTGATGTGGAGCACCAGAAACGGGTTGTTTTACGTGCCATGGTGAATCCTGATGCGCTTGATTTACCTCCGTTTATTGAGATAACAGACCGTAATTCTGTAGTTGTTAATTTTTACAGTTCTACAGATCAGAGTTTGATTCAGCCTCCTGACTTGCTGGCCTCAAAAGCAACTGGTGGATTGCCGCGTGCGGTCTTTACGCCGAATCAAAGAGCAACTGAATTTGAGAAACATTACCTGGAAGCAGTGAGTATGATCCGTGCTGCACAGGAAGAGCTCAATATGCATCTCAGGATCGAAACTTATTTTAAAGCACTGCGGGCATTGAAAGAAGCAGCGCTCTCTGCCGATTTTGATCTCCAGATTGCACAGGCCCTGAATCAAAGGGATATTCTGCTGCAGACACTGCCGAAACTGATTATTCGTAATGTGCAGATGACCATTCTGGCAATGCAGCTTGATGGTGAAAAAGCTAAGCCGGATCCTGCCATGAATGAAAAATTACTCAAGCAGTTGCTGCATGCAGATCGTTATGCAACGACTGAAGATCAACATCAGAAAATTGCCTCTCTGCAAAGTATTCTACGCTGAGCAGTTCCGGAACACCTCCGTTGCCATTTCTATTTTGTAGAAAATCCTTCAAGACTGTGTCCGGAATTATTGAAGCACAAAAACCGTTCAGCAGAAATTTTAACGGAATCTTGAGCTAAGTGCACAGAATGAGGTGAGCAACTGACCTGAATCATTACTCCACCTGTTAACTCCACTCTGATAATCTGAACTGAACCTGAGAAATCAACAGTTTTGACCGTAGCGTTGGTTTCCTCCGAAGTTGCAGATTCAAGTCTGAAATCTTCCGGACGAACCATCAGGATGCGGGTTTGTTTTCCGATTTCAGCAGGCACATTCAATCTGCCAAAAGGCGTTTTGAGAGCCTTATCTTGCCATTCAACGGTGAGATGATTGGCCTCTCCCACAAATGAGGAAGCCCAAAGTGTTTGCGGCTGCTGATAAATTTCGGTTGGAGTTCCATCCTGTACCAGCTTGCCGTTGTGCATGAGCAGCACCCGATCGGAAAAGGTTATGGCTTCAACCTGATCATGAGTTACGAGAATAGTCGCCACACCTTCATGTTTGAGAATATCGTGGATGTCACTTCTGAGTTGCAGCCGGAGTTGATAATCGAGGTTACTGAAAGGTTCGTCCATTAAAATCAGTCTCGGCCACGGAGCTAGTGCACGGGCAACCGCAATTCTCTGCTGTTCACCACCGCTGATCTGATGCGGCATTTTGGCAGCAAGGTGCGGTAGACTGACCAGTTCCAGTAACTCACGGACTCGTTTCTGTTTCTCACTTCTTGTTCCTGTCACGCCATAGGCAATATTGCTGGCAACACTCAAGTGTGGAAAAAGGGCAAAATCCTGGAAAATCATGCCGAAATTTCGGCGCTCCGGAGGCAGGATTATTTTTTCTGCAGAGATTTCCCGCTGCTGCAAAAATACTCTACCCTGACTTGGAACTTCCAATCCTGCAATCAATCGCAGCAGAGTAGATTTGCCACAGCCGGATGGTCCAAGAATGGAAAGGAATTCGTGTTCTTCCAAACTTAAATTGAAATCACTGACGGCTTCCAGAGTTCCGTAGGATTTAGAGAGGTTTCGGCATTCAATCATGGTCAAATATCCTGGTAGTTTTGTGGTGCGGATTTCCGCAGCTGACGGTTCAGCAAAATTACTGGAAACAGGCCGACAAGTACAATCGTCAAGCACCAGAGCGAAGCTTCTTTGAGCAGTTCTTCAGTTGCATAGCCGTAAGCCCGAGTAGCAAGGGTGCTGAAATTAAAGGGCTGCAGCATCAGAGTTGCAGGCAGTTCTTTCATCACATCCACAAAAACGAGTAAACCGGCAGTTAACATGCTGCTGCTCAGCAAAGGCAGGTGAATACGTTTTAAAGTCTGCCAGCTGTTTTTTCCCAAAGAGCGGCTGGCATCTTCCATAGCAGTTGTGATCCGTCCTAAGCCGGATTCGGCACTGCCGTAAGCCAGAGCCAGAAAGCGGACCAGGTAGGCAAAGACAAGAATGAAGATAGTACCACTCAGCAAATAGCCGCTGGAAAAACCGAATGTGGCTTCCGCCCAGTTATTTATTGTCCGGTCAAACCAGGCAAAAGGCAAGAGTACTCCAAGTGCGACTACCGGCCCGGGTAAGGCATAACCAAGACTGACCAGCCGGACGGCCCAATGTACCCTGCGGTGTTTGCTTAATCTGGAACCGAAAGCCATCAGCAGGCCAAGAGATACGCCCAAAAATGCAGTGATGGCGGCCAGTAAAAGACTGTTTCCTGCATCACTGAAAAAGCGCTCCAGCATTACTCCGCGCCAACTTTCTATGGCCCACTGAATAAGTAGAGCTGCAGGCAAAGCAAATCCAAAAATGACTGGAAACAAACAAAATATCAGTGCAAAGAAAGCCTTAATTCCGGCAAGACGGTAACGTGGATGTGCAGTTTGCACGCTGCTTTGTGCGTGGAAACGCTGCTTTTTTCTTGAGTAGCGTTCGAGCATAATAAAAACACTGATAAACATCAGTAACGACAAAGAGAGCTGAGCGGCACCGGGAGCATTGTAGCTTCCAAACCAGGTGTGATAAATTCCGGTGGTGAATGTTTGTACTGCAAACAACTGCATTGTACCAAAATCGGCCAGAGTTTCCATCATTGCCAGACTGACACCAACTACAATTGCAGGACGGGCCAGTGGCAAAGCAATCTGTAAAAAACTATATCCGGCACTTTTTCCCAGCATCCGGCTGGCTTCCAGCAAAGTTGCCGATTGTTGAAGAAAAGCAGTTCTGGTTAGTAGATAAACGTATGGATAGAGTACAAGTGAGAGCATCAGCACTGCACCTCCAAGCGAGGTGATTTGCGGAAACCAGTAATCCTGATAATTAAGCCAGCCGAACCATTGGCGGAGCTGCGTTTGCAGTGGACCGGAATATTCGAGCAGTTCCACATAGACCATGGCAATAATGTAACCCGGAAATGCCAGCGGTAAAAGCAGGGCCCACTCCAGTATTTTTCTGCCGGGGAATTCACTCATCGAAATCAGCCAGCCTGCACTTACACCCAGCAATAATGTGCCGCTGCCAACACCAAGCATCAGCCAGAGAGTATTTTTCAGGTAACCGGGCATCACAGTCTGTAAGAGATGTCCCCAGATATTTTCAGCTCCTGAAGCTGCGGTTAGCAGTAAAGATAAGAAAGGCAGGGCAAAGAGCAGTGCCAGCAAGAATGTGAAAAGGTTCCAACTTCCGAAGGAGAGGAAGGACGGTTTCATTTTCGGCAGAAGAGGAAAGACATGGCTGAAGTGCAGTTTTAGTCTTTGGGAACTTCAAGCACAAATATTTTTTCTGCAACATGAAAAGGCAGAGAAGAAGTTCCGTCCTTGGATTCCAGTGAGACTGTACGCATTACTTCTGTTTTTTCAAGCACTTTGTGTAGATTACCCGGCATAATCCGGTGCTCATGCAGTATTTTCATCAAATCAACTGAATCCTCCAGTGCCTCACCAATCATTGCAATTTCAACGGTCGTGCCAGGTTTTGACTCCATCAAAGTGATAGTATTTTCAGGCAGGTTTGTTCCGGGCATCGGAGTACCATGGGGACAGAATTCAGGTTTACCCAGGAACTCAGCCAGCTTCTGCACAACAATGGGAGTCATTGCATGCTCCAGGCGGTGTGCGTGCTGGTGGACTTCATACCAGGGAATTCCCAGTGTGTTACACAGAAAGTATTCGGAAAGGTTATGACGGTAGGCTATGTCTTCGGCAATTTTTTGACCCTCTTTGGTTAAAACCAGTTCTTTTGATTTCTTGACTTCAACCAATCCGTCTCGCTGCATTCTGGAGATTGTTGCATGAACTGTAGGAGGGCTGGTGTCCAAACGTTTTGCCAACGTCACTGCTTTTGCCAAATCTCCTGCACGGTTTAGCTTATAGAGAGTCAGTAGATACTCTTCAATAACTTGTGAGTGCTCAGTCATGGAATTTTCTTCATTAAAGTTTGAGGTAAGCATATGCTAACATCAATTTGTGAGAATAACAACTTCTAATGTCTGTTTACTGAGCGCTTTCCTTTTAGAGCTTACTGAAATATTAACAGCTTTCAGCAAGCTCAGTAAGTAGAGAACTTAATTGTCGAAATTAACTTCATCAAGTATTTTAATAGCCTGTTTTCGATGCCTGCCGATTTCAGCCAAATTTCGCTGATCCTGTTTGAAAACACCTTTCTTGACTCCATCCTGTCCACCGCCAAAACCCTGTACGATTCCGGAATATCCAATTCCTGCTTTCACCGGATATTCGTGGTTTACCTGTGCATACATGTATTGAGCTAAGTTTCCAGACAGGAACTCCAGCAATTTAACAGCCTCCGCTGCGTTTTTTGCAGCCTTTGTAACTGCTCCTCCGGAGATATTCATGTGGGTGCCGCGGTCAGCCTGATTTGGAAAATATATTCCAACTGCAGCAGCCCAGGGCCTCTGGTCTTCGCGTTCCAGCATTTTACCCATGTAGTAGGTGTTACCCAGGGCAACATCACACTGTCCCTGAAAAATGGCTTTGACTTGACCTCTATCATTTCCACTGGGTTTACGTCCCCGGTTGTTTTTCAAACCCTGCAGCCAGCTTTTTGCTGTGGCTGAACCGTGTTCTGCAATCATGGAAGATATTAGAGCGACATTGTATTTGTGGTATCCTGAACGGGTGCAGACTCGTTGTTTGCTGCCCGATTTACCTAAAGCTTCATAAGTTGACAACTCACTGGTTTTGACGCGTGCTCTGGAGTAATAAATTACCCGGGCTCTGGCTGTTAAGGCAGTCCAGAGATCATTTGGGTCACGGTAGTTTGCCGGCACGTTCTGATTTATGACTGTTGAGTTAATGGGCTGGAAAAGGCCTGCATCTGCAATTGCAGTCAAATTTGAGATGTCCACTGTCAGCAGGGCATCAACAGAACCCGGTTGCTGCTTGAGACGTTCCAGTGAACCTTTTTTTAGATAAGCCACATTGACCTTAATTCCGGTTTGCTCTTCAAAGACATCCAGAAAAGGCCGCAGTAAAAATTCCTGACGCTCTGAAAGGATATTGACCTGTGCAGCCAGTGCAAACTGTGGAAGCCATAACAGGCCGCCGACAATGAGCGTAAATATTTTTTTGTTGTTAAACATTTGCTTCCTCTATTAATTAATTAAAAAAGCCCTGTGAATCAGGACATGGACAATAATATTCTGTTCCTTTTCAGAGATCTTCCGGCGTTAGCCCTGATCGTTTTTCTTAAAATAATTCAACAATGATGAAAAAACTTTGGAGGCTGTTGATTTAAGATTACCCTGTAGCAAAGCAGAATAGACGTTAATATAAGCATAATAAATAAGTTAGTCAAGGCTAATTAATAAAAAAAGCGTAATAATGCAAAATAAAAAAATGATGTGATATAAAACGCTTTATTTTATAGAGAAAGAAAAGCGTCAGTCACTGGTCCTAAAAAAAATAAGGACCGTCAACTGATTTAACAACAATAGTATGGGTGATTAGATTTTTATCTGGGGTCCAATAATGCAGTTGATAGGCAGGGGGTTCTAACACAAACTCAGACTCGCGTTTCATTTTCAGGTCAAGTGCAAGTTGCATCCCCATGCTGGGTGCGGTACTGACTACTGTACCCTGCCAGCGGGTATTGACAGGTAAATGTATGTGACCGCAAATAATTTTTTCAACGTGGCGATGTCTACTTATAATTTCGCCTAAAATATCTTTCCCACTGAAACCATCAACATCCGTTTCAAGAACTCCACAATTCACTGGTGGATGGTGCATAAAAATTAAAGTTGGTTGAGTCGGTTTTTCAGATAGTTTTCCATCAAGCCAAGCTCCCTGTACTTCAGTAACTTCACCACCAGGACTTTGAGGAATGGTGCTGTCTAAAGCGATCATTCGCAACTCCGGATTTTCAATTACATAATCTAGTTTGGTTTTAGTTTCACAAGGACATGTTTTTCTGTCGAAAGTAGAAAGGACTAAATCACGGTTGTCGTGGTTTCCGGGTATTACATAAAAAGGCATTTCAAATAGATTGAGTAAATCTACGGCGTGTTTGAATTCTTCGACTTTCCCTGTGGCAGTAATGTCTCCTGTAACAAGGACAAGTTCCGGTTTTGGCGATTGTTGATTGATATGGTTGATACAGCACTCTAAATTCTCTGCCATTGGTGCAACACCGTATGTTTTCAAACCTTTTGCGGAAATATGAGTATCACTGATTTGTGCAATAATCATGACTGGCTGAAACTGAAATTATCTTCAAGTTTTTGGTAGATCTTCAGAAAAGTGACAGGATACAGAATGTTTGTCATTCAATTTGCGCCACTGAGGAATTTCGGTACGGCAAATATCTTTGGCCATTGGACAACGTGTGTGAAATGTACAGCCTGATGGTGGATTTGCCGGGCTGGGGATTTCACCTTCTAATTTTTGGGCATGACCACGGTCATCGGGGTTAAGTGAGGGAATAGCCGACAACAAGGCTCTTGTGTAGGGGTGGCGGGGATTGGTGAATAGGTCACTGGTAGGTGCGGACTCTACTAGTGTTCCAAGATACATGACCGCCACATGATCACATATGTGAGCAACCACACTCAGGTCATGACTAATAAAAAGGTAGGTCAATCCCAATTCTTTTTGCAAAGACTTTAATAAGTTGAGAATGTCTGCTTGTATTGACACATCTAGTGCCGCAACACTTTCATCGGCAACTACAAAGTCTGGACTGCATACTAATGTGCGGGCAATGGAGATTCGCTGTCTTTGGCCTCCGGAAAAGGCGTGAGGGAAGCGGCGTAAATGCTCCAGATTTAAGCGACATTTTGCGGCAATCTCGCGTACTAATTTGTCCGTTTCTTCACGGGTCTTGGTTAGACCCATTACCTCCAGTGGTTCGGCGATAATGTCCCTGACTGTCATGCGTGGACTGAGTGCGGCATATGGGTCTTGAAAAATCAACTGGGCTAATTTTCGGTAATTTTTCAAATCAGATTTAGATATACTGCCGACATCGTAACGAACATCTCCATCATCAAAGTTGATTTTTCCAGAGCTAAGAGGAGCCGCCCGTAAAATAGCACGGCCTAGTGTGGTTTTTCCGGAACCGGATTCCCCGACTAAACCGAAAAACTGTCCAGACATTATCTCAAGTGAAACGTTATTAACTGCACGCAACTTTAGTGGTTTTCCGAATAAAGTGCGGCCAAGCGGGAATTCTACTTGGAGTTTTTCGATTTTAATAAGCGGAGTTTCAGTCATGCCGCCTCCTTATCTGTCTCAATAGCAAAACACGCAGCTGTATGTTTTTTGGAGACTATGGTAGCGGAAGGTACAGAATTCTGACAATGATCTGCCAAAATCTGCGGGCAGCGAGTATGGAAAACACAGCCGGAAGGACGTTCCAGTGGGCTGGGGATATCACCTTCAACCGGTGTCAAAGGTTGGTCAAGAGCATCAAGTTTGGGAAGTGCATTGAGCAGTCCCTGCGTGTATGGATGGACTGGAGAACGCAGGACGTCACGTACCGGACCACTTTCAACTACACGCCCCAGGTACATAACTGCCACTCGATCTGCAACTTGAGCAATAACTCCAAGGTCATGTGTGATAAAAAGAATCCCCATACCGAACTCAGCAACCAGGTCTTTCATTAAATCCAGTACCTGAGCCTGAATTGTTACATCCAATGCAGTTGTTGGTTCATCTGCGATCAATAATTTTGGTTTGGTTGAGAGTGCCATGGCAATCATGGCCCGTTGACGCATACCACCGGAAAGTTCAAAAGCGTACTGGTGGAAGCGTTTGCCAGCTTCATTTATTCCAACCCTTTCCAGCATTTCAATTGAGAGCTCAGCCGCAGCTTTTTTAGTCAGTGAGGTGTGTATCAGTAGTTGTTCCACCATGTGAGATCCAATCGTGATTGCCGGTGCAAAACTGGCCATCGGTTCCTGAAAGATCATTGAAACTGCTCCGCCTCGCACAATAACCAGTTCACTGGAACTCTTTAGAGAAAGAACATCTACTTCCTCCGTTTCTAACTTCAGTTTGATGCTGCTTTCCGGGCTGTAAACTGCATTCGAAGGATTGAGCTGCATCAGAGATTTGGCTGTAACAGACTTTCCGGATCCGGACTCGCCAACCAAGCCTAACACTTCTCCGGTATTGATTTCAAAAGAAACGTTTTCAACTGCAGTAATCCGCCCCTCATCGGTGTCAAATTGCAGGTTCAAATTATTAACTGTCAATAGACTCATTTTTTGACGTGAGAATAAGGGTCAGATGCATCGCGTAAGCCGTCTCCAACAAAGACGAAAGCTAGAACAAAAGCAATAAAGAATATGACTGGTATAAAATACCATTGATAATTCAACAAAACATCTGCTTTGGAAACATTTTGCATCAACGATCCCAAAGAGTTAACCGGATCTGTTAAACCTAAACCAATGAAACTCAATGCAGTTTCAGAACGAACCACATAAGGGAAAGTAATCATCAAATCAACGATGATGTAACTGGTAAAACTGGGAAGTAAATGTTTGCGAATAACATGACTGGCTGAGGCACCACTCAACTCTGCTGCTAGAACATATTCCTGACTACGCTCGCTCAACAGATGTGTGCGAATCCGGCGCGCAAGAGTTGGCCAACCAATCAAGCCCAGAATAGTTGCGATAAAAAAGAAGCGAGTTTCAGCGCTCCACTCATCCGGCATAAAAGCGGCCAGAGCCATGAAGAGTGGAATTGGAGGTACTGTCCGAATAGCGTCAGTAATCATTTGCAGGATTGAGTCTATCCAACCTCCATAATAACCGGCCACACCACCGATTACCAACGCCAATACAAAAGAGAGCAGCACCCCGAGAGTGCCAACTGCAAGTGAAGTATAAATAGCATGCAAGGTTCTGGAAAAGATATCTTTGCCTGATTTTTCGGTGCCGAATAAATGTATTCCCCCCTTGTCCATGCCAAAGAGGTGCTTCTTGAAGGTAAGTGCCTTTAACTCGAAGTCGAATGTGGTTCCGGGTAAGTCAATATTGATGTCAATAAAACTGTACTCCCAATCATCTACCCAAAATTCCAGATAGCGACGTTTTTCACGATTTTCAGTTAAAACCCATCTAAAATTGGTTTTTATTGAGCGTTTTCGTTCGGTTGTATACAAAAATGGTCTAGCAGAAAAACCATTTTCGTCCCAGAATTTTGGAAATTGAGGAGGACCGTTTTCGTAAGATTTATCACGCCCGCCCATTGTTGGTTCATACGGAGAAAGAAATGGAGCAAAGAGTCCAATCAGGATCATTGTCGACAATGCCCATCCAGCTACCATTGCGGTGCGGTTGCTTTTGAACCGTGACCGAATCAACTGCCCTTGAGAGGCAGTAAAATAGCTTTCCTTCAAATCTTGACTGGTTTCAGCCGGTTTGGTTTTGCTAAAAATTCCCATAGTTTATCCGACTAATCCCTGTCTGACACGCGGGTCCATCAAGGCTAGCATGATGTCGGTCACGAAGTTCACCAACACGATGCTGGCAGTCAAGAGAAAAATAATTGCACCAGCCAGTTGCTGATCATTAGATCGCGCCAGTGCGTCAATTAACAAAGCGCCTGCTTCTGTAAGGGTCAAGATCAGAGCAACTACCGGCAGGTCATTGAAAATCCGGTTTAGATCGAAACCAAGCGAATTGATCACTGGTCCTAGAGAATGTTTTGCCGGATAGCGCCAGAGCAATTTGCGTCCGGATATTCCACGGGCTGAAGCGGCCGTGACATATAGTTTGCCGATCTCATCAAGCATTAAAGCACGTACTGTCTGCATGGCAAAGGCCGTAGCTGACCATCCAAGTACAAAAATAGGCAGCCAGGCTCTGGACAAAAAATCTTTGAATTTATCAAAAGACCACACAGCGTCACGAAATTCATTGGAAAATAGTCCTGTAAGTGATTCTTGAAAAAATACGGTGGAAAATAACATAATGATCAGCGCAAGTAAAAAATTGGGCAAGGCAAGGCCCAAGTAGCTGATAAAACGGATAAAATTATTGGTTACTGCATTTGAGGTGGTTGCGGAATAAATACCGATGGGTATGGCTAGAATATAAGAAAAAATCAGTGCCGCAAGGCAAATTCCCAGACTGATCCAAAATTTATCACTGAGTAATTCGTTTATATTGAGGCGGAGAATGCAGCTGTCCCCAAAATCTCCATCAAAGAACACATTAGCTACCCAAGTTGCCCAGCGAATCGGAAATGGTTTGTCCAAACCCAATCGCCGTTCTTCAGCGGCAATGTCTTCAATGGTAATGTTCTGACCTTGAGTGTTCTTAAAGGCAAGATAGCGTTCAGCACAGTTTGCAGGTACTAACTCCATCAATGAAAAAACGATCAAAGAGACCGCCAACAAGGTGAATAATGAAAGAAATGCTCTTGTAATCGTAAACTGAATGAACTTCAGCATTTTAGGGTGTTAACTGGAAGCAATTTCGAAAAGGAAAAAACCGGGCTATTAATAACCCGGTTTTATAAAATTAATGAGGTCTTACTTATCTAAATACCATTGAGTACCACGATAAGGTAAGTTCCAATAGTACTCGTAAGAGTGCGTCTTGAACTCAGTAACATTCTTCAGACTGTTGTGATGATAAATTGGACCAGTAGCTAAGACTGTACCAATAAACAACATATTACCAGTCATATTCGCAACCAGGCGTGCGCCAATCTTATCTGATTTGGCTGTACCTGCTGGTTCAGACTGGAAAGCATTAATATCATCAATCATCTGATATACATATGCTGGAGGTTTAACACCTTTTGCACCGTTCGAATCTATGTATTCAGCCCATAACATTCCTGTACGCAGGAAGAAATAAGTTTCAAACGGAGGAACAAACGGAGCGTTGTTTCCTTGCACAATTGGCAGAGGAAGTCCTTTGCGCCACATTCCAACATCAAGTTTGTTGGAGGACTGTGCAGAGCGGAACTCATCTGATGTTACCTCTTTAACAGTTGATTTAACCCCGACATTGGACCATTGTTGACCAACCAGTTCAACCACTTCACCTGCAATTCCTTGAGTTGCAAACTGAAGATTAAGAACTAGTTTCTCACCATTTGGTAACTCACGGAAGCCGTCACCATCAACATCTTTCAAACCGACTTCGTCCAGTAATGCTTTAGCTTTAGCAGGATCAAAAGTTGTTAAATGATTTAACCATTTCTTTTCAATAAAGTCTGGAGAAGGTGAAAAACCCACATACTGCTGTGGCACACCTTGTCCGAAGAAAGCAACTTCATTGATTTCATTACGGTCCATGGCTAGAGACATGGCTTGGCGGAATCGCAAATCACCAAAGACTTTACGCTTTTCAAGGTTTTCTGAAGTAACATTGAATGTGAAAGTCGGTGCTGCAATTTCAGGTTTCAACTGAACCCTGTATTTGCCTGCATCTTGTTTTTCCAACAGAAGAGGCGCCATTGCAAGTTGTAAAGTCTGCGACTTAAATGTGACTTCACCGTTGACCAATTTCAGCATTCGAACTTCATTATCGCTGACATAGATCTCATCCTGCTCATTGATGTAAGGCAATTGTTGGCCTCGAGTATCAACTTGGAAGAAATACGGATTTGCAACTAAGTGACGACCATCAGGAGAATCTGCAACATAGATGTGAGACTCCAAAGTTGGTGTTGTATCTGCTGGTAATCTACCTGCCAATTTAGGTGTTTTAAGCATTGGTGTTGGTGTGTCCATCCAATCGGAATTACCGAAATAAGCTGATAGGACATCCAAACCATTTTTATAACCGGCTGCTTTGGCTAGTTTATCTGCATTTGGATTCAGCTTAGGATCCCATTTGCTCAAGAAATGCTTGGGCTGGAAACCCTGAGCAAATGATGAAGCAAAGTGAGACAACAATCCAGGTTTTGGTGCAGGTAATTCAAAACGCACAGTTTGTGCGTTAACAACTACGACATTCATGCGTTTACCAGCGACTAGTGCATAGTCTTTGGTTTTAGCAATCACATCTTTGTTAAGTGCCAAATTATCATACCAGTATTTAACATCTTCGGCAGTGAAGGGGTGACCGTCAGACCACCTGTGGCCTTTACGCAAATAAAAGGTCAACTGGGTGAAATCGCTGTTCCACTTCCAACCTTTGGCAACCATTGGGACGATTGTCTGCAGGTCGTCAGAGTAACGCACTAAATTGACGTGTCGAACCGACATAAAACCGGCTGTACCAGCTTCAGGTGCATTCGACAGGTTATTATAAGTTCCTCCGTAACGCCCGATAGAATGATAAGGCACAACGACCAACGGCTCAGATGGCAGTCGATCTGCAACTGCAGGAACCGAACCTGGGTTACCCCGAATCTTACCATTTAGGCTGGCAATATCCGGATTACCTTGGAAGGTCATTTTGCATCCAGCAAGTTTCTCGAACTCGGCGAGTTCATATTGTTGCGGAAATTGTCCGGCGCTGACACCTTTCATATCCGCAACAGTAGCCGCTGGGCATCCAGCCCAGACCGTATTTGCTGAAGCCAGCAGCAGGATGGATGCTGCGGTAAGGCCCGCACCCATCAGTGTTTTTTTAATCTTAAAGTAAAGCATGATGCTCTCTCCTCATGATTGATTAAGCCAGATGTTTCTGCAAACAAATCACTATGACTGGCTGCAGATGAACTAATGGTCAATTTGATCTGACATTCAGAAAGACCACAGAAAACTGAGACTTAGAGTCTCAGTTGTTAAAACAGCAGGTTAATTATTAAGATAAGGCAAACAAATGTCAAGAAAAATACGATCGTAATTTTTTGAAAAACGGTTTCAGCCTTCGGTTGCTGTATTAATATTTTCAGTTAGTACTTTCACGATGAATCATTTTGTCTGGGCAACAGTACAAACAACTAGGAATAAAGGCAAGCAAATTGTTAAATATTAGCTTTTTCAGCTGTCTTGAGATCGCAGTGAATCAATGATCCGGAGTAAAAGCAAACCATGATTCTACAATGTATAAAAAACTAACTAGCTGGATTTTTTCCCTCCAGTATTACAGAATATTTTCCCTTGTCAACTTTATATTTGACTAAATACACATGTTATATGACTATATACTCATTATCTTAAAATTATATTTTTATAGACTCAACGAAAATCCATTGACAATTAGTTTAGAAACAAAAAGTAATTTAGGATAATGTATTTTTGTAGTGACAAGTTGTGAATGTAATAAAGGAAATGTTCTACTGTTCTCATTTTTAATCAAGGATTTATTCATTTTCTCCATGAAAGCTGCAAACAGAAGAATGGAAGTAATGAAAATGCTTGGGTAGAGAAATAGTATCTATGTGGAAAAACTCAGTAAACATCTGCAATAGATGCAGCATTTCTACGAGAGGAGACGGCTCTTCATTCAGGTCCAAAGATTAAATTTTGAACCAGTATTCCCGTCAAAACAGCATGTGAACTATGCAACTAAACAGGGGAAATATTATTTTCCTCAAAATACTGAAGCAGTTTTTGATTGAAAAGCTGCATGTCACGATAATCAATTTCACCAATATTTGCAATTCGGAAAGTATCCTGTTTGGCACCCTTTCCAGGATAAATTGTGATGTCGTTTTGATAAAAATAATCGTGCATCTCCATGAAATTGTAGTTGGCTGACTGGGGTTCTACGATGGCAGTCAAGAGCTTGGAATGTTGAGATTTTGGCAGGAGGAGTTCTAAACCAACTTCTTCAAGACCTTCCAGCAAAGTTTCATAAGCTTTGAAATAGCGGGCGGTACGTCCAGCTTGTGTTTCGACAAAAAACTCATCGAGGGCAGTGTTGAGTGCATAAACAATCTGTACTGGTGGAGTGAACTGAAACTGGCCTGTTTTTTCAATATAACTGTGATTGCCCCACAAATTGAGGTAAAGGTTTCGCGCAGGAATAGTTTCAGTTTTGGCAAGTTTTTCCCTGTTGGCAATCACAAAACTTGTACCTGCCATTCCCTGTATGCACTTATTTGAAGAAGAAATTAAGAAATCGATCGGCAGTTCTCGCAGGTCAATCGGCAGTCCGGCATAAGATGACATGGCGTCCACTATCGAATCCACTTCATATTTTTGGCAGAGTTCCAGCAGTTCCGGCAACGGATTCAACATTCCGGTTGTTGTTTCGTGATGCACAAAAGCAAAATGCGTCAGTTCTCGGTCCTGTTTCAGAATTGTTTCGATTTCCGTGATGTCCGGAAATTCACCCCAGCCGATTCTGTAAGTCCGGTGAGAAATGCCGTAAGCCTGAATAATCGTTTCTGCGCGTTTTCCGTAAGCACCATTATCGAGGAGCAGAATTTTACCATCCTTTGGCACAACGGAACTTAAAGCCGCTTCGACTCCGGCAGTACCGGAGCCTGCAAAAATGACTGTGCTGTGAGTGGATTCACCGTTGACCACCGCTACTACTTTTTTCAGCACAGCCTGAGTGAGATCGCCAAATTCCTGTTCGCGGGGACAAATATCAGGAACCACAAGTGCTTGTTTGACGCTGTCTGTAGTAGTAGCCGGTCCGGGATTGAGAAGGATATTACGTTTCATGTGAATTTTTGCTTGGACTGTTGAGAATAGAGGGTGAGTTTTGCATTTATATTGTTAAATCTTACTAAAGATTTACTTATCTGTAAAATGCAAATAAGCAATTCTTTCGATTGATTAAATCAATAGTTAGCCAACAGTTGCAATTCTAAGTTAGTGATTTATAAAAAATCAATCTATTGATTAAATCAATAGATAAGATACAATATTGATATTATACAGATATTGATTTTATTGTTAGAATGGTTATTTTAATCGTAACCGGAGATTCCGGAAATAATTTTTTCATGGACAAGAAGGAGATCAAGATGAGCATTCAAAATGATTATGTTTACACTCGTGGCTATCGCGGTAAAGTGAAAGGACTGGTTTTGGACTGGAGCGGCACTACCGCAGATGAGTACGTACTTGCACCTGCAGTGGTGTTTGTTGATGTTTTTAAGAAATTTAATGTTGAAATCAGCATGGCGGAAGCAAGAGGCCCGATGGGTCTACGTAAGGACCTTCATATCCTTGAGCTGACCAAGGTTCCGGAAATCCGTGAGCGCTGGAAAGGTGTACACGGCAAATATCCTGATCAAGGTGATGTAGATGATATGTTTAAGGATTTTGTTCCAATGCAGCTCGCCTGTCTCAGGAAGTATACCACCCTTCTTCCACATGTTGCAGAAGTTACCCAAAAATTTCAAAAGGAGGGTATCAAGATAGGAAGTTCTACAGGCTTTGTCAGAAGCATGGTTGACATTCTTGAAGAGGATGCAAAAAAACAGGGATACACTCCGGATGCATCCGTGGCAGGAGACGATGTGATTCATGGTGCCAGACCAAAACCTTTTATGGTTTACCGGAATTTGGATTTAATGGATATTAGCCCAATTCAGTCTGTCGTCAAAGTTGATGATACCGTTTCAGGAGTCGGCGAAGCACTCGAAGCCGGCTGTTGGGGAGTAGGTATCGCCCGTTACAGCAACTACATGGATATGGATACACTTGAAGAGGCGGCCTCACTCCCTGAAGAGGAAATCCAGCGAAGACTAAATAAAACAAGGGATATACTGCAAAAAGCAGGTGCCCATTATGTGATTGACACTTTTGACCAACTTGTTGAAGTTGTTGATGACATCAACGTGCGTCTCTCCAGAGGAGAACGTCCCTGATTAAGAGTTTGCCCAACCAAGATGGAAAAACCTGCCAAAGCTAAAACAGTGACTCTTGAAACACAAGGGTCACTGTTTTTACAAATCAGTTATACTCAACTTCGCTCTTTTCATGCAGTAGCCAGAGCAGGTGGTTTTACTGCAGCTTCAAAAGTACTGCATGTAGGACAACCGACAATTACGGGACAAGTCCGGGCATTGGAGGATTATTACGGCGTTGAACTTTTTCACCGACGTGGACGCCGGGTTGAGCTGACGGAAACAGGAAAGGAACTTTATGCGGTAACTCAGCGCATGGAAGTTTTAGAAAATGAAGCTCAGGAAATCCTGCATTACGCAGGTGGCTTTCAGGCAGGACATCTGCGAATTGGTGCAGTCGGTCCTTACCATGTGACGGAAATGCTGGCTGTTTTCCACGAGCGTTATCCGCAACTGAAAATCACGGTTACTGTTGGCAACTCACAGGAAATTCTCGAGAGTCTGCTCAATTTTGAGGTGGATGTTGCAGTTCTTTCACAAACAGATGAAGATCCTCGTCTGCTGTCCATCCCCTTTTGTCAGGAACCGCTGGTAGTTTTTGTAAATTCAGCACATCCCTGGGCGGAACGAAAAACTCTCCGTATTGAGGAACTGGAAGGGCAGTCGGTAATCATGCGTGAACCGGGTTCCACCACACGCCGTGCTTTCGAAAAAGCACTGAAGCAGGCAAAAATAAAAATACAGCCGGTGATGGAAATCGGTAGCCGGGAAGCAGTCTGGCTGGCAGTGGCCAGGGGTTTGGGAATTGGAGTGGTTTCAGATTATGAGTTTCTTGAGCATCCGGAGCTGCGAAAATTGCAGCTGGTTAATGCGGATGTTCACACCGAGGCTTATGTGGTTTGTTTGCGTGAACGCCGAGATTCACGTATGATTCACGCTTTTTTAGAAATCGTGGAAGAGTTGAGCAAACTTTAACTCAGCTGTTTGCTCTACCGTTATAAACAGGTCCGTCCAGATCCACATAAAGCTGCAGCACAGCACGGCCTTCGTCACGCAACATTTCCGGAACGATATTAATCCCGCGACGCAGGAGTTGGTTGTTGTAATCCGGAGGTGTAGGACCTTCATCAAAACCTGTTATGCCTTCCACGTCCTCCGGTTCTGCTGATGACAAAACCTCTGTGACTCCGGACCAGCAAACATTCCCCAGACACATGGCACACATCTTTCCGCTGGTTACCAGTCGATGTGCCGGAAAACCTTCTGCACCCAAATCATAGTTTCCCAGTTCTTGCTGGGCCAGCATCAGTGCCATCATTTCTGCATGGGCTGCAGAGCAGTTTTCTGCAACCACAACATTAACGCCAACAGAAACTAATTTTCCGGTTTTTATTTCAAAAACTGCAGAACCAAAAGGACCTCCAGTTTTTTCTCTGATATTGCGTTCAGTCAGGGTGAGCACAAAACGCATTTGTGCTTCTGGTTCAGGAATTATGTTTAGAGATTCTGCTAAAAACGAATCAACCCATTTGGGCAGAGAAATGTTCAGGTGGTTCATGTCTGTTTGGGAATGGGGTTACGTGGATGTAATTTTCCAAAAAGTTTGTCGCGCTCATAAAGCAATTGAGCAGTAATACTGATAGCAATTTCCTGAGGGTGATTTCCACCAAGAGAAAAACCGAGTGGACAAAAAAGCCGCTCAGTTTGTTCTTTCTTGAGCCCTGCTTTCTTGAGCTCACGTTGTAAAGTTGCAGCTTTGGAACGGCTGCCGATAACTCCTACAAAAGGTTGCCCCTCTCGAGCAAGCAGAAGTTGGGCCACAAAAAAATCACTCCTGTGTCCCTGTGTCATTATCAGCAAAAAAGCTGTTGTTGAGATGTTTTCAACACTGTCCGCAAGAGAATCAACACAGATTTTTTTCAATTTTGAAGAGTCGGGTAGCTTGCTGAGCCACTCTTCCCGCGTGTCAATGCAGCTCAGCTGACATTCCAGAGTCAGCAACAGTGGGATCAAGGCCTGTGCAACATGACCTGCACCAAAAATAACAATTTCCCAGGGATTAGAATTAAAACGCTCAAAGAAGAGTTTGACTGAACCTCCACAGCTCATGCCGGCATCACGGTTGAGATTCCATTCTACAAATTTTGTATTTTCTGCAAGATTGGTTTCTGCAAAAAAATCTGCGGCAAATTCTAGTGCTTTTGCCTCTACCAGACCTCCTCCAACTGTTCCGGAATGCAGACCTGTTTTAGTTACCAGCATCCGTCCACCCTGTGCACGGGGCGTGCTGCCTTTAGCATCAACCAGTGTGACGGCAATAAAACTTGTTCCTGCTGCCAGCAACTCCTGCATTTTTTTGAGATGATTTTCCATTGTTACTTTTATCTTCAGGACAGAACGGTTGCAAAAAATAAATCAAAACGCTGCTTGACCAGTTGAAAAGCATTCTCCGGAAAAGCTGCGTCTTCTAAAAATTTTACCGGACCATACTGTGAACTGATTCCAAGATTTTCTGCAGATGAGTTTAGTTTGAGCTGCATCCACTCTCTGAAGCGCGGATTGTAGTCTGCTGCAGACAAATTTTCTTTTGCCAGTTCAAGCACAGCTTCGACCGGCATCAGAACTGCTGCATTGTCAGTATTCATCTCCTGCATTAAATTTGCCAGATAAACCTGTGCCTCATCAACTGCAGGCAGTAAAATTGTTTTTGTTTTTAGCTTGCCTTCCGGTGCAACAGACAAGGCTTTGATGCTGACATTGTCAGGAATAATTTTTGCTGCACGCAACAGCAGCAGATCCAAAAAATGCCGCAGCCAGACTTTGTCCTTGCTTTGACGTTCACTGAGATAAATTACAGACCATTCTGCAGCATCCGCAGTATACCACCATTCTGTTTTTCCCTCTATTTCAGGTAATATTTTATTTGCATCTGATAAGTCGGTACTGATATTTTGCAGACGGAGTGCAGGCTGGACTTGGTGAGTACTGTTCATTCCGGATTTAATTTCATTTTCTCTGACTGCACCAAAATGAAAGCGGCAGAGATTTTTCTGCAGACTCGGCCAGTCTGTTTTGAGCACTGCAGTGAGTTGTTTCTGCCAGCTATTGAGAATTCTGAGATGCCGGATCTGCATTGCTTCCCTGAAAATACTGGCCGGCATTTCTCCAGACAAGGCCAAACGCTCTGTCTGCAGTTGATAAAGCTGCTGCCAATCAGGTTGTGCTTTCTGTTCTGTGTTATCTTCAACTGCAGTTAATCCGCTGTCCCAGATTTTTCTCAGTAGTCCCCATTCACTGAGGCGCTCTAAAACAAGCGGTTCATTAATTTTGTCACCAAGTTCTTCATCATCTTCGGCAAGACCCAGCAGATAACCGGCAGAAGACTGCAGGGGAGATTCTAAAAATTTCCGGAGCCGTGATAATGTAACAGTCGCAGGCACTTTTTCCGCAGCAGTTTGGGATGTACTCAGCTGGAAAGTACCCGCAGCTAATTCTTGTTTTAATTCTGCCGGAAGCCAGTCCGGAGAAATTCGCTGAAATTTTCCGGAAGTTCCACTACCGGAAAACTGCTGTTCAAACAGCTCCCGCATCCTGTAGGCCCGGGCTTGACGAAATGCTACAGGATCATAATTCGGCAGCTCGGTCTGTTGTTTTGAATCTGTGCTTTTAACAGAGTCAGTTTGAACTTCTGCAAGCTCCGGAAAATACTCTTGAGAATATGATTTTAGCGGATGCCGGGTTTTCTCAAATTTGGTTTTTAAATATCCGCTGTCAAGTTCGTCGATTAAAGTTTGGATGATTGAGGAAGGATTAAGCTCATCATCAGTCCGGTCGTTACGCGAAACATAACTCAGTACCAGATGCCTGCGTGTTGAAACCAGCGTTTCTAAAAACATATAACGGTCACGTTCTGTCACCGAAACATCACCCAGTTGCCGTTCTTTTAAAGTCTGTCCTTCTACTTCAGGAATCAGGTTGATGGGTATGTGCCGCAAATCCAGAGTGTCGCGCTGGTATGGTGTAGGAAATAAGCCCTCACCCAGGCCCAGTATAAAAACTGCTTTGAAGGGAATAGGGCGCATTGGCTGGAAGGATGAGACTGTAACACCTTCTGCTAAATAATGTCCCCGATGCACAGTTAGCGACTGCTGCTTCTGTTTGAAAAATTCGAAAATAGTACTGAACTTAAATTTACGAGGCCCATTCTCGTGGCCCAAGTCCAGGTCACGAAATGCAAGCACGTTTTTCAGCAAATCCTGGAATGCCTGTTCGTCTGCGTCCTCAAGTGGACGGAGATAAGTTTTGAGTAAAACACGGAGATAACGTCCCCATTCTTTGCCGCTCAGTTCCCAGTTTGGCAAATCTTTCGTATCGGAAATCAGGGAGCGCACGATCAACATGAAGCGTGCTGCTTCAGTACTCCATTCTTCGGCAAACTCTGCCGGAACGACTCGTTCCTCACCTGCTGAAAAGATGCCGTTTCCGGTTTCAGCAGAAACCATCTCACCCAAAGTCAGACGCCGAAAGGCCTGCTCCCAGTGGTAAATTTCATGCTCCAAATGGAGGTAACCCTGCTCCTTTTGCGAATCGCCGTCGATGCCGTAAAATACATTAAGCTCATCTGTCCACTGCAGCCACTGCTCAATCTGCAGCGCTTCACCGGAAGAATTATTTTCAGCATCTGCACCATCAGAAAAATTATGCAGGAAACAGGGGTTGTTGAGTAAAGCGAATAAATCACGCCGTGTGTATTCTGTGAAGCACAATCCCAGCAGTGCTATTGCTGCATCTTCTAAACGTCCTGCGCTGCCGCTGATGCCGTCAATCAAGTGGTAGGGCAAATTGTAAATGCTTTCAAAAACCTGTTCAATTTCATGCTGGTAACGCTCCATATCATGTACAACAACTGCACATTCGTTGAGTTTCAAATCCGGATCGTATCGGATCCAGTCCCAGATCAAACTGGCAACAGCCTCAACCTCACGCCTTGGATTAGCGCAGGCCAGGATCATTAAACTATCATCCTGTTCCAGTTCAAGTGATTTGCTGCGACGCGGTTCCCTGAATAAAATATCCTGCTGCAGTTGGTTGAGAATACTCGTTTGTTGAGTATCTTTGGTTTCTGAAGTTGGAGCAGCTTCTGTTTCGACAAACCAGGGTTCAAAACTCCAGGCACTCCATTGATTGAGCAACTTAATATTTTCCCGTCCGGGCCTTCCCCAGGCAGCTAAAAAAGGATTATCGTCCTGATGTGAAAACAACTCACCAACTGCGATTTCGTTTGCAGTCAGTTCAGCCTGTTTTTCAAAACGCAGACGTTCTGTGGCTAAATTGCGCCGAGCCGCAGCTTTGGATTCACCAAGACTTTGGACATCTTCCCAGAATTCCAGACAGGGATTGAGGGCATAAACATGTATGTCGCGTGAATGTGCCAACTGCTCGGTGAGGGCTTTTTGGTGAAAGCGGGAAAGATATGAAACACCAAAAATATGCAGCTTATCAGCTTCAGGCTTTGAACCATCAGGCACAGTTTGATTGATCTGACTGTTGGGATTTTGCCGACACAGACGGTAAAGCTGCGGCAGACTAAAAAGTTCAGGCTGAAATTCTGCCGATTCTGAATAACGGGCCTGATTGTTATGCAGAGTTATTTTACCTTGTTGACCAAAGACCGCAGTCCAGAGTGTCCGCTGCCAGCTTTCTGTACTGAGTGGATCCTGATCAAGTGCATTTCGGCCTGCCAGCCATGGAGTCAGGAGTTCATCATCGCGGGAGAATTCGTATTCCTGAAACAGATGCGTTAAACGCCCTGCCAATTGATAGAGCCGTTGTTCTCCGGCTTCAGTACTGATATTCGTTTTGGGCGTGATATAGCTGCGGACCGGCTCCCAGAGTGGATCTGATGTTTCCAGTTTTTCCCGTAATACTTCCAGCAGCAGACACTGTGTGGTTTCTGTTTTGAGTAGACTGGAGAAGCGGCCGTTGAGGTTTTTTTGCAGGCCTTCGTTGATGGCTTTTTCGAGTGTAATAAAACGCAGGTTTGCAGCAATACCCTGAACTTGTGCCAGCTTGAGAGAGATCCATCTTTCAAGACTGAAATTCGGCACCACGATGTCTGCAGTCTCAAAAGGATCCCGTTTTTCCAACTCCTGTGCCAGTGGTACAATCAAACATTCCAAGTGGTTTGAATAGTGGAGGCGGGGCATTTTTCAAGACTCAGTTATCAATGATCCAGCAACAGTCGCTCAACGCAGGCTTAACAATGCCCAACGATTTGCGAACAAAGGTTAATTTGGAGAGTCTAAAATAATCAGGCACCAGGTGTACGGAAAACGGGATTGATAATCTCAATTGCAGCAGATTCGCGCAGCCGTTTCAGCTCTTTACTAAGCAGTGCCTGCTGCAGATTTTGGCGCAGTCGAATTCGGAGTTGCTCTTTTTGCTCAACAGCATTTTCAGTTTCCAGAGTTCTTTTCTTGAATTGGAGCAGGTCCACACGCTTAGCATTGAGACTTAACCCGAATTTTTCTATCTCGTTTAAACTCAAACCAACTTTACGGAACTCCGCATTATTTCCCACATCCTGCAGGAATCCGGTACTTGCACTGAAGGACAGAGCGGCTGTTTTAAGGCCCAGTTTTTCTGCCAGGTTTGCCATTTCAGTGCCGGCCTGAACTTGAGACAAGGCGCTTTTGGCTGCTTCTTGTGCCAGTACTTTTGCTTTTTCCAGTCTGAGTGCAGATTCGACATCCTCTTTTGCAGCATCAAAGGGGCGGGTGGCAGGTTCCTGGGCTTCACTGAGACGATAGATTACATGTCCCAAAATTGGGTTACGTTTCCAGACACCCATTTCACCAGCTTTGCGACGCATTAATTCTGGTACCAGTCCGGCGGCGGAACCTAATCCGGAAATGACCTCGGTGCGGTCAAACCACTCGGAATTGAGCACCTCTTTGTTTAAACTCTGAGCTTCTGCAGTGAAGGACTCACCGGCAAGTCCTGCCAGTCGGTCCAAATCTTCATCAAGTCGTTTCTGGGCCCGGCTTTCGGCCAGGATTTCGGTGATTTCGGTACGTGCATCATCGAGAGATTTTGTGATTTCCTCTTTGAGTTCATCTACTTTGATCAGGTGTAAGCCAAAAGGTGACTGTACAACCTCACTGACTTCACCTGCTGCCAGGGCAAAAGCCGCAGTTTCAAAAGCAGGCACCATTTCTCCCGGCTTAAACCAGCCAAGATCACCGCCGTTTGCTGCAGTTCCATCTTCAGAATGTTTTATTGCCAGTTCTTCAAATGATGCCCCAGCCTTGATTTGTGCCAGTAACTCGTCCAGTTGTGCCCGTTTTTCAGCAAGTTCTTCTGCAGAAGCATCCGGAACCAGTTTGAAAAGAATATGCCGCGCTTTGATTTCAGGTGGAGTAACATAGCTCTCAGTATTTTTCTTGTAATAGCGGCGGACTTCACGCTCACGAACCTTGACAGAATCTTTGTAGTAATCTGCTGAAAGAGTATAGTATTCGATTTTGAATTGATTCAATGTTTGAAAATCCTGCGGATGATCTTCATGGTATTTACGCAGCTCGGTGTCGTTTACTGAAGTTTTTTCGATAAAGGCCTGAGGGTCAAAAAAGACATAATCAACTTCAATCTTTTCAAAGTCCATGCGGTATGCCTGCTCAACCTCACTTTTGTTAATTATCAGTCCTGCACCAAGCAGCTGCCGCTTTTTAGTCAGCAAAAGATCTGCACGCAGAGAACTTTCGTATTCGTGACGTACAATCCGGTTTTGACTTAAAACAGTTTCGTAGGTATCGTAATCAAACTGTCCGTTTTTTTGGAAATAAGGCTGCCGGCTGATAAAATCCTGAAGTTCTAAATCTGTAGCAAGCAGATTCATTTCTTCTGCTTCTGTTAACAACAGGTGTCGGTCAATCAACTGATTAAAAACCTGTTGCCGTAAATTCAACTGCTCTGCAAATTGCTCTGCATTTTCACCAAACTGCTGCTGCAAAGCACTCAGGCGGTTTTGATATGCTTCGCGGTACTCCTTGAGCAGGATTTCCTGATCATTGACTTTGGCAACAACTTCTTTGCGGTCTCCAAAAAAACCGCCGACACCAAAGGATAAGACAAAAGTGACGGCAATAACGCCCATGAGAAGTTTGAAAAATATGTTACCTGAGTACTCTCTTAATTCCTGAATCATCGGGGCCTTGTTTGAAAATTTAGTTTTGTAATGTCAGCTTAGTAGTGTAAAGAAACAACCAATCATTAGAAGCGATTTAGCTTATTCTTGCAAGTCAAACTCAGTAATAACGGCCTGAATGCATAAAAAAGTTTAATCTCTGTCAGGTTGACACTGTTATTTTTAGATCGTTTTCAGGCATAGTCTGTGATAAAATATGCCTTTCCAGTTTTGAAGAGAATTCCAAGCAAGAGTATTTGTGTGCTTAAATAACCTGCCGTAACCAAAAACAACTTAGTACAAAAGAATAAATGCTAGACCTGAAAGAAATAATTCGTACCATTCCGGACTTTCCTGAGCCCGGAATTCAATTCCGTGACATCACTACTCTGATTTCAAATCCGAAGGCTTTTGACGAAGTAATTGAACGATTTGTTGAACATTATCGGGATGAAAAAATTGACCTGATAATTGGTGTGGAATCCCGCGGTTTCATCTTTGGTGCACCCTTGGCTTTACGTTTAGGTAAGGGCTTCATTCCTGTACGCAAGGCAGGAAAACTGCCTGGACCAACGCATGCTGTTGAGTATGATTTGGAATATGGAACAGACCGGGTGGAGGTTCACCAGGATGCAATTCCTGCCGGAAGCAGAATACTGATGGTTGATGATCTACTGGCAACAGGCGGTACGATTGAAGGCTGCTCAAAACTGATAGAACAAACCGGTGGAATCATAGTTGGCTATGCATTTGTAATTGAATTAGTTGACCTGCTGGGGCGGAAGCGTTTGCAGCATCCCATATATTCGTTGGTCGATTTTGAAGGAGAATGAAACAGGTGAAGCAGGAAACAACTTCTACTGATTATAAAATAAGGTCATTTGAAAGCCTTGGTGAGCAGCTCAGCAAGTGGCGTACAGCCGGCTTGAAGCTGGTTTTCAGCAACGGCTGTTTTGATTTGCTGCATGCAGGTCATGTCAGATATTTGCAGACTGCAGCAGCACTGGGTGACATCTTCATCCTGGGACTCAACTCCGATTCCTCTGTCCGCAAATTAAAAGGTCCCTCACGTCCAGTAATGCCGCAGGCTGACCGGGCATTATTGTTGAGTGCACTGGCAGCAATTGACTGCGTAGTTATATTTGAGGAAGAAACACCTGCACGCTTAATAGAGATGGTGCTTCCGGATGTTTTAGTCAAGGGCGGAGACTATCTTGCAGAGGAAATTGTCGGCTACGAAACTGTTACAAAAAATGGCGGAAGGGTGGAGATAGTACCATTTTTGGCAGGTAAATCGACCACCAATATGATCAATTCAATAATGGAGCAAGTATGATTGTTGTTACAGGCGGAGCCGGATTTATCGGCAGTAATATTGTCAAGGGACTGAATGATGCCGGCGAGGAAGACATTCTGGTTGTCGATAATTTGAGTAATGCAGAAAAGCATCTGAACCTCAACAGTCTGTCCATTGCAGATTATCTGGATAAGGATGATTTTTTAAACAGTCTGGATAAGCTGCAGAACGTCAGTGCAGTTTTTCATCAGGGTGCCTGCTCTTCAACTACTGAGCAGGACGGCAAGTACATGATGTCCAACAACTACCAATATTCCAAGATGCTGCTGCATCACTGTTTGAAAAATAAAATTGCATTTCTTTATGCATCCAGTGCTGCTGTTTACGGAAATGGAGAAAATGGTTTTGTGGAGCAGCTGGAGTCTGAATATCCGCTGAATGTCTATGGCTTTTCAAAATTTGCCTTTGACAATTATGTGCGCCGTCTTTTACCCAAAGCAGAAAGTCAGGTACTTGGTCTGCGTTATTTCAATGTTTATGGTCCACAGGAAAATCACAAGGGCCGCATGGCCTCAGTTGCTTTTCACCTGTATCATCAGCTTCAGGAAACTGGAAAGATGAAATTATTTGAGGGGAGTTCAACATTCCGCAGGGACTTTATTCATGTTGCTGATACGGTAAAAATAAATCTGCATTTTTATGAAACTCAAGCCAGCGGAATTTTTAATGCCGGAACTGGAAATGCCAGAAGTTTTGAAGATATTGCCACCACCATGCAGCAACTGCACGGCAGCGGAGAGCTGGAAACTATTCCCTTTCCGGAGGATTTGCGTGGTAAATACCAGGAGTTCACTGAGGCTGGACTTGATAACCTGCGTGCTTCAGGATACAGCACAGAGTTCATGACTCTCGAAGAAGGTGTGGGGCAGTATTATCAACAGCTCGCCTCCAGCGGTGGTAGGTATATTTGATTCATGCAAGCTATTGTTATGGGAGAATTTGATTTACTGGAGTAACACAGGTGAATTCTCCTGGAACAATCCAATGATCTCTGGCTAATAGAGCATGAATTGTAAGAGATCGGTTCTAGGTCTATGGCGGACAGAATGAATTCTCCTGGAAAAGCCTCATGATCTCTGGATAACAGAGTTGAGTATTTTGGGTACAGCCCCATGATTTATCATGGGGAATAAATCAGCACAATATTAATTAAATCGATACCAATGATCTCTGGCTGATACAGCATGAATTATTAGAAATCGTCCCAGATCTCTGGAGGACAGAATGAATTCTCTGGGAATAGCCCCATGATTTATCATGGGGCTTAGAAATTGGCCATTATAACAACCGTTTTAACGGTTTATTTTTTACAAAGAGCAACTTATGGCGGTGCATTCTTATGTAAAATTGTGGGTTCATTTGATATGGACGACTCATGGTCGTAAGAGACAATTGACCTCGGAACTCAGACCAAAACTATTTCGTCATATGTTGGATTACGCCCAACATGAAAAACTTGATTTCGAAAGAATAAATGTGCAACCGGAACACGTGCATGTATTGATTAATTTAGCTTCGGACACTTCGGTCATGACTGTTGCAAAAAAGATTAAAGGAGAATCATCACATTGGATCAATGAAAACAGGATGACTGCTGGACGTTTCCGCTGGCAAAGAGGTTATGGTGCGTTTTCTGTGAGTGCATCACAAGTTGAACTAGTAAAAAAATATATCGAAAATCAGGAGCAACATCACCTGCGCCATTCTTTTGAAGAGGAATATCGAGATTGGTTACAAAATTATGGCATGGAAGAAGTAAACCGATGAATCGGTTAAGGGTACTTTAAATATTCTTATACCCCCGAATAAATTCGGGGGCTATTCTCAAAAATATTGAAGTTAGAACATATCTGAAAATGTCCAACTGTTAAGAATTAGATAAAATTGTGAGTACAGCCAAGATCTCTGGGTAACGGAGATTGATTATTGTAAAAACAGCCCCATGATTTGTCATGGGGAATAAATCAGCACAATATTAAGGGCATCTCTAAAAACCCATTTTGATTGAATTTTCTTAAATAATGTTTGTATAAC
>JACKQG010000125.1_pt1 | contig 105718 bp, 96 predicted proteins | sample 8237621 | NCBI WGS metagenome assembly JACKQG01 (sample SAMN15677084, study PRJNA649215) | marine metagenome | biome: marine; feature: Black Sea; material: saline water; isolation source: suspended particulate matter (SPM) from the Black Sea western gyre | collected 2013-06-09/2013-06-10... | reverse complement strand
TGATCGTATTTCAATATAACCTATACCTTTATTATTAAGGGCCCTTAGTGGCCTATCATTTCCATATAAAATAGGCTTTGGACGAACAGAAGAGTAGTACTCATTTGCGATTTGTAGGATATTTGTATTGAGCTGCTGGTACTCTCCATTTTTCTTTAAGCCAATCTTTTCAAAATCCTCACAGCTAGTTTTCATTGCCGCACGGAGACTATATATATAATGACATAAGCTATTATAGTTAGCCTTAACTCCTTTCTCATCTTCTTGCGAATTCTGATAGCCAATATCACCCATTCTTAGAGAAGTCGCATAGGGTAAATACAAGGTGTTGTCATCAAATTCTTCTAAGTTATGCTCATGATAGTCATGCATAAATGACTTACATACTGTTGCAGAAGCTCCAAATAAGTAAGGAATTAGCCAACCATATCTCAAAACATTCCGAGTGAGTCCCATGTAGTGATCATCCATGAAGCCCTTAGAGTCTGTATCAGTTTTCGATATTACTTCACGGTAGGACTGCCAAAACTCTAATGAAAATGAATAGTTAAAATGAATACCAGCAATTGCCTGCATTACGCTGCCATAGCGATTAGATAGGCCGCGCCTATAAACTGTCTTCATCATTCCTAAATTTGAACTCCCATAATTCGCAATAGGTATATTGGTTTGACCTCTTAATATACAGGGCATACTGGCAGGCCAAAATCGCTCATCTTCTGGCAAGTGATGGTAAATATAATTATGGATTGTCGTGAGCTCATCTAGAACTTGATCAGCGCCCTTTAAAGGTTGAGTGACTAATTCAAGTAAAGCCTCACTAAAGTCTGTAGTTATTGCAGGATTTTTTAGAGCAGAGCCTAATCCCTCTGGGTGAGGCGTTTGAGCAATACTTCCATCACCTGAAACGCGCAAACCCTCTTTTTCAATACCTATAAGATTGGCTTTAAGGCAAGCCTTAAAGGGCATGAGTGATTGGATTTTTTTATCAAGTTTCACTATATAATTTCAAATATTAAAGTCGTTATTTTACCTCGGACTTGTGTTAGCGGTGATAATAGAAAATGCATCCATCAAATACCTGAAAATTAAAAAAACGTGCTTAATAAAAATACCAGTATTGAAGTAGTAGTTGGGATAATACACAATAGTAATAATGAGGTATTTATTGCTAAGCGTCAAAAAAACCAATTTATGGCAGGTTATTGGGAGCTTCCTGGTGGCAAAGTAGAGCATGGTGAAGACCACGTTAGCGCAATCGTAAGAGAACTTTTTGAAGAGACAGGAATTATCGTTAAAGACTGTCATTTAGTTCAAGAGATTCAGCATATCTATCCTGAAAAAACCATCAATTTATCGGTTTATAGTATTGATAATTATCTTGGTGAGCCATTAGGGTTTGAAGGACAAGAAATTACTTGGAGTAGTGAAGAAAAGTTCAAAAATTTCAAATTACTCCCAACTATGTGGAGAATTATTCATAAATTTTCACTTCCAAAATTTTATTGGATTACGCCTGATGATCATCAGTCTGACATGGTCATTAATGAATGTAAAAAACAACTAACGAATGGCATTAAATTCATACAGCTAAGAAGTAAGACTTCTCTTGATCATGCTTACATAAAAAAAATAAACAGGCTCTGTAAAGAAAGCCAGGCAAAACTTATTCTAAATACACCAAGTAAAACCTTTAATGAGCTTTGTGATGGCTGGCACTTAACTAGTTTAGAGCTAATGTCATTAAAAGAAAGGCCAGTTATTGAAGAAAAATTAATTGGCGCATCAACGCATAACCTGGAAGAGGCGCTGCATGCAGAAAATATTTCTGCTGATTACATCAGCTTGTCACCAATAGAAAAGACACTGACTCATCCAGACTCCCCCCCTTTAGGATGGGAAGATGCCTCTGGCATTATTGAGAAGTGTAATTTACCAGTTTTTTTACTTGGCGGGATGAAGAAAAATCTAATTGAAAAAGCTTTGAGTATAGGAGCTCAAGGCGTTGCTGGAATTAGAGATATTTAAATGCGTGAACCAGTAATCTCAAAAACTTTATTATGAATATCTTCTTTGCTCATTTGTGCTAATCCATCAGACCCGCCCTTACATAAGAGCTTATCGTTTACAAAAATTTGAGGGACCGTTCTAAAGCCAGATTTAACAAAAAAGTCTCGCGCATCTTTGTCTTCTTGAATGTTGAGCGTTTCATATTCAATATCAAGATTATCGAGATAGTTTTTTGCTCTTGTGCAGTAAAAGCAAGAGTGCGAAGTATATACTTTAATCATTAGTAGTTTTTACACAGTAAAAGACTGGAAATAATACCAGTCAAAGGAATCAGGGGCACTTAAAATAGTTTTACAAATATTGTGGGCTTTAGTCTCTGAGATAAACCCAAGAAGACTCACTAGAAAGTTCTTTATCAAATCTATAGCCTTCATCGACAAAATCTTTTAGTCCCTCTGGACTCCTCAATCGATTTCTTATAATATAATTCACCATCAAACCTCTTGCGCGCTTCGCATAAATACCTATAACTTTGTAGACTTCACCTTTTTTCTCCTTAAACACAATATCCAAAACTTTCGCATTAAGTATTTTTTTATCTACAGCTTTGAAGTACTCATTGGATGAAAGGTTTACTATCAGTTCAGACTCATCCTCATTGAGGACATCGCTAATCTCAGTTCCCCAATACTCATAAAGATCCTTACCTTTAGAGTTAGAAAGTTTAGTTCCCATCTCTAAGCGATAGGGCTGTATTAGGTCAAGTGGCCTTATAACGCCATAAAGACCAGAAAGCATTCGAACACTGTCTTGCGCAAATTTTAGGTCGTCAGTTGACAGAGCCGGGGCATCAATTCCGTTATAAACGTCTCCTTTAAAAGCAAGTATTGCCTGCTTTGCATTGTCTCGATTAAAGGGCAATTTAAATTTTTGAAAGCGATCAAAATTCAACTTAGATAATTTCTCACTCAATGCCATCAGTTTAGAAATTTGAGACTGGCTTTTCTTTTTCAAAATACTAACAAGCTCACTAGAGTTTTCTAAGTGTCTAGTTTGAGAATAAAAATCAATATCACATTGAGAGAAATCTTGCGTCTTTGAAGGCGAAATAATTGCTAGCATAAGAGTAATAAAATAAAAATATTCTACCTTAATATCCGCACTATAACAATATAAGTAGGCAAATTTGGAGTTTAAAAATCAGCTAAAATAAGGTATTATATATTTTCAGTTCTACATTCAGTTTCCATGAAAAATAAACAATTACACCTACCGAAGGCGCGAGGACTTTACCATCCTAATAATGAGAAGGAGAATTGTGGTGTCGGTTTTATCGCCAACGTCAAGAGCCATTCTTCTCATAAAATTACAAAAGATGCACTAGAAATGCTCTCTCGCATGGACCATCGTGGTGCTTGTGGCTGTGAGGCAAATACTGGTGATGGTGCTGGAATCTTAACCAATATACCTCACGATTTTTTTTCTAAGGAAATTAAAGCGCTATTTGGCATTGCAGTAACTGCTGGAAATTATGGTGTTGGAAATGTTTTTCTACCTCAAGATAATAAAGAAAGAAAACATTGCATATCAGTCATTGAAAAAGTTATAAAGGATGAGGGACAAATTCTAATTGGTTGGCGCGATGTCCCAGTTGACTCTGATAAAGCAAATGTTGGAGAGACAGCTCGAAATTCACAGCCGGTAATGAAACAGCTTATTATTGGTAACTCTCAAAGTATAAATACAGAGACTTTTGAAGGGATTCTTTATATCATTCGCAAAAATGTCTCGAAGATTATTCGTACTGATGAGTCACTTTCTCAGGCATTGCTTTTTTATATTTGTAGCCTTTCTACCAGGGTAATTATTTATAAAGGCATGCTAATGGGTTCGCAGCTATTAGACTTTTATCCAGATCTAAATGATAAGAAATTTAGCACCTATTTAGCCATGATACACTCACGATTTTCAACCAACACATTCCCTTCATGGGATCGCGCTCAGCCTTGCAGGTTTATGGCCCATAATGGTGAAATTAATACCCGCCAAGGTAACTTTAACTGGATGAGGGCGCGTGAAGGAGTCCTAGAAAGTGAGGTTTTTGGTGATAATTTATCAAAAACGTTGCCCATAATTGAAACTGAAGTTTCTGACTCTGGTAGCTTTGATAATGTTCTAGAATTTCTATTAATGAATGGAAGGTCTCTTCAGGAAGCAGTATTAATGATGGTTCCAGAAGCTTGGCAAAATGACACGGAAATGAGTCAAGAGAAAAAAGCTTTTTATGAGTATTTCTCAAATGTAATGGAGCCTTGGGATGGACCGGCGTCTATTGCCTTTACTGACGGAAGATATATTGGAGCTGTTCTTGATAGAAATGGTCTTCGGCCATCACGTTACTATCTAACACACGATGATCTTGTAATTATGGCATCTGAAGTTGGTGTTGTGGATGTTGCAACTAATAACGTTAAATCAAAGGGTCGCCTTAGGCCTGGAAAAATGTTTCTTGTTGACTTTGAAAAAGGCAGGTTAGTTGATGATGATGAAATTAAAAATAGCTTTGCGTCTAAAAATCCTTACGGTGATTGGCTAAAAGAGCAACAAATATCCCTATCCGATTTAAAAACTAATACTAGTGATAAAGGCTTTTTCCCAGATACACTTATCAACCGCTTACAAGCCTTTGGTTATAGCACTGAAACTCTTAAGTTTATGCTACTGCCTCTTGTAACTGAGCTGAGAGACCCAGTTGGATCAATGGGCAATGACTCGGCACTTGCGTGCCTTTCAGATCAGTCACGAATAATTTATGACTACTTTAAACAGCTTTTTGCTCAGGTTACTAATCCAGCTATTGACTCAATTCGTGAAGAAATTGTTATGTCTTTAAGCTGCTCGATTGGCCCTGAAGGAAATTTACTGACTAATAAAGCTGAAAATGCAAACCGATTAATCATTGAGCACCCAATTTTAACAAATGAAGAAATGTCCTCACTTAAAGATTGCAATCATCGAGGATGGACAAGTCAGACAATTGATATTACCTATGACATAAACGAGGGCCAAAGCCTAAATAAAATGCTTGATTCAATTTGCGCACAAAGTACTCAAGCTATTAATGATGGCCATAGCCTTGTTGTATTATCTGATAGAAAAATTGACTCTCAGCGAAATGCCGTAAGTGCACTCCTAGCTTCTTCAGCAGTCCATCGTCACTTAGTGGCTTCTCATAAGCGAACTCAAGTTGGAATAATTGTTGAAACTGGTGAGGCTAGAGAAGTTCATCACTTCTGCCTATTGACAGGCTTTGGTGCAGATGCTGTTAATCCATACTTAGCTTTTGAAGCCTTATGGCAGGCAAGAAGAGATAACTTAGTAGCACTAGAAAACGACGACGCTATAGTCACCGCATATCGTAAGGCAATAGCAAAAGGAATGCTCAAAGTGATGGCTAAAATGGGCATTTCAACTCTTGCCTCCTATAAGGGCGCTCAAATCTTTGAGGCTGTTGGTTTATCCGGTGAGGTCATGCATAAATGCTTTTTCGAAACAGCGAGTCGCATTAGTGGTGTTGGATTTGACGTCATTCAAACTGAATCTGAGCAGCAACATAAAAAAGCATTTCTCTCAAACTCGCTCAATAACCTTGGCCATTATGCTTGGCGAAGTGGTGGTGAAAAACATATGTGGGAGCCAGAAACTATTACGAGCTTGCAGCAGGCTGCTAGAAGTAATGATCAAAATGCTTACTGGGAATTTGCTAAAAAATCTAATGAAGAGGGCACTAGAAATTGCACTCTTAGAGGGCTCATGTCATTTAAATCAGGCGCCTCAATTGATATTGATAAAGTTGAATCAGCAAAAGAGATTGTCAAAAGATTTGTTACAGGAGCAATGAGCTTGGGCTCAATATCTCCAGAATCTCATGAATCTCTTGCAATTGCTATGAATCAAATAGGCGGTAAATCGAATACTGGTGAGGGTGGAGAAGATCCAAACCGTTGGACTCCAGATGCCAATGGAGATTCTAGGCGAAGCGCGATCAAGCAAGTGGCCTCTGGTCGATTTGGTGTTACCATTGAGTACCTAAATAATGCTGATGAACTTCAAATTAAGGTTTCACAGGGTGCTAAACCTGGTGAGGGTGGTGAACTTCCTGGTGGAAAGGTAGATGATTTTATTGCTAAAATACGCTGCTCAACTGCAGGTGTTGGTCTAATTAGCCCACCGCCGCATCATGATATTTATTCTATTGAAGATTTATCACAACTTATTTTTGATCTTAAAAGATCTAATCCTGCAGCTCGAATTAGTGTCAAGCTAGTTTCTGAGGTTGGTGTAGGAACTGTTGCTGCAGGAGTAACGAAAGCAAAATCAGATCATATTGTTATTGCTGGACATGATGGTGGAACTGGCGCCTCTCCTTTGACCTCAATTAAACATGCAGGACTTCCTTGGGAGCTAGGCGTTGCTGAAACTCACCAAACACTGGTGATGAATGATTTACGCTCAAGAGTAGTTATTCAAACTGATGGGCAACTTAAAACCGGAAGAGATGTTGCAATAGCGGCGTTATTAGGGGCTGAAGAGTTTGGTTTTTCTACAGCACCGCTTATAACTTTAGGCTGCATTATGATGCGGAAATGCCATCTCAATACTTGTCCTGTTGGCATTGCAACTCAAGACAAAGTCTTACGTAAAAAATTCACTGGTAAGCCTGAACATGTCGTTAATTACTTGTTTATGGTGGCAGAGGATTTACGTACTATTATGGCGGAACTTGGATTTAAAAAACTGACTGACATGGTTGGCCGAGTTGATATGCTTGAAATGAACAAAGCAATAAATCACTGGAAGCAAGACTCAATTGACCTTAGTAAGATATTAACACCTGCTGATAATCAATATAGGAATGCGGGCACCTATCAAACTATAAAACAAGACCATCAACTCAATGAGCAACTGGATCATGATTTAATTGCTAAATCAAAAAAGGCTATTGAAGGAAATGGTAAAGTTAAATTTCAATCAAACATTTCTAATGTTGACAGAGCTGTTGGCGCTATGCTTTCCTCACATATTGTCAAAACTAGAAATGGTAATAATCTAAAAAATGGCTCAATAGATATTGACTTTAAAGGGTCTGCAGGTCAGTCTTTTGGGGCATTTCTTGCAAATGGAATAACTCTATCGATTGAGGGTGATGCTAACGATTATGTTGGTAAAGGCCTGTCTGGTGGTCGGATTGTTATTTATCCACCAAAAGATTCCACCTACTTAGCGCATAATGAAATTATTGCTGGAAATGTTTGTGGATATGGTGCTACTGGAGGTGAAATGTATTTGTCAGGGCAGGTTTCAGAGCGTTTCTGCGTCAGAAACTCTGGACTGATTGCTGTTGTTGAAGGAATTGGGGATCATGGTTGTGAATATATGACAGGTGGGCGTGCAGTAATACTCGGTGAAGTTGGTCGTAACTTTGGCGCTGGGATGAGCGGCGGAATAGCTTTTATATATAATCCTAACCTAACTCTTCAGGGGAGGTCTAATTCATCTTCGATAGACTTTGATCCAATGGATAAAGAATCCACTTCAGAGTTATTTGAATTTATAACTAATCATTTCGAATTGACTGGCTCAAAAATAGCTGAAAAAATACTCAGCAATTGGAATGAAGAAATAACTCATTTTGTCAAAGTAATGCCAAAAGCGTTAAAAGAAGTTCTTGCAGCCAAAAGTAAGCAGTTACTTCAAGCAAGTTAGATAGGTATTGCGTCGATTACATCAGCGCTTGCGCCCAAGACACTATTAACTCCATCGCCAACAACTGGTATTACAGATACAACTGCTCCAGTAACCCTCATAGGAACAGTAACAACTTTAGTAAAAACGCAGCCTGATAGGTACAAAGCTATTAAACCGAATAAAATAATATTTTTCATGATTGCCGCTCTAAAACTAAAAAGTGATGAGCGTGCTCATTCAAATCATCTGGAAGATGTGACTCACAGCTAACTTGGCGCCAATCAGCCTCATTATATTCTGGAAAATAGACGTCCCCATCAAATTTACCTTCAATTTTCGTAATATATAATCTACTAACTTGGGGCAATAACTGCTCACAAAGACTAGCTCCCCCAATTATCATTACCTCATCTTCATCTTTAGTGATTGAGAGCATCTCATCAATGCTAGATAAAACTTCACAACCTGTGATTAAAGTTTTTGAGTTTCGAGAAATTACAATATTACGACGATTTGGTAATGGCCTGCCAATAGAGTCATAGGTTTTTCGACCCATTACAATTGACTTTCCTGTAGTATTTTTTTTAAAATAAGCAAGGTCTGCAGGAAGATGCCACGGCAACTTATTGTCTTTACCAATCAGACGATTTTCATCCATTGCGACTACTATTGATAAGCTCATAAATTCTGCCTGATTGAAGTAAAATATTAGAATATTTTACAATTTTTAAACTTTTAGTGTCACTCATTCTAGCCTCATCGTCGCCATTTAGAAAAGCTATTTTAGAGAAGCTTCGTATTGACTTTAAAGCAACAGCGCCAAACATTAATGAAAGAAAAAAAAATGGAGAGACTCCTTTTAATTTAGTTAATCGCTTATCTAAAGAAAAGGCTCTAGAGGTAGCCAAATCTCATTCAGGTTTGATTATTGCATCAGATCAGGTAGCTACCCTTGGTAATGGAAATAATGAAGATGATGAAATATTAACAAAGCCAGGTAGTCATGAGAATGCTTTTTTGCAGCTAAAGAAAAGCTCTGGAAAAACTATTACATTTCTTACTGGATTGGTTCTCTTGAATACTGAAACCTTAAAAATTCAAACTCATGTTGAGCTTTTCAAAGTTACCTTTAAACAACTTTCTGATAATCAAATTTTGTCCTACCTAAAGAAAGAAGATGTTCTTAATTGTGCTGGTAGTTTCAAGTCTGAAGGACTAGGAATTGCATTATTTAGTCGTATGGAGGGCAATGACCCTAACAGCCTAATTGGACTTCCAACAATCCAACTTATTAAAATGCTAGCTAAGGAAAATGTTCATATCTTATGAACATTTTATATTCAGAAGAATTTAAGCCTTTCTCATCTGGCTTAAAAAATTATTGGGGATCTCTCTATGGCTCCTCTGAAGCACTAGCGCTTATTGAATTTGCTGAATCTCAAAAGCAAGTAGTGCTCTATATTGCAAAAGATATTACTCATTATGATGAGGTTAGAAAAGCACTCAATTTTTTTAACACCTCTTTAGAAATATTAGATTTCTCAAGTTGGGAGGTTTTAGCTTTTGACCATTTCTCACCACATCCAGATATTGTCTCATCGAGGTTAGAAACACTTTCAAAACTGCCCTCTCTAAAATCTGGCATCGTAATAACAACACTTGAGACGTTATCACAAAGATTGTGTCCCAAAAATTATATTGAAATATATAGCCTTCACCTAAAAACTAAACAAAATCTTGAAATTAAGTCCTTTTCTGAAAATCTTATAAAAATAGGATATCGCAGAGTTACAACTGTAATGGAGCAAGGTGAGTTCTGCATTAAGGGCGCCCTAATTGATTTGTACCCAATGGGCACTAAAAATCCATATCGAATTGACCTATTTGATAATGAGATAGATTCAATCAGATCTTTTGATACATCTTCGCAGAGGTCAATTGAAATTATTAAAGAAATCAAGCTACTGCCTGCTCGAGAATTTGCAACAGATAGTGACAGTATTTCAATCTTTAAAGATAACTACTTATCTGAATTTGGAAATACTGATGGATTCATTTATAACGAAGTTAGTGAAGGACGTTATCCAGGCGGAATAGAATTTTATTTACCTTTATTTTTTAAAACAACTGAAACTCTATTTGATTATATTTTGGGTGAGCCTGTAATCTTTTATCAAAAAGGACTTAACGAAGCGATGGAGCTTCAGGCTAAAGAATTATTAGAGCGTTTTGAATATTGTAAAGGTTCACTAGAAAGACTCCCTCTAGAAATTAATAAAGTATTTTTAAACACTGAAAGATTTTTCAAAAAACTTTCAGATAAAAAGCAAGTACAAATACAAAGCTCAAAAATAGAAAAAGAAGAAGGCTACAACTTCTCATCTTCTATCCTTCCCCCACTTAAAATAGAAGCCCAAACAAAAAAGCCACTTAATAAGTTAATTAAGTTTATTGAAAATTTTGATGGGCAAGTATTAATCGTTTGTGAATCAGAAGGCAGGCAAAGTGTTCTCACTGATCTACTTTCCACTCACCAACTTAAAGTAAACGACTGCTCTCATTGGAGTGACTTTCATAGTCAAAATAATGGGCTCTGCATTACTAATGCAAGCCTGAGTGAAGGTGTTCTTTTTGAGAAGATTGCAATTATTACTGAAAATAATTTGTTTGGAAAAGATGCTGTAAAACAGCGGAGAAGACGAAGAGCAAAACATAAAGATTTTGATGAAGCTATTAAAAGTCTTGTTGAGATCCAGTTAGGTGACCCTGTCGTTCATGAGCATTATGGTGTTGGCCGATATTTAGGACTTAAAAGTCGAAGTTTTGATGGCAATCAACAAGATTTTCTGTCACTTGAGTATGCCAATGGCTCAGTACTAATGGTTCCCATTGCAGCGCTTAACCTTATCTCTAGATACTCTGGTGCAAGTTCAGATAATGCCCCTCTTCATAAATTAGGAAGTCAGCAGTGGGCCAAAGCAAAAAGAAAGGCAGCAGAAGCACTTTATGATGTTGCCGCTGAACTATTAGAAATTTATGCAAAGCGTCAATCTCAAAAAGGATTTGCTTATCCAGCGCCAAATGACTCTTATAGTTCTTTTGTATCCAGCTTCCCATTTGAGGAAACACCAGATCAACTAAAAACAATGGGTGATGTTCTTTTAGATATGCAATCTGAAAGACCAATGGATCGACTGGTATGTGGAGATGTTGGGTTTGGTAAAACTGAAATTGCAATGAGAGCTGCTTTTATAGCTGTTGAATCTGGCAAGCAAGTTGCAATTCTTGTTCCTACGACACTTTTAGCTAACCAACACGAACAAACTTTTAATGACCGCTTCTCCAAATTTCCAATTGTAATTAAATCCCTTTCAAGGTTTCAAAACACAAAAGAACAAAATGAAATTAAATCTCATCTTAATGATGGAAAGATTGATATTATTATTGGGACTCATAAACTGATCCAAGGAACTATTAAATATCATAACTTAGGTTTGATTATTATTGACGAAGAACATCGATTTGGGGTAAAGCAAAAAGAAGCACTTAAAAAAATCCGCGGTCAAAGTGATATATTGACTATGACTGCAACACCTATACCTAGATCACTAAATATGGCGTTAGGCTCACTTCGAGAAATGTCAATTATTGCCACCCCTCCAGCTAAAAGAACAGCAATACAGACCTTTGTTGATGAATGGGATAAAAATACTATCAAGGAAGCATGTTCTCGTGAGTTGCATCGAGGTGGGCAAATCTTTGTTGTTCATAATGATATTGATACAATTGATAATATGGCAGAATCTTTGAGCGATCTTATGCCAAACCTTCAAATTCGAATTGCCCATGGCCAAATGCCAAGTAAAGAACTTGAGCAAATAATGGCCGATTTTTATCATCAGCGCTTTCAGCTTTTAGTTTGTACTACTATTATTGAAACTGGAATTGATATTCCAAGTGCTAATACAATTATTATCAATAATGCACAAAATTTTGGGCTTGCACAGCTTCATCAGCTTCGAGGCAGAGTTGGCAGATCTCATCATAAGGCATACGCTTATCTTATAATTAAGTCTCACCAGTCAATTACAGCAAATGCAAAAAAACGACTAGATGCTATAGCTTCACTTGAAGAGCTTGGAGCCGGATTTATGCTAGCAAATCATGACCTTGAGATTAGAGGTGCGGGAGATCTTTTGGGAGAAAATCAAAGCGGTAAAATATCAGAAATTGGGTTTAATTTATATCATGACTTATTAAAGCGTACCATTCAAGCAATAAAAAACAATACCAAATTTGATATTAAAGATGCATTAGTTGAAGAAGTTGAAATTAATTCAGGAATTGCTTGCATCATTCCTGATACTTATCTACCAGATGTACATGAGAGATTAATTCTCTACAAACGAATTGCAAGTGCTGGAAATGATGACGAATTAAAAGATCTAAAAATAGAAATGATTGATCGCTTTGGCCTCCTCCCAGATCAAACTAATAACTTATTTGAATCGACCTCATTAAAAATACAATCTAAGGAAATAGGGATACTCAAAATTAATATTTATGATGAGAAGCTAGAAATAACTTTAAATGAAAAAAATCTTATTGACACATCAAAGATAATTAATTTAATTCAAACGAAGCCAAAGCAGTTTCAATTAAGAAACCAAAATACTTTAATTTCCAGTGAAACTATGGAAGCTGACTTTTCTCGTATTAGAAGCGCAAGTAAATTAATAGATAGCCTAGTTTAATTTTTGATTAAAAATAGCTAAAAATTATAATTTACTTAGCTTTAAATTTAGATGGAACAAGTTTAGGGGCAAAGAAGCGAATTCCAGGAACAACGACTAGTGCAGCAAAAAATAAAATAGCTAAACAACCAAGAACATCTCCAATCAAATAATTTGTTATGAAATTAATGGCATTAATGGGTAAATCGTCTGGCTTGCCAGATGAGAGATATGAATAAACAAAAAATTTCATAAGTGTGTTGTAAAGAGCTGTTAATATAGCTAAAAAAAGTAAATGTTGAAAAACCAGCTTCCCGCCTTCAAAAAAATTCGATAATTTAAAAAATTTCATACTAGCAATAGCTAGTAATGGCGAGAATGTGCCTACGAGATGTATAAGATTTATACCTATAAAAGATGAGTCATGAAACCATAAAGATGAAAATGTTATAGCCAGAAAAACTGCTATAAAAACATTAAAGCCAAATAAAAGATAGCATAAAGATACTGCTCCAATAGGGAGCCAAATAATGTTTCCACTAATAAATGCCTGGCCATTAATAAATGTTACAAAGATAATGACAAGAAAAGATATGATATTTTTATAAAGGAATCCTGCTAACTTGTCTTGCATCAGACAGACAACTTATTAGCAAAACTAAAATTTTCTAAGCAATATGTGCTGCCAAAATAATTCATAAATTTATCCAAGTTTAGAGCCTGCATGAAACTTCAAACAGACTTAGTGACTCCAATAGTAATTTTACTAATTAGAGGTATTGCTAGTTAAAAACTAACGCACTAAAACTTATTATAGCTTGAGAGCTAATGAACTAATGAACTAATGATCAAATACTAATATCATTTCACGCTTATCAGTTAAAGACTGACTTGCACTAACTACGCCGTTAGAAGTTAGAAATAGAACTGCACGTTTTATTGTTGATAATGAATACTTAGAGAAGTATGGATCATTTTTTATTGCAGTAATTGTTACATTAGAATTAGAAGTGATGAAAGAAAAAACCGCTCTTTCGACTTCAGAAAACTCACCCAATCCAAATTCTTTTTCACATTCATCTAGCGCTTGTCTTAGCTGAAATAACCTGCTGACTGCTTTTTTCATTTTATGTTCCTCAAGTAACTTAGCCCCTTGGCAAAAATTATAGATTAAATTGAAATATAATATACAACTTAATAGAACCAATAACCTAACATCTAATAGTCCAGAATTAAAGCTTCATTTTTTTAACTCTAAATCCCTACCCTACTATTTAATTACTGAATACTAAATTGTTGCTTAAGGCTAATATATTCAATCACCCGTATTCTTGGTCCGAATTGACTAACCACTCTCGATGAAGCAGCATTAGCAAACTCAGCAGCCCAAGAAAAGTCCTTACCAAGACCAAGTGCATATAAAAAAGAACCTGCAAACATATCACCCGCACCATTCGTATCAACTGCACTTGCAAGAACACCTGGAGTATGAATCATATTGGTTCCATCAAAAACTAGTGACCCGCCTGCGCCTCTCGTAATAGCAAAGGTTTTAGCATATTTCTTTAATTCTTCAGCGGCCGCTTCTACTGTATGTGTTCCAGTAAAACTCCTAGCTTCATCACCATTACAAAAAATTAAATCCACACCATCATCACCAATAATAGTTCTTATGTTATCCGAAAAAACCTCAACAACAAATGGATCAGAAAGGCTCAATGAGGTTTTAACCCCACTCTTCTTTGCATAACTCATAGCATCTCTTGCAACAGCTGTTCTTTCATCATCAGTCACAACATAGCCTTCAATATATAGCCATTCTGAAGATGCTAAAGCCCCTTCATCAACTTCTCGATATGAAAGCTCTAGGCTAGCTCCTAAATAAGTGTTCATTGTTCGCTCTGCATCAGGACTAATCATTACTAAGCATTTACCTGTAACACCACTAGAAGGGTCAACTTGATGGAAATCCACACCAGCACGATTTAAATCTTTAACAAAAAAAATACCCTCGTCATCATCTGCAACTTTGCCAGAAAAGAAAGCTGAAGATCCAAATCTACTTGCTGCTACTACTGAGTTGCATGCAGACCCTCCACAACTCCTTTTAACAGCTACGCGCTGACTGGTCAGCTCATCCATTAAGTATTTTTGTCGTTTTTCGTCAACAAGAGTCATCAAACCTTTACCAATAGCATTTTCACTTAAAAATGAATCACTTACAATAACTTCAGTATCAACTATTGCAGCGCCGATTCCATAAATACCATATTTTTTCATAAATTTAAATTCCTAATCTTCTATTAAATTAATTAATACTTTTAGACTCTTAGCACCTCAGGCACTGGAAAATTTACAGACTCTCTAGCGCCGCTTACTTCAATAATTTCACTACCACCATTCATCATCAGATAAGACACTACTGCCTGAACTAGAACCTCTGGAGCTGATGCACCAGCTGTAACTCCAATAGATGTAATACCATTTAACCAATCATTTTCAATGTCAGTTGCTCCATCAATTAAATAAGCTGGCTTACCTGCATTTTCTGCAATCTCTTTAAGCCGGTTCGAGTTAGAAGAGTTTTTTGAACCAATAACAAGAAGTATTTCTGAGTTTTTAATCATAGACTTGACTGAGTCCTGGCGATTTTGAGTTGCATAACAAATATCACTTTTATTAGGTGCTTGAATTTTTGGAAATTTAGCTTTAAGAGAGTCAACAATCTCTTGAGTATCATCAACTGACAAAGTAGTCTGCGTTGTATAGGAAATATCCAAATCTTCAGACAGTTCTAGGTCTTTAATATCTTTAATTGACTCAACTAAAGTAATACTTCTAGATGAATCTGACTGTCCTAAGGTTCCCTCAACCTCTGGATGACCACCATGGCCAATCAAAATAACTTGATGATTTTGTTTTTGGCGCCTGATGACTTCTTTATGTACTTTCGTTACTAAAGGACAAGTTGCATCATAAATAATATCTGAAATCTCAGTAGCTTCTTTTCTTACGGCTTGTGATACTCCGTGCGCACTAAAAATTACAACGCTTCCTTTGGGAACTTCATCAATCTCATCAACAAAAATTGCGCCTTTCTTTTTTAGGTTACTCACAACAAATTTATTATGAACAACCTCATGACGAACATAAATCGGTGCGCCATGTTTTTCAATAGCGCGCTCGACTATCTCTATAGCACGATCAACACCAGCACAAAAACCTCTTGGATTGGCCAAAAATATCTTCAAAATTTACCCCATTGATTCACGAAACAAATATTACTATTATTTTTAGTTATTGAGGTGAAGTGCGGAAAGGATCTGAAAAACTTTTTGACGTAAGTCTGACCTGTGCACTATCATATCAATAGCGCCCTTCTCAAGTAAAAATTCACTTCTTTGAAATCCTTCTGGCAACTCTTCTCGAACCGTTTGTTCAACAACTCTGGCTCCTGCAAAACCTATCCTTGCATTGGGCTCAGCAATCTGAATATCGCCTAGCATTGCTAAGCTAGCTGAAACGCCACCCATAGTTGGATCAGTTAAGACTGAGATGAATGGGATTTTGTTATCAGCTAATAATTTAACAGCAAGCGAAGTTTTTGACATTTGCATTAAAGAAAAAAGGCCTTCCTGCATTCTTGCGCCGCCACTTGCAGAAAAGCAAACTAAAGGATGTCGGTTTTCAATAGCAATATTTGCAGCTCTGACAAATTTCTCACCAACAACTGACCCCATTGATCCACCCATAAAACTAAAATCAAAAGCTGCAACTACAATTGGCATCCCCTTTAATAGTCCACTTTTAACAACTAACGCATCTTTTTCCTTGGTTTTTTTTTGGGCATCCTGGTAACGATCTTTGTATTTTTTTTGATCTTTAAACTTAAGTGGGTCTACAGATTCAATATTAGCGGCAATCTCAAGTTGTTGTTCAATATCCAAAAACCCTTCTATACGTTTTCTAGCAGATATTCTTAAATGATGGTCACACTTTGGACAAACATAATGAAGACGCTCAAGCTCCTCTTGATAAAGAACTCGTCTACACTCTGGGCACTTACTCCAAATCCCTTCTGGAATATTTTTTTTCGTATTTATGCCAATAGATGGCATAATTTTTTCTAACCAGCTCATAGTATTTGTAAATTAATTAATTGCATTTGAAATTTCCTTTGCCAGATTCCCAACCTTCGTAATCATTGTATCTTTATCACTGGACAATTCTTCAATAATTGAAACTAGCGCACTACCAACAATTACTGCGTCAGCATTCTCACCAACTTGTTTCGCAACTTCAGCGTTACTTATTCCAAAACCAACTCCCACTGGTAATTTAAAATAATTTCTCATTCTTTCTAAATGATGATTAACTGATTCAACATCGAGATTTCCCGCTCCTGTTACGCCCTTCAATGAAACAAAATATATATAGCCAGTTGCCATTTCTGCAATATATTGTAAACGCTCATCTGTCGTAGTAGGGGCAACTAAAAAGATAAGATCAATATCGAGCTTATCAAGCTCTTCCTTAAGATCATGGACCTCTTCTGGAGGCATATCAACAACCAAAATTCCGTCTACTCCAGCTTCATGAGCTCTCAGGGCAAATTCTTTATAGCCAAACACCTCAATTGGATTTGTATAGCCCATTAAGACAATACCAGTAGACTGGTTATGCTCTCTAAACCTCTCAACTATTGCAAAAACATCATGCAAGTTAACGCCGTCTGCTACCGCCCTCTCATGTGATTTTGCAATTACAGGCCCATCAGCCATTGGATCTGAAAAAGGCATTCCTAACTCAATAATATCTGCACCACTATCAGCCAAAGTAAAAACCAATGCCTCTGAATTATCCAGGCCACTATCACCAGCAGTGATGAATGGAATAAAGGCAGTCTTGTCCTTAGCTTCGAGTTGTTTGAAAATATTTAAGATTCGTGACATAATTATTAATACTATTTTTTAATTAAATTTTAACATAGACAAAGTTAAACTCAATTTAATGTCTATATTATTAGGGTTATTAAGTTTTGGAAGAGTATGAGTGAACTGCATCCACTAAAACTTTCATACTTTCTGGGTTAACATCAGGAGTAATCCCATGCCCAAGATTAAACACATGTCCAGTTTGCCCCTTAAATTGATCAAGAACTTTGAAAGCTTCAGCCTTGATTACATCAGGTGATGCATAAAGCACAGATGGATCAAGGTTACCTTGTATTGCTACTTTTGAACCCACTCTCCTTTCCGCCTCACCAAGCTCAATTGTCCAGTCAATGCCCACTGCATCACATCCAGTTGCAGCAATTTGCTCAAGCCATGCCGCCCCGCCTTTAGTGAAAAGTGTCACCGGAATAATCCTACCTTGATAACTACGGTGAACCCCTTCCACAATTTTTGACATGTACCTTAATGAAAAATTTTCATAACTACCTTGACTGAGAAGCCCACCCCACGTATCAAAAATCATTACTGAATCTGCTCCAGCTTCAATTTGAGAATTTAGATAGTCTATAACAGTATCAGCAAGAACATCAAGAAGCTGGTGCATGTGCTTTGGGTTTTCATACATCAAGGCCTTTACCCTTGAAAAAGTTTTACTAGTGCCGCCCTCAACCATATATGTTGCTAATGTCCATGGACTTCCCGTAAAACCTATTAATGGAACTTTACCTTTAAGGTTTTTCTTGATTACAGAAACTGCTTCACTAACATAATTAAGCTCAGCTCCAACATCTGGCTTCGTTAAGTTTTCAATGCTGCTGAGCGTGTGAAGAGGATTAGTAAATTTTGGCCCCTCTCCCTCAACAAAATAAAGCCCCAAACCCATAGCATCAGGAATCGTTAATATGTCAGAAAAAAGAATTGCCGCATCAAGGTCAAATCGCTCAAGGGGCTGAAGAGTAACCTCACATGCAAGGTCGCTTGACTTACATAAAGTTAAAAAATCACCAGCTATTTTTCTAGTAGCGCGATACTCTGGCAAGTACCTACCTGCTTGCCTCATCACCCAAATTGGAGTACGTGATACTTCTTTTTTTAGTAACGCATTAATGTAGTCAAATGCCATTATTTTTTCTCAGTAAAAGGTTGATTATAATCATTATAGAGATTTATTTTGCTTTGCTTCTGACACAAAAAAAGCCACATTTGTGGCCTTTAGAGTGAATCAATTAGAATTTAACGCTTGAATGCACCGTAACGTGACTTAAACTTCTCAACACGTCCAGCAGTATCCATAATTTTTTGCTTGCCTGTATAAAAAGGGTGACAACTTGAACAAACATCAAGATGAAGTTCGTCTTTACCCGAAGTTGAGCGCGTTTCAAATGAATTGCCACAACTGCACACAACTTTAATAGTATCGTAAGAAGGATGAATGTCTGTTTGCATAACTTTATATCTTCAAATTTAAAAGAACGTGAATTATATACTATCTCTCTGCGGGGGTAAATGTTTTAACACTTAATGCATGAAGCTCACCGCTCTTTATCTCTTCTTTAACAACCGCTAATACTGCTCTTTGCCTTTGCAATAAAGATAGTCCTTCAAAAATAGGTGAAACAATTACTGCAGAGCAATTACAACCATCGCCTTCCATAGTGACTTCAGACTGATCTATTCCTAGTTCAAGTTTTTTCTGGACTTCTTCTAAAGTCATAATGAACGTCTACTTATAGTTTTATTATTTAACATTTTACTAAACTTCATTAGATCATGACGAGCCAAAAATACCTTTTAACATAAAGAAAAATAAAATCGACATTATGGCGCCAGCTGGAAGCGTAATAATCCAAGACAGAAAAATTCGGTTAATCACTCTCAAGTTAAGTGAGGCAAGGCCTCTTGCAATACCCACACCAAGTACAGCGCCCACTAATACCTGCGTAGTAGAGACAGGAAGTCCTGTATAAGATGCAAAAACAACAGTTGTAGCAGCAGCAAGTTCAGCAGCAAAACCACGGCTAGGCGTAAGTTCTGTAATGCTTTTACCAATTGTCTTCATTACCCTGTATCCAAAAGTTGTCAGACCAAAGACAATACCTCCACCTCCGACTAGTAAAATCCATGAAGGCAAGACACTCTTAGAGACTATCTCCCCCCCTGATTCAACAATACTATAGACTGCGGCTAAAGGGCCAATTGCGTTTGCAACATCATTCGATCCATGTGCAAATGCCATTGCGCATGCAGTTATGATCATTAATCCACCAAATAACTTCTCCATATTTGCATATGAAAAGTCACTGTCATCTTCAGGATTTATCTTAATACGCCTAATAATAATAGCAGCGAGAATAGCAGCTAATATTCCCACTATAGTTGCTATCATCATGCTGGTAGGCAGGTCTTTACCAAGATGCTTTAGGGCTTCAACGTGTTTAAGCCCCTTAAGCAGTGTCACTAAAGAAATAATAAAGCCAACAAAAAATACATAAAAAGGGAGGTATTTTTTAGCATTCTCAAGAGGTTTCTCAGTATCAATAATGTTACTTTGCAAGCTCTTAAAAATTACAATCGCTAAGGTTCCAGCAATAACTGGAGAAACTACCCAGCTTGCTATAATTGCATAGACCTTACCCCAAGCTACAGCGTCAACGCCCACTCCTACAGCACCAAACCCTACAATCGCTCCTACAATAGAATGTGTTGTTGAAACTGGCCAACCAAGAGAAGATGCAATAAGTAACCAGGTAGCTGCGGCTAAAAGTGAAGCAAGCATTCCGTACACCAGTAATTCTGGGTTAGATACAAATGATCCAGAATCAAGGATGCCTTTTCGAACCGTTGCCGTAACCTCACCACCTGCAAGAACTGCCCCTGCAAATTCAAATATAATTGCAATAACTACCGCTTGCTTAAATGTAATTGCGCCTGAACCTACCGATGTTCCCATTGCGTTGGCAACATCATTAGCACCTATACCCCAAGCCATAAACAAACCAAAACCAATACCCAGCATGATAAGAATATCACTATTTTGTATAATAATTTCCATGAAGAGCTCCGGTTACTTTGTTAACATTACTTCAAAACGTGATCCCACCTTTTGGGCAGCATCAGCGGTCTCGCCAAGCCACTCAATAGCTCGGTAATAAAACATCACATCTACAGGAGGTAAGTTTGATTCAAGCAAAAATAGTTTGTTACGGATATCATTTTGCGCTGTATCAGTATCATGCTCTAGGACATTGATTTTTTTGACCATCTCAGCAACAATTTTACGTTCCCGAGAACTAAATGCTGTTTCAAGCAACTCGTCAAGTTCATTAATCGCAACCAATGCCGCCCCTGAAGTCTTAATACAAAGTTCAGCAAGATTTATGAAATCCTCTGCAAACTCTTTAGGAAAAACCATATGACGTGTCATCATCAAGCCTGCAAGATCCTTAGTAATGTTAGCAATAGAGTCTTGGATTAAGAGAACATCAAGCAAATCTCTACGAGAGAAGGGCATCATAAAAGTACTTGGCAAGTTCATTCTTAGTTTTTTCTTTAACTGATCAGCTTTTTTCTCTTTATTGCCAATTGAAACTTGAGCCTCTTGCGCCTTCTCCCAGTCCTCAGATTTAGCGGCTTTAGCAAAAACTCCAAACTCTTTGATACATGAATGAACCTGCTTCATGTGTTTTTGCAAAGGGCTGATTGGCGACTTTCCAAATAAACTAGTAATATTGCCTGATTTAGTCATAACTACCTATCTCCATAAAAGAATTATTTAATATTACTTATCACTGCCTCTAAAAAAAGTAGATTTTATATAAAAATTAAAAAAAAGGTCATTACTTTAAAAAACATTTTACCAGTGGAATTAGTTTCGCTTTGACCTGCTTATAACACGCCTCAAATTCTTCAAAATCCTGACCATCTGGATCATCAAAGCCTATATGAACTAGCTCTGTTTTTCCTGGAAATATAGGGCAAGTTTGACTTGCATTATCACAAACTGTAATGACTAGGTCAAAGTCAATGTGCAAGAGTGTCTCCAGTCTTTTAGAGTGGTACTCATCCTTCCATATATTCTTGATTTCTAATATTTTTTTTGCATTCGGATTTACTAAGCCGCTGGCAGATACGCCACTCGAATAAGCTTCAATTCGCTCACCAAGCTTACTATTGATTAGCGCTTCCGCAATAATACTTCGACAGCTATTACCCGTACATAAAACCAACACTTTTTTCATGGTTACTAATTAAGAGTCGGATTGAAAAAGCTTTAAAAATATTTGCGCAGCAATTACAGCGCCAATGATAGTCGCTCCTATATAAACCCACAAGTGCTCATAATTACCGCTCATCACTGCAGGCCCAATACTTCGAGCTGGATTCATACTGCCTCCCGTTATGGGCCCTGCAAACATTGCCTCAAGACCTACCGTTAGGCCAATAGCAAGTCCCGCAAAATCTTTTGTAGCTTTCCCATGAACCGCAGAAGAGCAGATAACAATCATTAATATAAAAGTCAAAATCAATTCAAACCCAAAGGCTTGAGTTACTGAGCCGTAAGGAAGGGTCGCGCCAAGGTAGCTCACCTCGGACATGGTAACAAAGTTCTCATTAAGTAAAAAATATAGGCTTGCACTTGCAGCTATCGCGCCCAAAATCTGAGCGCCAATATATGGAATAACCTTCTTACTATCAAATTCCCCTATTGACCAAAAAGCTATCGTCACAGCAGGATTAAAATGAGCGCCAGATAAATGGGCAAAGCTATAAATTAGTGCCACTACGACAAAGCCAAATGTGAGCGCTATACCAACATGACCAAGAGCTCCAGTAATATCATTAATCATCACGGCGCCAGTTCCAGCAAAGACCAGTATGTAAGCTCCGATTAACTCCGCAAGTAATTTTTTACGCATTTTCACTTAGCTTAATTTCTAAAGTGTAACATTATACAAACTATTTTTTTCTATCCAACACTTTACTTTTAATGCCAAACCAATCAACTAATAATGAAATCAATGTAATCATTTTAGCTGCAGGTCAAGGCACAAGAATGAACTCAAGTGTATCCAAAGTGCTTCATGAAGTTGGTAATAAGACTTTAATCCAGCATGTCATTGATGCGGCCAAACCCTTGGCAAACTCAATTAATGTAATCATTGGCCATAACTCAGAATCAGTAAAAAAATCAACACAGCATAGTTTAATTAAATGGGTTTTACAAAAAAATCAACTTGGAACTGGGCATGCAGTTATGCAGGCAATCCCTAATATTAAAAAAGATTCCATGTGTCTTATTCTGTATGGTGATGTTCCTTTAATTCAAACCCAAACATTATTAAAGTTGCTGGAAAAAGCAAATAAGACTGGCTTTTCTCTTTTAACAGTAATTCAGAATGACCCTTCAGGTTATGGCAGAATAATAAGAGACTCTTCAAAATCTATTCAGGCAATTATTGAGCATAAAGATGCCAATACTGAAGAACTTGAAATTGATGAAATCAATACTGGGATTATGGCTATTACTGGAGCCTTATTAATTAAGTACTTAAACCAACTTGAGCCAAATAATTCGCAAGGCGAACTATATCTCACTGATATTGTTGAAAAAGCAGTCAAAGATAATGTTACTATTGCTTCATTTATTTGTGAAAATTCAGCAGAAGTAATGGGTATAAATGATAAAAATAACTTAGCCGAGGCTGAAAGGGCTCACCAGTTAAAAAATGCTGAAGAGCTAATGAAGAACGGTCTCACTATTAAAGATCCTAGTCGGTTTGATTGTCGGGGTAATTTAACTTTTGGAAATGACTGTATTATCGATGTAAATGTTGTTTTTGAAGGTCAAGTTAGTTTAGGAAAAAATGTTCTAATTTCGCCAAACTGCATTATAAAAAACTCTAAAATCGGTGATAATGCTCACATCATGCCAAATTCAATGGTTGAAGACTCTGTTATTGGAAGTCACACTAGTATTGGGCCTTTTGCCCGCATTCGCCCTGAAACTCAAATAGGTAGTCATGCAAAGATTGGCAATTTTGTTGAAGTAAAAAAATCAACAATTGATGACAACACAAAGGTATCCCATTTAAGTTACATCGGCGATAGTCAAATTGGAAAGGGTGTCAATATAGGTGCTGGAGTTATAACGTGCAACTATGATGGTGTAAATAAAAATCAAACAACAATTGGGGATGGCGCATTTATAGGCTCAAATAGTCAATTAATTGCCCCCGTCTCAATCGGAAAAAATGCAACCATTGGAGCGGGCTCAACTATCACTCAAGATGCCCCCGATGATAAGCTTACCTTGAGTCGCAATAAACAATCAACAATGAGCAAATGGAAGCGGCCTCAGAAGAAATAAATTTTTTCTACCTCACAGGATAACTGCTCAATGTTAAATCTTCCTAAGAATGTCTGGATATTAACTGCCTGTCTATCCCTCTTTATGTCCCTTAGTGTTTTTATGGTATTTGTCGCGGGCATTATTGGAAGTACCCTTGCACCTTTAAAAAGCCTAGCAACCTTGCCTGTAGCAACTATTGTAGTAGGAACTGCATTCAGTGTTATTCCAGCAATTCGGCTCATGTCAATTTTTGGCCGTAAAAAAGTTTTTTTGAGCTCTTGCATTTACACCATAGTTCTAATCATTCTCTGCATTTTCTCAATCACCAATAAATCATTTTATTTATTTTGTTTTGCATCTTTCTGTTTAGGTGGAACAGTTGCCGTTATGCAGCAATTTAGGTTTGCAGCAATTGAAAGTGTGGAGCCTGAACAAAGACCAAAAGCAACTGCAATTGTTCTTCTAGGTGGGCTAATTTCTGCTTTTCTTGGCACTGAAATTGCAACTTTAGGTAAAGATTTCTTTGACGTAGATTTTGTTGGATCTTTCATCATGCTTTCTCTTTTATTTATTACTGCATTTATATTAATGTGCTTCTTTAAGCCAGCTGAGAAGTTTAAGCAGCAAATCGATAATTCTAATAGATCATTGATTGAAATTATTAAGCAAGGTTCTTTTATAGTTGCAGTTAGTGCTGCAACAACGGGTTTTGTTGTGATGAGTTTTATCATGACTGCAACCCCTGTCAGCATGCACATAATGGATGGCTTTTCACTTCATCATACAAAATCGGTCTTACAAGCTCACGTCATTGCAATGTTTCTTCCGTCACTATTTACAGCGCACATTGTTAAATATCTAGGGCTTACTCGGATGATGCTCCTTGGCGTTATATTTTTCTTTGCATCTGTCTTCATTGCATTCAGTAGTCATGCTCTTAGCAGTTACTGGTGGTCTTTAGTTTTTCTTGGTCTTGGATGGAACTTCCTATTTATAGGAGGAACAAACCTTCTCCCAACATCCTACAGTGAAAATGAAAAATTTAAAGTTCAGTCAATCAATGATTTTTTAGTTTTTGGCCTTCAGGCTTTGGCAGCACTCTCAGCAGGCTGGTTTGTTTTTAATTTTAGCTGGGAGGTAGTTCTTTTATCAGTCATTCCATTATTATTTTTTCAATTATTTATTCTGTTATGGTGGTTTAAAAATAATAATTAATAATTGTTGATTATTTTGTAATAAAATTCTTTAAAACTCTATCGGATCGAATGATGTTGAAAGTCTCACCGCTAACTCCTTCAATTGGAGCAATAATCTCAAAGGTCTCACTAAATAAGGATTTAAATATTGGAGTCATTGAGCAAATATACAGCGCACTCATAAAGCATCAAGTTGTTTTTTTTAGAGACCAGAATATTTCCCCAGAAACTCACCTAAAATTAGCAGAGAGTTTTGGCGAAATTGATCCAGGTCACCCTGTCTACCCTCATGTTGAAGGGCATCAAAGCATTGTTCTACTTAAAAATGATGCAAATAATAGGCCAGATACAAATGACTGGCATAAAGATCTTACTTTTAAAGAAAATCCTCCCTTTGCAAGCATATTACATGGCGTTAAGGTTCCTAAGGTTGGAGGTGACACGCTTTGGGCCAGTATGAGTGCTGCATATGATCAGCTTCCAAATGGATGGAAAGATCACCTAAAAGAACTTGAAGCGATTCATGATATGGGTACGTTTAGAAATGACTTTTACAAAGAAGGTGGTATCGATTCGGTTAATAATGCTCTAAAGAAGGTTGGCTCAGCGGTTCATAAAGTTATTGAAACTCACCCAATTTCAGGTCTCAAATATTTAAATGTAAACCAATCCTTTACTCGCAATATTATCAATGAAAGTCAAGGTCCAAGTGATCATATACTGCAATTTTTATTTCAGCATATTTCAAAACCTGAATTCCAAGTTAGATTTCACTGGGAAGATAATTCAGTTGCTATTTGGGATAATCGCATTACTCAACATTATGCAGTTTTTGACTACTTGTCAGAATCAAGACACATGCAGCGAGTTACAGTTGTAAACGATAAAAGGGATAAGTCTTAAGTACTAACCAAGAAGGTTGAAACCTTGCTTTAGATCCTCAATTAACTCACTTGAATCTTCAAGCCCAATGCTGAGTCGAACTAGATGTTTTCCATCGTGAACCCATTCTCCATCTCGCTTGTATGGCCTTGCAGTTAAGAGGCTTTTATAACCTCCCCAACTAAAGCCAAGGGCAAATATTTCAAGTGAATTTGCAAATAATGCAATTTTTTCATCTGAATATGACTTTTTGAATGTGAAAGCAAATAACCCTGACGCGCCACTAAAATCTCTCTTCCATAAGTCATGCTGAGGGTGCGACTCAATGCCAGGATGAATTACAGTCTCAATAATATCATTCTTATCAAGCCATCTAGCAACTTCAAAGGCTGATTTTTGGTGTGCCTCTAGACGAACCTTTAGTGATCTCAAACCCCTCAAAGCCTGATAACAATCCTGTGGATTAGCGTAATTCTCAACAGTTTCAAAATATTTCGAAAACTCATCCGCATATTTTTGGTTAACTGTTGCGCAGCCCAACAAGATATCAGAGTGGCCACAAATATACTTAGTTACAGATTGAATGGTAATATCAATACCAAGGTCTAAAGGCTTTAAGAAAAGAGGTGTAGCCCATGAATTATCTAAAATTGATAGTACGTTAGCTTTTTTTGCCTCTTTAACAATTGCAGAAATATCTTGTATTTCAAATGTATTAGAGCCAGGTGACTCTAAAAAAATTAATTTCGTTTTGTCATTAATATAGTGCCTGATTTCAGCACCTATATTGGACTCTATGTGCGTTATCTTTACATTATATTTTTCAAGAATATTATGGCAAAAGCTTGCAGTAGGACTATAAACATTGTCACACAATAAAACCTCATCCCCACTTTTAGTAAAGGCCATTAGTGTGTTTGTAATAGCACTGATACCAGAAGGAAATGCATAAGAAGCGTGGCCATTTTCAAGCTTACACATTGCTTCTTCAAAGGCTTTCTGAGTCGACAAACCATGCGTTCCGTAGTCAACACCAGGATAATTATGATCCATTGCTAACTGCATATCTTCAAAATGATTAAACAGAACTGTTGAGCCACTCTGCACATCAGGATTAATGGTTCTTATCTTTCTATCACCATATTTCTGAGTGTAATCAATCCAACCAACGATATCATTTTTCTTAGTCATATATTTATAGGTTTAACAAATTGGAAATCATCATAAGTACAATTAAGGCATTTGTCCAGCAATTTTTCAATACAAAAAAAATTAAATTATTATCAACTGACTTGCAGCTGGACAGTAAAGAGCAGCCTTGGAAGGAAGTTTAAAAAAATCATCAAGAACTTCTTGATATATTTTGATTTGTTTTTGGTGTGAGTGTTTTTGCCGCCCAATAAATGAGCTCATAGATTCACCATCGTTAGGCGACGCCGTCTTGAAATCTATAATCCATAAAGTGTCGTCTTCAATAAACAATCGATCAATTATTACTGTTTTACTTGCATTACTATATTCGGCTTCGACTTCGGTAGAGTCTCGATATTTAAATAGCCATTCAAAATCTTTATCGCGCTTTGTATTGAGAAGCAAAAGAGAGGCAGCTTTAGAATATGATTGAATTAGTTTTGTCGGTAATCCAAACTCCTTAAATCTTACCTCAATGCTTTCAAATGATGGCTCAAATAAACAATGCTCTAGAAAGTAATGAACTGTCGAACCCAATACACTTTGATAAATTAGATCAATATTGTTGGGCATATTTTTTGATTGTATAACATCATTAATGACTCTACTAGAAAGAGCTGGGAGCATCTTATTACGCTGAAATTTTGGCAAAGAAGTCTCTACTGGAATTATTGCATCTTGAATTGGAATGTCATCAATAAATTGCTGAAAATAATTACTTAAAAATGATAGCAATGAGCCACTGACAGCTCTACCAGTTTTTGAAACGCTACCTAACAAATGAATCTTATCTTTTGCTCGGCTCATCGCAACATACAGCAATCTCATTAATTCAAAGTGTGTCTGTTGTTTTTGTAAATACTGCAAATAAAGGTAAGTTTTACTCTCAGAGTCTTCATAAGAAGATTTTATAGGTGCCAGCAAGATATTATTATTTGAGAACTCTTGAATTTGTATTAAGGGTAGTGAGTCATTTTTTCCTTTTTTACCAAGGCCAGGAATAATTACAGTATCAAACTCCAAGCCTTTAGCCTGATGAATTGTCATTAACTTAACAGAGGCAGGTTGGGTGGGAGCATATAAATCTTTAATCATCAATTCAATTGTCTTGATATCTAAACTTTGGTTTAGTTCGCAATGATTTAGTAATGAAAGAAATTGAGATCTAATACTTTTTTCTTGCTCATTTAATTCAATCTCAGTACATAGCTGACTTAAGGCATAAGAAAAACGCTCTACAAAAGAGAACTTACCTTCACTATAAATAGCCTCTTCAGTAGCTAGGAATAAATGCCTAGAGCGTAAAGCCCCGTCATCACTCAAATCTTTCACTATATCAGCATCTATTAACTGGCTAAAAATTGTCTGATCGATTGAATCGCTATAAACCAATAAATCTTCTAACTTTAGGCCACACCATGGAGCTCTGAGAATAGAAAGCCAAGCTAAACGATCTGCCAAACTAAGCATTGCTCTAGCTAAACTTAGCAAGTCTCTGGTAAAAAGATTAGACCTTAATGGCTCAGTTTTTAAGGCTTCAAAATTAATACTACTTTCCTGAAGCAATATTGTAATGGCATTTAGATGAGATCTAGATCTTACAAGGACTGCAATCTCTTGATTTGGATTATTTGAAATAGATTTTTTAATAATACTTACCACCATCTCAGCTTCTTCAGAATCCTGATCTACGCTAAATGGATAAAAAGTGACCGCATCAATTTGCTCAACTTGAGAAGCAGGGCTAGATTCAGAATAATGAATAGCACCCAACAATAAATTATCTTGGTTTGGAAATATTTGAGAAAAAATCTTATTATTTTGCTCAACAATACTTTTATTTGACCTAAAGTTAGCGCTTAATGCTAGTGACTTAATTTTAAGACTACCTATACCACCTTTCATGACTTCAAGGAAAATTCCAACTTGAGATTCACGAAATTTATAAATTGATTGCATTGGATCACCCACAAAAAAGATTGACTTTCCATCTCCCTCTTGCCAGCTATCAATAAGCTTTTCAATTAAGCTTAATTGAGAATAGGAAGTGTCTTGAAACTCATCAACTAGTAAATGCTTAATTTGATAGTCTAACAATAGCGCAATATCACTTACTTCATCACGACTATCAAGTGCATGAATAGCTTGCATACCAACTTCTGAAAAATCTTGCAAACCTTTTTCTTTAAAAATTACCTTCAACTCTGCAACACTTAACTTTAAGACTTGTGCAATATCATTGATACTTTTACTCGTTGATTCTGGAAAATACGCACTTGGTAAGTTAGATAAATTATTAAGTATTTTTTTGAATTCAACTTCAGAGTCAAAACTCTCTAATATTTCTTTAAATATCAGCTTTTCTTCCTTAAGTTCAGCTGGAAATCCAATATTAGCATCAATTTTCTTTCTCCAGTTCCCGGTACTTTTTGTTAAAAGTAACTCAGAAATAGTTTGCCAATCACTCAAATCTTCGATAGTTGAGCCTGGTAACTTTTTAATCTTAGAAACATCATGCCTGGTACTAACTTCTAATAAATTAAAAAAAGATTTATCAAGCAAGCCAGATGCTGTTCTTCTTAAGGCTTCAAGATATTCAACAATTAATTCTTGCGCTAGAATTTCTAATAAATTAATATCAAGAGCACCCTCAATATATAGTTTTGGTAGCCACTGCTCTCGCTTTGAGAGCATCTGAACTATGAGCCGATAGAACCTATCAACATGGTTATCAAGGTACAACAAAACAGATGCGATGCTAGCTTGATACTCACTCTCCTCAATTAGTAGAAGAGTATTTTCTGCTGCCTCTTGATAAATTTGCTCATACTCATAAGTATTAATCATTGTTTGAGGTGGGATTAATTGATCAATAGATGGGTACCTTGAGACAATTAAACTTGACAGCGAATCAATAGTAATTATTTTTATTCGAGAGGGGTGATTCAGTAAATCCCAATCTTTCAGACTTGATTGCTCTAACACTTTATTGGCAAGATCAAAGGTTTTGAGCTTGTGTGGCTCTTCAGGCGGGTGCAATCTTGCTCGATTAAGCGAGCTAATTATTCTATGCTTTAACTCATCCACCGCTCTGTTGGTAAATGTCATAACTAAAATATTTTCTGGCACATCTGCAGAGCTAAGTAATTTTAAATAACGTTGGGTTATAAGTTCAGTTTTTCCTGAGCCAGCAGGAGCTTGAACAATGAAAGAATCACCTATATTTAGTGCTTGATCTCTTTGCCTCTGATCATTCACATTGACTCTGGCGAACTAACCCCTAGAATAGTTAGCCCATTAATGAGAACTTGTTTCGTTGCGTGGATCACTGTCAACCTAGCCTGGGTAAGATCTTGATCATCCAGTATAAAAGGACAGGCATTGTAGTAACTGTGAAATTGAGAAGCCAATTCACGTAAATAGTAAGCAAGTTGGTGAGGTTCATACTGCACCGCAGCAGACTCTATGACACCTTTATAACGACTTAGCTCTCTTAAAATTGATTTTTCACTTTCTTCTGATAATAATCCTAAATCAGCATCTTGATAATTAAACACTATGCCCTTTTCTTGCGCTTGCTTAAAAACAGAGTTAATTCGAGCATAGGCATATTGAATATAGAAAACTGGGTTCTCGTTTGTCTTTGATTTAGCAAGGTCTAGATCAAAATCCATATGCTGCTCTGACTTTCTAAGGATATAAAAGAAACGTGCGGCATCATTTCCGACCTCACTCCTTAAATCCTCTAGGGTCACAAAAGACCCGCTTCTCGTTGACATTTGTACTTTTTTTCCACCTCTATAAAGGTTTGCAAATTGAACCAAAAGGATTTCTAATTTTTTAGGGTTATGATTAAATGCAGCTACAGAGGCCTTAACTCTGGCAATATAACCATGATGGTCAGCTCCCCAAACATTAATTACTTTATCATAGCCTCGCTCAAATTTTTCAAGGTGGTAGGCAATATCTGAAGCAAAATAAGTATGATTTCCATTATCACGGACTACTACACGATCTTTTTCATCTCCATAATCCGTTGTTTTAAACCATAGGGCGCCGTCCTTTTTATAAACGTGCTTACTGTCTTGAAGTCTTTTAATGCAAGCTTCAGAAAGGCCGTTATCAATCAAAGATTGCTCTGAAAACCACTTTTCAAAGATCACGCCAAAATCAGCTAGATCTTTTTTAATACCACCTAGAATACTTTCAATACCTACTTTAAAAATAGATTTAAAGCCTTCACCCAATAACTCTTTTGACCTTGAAATTAACTCATCAATATGAGACTCTTTGTTTCCTCCTTCGAGCTCATCTTTGCAGATACCTTCAAAAACTAATGCTGATTCTTTATGAAAAGCGTCACTATAAGTCTGCATAATATTACTGGCAATATCATTAATGTACTTTCCTTGATAGCCATTATCAGGAAACCTTATTGTTTCTCCGCAGAGCGCTAAATATCGCAAGAAAATGCTTACAGATAAGATATCCATCTGCCTACCTGCATCATTTACATAGTACTCATTATCAACTTTATAACCAACAGCTCTTAGTAGGTTAGAAACAGTTGCCCCATAAGCGGCCCCTCTTCCATGTCCAACATGAAGAGGCCCTGTTGGGTTCGCTGAAACGTACTCCAAAAGAATATTTTGGCCGGCTCCTATATTAGATGTTCCATACCCATCACCACTTTCAATAATATCGATTATCACTGCAGTACTTGACTTGTCTGACAGAAAGAAGTTAATGAACCCGGGGCCGGCTATTTCTGTTTTTTCAATAAAATCAGCGCCATCTAATTGGTCAATAATAACTTGCGCCAGCTTAAGTGGGCTGGTTTTAGCCTGCTTTGCTAGCATTAGGGCTATATTTGTTGCATAATCACCATGACTTTTATCTTTGGTGTGATCTAGCCGAACTTTTGATGGCATCTCACTAAGCAATCCTTGATCAATTAAATCATGGATGCATTTAGTAAGTAGGTTTTGCAGTTGCTCTTTCATATAATTAATTTGTTATTACTTTTTTGGTTATTAGAACCTATTTTAATTTAACACATCAATAAGTCGATACTCAAATTCTATACTTAAGATTTAGTGAGCCTCTTGCCAGTTTGTTCCAATCCCCACATCAACCTCTAATGGAATACTTAACTTCAAAGTATCTGACATCATAGACCTGACAATTTCACCATACTCTTTAGCTTTATCAGCTCGAAGTTCAAAAACAAGCTCATCATGAACTTGCATGATCATTTTTACTCCATTATTTTCTCTATCAATCCAGGACTGGATATCGAGCATAGCTTTTTTTATAATATCTGCAGAGGAGCCTTGCATTGGCGCATTAATTGCAGTTCTAAGTGCGTGTTGCTGCAACATTTTATTTTTCGAATTAATTTGAGGCAAATATAGCCTCCTGCCTAAAATTGTTTCTACAAATCCCTGCTCTTTAGCTCTTTCTTTAGTTTCGTCCATAAACCTTAAGACGCCAGGATAGTTATCAAAATAACCATCAATATATTGCTTAGCTTCAGTTCTAGAGACATCTATTTGTTTAGCTAAACCAAACGCACTCATACCATAAATTAATCCAAAGTTTATTGCCTTAGCCTTGCGGCGCTGATCTTTAGTAACATTTGAAAGCTCAGTATCAAAAACTTGGGAGGCTGTTGCACTATGAACGTCAACATTATTATTAAAAGCCTCAATTAAGCTCTTGTCCTGTGAAATATGCGCCATTATTCTAAGCTCAATTTGAGAATAATCAGCAGCAAGGATTGCATTATCTTTATTTGCAATGAATGCTGATCTAATCTGAGCACCCCTTTCTGTTCTAATTGGAATATTTTGAAAATTAGGTTTTGAAGAAGAAAGCCTACCGGTTGCAGTTACTGCTTGATGGTAAGAGGTATGAAGCCTTCCAGTCTTTCTGTTAATTTGTTTTGGTAAGGCCTCTAAATAAGTAGAATTTAGTTTTGTTAAAGTACGATAAGCCATTATTAAATCAACTAACGGGTGATCAAGTAATTTTAGAGCTTCTTCATTTGTTGAAGGCTGACCCTTTGCTGTTTTCTTTTTTGGCTCTAGGCCAAAACCCTCTTCACTAAATAAAATTTGCTGAATTTGTTTTGGAGACTCAAGATTAAATTCATCGCCAGCAACCTCATATGCTTCAGTCTGAATTTTCATCATTTCAGCTTTAACCTCAATCTGTTGGTTAAAGAGTGAAGTTTCATCAACAAACGCTCCATTTCTTTCTAATTTCAACATAATTTTTATTAATGGAATCTCTATACTTTTATAAAGCAGCATCACTTTAGGATAATTTTGAAGCTGTGATTCCAAGACATTATTTAACGCATTTGTTACAATGACATCTTCACATGCATAAGGCATTGCTTCAGTAATATCAACCTGGTTAAAGGTTAGTTGTTTTTTTCCACTTCCAGCTACATCTGCATAATGAATTGTTTTGTGCCCCAAATAATGTAAGGCTAAATCATCCATATTATGGCGGCTTGCAACTGAATTCAAACAATAAGATTTCAACATGGTGTCGTCAATAATGCCATTTAGACTAATATCAATATTAGCAAGAACATGGGCATCATATTTTAAGTTTTGACCAACTTTGCCAATAGCTTTATTCTCGAGCAAGGGCTTTAAAGATGCCATTACCTTATGTCTAGCCAACTGAACTGGCGCATCTAAGTAGTCATGGGCAACTGGTAAATAATAACTATCTTTCTCAATAAGAAAAACAAGGCCAACAATCTCAGCCTCCATATAGTTAAGACTATTCGTCTCTAAATCAAATACAAAAGATTCACTATTGGACAGCTTAGTAAGCAATCCAGAAAAGTCTTCATCTGTAAGTATTAGATTTTGAGAATATTCTTTAAGAGCAATACTAGAAACAGGGCTGGGAGTTTCATCAGTCACCTGCTCATCATTTTGAGCAACTTTAGGTGCAGTCTTTTCACCTAATTGCTTAAGCCACATTGAAAAACCATACTCTCTAAAAAGATCTAGTAACTCCTCTTTGTTTTCTCCGGGCTCATCCAATAAGATATTTAAAGGAAGCTTGACATCAAACTTTAGCTGAACTAATTTATAAGAAAGATCCAATATCTCAAAAGATTCCCTTAGTTTTTCACCAACCTTACCGCCAATCTTTTCTGCATTAGCCTTAACGCCTTCAATGCTTTCATAAAGCTCAAGCCACTTTGATGCAGTTTTTGGTCCAACACTAGGCACTCCAGGTATGTTGTCAGCTGAGTCCCCCGTTAATGCTAGTAAATCTAATATTTGGTTCGGATTAACTCCCATTTTCTCTTTAACTTCTTCCTCACCATAGAGCTTACCTTTCATGTCGAGTTGCTTAATATTGCCTCCGATTAATTGGAAAAGGTCTTTGTCGCCACTAGCAATAATTGTTTCAATGCCTTCTTCACGAGCTAGCTTAGATAACGTCGCGATGACATCATCCGCTTCGACCCCCTGCTCACATAAAAAATGAAAGCCCATCGCCTTAACTATTTTATAAAGGGGTTCAATCTGAACAACTAAATCATCCTCTGCTGGGCTTCTGTTGGCTTTGTAGTCAGGAAACATTTCGTGACGAAAATTTGAACCTTTTGCATCAAAAATCATAATAATCTTTGCGTCCTGATACTTCCTTTGTAGATGTTTTATCGCATTTACAACACCAAACATAGCTCCGGTAGGAAAGCCACTTTCATTTGTCAAGTTTTGAGATAGCGTTGAGAAATAGGAGCGAAATAAAAACGCCGAGCCATCTACTAAAATGAGTTGCTGATTCATTCTCAAATTTTACCTCTAAACCAAGTTTTTTTATTGGAAACTACTTGATGAATTTAAACTTTCAAACTTTATATTTTGAGCTTATGCATGAATTGTTAGATAAAATATACTAATGTCAGATGCTCTCATAACTCTAAACAATATTAGCCTTAGTCATAATGGGAAAAATATCCTTGATGATGTCAGTTTTAAACTTCATCCTGGTGAGTTTATTACATTAATAGGTCCTAATGGTGCTGGAAAAAGCTCGTTAATTAAGATTCTTTTAGGTGTTATTAAACAAGATTCTGGAGAAATAATATATAGCGATAATTTAAAATTTGGTTATACGCCTCAATCATTTACAGCAAATCCATACATACCTATATCTGTTATTGATTTTTTGACATTAAATCAAAAATTTGATCGTGAGTTCACGCGTCAAACATGTGAGCTTACTGGTATTGAAGATTTACTTAAAATGCCGCTCAAAAATCTTTCTGGTGGTGAATTGCAAAAAGTCTTACTAACTAGAGCACTTCTAAATAAGCCTAATGTGTTGATTTTGGATGAACCAGCACAAAACCTTGATGTTGATGGGCAAATGCAACTTTATAAATTAATTCAGGATATTCATCAAAAGCAAAACTGTGCTGTACTTATGGTGTCACATGATCTTCATAGGGTAATGAAAGAATCCACTCAAGTTCTGTGCCTTTATCATCATATCTGCTGTGAGGGACTCCCCGAATCCATATTGAAAGATGCTCAATTCAATGACTTGTTTGCTGATCAAATCCATGACTTGATGGCAACTTATGAGCATCATCATAACCACCAGCACGATCATTAGAGAAGTCCAAATGGACTCTAAATGATATAATTAACTTTTTTTTATTATGACAATTATGAAAGATATTATTGAAGCCGCATTTGAAGATCGAGCGCATATCACCCCTGACTCTGCAAGCAATGAAATTAAACAAGCTGTTGATGAGGCAATTCACCTCCTAGACTCAGGCAAAGCTAGAGTTGCAGAGCAAAAAAGTATCGGCAACTGGGAGGTTAATGAATGGCTAAAGAAAGCTGTTTTGCTTTCATTTAGGCTTGCAGATAATGTCCCTATGCAATCTGGCTATACTCAGTACTATGACAAAGTACCATCCAAGTATTCCAATACCTCAGCCCAAGAGTTTCAGGCATCAGGTGTTAGAGTAGTTCCTCCAGCCACTGCAAGGAGAGGTTCTTATATAGCCTCAAATACGGTTTTAATGCCATCTTATGTAAATATTGGTGCATATGTTGATTCAGGAACAATGGTCGATACATGGGCAACTGTAGGTTCTTGTGCACAAATTGGCAAAAATGTTCACCTTTCAGGCGGCGTAGGCATTGGTGGGGTGCTTGAACCTTTACAAGCGAGTCCAACAATCATAGAGGATAACTGCTTTATTGGAGCAAGGTCAGAAGTAGTTGAAGGTGTTATCGTTGAAGAAGGTGCTGTTATATCAATGGGTGTTTATATTGGCCAATCAACTAAAATCTTTAATAGAATGACGGGTGAAGTATCATATGGACGAATACCTGCAGGATCAGTTGTAGTTTCTGGCAACCTTCCATCAGCAGATGGAAGCTATTCACTTTATTGCGCCGTTATAGTTAAACAGGTTGATGCTAAAACAAGGTCTAAGGTTGGAATTAATGAGCTTCTTCGAGGGATTTAACTCAACCTTGTCCAAGTAATAAAAAACCCGCTTAATGGCGGGTTTTTTATTGAGTTAATATGTATTACTTAGTAAAGATTTTGTACAGCAAAGCAACGGCAATTAAACCAACCAAGTTTGCAGCACCAAGTCCAACAATAATATCCGTAAGTCTGGCGATAATATCGCCAGGTAAGAATGCAGCTTGACTTCCAAAAATTATTTGAACAACAACTGCAAGTGCAATAAAACTTACACCTACTTCAGTTAATTTTTTTACCCATCCAATTACATTATCTAACATACTCTCTCTCCATTTGTTTTAAGACAACCAGATTTCCAGCTGATTGATAAACTTTTTATAGTATCAAAATCACTATGTCAAGTTTTCTAGGTGCGTGATGACTAAAAAATTAGCTTTAGCACAATAAAATTAAGTACTTAATAAAATTTCATTCAAATAATAAAAAACCCGCCTTATGGCGGGTTTTTTATTGAGTTAATACGTATTACTTAGAAAAGATCGTGTACAACAATCCTGCTGTAATTAAACCAACTAAGCCAGCACCACCAAGTGCGCCGATCATATCAGTAAGCCTAGCGACAACATCACCAGGTAGGAATGAAGCACTTGAACCAAATATTACTTGAACAACAACTGCTAGTGCTACAAGACCCACACCAGCTTCAGTTAATTTTTTTATCCAACCAGTTACATTACTTAACATATTTTCTCTCCATTTGTTTTTAAAATAATCAACATTCTTGCTGATTGATGGACTTTTTATAGTAACAAAAACAGAGTGTCAAGTTTTCTTGATGAAAAAAAGCCAAAAAATAGGCCAAAATGACGTAATTTTGCTCAAATGTTGCAAAAAAACAACAAAACTTATGACTTGATGATTACCGAAAGAAAAATCCCTAAAAATGCAGTCATACCAATGAAATTATTATTAAGAAATGCCTTAAAATATTCTTCTTTTTGGCGTTTTTTCAGTAGAAATTGATGATAAATCATAAAAAATGAAATAATCACCAAAGAAAAGTCATAAATTAATCCTAAATCGAAAACATTGCCAATTAATATAAGCACAATAATTAATAAAATTTGCAACAAAGTGATAATAATTTGATCGTATTTTGCAAAAAGAATTGCTGTTGACTTTACTCCAATCTTTAAATCTTCATCGCGATCAGCCATCGCATAAAAAGTGTCATAAATCAAAGTCCAAACTAGAGTTGCAATAAAAACTAGCCAAGCAGTTAAAGGAACCACTCCAGTTTGAGCGCTAAAAGCCATAGGTACGCTCATTCCAAATGCAGCGCCTAAAACTAGTTGCGGTAAATTAGTCCAGCGCTTTGTAAAAGGATATAAAGTTGCCAGAAGAACGGCAATCAAAGACAATTTAAGAGTTAAGATATTAGTTTGAAGAACTAAGCCTAATGCAATCAATAATAATAGGCCAAATAATACTAGCGCGGAGTTAGATGAAATTTCTCCAGTAGCAAGAGGCCTTTGCTGAGTTCTTACGATGTGCTTATCAATTTTTCGATCTGCAAAATCATTTATAACGCACCCAGCAGTTCTCATTATAAAAACTCCTGAAGTGAAAATGAACAATATATCTAAATCAGGCCATCCATCTGCACTTAGAAATAAAGCCCAATATGTGGGCCATAAAAGTAGTAATGACCCAATAGGCTTATCAAGCCTCATTAAGCGAATATACGCATTCATAGTTTATTTAAAAATTCTTCAAGATCATTTGGTAATGGGGCCGTTACCTTTTGTATCTCATTAGTAATAGGGTTTGTAAAAACAATTGATTTAGCATGCAAAAAAAGTCGACTCAACCCTTTCTTTTTCATCAATTGATCAAAACTATTATCGCCATACTTATCATCTTGGGCAACTGGATGCCCAGCATGCTTTGCATGGACCCTGATTTGATGTGTCCTTCCAGTTTCTATAACAACTTCAACTAAAGAGGCACTTTCATCATCCATAAGGAAATTTTTAATAGGGTGGAAATGACTTACTGAGTCTTTTCCTTTCGAATCAATAACACTATTCCTTGAGTTTTGATAAATTGGCGCATCAATAGTATGCTTTTTCTTACTCCAGCTATTTTTAACAAGTGCAATATAACGCTTTTCCACTTGATGATGAGCTAGCTGTTCATGAAATGATTTTAAGACTGACCGTTTTTTTGCAAGAATCAAACACCCTGATGTTCCTCTATCAAGTCGATGGACAAGTTCAATAGGTTCTTTATATTGACTTTTAAGTGCTTCAATAATTCCAATAGTAACGCCACTTCCCCCATGAACTGCCATTCCATGCGTCTTATTAAGCACTAATAAGCCTTTATCCTCATAAAGAATTGAGGAATTAAGCAACTTAAGCAGTCCATCAGATGGCTTAATATCCTTTTCAGTGGAGGTTCTAATAGGTGGAATTCGAATAATATCTTCAGAAACAAGCTTATAGTCGGCTTTCTTTCTGCCTTTATTAACGCGGACTTCGCCTTTTCTGATAATGCGATAAATGCGAGACTTTGGGACACCTTTAAGCTGCTTAATTAGATAATTATCAAGGCGCTGTCCAATTGAAAATTCATCAACAGTTATGAAGCTTGGGGCATCATGAGTAGTCATAATGTCACGAAAAAAATAGCCGATTAAAATTATCAGTGGTGACTTTAGCAATCTCAGAAATACTCGTATTACGAATTTCTGCAAGTTTTTCTGCTACATAGTATGTATAGGCTGGGCTGTTAGGCCTTCCTCTATTAGGAACAGGGGTTAAATATGGCGAGTCTGTTTCAACCAGAAGACGCTCAGCAGGTATTTTTTTTGCTACATCACGCAAAGATTGAGCACTTTTAAACGTCAAAATACCCGAAAAAGAAATATAATATCCAAGATCCAATGCCGCCTTGGCAGTTTCCCAATCCTCAGAAAAGCAATGCATAACAGCTGACTCAGCCTTCTCTTCAGAGAGAATTTTGATAGTATCAGATTTAGCTTCTCTGGTATGAATAATCAGAGGTTTACCCGAAATATTGGACGCCTTAATATGCCTACGGAAGCGATCTCTTTGCCAATCAGCCTGATTCTCCTTGACATGAAAATAATCCAAACCAGTCTCGCCAATTGCAATGATTCTATCACTTTTTGCATATTCAAGTAACTCTTCTGTAGTTGGGTCTTTACAATTAGTTTCTGTTGGATGCACGCCAACTGACGAATATATATTAGAGTGTGCTAATGCAAGATCGTGAACTTGATCAAAATGCTCCAAATCAATACAGACGCATAGAAATTTCTTTACAGAGAGCTCACTGGCATGTTTGAGCATTGAATTAATACTTCCTCCAAAAGCATCTAAGTCAACTCGGTCTATGTGGCAATGAGAGTCTATTATTTCCATAAATAAAAATTATAGCTGAATTTCTAAAAGTGAACGATTATCTGAAACAAATGGAACTTTTAAAATATGCACTTTTGCCTTCATTTTTTGAATAGTTTCTTCATCAATATTGTCACCTTTCATCATTAAGTAGCGACCATCATCCGCTATTAAATGTTTCACTTTTTCAATAGTACTCGCAACATCTGAAAATGCACGGGATGTTATTTGAGGAAAAGACTCATGATAACTAAATGACTCAACTCTACTATTAACTACTGTTAGATTGGTCAAAGACAGTTCTGTTTTTACAGTTTGCATAAATCGACATTTTTTGCCAACACTATCGATGACAAAAACACTAGTTTTAGGCATCATAATTGCAATGATAATTCCAGGTAAACCTGCACCAGAGCCGACATCTAGTAATAATCCAGGCTTTATGAAACATACTATTGAAAGGCTATCCAAAAAGTGTTTTTTAATTGACTCTAGAGGGTCGCGTATGGCACTTAAATTGTATACCTTATTCCATTTAATAATTAATGCATGAAACCTAAGGAGCTGCTGCACTTGAAACTCTGAAAGATCAACATTCATTAACTCCGCCCCTTCACAGAGCAGCCTCTCGTTTTCATTCATGACAGGGCTTTGTAAGTTTTCAGAAAAACCAATAGAATAGAAATCGATGCTGGGGTTACGCCTTGAATTCTACTAGCTTGACCAATTGTCTCAGGCTTGTATTCATTAAGCTTTTGCCTAACCTCATTGGATAAAGCTTTAATCTCACTGTAATCAATATCTGATGAAAGCTTAGTGTTCTCATTTTTACGATATTTTTCAATTTCATCTAATTGTCGTTTTATATAGCCCTCATATTTAATTTGATTTTCTACTTGCTCGATAATCATCCTATCTTCCAGAAAGGGTTTTGCATTTTCGATCTTACTGAGCAGCTTATAGTCAATATTTGGTCTTTTTAACAGGGCCTCTAAACTATATTCATGACTAAGCTTTATTCCCAAAACTTTTTCTGCTTGGGCGTCTCCTGACTGAACCCAAAAAGACTTTAAACGTTTTTTTTCATTAGCTACTTGCTCATATTTTCCATTAAAAGAAAGCCAACGTAAATCATCAACTAGTCCCATTTCTCTAGCTTGTGGAGTTAATCTCTCATCAGCATTATCTTCTCGAAGTAAAAGGCGATATTCAGCTCGAGAGGTAAACATCCGATAAGGCTCTGATGCTCCCTTGGTCGTCAAATCATCAACCATAACGCCTATATAAGACTCGTCCCGTTTAGGCGTCCAAGGGTCTTTCTCTTGAATCTGTAATGCAGCATTAATTCCAGCAAGCAAACCTTGTGCAGCGGCTTCTTCATAACCAGTAGTGCCATTAATCTGTCCTGCAAAGAAAAGACCTGATATTTTCTTAACTTCTAGTGTTTGTTTTAACCCTCTTGGATCAAAAAAATCATATTCAATGGCGTAGCCTGGACGAATGATCTTTGCACCTTCAAAACCTTTAATAGAGTTAACAAAATCCTCCTGAACTTCAAATGCTAGCGATGTTGAAATGCCATTTGGATACACTTCATGAGTTGTAAGTCCCTCTGGTTCAACGAATATTTGATGTGAGTCTCTTTCTGCAAATCTAACAACCTTATCCTCAATTGAAGGGCAATATCGAGGGCCAACGCCTTCTATTTTTCCACTATAGAGTGGCGAGTCTTTTAGACCATTAGTAATATATTCATGAGTTTTTGCATTCGTATGTGTAATAAAACATGGAATTTGTTCTGGGTGATCAGTTGATCTCCCCATAAATGAAAAAGTTGGTAGTGGGGTATCACCCTCTTGTTTTTGTAAGACATTATAGTTGATTGTTCTTCCATCAAGGCGAGGTGGGGTTCCTGTTTTGAGCCTCCCAACACCTAAATCATAAGAACGTAGCCGTTCAGATAAGATATTAGCTGGTGCATCGCCAGCCCTTCCTCCTTGATAATTCTGTTTGCCAATATGAATAATTCCACCTAAAAAAGTGCCTGAAGTTAAGATAACTTTATCTGCAAAGAACTCCAAGCCCATTTGCGTTATAACGCCTTTAACTCTGTTATTTTCAATAATTAAATCGTCAACTGGCTGCTGAAATAAACTTAGATTTTCTTGATTTTCAATTTTTTTTCTTATGGCTGCTTTATACAATATTCTGTCTGCTTGAGCCCTGGTAGCCCTAACAGCGGGTCCTTTAGATGCGTTAAGCGTTCTAAACTGAATACCTGACAAATCAATAGCTTTTGCCATTATGCCGCCCATTGCATCAATCTCTTTTACAAGATGGCCCTTACCAATACCGCCGATCGCAGGATTACAACTCATCTGCCCAAGTGTCTCCACATTATGAGTTATTAGCAATGTATCGACACCCATTCTAGCTGATGCAAGAGCTGCCTCAGTTCCAGCATGACCTCCACCAACAACAATTACTGGGTAATATTTACTTTTATTCATTCATTTTTTTTAACAATAAAAAGGCCCGACATAATTCGGGCCTTTTATTATACGCTTTAAGCTTTAGACTAAATTCTTAAGTCCAAATCTGATAAAAAGCAAAGATTAATACTTATAACCAGCTTCGAATAATGTGTCTTGAGATGAAGGCTGAGAACCAGCAACATAATCACCAGTAGAGGACTCTGAGTTAGCTTGGCATCTTGCCATTAAGGCTTTTTGGCCTGCTTCAATGTCACTTCCTTTCCAGGCTTGTAAACATGATTGCTGTAAAGCCCTTCCATAAGAAAACGTCAAACTTGTAGCGCTCTTATGCTCAATACTATTCATAGTATTAAGATAAACAGAAGCATCTTCTTCAGTTAGTCCGCCCGAAAGAAACATAATTCCTGGAACTGCAGCTGGTACACATCGATTCATTGTGCGAACTGTCATCTTAGCAACCTCTTCTGAGCCAGCTTTATTAGAATTATCAGCACCAGAAACTGTCATTGAAGGTTTTAATAATGTTCCCTCTAAGAAAACGTTATTTTCTGAGCAAGCTTTGTAGACTTCAACCAGGACCTTCTCTTGAACTTCTGCTGTCTTCTCAATAGTGTGATCCCCATCCATTAAAATTTCAGGCTCAATAATGGGAACAAGTCCTGACTCCTGACAAATTTTTGCATATCTTGCAAGGCCCCAAGCATTCTCCCTTATTGCAAGATCTGTAGGGCATCCGTCAGCAGTAATTTGCAATACAGCGCGCCATTTTGCGAAACGCGCTCCTTGTTTATAGTACTCAGCAGTTCTCTCAGCAAGACCTTCCAGACCCTTACACCACGTCTCTACTTCATGCCCCCCAGCTAATGGACTTAAGCCTTTATCTACCTTTATGCCTGGAATTATTCCCAGCTTATTAATTTTAGAAACCATAGTTTCACCATCAAGGTGGTTTTGATAAAGTGTCTCTTCAAAAAGAATGACTCCACTAATATATTCACCAATTCCTTCTGCAGTAAAAAGCATTCCACGATAGGCTTGACGATTTTCTTCTGTGTTTTCTACGTTAATCCCAGCAAGTCGTTTTCCTATAGTCGGAGTAGACTCATCTACTGCAAGAAGTCCTTTGCCTCTAGCAGCCAATAGATTTGCAGTTTGTCTTAATTCTTCTTGATTATTTATCATAATTTTTCACCCTTATAATTTACTTTTAATAATTTCCATCGCCTACACGCAAAATTTTCATCAGATTTGTACCACCTGATTTATCCTTATGCATCCCCTTTGTAACAATAACAATATCTCCTTTATCAACTTGGGATTTATCCTCCAGATTTTCTATAACATGACTATTGACATCATTCCAATCATCCGCACTTGTTTTGTCTATATAACAAGGATAGACTCCTCTATAAATAGTAACTTTTTTTAAAGTTTTGTAATTATCTGACATTGCAAAAATTGCAATGTTAGAACTAATTCTTGACATCCAAAGCGCTGTTTTTCCAGTTTGAGTGAGAGTTGCCACTACCTTTGCACCCAAATGGTTAGCAGCATACATTGAGCTCATAGCAATTGTTTCATCAATACCTTCAAAATGCTCATGAAGCCTGTGATGAGATACTTTTGCTGTTGGGCTTTTCTCTGTTTCCAAACAGACATCACTCATTGTTTTGACTGCCTCTACAGGATAAGCACCTACTGCAGTTTCTGCAGAAAGCATCACTGCATCAGTTCCATCTAAAACTGCGTTTGCTACATCAAAAACCTCTGCTCTTGTTGGTATAGGGCTAGTAATCATTGATTCCAACATTTGAGTTGCTGTAATAACAAATCTATCATTTGCCCTAGCCAATAAGATTAGACGTTTTTGTTGGGCAGGAAGCTGAGGATCTCCAATTTCAACACCTAAATCACCACGTGCGACCATTATTCCAGCTGATTCTTGAATAATCTCATTAATCACATCCTCTTGCAATGCTTCAGCTCGCTCAATTTTTGCAATAACACTAGCATTCGATCCAGCCTCCTTAAGAAGCCTCTTGGTCTCACGAATATCATCTGCATGTATAGGAAAAGAAATAGCAACATAATCAGCATCCGCCTTAGCCGCAGTATGAATATCTTGCTTATCTTTTTCAGTTAAAGCGCTTGCGCTTAGGCCACCACCACGTAAATTTATTCCCTTATTGTTAGATAAAATTCCGCCCTGAAGAACTTCAGTTAAAATTTTTGACCCATCTATGTGCAAAACTTTGAGAATTATTTTTCCATCATCTAACAGTAAAGTATTTCCAGCGCTTAAATCATTTGGGAGTTGTTTATAAGCTATGCCAACAGTAGTCTGAGTGCCTTCAGATTTTGATAGCTCCGCATCAAGAGTAAATTGATCTCCCTTAGTAAGTAATACCTTATTATCTATAAAAGAAGAAATTCTAATTTTTGGGCCTTGCAAATCCATCAATACACCAATAAAGGTATCATTTTCTTTTTCGTACTTTCTGACTTGAGCAATTCGCTTTAAGTGTTCTTTTTCATTATTATGCGAAAAATTAATTCGAATAACGTTTACGCCAGCATCTAAAATTCCTTTTAAAACCTCAGGGTCATCAGTTGATGGTCCAAGAGTAGCTAAAATTTTTGTTCTTCTATTAATTAGTTTGCTCCTGCATTCTTTTCTCTAACACTTCAACAACTGGGAGCTTCTTCCCTTCTAGAAATTCTAAAAACGCACCTCCACCAGTTGAGATGTAGGATATTTTATCTTCGATATTAAATTTACTAACAGCTGCCAAGGTATCACCGCCACCAGCAATTGAAAAGGCATCTGAATCTGCAATTGCATGCGCTATTTTCTCAGTACCATTTGCAAATTGCTCAAATTCAAATACGCCCACAGGCCCATTCCAAACTATTGTTCCTGCATTTTTCATAATCTCACATAACTCTTCAATAGAATTAGGGCCAATATCAAAAATCATGTCGTCAGAAGCAACACTGCTTGAATTTTTACTTTCTGCAGTTGCAAACTCAGAGAATTCTTTACCGCATACCACATCACCTGGGATAGGGATTTGACAATGCTCCATTAATGCTTGTGCTGTAGGAATAAGATCATGCTCACAAAGAGACTGACCAACACTATAGCCTTGAGCGGCAATGAACGTATTAGCAATACCTCCACCAACCACTAACTGATCAACAATTTTAGAAAGTGCATCTAAAACAGTTAGTTTAGTTGAAACTTTTGATCCTCCAACAATAGCAACCATTGGTCTTTCTGGGTTTTCAAGTGCCTTACCAAGAGCCTCAAGCTCACCAACTAGAAGGGGGCCCGCGCAGGCAATTGGTGCGAACTCAGCAACGCCATAAGTTGAGGCATGGGCTCTATGTGCGGTTCCAAAAGCGTCTTGGACACAAACATCGCATAAAGATGCCATTTGTCTTGACAGGGCCTCGTCATTTTCTTTTTCACCCACATTAAATCTGACATTTTCACAAAGAACAACTTCACCAAAATTCATCTCTACACCATCAAGCCAGTTTGATTCAAGAATTACTGGCTGGCCTAGTAAATTAGAAAGATGTTTAGCTACTGGTTTAAGTGAATATTTTTCATCAAACTCACCAGCATCTGGTCTTCCAAGGTGTGACATTATCATAACCTTAGCGCCAGCTTTAAGTGCGTGAGTAATAGTTGGTAATGAGGCTAAAATACGCTTATCACTGGTTACTTCACCATTTTTGATTGGGACATTTAAATCTTGCCTAATTAAAACTCTCTTTCCGCTTAAATCAAGATCAGTCATCTTAAGTAAATTCATCAAACCCCCCAAGTCAAATTAAAACTATTGTGAAACGTGTCCAGCTAAACGCAACAAGTTGCATGTATAACTATACTCATTATCATACCAAGAGACTATTTTAACAAATGTAGAGTCCATTGACATGCCTGCCTCTGCATCAAATATTGAAGCAAAAGTACTTCCAACAAAGTCTGTCGAAACAACTTTTTCATCTGTATAGCCTAGAACACCTTTCATTGGGCCCTCAGAAGCTGACTTCATTGCCGCGCAAATCGCCTCATAATCAGACTCATCATTCAACTCAGCAGTTAAGTCAACAACTGAAACATCAGAAGTGGGAACTCTAAAAGCCATTCCAGTTAATTTACCATTAAGTTCAGGCAGAACTTTACCAACCGCTTTTGCTGCTCCTGTTGATGATGGAATAATATTTTCTAATATACCTCGGCCACCACGCCAGTCTTTCAAAGAAGGGCTATCAACAGCTTTTTGAGTCGCTGTTGCTGCATGGACTGTAGTCATCAAGCCACGCTTAATACCCCATTCATCATTAAGCACTTTAGCAATTGGAGCTAAGCAATTTGTAGTGCATGAAGCAGCTGATATTATCGACTGCCCATCATAGGAGTCGTGGTTAACACCATATACAAACATTGGTGTGTGATCTTTAGAAGGGGCTGACTGTATTACTTTTTTAGCACCTGCATCTATATGCGCCTGGCAGCCCTCTTCTGTTAAGAAAAAACCGGTACAGTCAATAACTAAATCTGCACCAACATCTCCCCACTTTAAATCTGCAGGATTACGCTCAGCAGTTAAACGAATCTTTTTTCCATCAATGACAAAATTATTTCCTTCTACTGAAACATCTTTACCAAACCTTCCATGCACTGAATCATATTTCAGCATATAAGATAGATAATCATTATCCAATAAGTCATTAATTCCAACTACTTCTAAATTATCAAAATCCTTATCGATTGCACGAAAAACCATTCTACCAATTCGGCCAAAACCATTAATTCCAACTTTTATTGTCATCTTAAACTCCTATTAAAAAAATTAACTTAAAACTTTGTTAACGGTGGAAATTACGTTATCCACTGTAAACCCAAAATGTTTAAATAGCTGTCCAGCGGGGGCTGATTCACCATATGTGGTCATTGAAACTATCCCTCCCTCAAGACCTACATACTTATACCATGACTCCGCGACACCGGCTTCTATAGCAACGCGCTTAACTCCAGGCGTTAATACTGAATCCCTGTATCTTTGATCTTGCTCATCAAATACATTTGTGGATGGCATTGATACAACACGAACCTTCTTATCGCTCATCATTGAAGCAGCATCAACTGCCAATGAAACTTCTGAGCCAGTAGCAATTAAAATTATGTCAGCATCACCACTACAATCTTTGAGTACATACCCACCTTTCTCAATATTATTCACTTGTTCAATGGTTCGCTCCATTGGAGTCAAGTTTTGTCTAGAAAAAATTAATGCAGTAGGAGCATCACCTCTTAACATAGCTATTTTCCATGATACTGCGGACTCAATGGCATCACATGCTCGCCACGTGTGAAAGTTAGGTATGACTCTCATAGTAGCTATCTGCTCAACAGCCTGATGAGTTGGGCCATCTTCACCAAGACCAATTGAATCATGGGTATATACAAAAATTGTTCCAATCTTCATCATTGCAGACATTCGAAGAGCATTTCTCATATATTCCATGAACATAAGAAATGTTGCGCCATAAACCTTAAAGCCGCCATGCAAAACCATACCATTCATCATTGCAGCCATACCAAACTCACGAACACCCCAAGAAATATAGTTTCCATCTGCATTTTCAGCATTAACTACAACACTTCCAGACCAATTTGTCAAATTTGAACCAGTTAAATCAGCAGATCCGCCAAATAATTCAGGAACTATTGGCCCCATAGCTTCAATTGTATTTTGGGAGGCCTTACGTGATGCTATATTGGGCATATCTTGCTGTGTCTTAGCAATAAAGTCATCCATTTTCGAGCCAAAACTATCTGGCAAGCTTCCAGAAATTCGACGCAGAAATTCAGCAGCTTCACTTGGAAAGCTAACACTGTAAGCTTTAAATTTTTCATTCCATTCATCTTCTACTTCAGCGCCTTCAGTCTTATGATCCCAGCCTTCATAAATCTCTTCAGGAATTTCGAATGGCCCATAATTCCAACCAAGTTTCTCTCGTGTTTTTGCAATTTCCTCATCACCTAAAGGTGCGCCATGACAGTTATGAGATCCTGCTAGATTAGGAGAACCAAAACCAATCACAGTTCGAGTGCATATTAAAGTGGGTCTATCATTCATTGCTTTAGCTTCAACTATTGCAGCATTAATAGCCTCAGGATCATGGCCATCAACATTAGATATAACATGCCAATTGTAAGATTTGAAGCGACCAGGGACGCCTTTTTCCATCCAATCACCTATATGTCCATCGATTGAAATATCATTGTCATCCCAGAAAGCTATTAGTTTTCCCAAACCAAGAGTCCCAGCCATTGCGCAAGATTCATGCGACAGCCCCTCCATAAGACAACCATCACCCATAAAAGCATACGTGTGATGATCTACAATAGAATGGCCTGGCTTATTAAACTGAGCAGCAAGAGTTCGCTCCGCAATTGCCATACCTACAGCATTACAAATACCTTGGCCTAATGGACCTGTCGTTGTCTCAACTCCATCAGCATAACCATATTCTGGATGTCCAGGTGTTTTAGAGTGAAGTTGACGAAAATCTTTTAGATCATTGATACTTAAATCAAACCCTGCCAAATGCAATAAAGAGTAGATAAGCATCGATCCATGACCATTTGATAGAACAAAACGATCTCTGTTTGACCAATTTGAGTTTGATGGATTAAACTTTAGATGTTTATTCCATAAAACTTCTGCAATATCAGCCATTCCCATTGGGGCGCCAGGGTGTCCAGAGTTTGCTTTTTGCACAGCATCCATGCTCAAGACTCGGATAGCATTTGCTAATTCAATTTGTGTCGCCATTATTTAAACCCCTGAAAATATTGTGAACCATAAATTATACATTTTTTTTGTACTTTTCTATCGTCAAAAAGCCCATATAAAAGCAAATGGTAGGAATAATATTCAATTGCAATATAGTATCATTATCAAATCATAAAATACTTTACAATCTATAATTCACTTCATTTTTAATGTATTAAAATTATACTTTTGATGAAAAACTCTTGTATTACATTTTGTGTCAAAATGAATGCAACTTCATCAAATCTTGAGTGAATAAATAATATAAAAGGGGCCTTAATGTTTGAAAATATAGTCTGGCTAGATGATGTTGGCATGTCTGATGTTGAAAAGGTTGGAGGTAAAAATGCTTCTTTAGGTGAAATGATTAGTGGGTTGAGCTCGCAAGGTGTTCGAGTTCCTGGGGGCTTTGCAACAACAGCTGAGGCATTTGAATCTTTTTTAAATCATTCAAATTTAAAAACTCAAATTAATGAACTTCTAGTTTCGTTAGATATTACTGACATTAAAGAACTCACCAAAACTGGAGCATTAATTCGTAAATGGGTTGAAGATGCGCCATTTCCAGATGACCTTCATAGGTCTATTGTTGAAAGTTACCAAAAATTAACTGAAAAATATGGTCCATCTGTAACCTTTGCAGTTCGCTCATCAGCAACTGCAGAGGATTTACCAGAAGCATCTTTTGCTGGTCAACAAGAAACTTACCTTAACGTTAGCGGCATAGATGATATTTTGACTTCTATTAAACAAGTATTTGCTTCACTCTATAACGATAGGGCTATTTCCTATAGAGTTCACCAAGGCTTTAAACATGAAATGGTATCTCTTTCTGCTGGAGTCCAACAAATGGTTAGAAGTGATATTGGAGCAAGTGGGGTAATGTTTACTCTAGATACTGAGTCTGGTTTTGACGAAGTTGTTTTTATTACATCTGCTTATGGACTAGGAGAAACTGTTGTTCAAGGTTCTGTAAATCCAGATGAATTTTACGTTCATAAACCGACACTAAAATTAGGGAAGCCAGCAATTTTGTCTAGAAGTCTTGGCTCTAAGTCAATAAAAATGATTTATTCAGACGCTAAATCAAGTTCACCAGTTACAACCACTAAAGTTGCCTCTCAAGAGCGCCTAAGATTTAGTTTAAATGATGCTCAAATTGAAGAACTTGCTGAATATGCAATGAAAATTGAGAAGCATTATGGAAGAGCCATGGACATTGAGTGGGCTCTTGATGGATCTGATGGCAAAATTTATATTGTTCAAGCAAGACCTGAAACTGTCAAAAGTCGACAAAGTTCACAGAAAATTGAGCGTTATAAACTCCTTGAAACCTCTGAAATTCTTATAGAAGGTCGTGCAATTGGCCAAAAAATTGGAGCTGGTCAAGTCAGAATAATCAAAAGCTTATCAGAAATGGATTTGGTGAGTAAGGGTGATGTTCTAGTAACTGATATGACTGATCCTGATTGGGAGCCTGTCATGAAACTTGCATCTGCAATTATCACAAACCGTGGCGGCAGAACATGTCATGCAGCAATTATAGCCAGAGAACTTGGAGTCCCCGCAATTGTTGGAACAGGCAATGCAACTGAAATACTTAAGGGCTCTGAAGTGGTTACAGCATCCTGCGCTGAAGGTGATACAGGAAAAGTTTATCAAGGGGTTTTAAAATTTGAGCATACATTTTCTGAAGTAAGTAACCTGCCAGAAATTCCTGTAAAAATTATGATGAATGTAGGAAACCCCTCTAGGGCATATGATTTTTCAAGTATTCCAAATGCTGGAGTGGGCCTTGCGAGACTTGAATTTATTATAAATAATACAATTGGTATTCATCCTAAAGCTTTACTTGAATTTGATAGCCTTCCAAAAGATCTTAAAGATGAAATTCAAAAAAGAACCTCTTGCTATAAGTCTCCTATAGATTTTTATATTCAAAAATTAACGGAAGGAATTTCAACAATTGCTGCAAGCTTTTCCAAATCTCCGGTAATCATTAGAATGTCTGATTTTAAATCTAATGAATATTCAAATTTATTTGCAGGTGAGCTCTATGAACCACATGAAGAAAACCCAATGATTGGCTTTCGAGGTGCATCACGATATATCTCTAAAAATTTTAGAGAATGCTTTGAATTAGAATGTCTTGCAATTAAAAATGTTAGAAATGAGATGGGTTTTAAAAATGTTGAAATAATGATTCCTTTCGTTAGAACGACCTCTGAAGCCTCAAAAGTAATTGAACTCTTAAAAGAGAATGGCTTAGAACGTGGAAAAGATGGCTTAAGAGTAATCATGATGTGTGAGCTTCCATCAAATGCTATTATAGCCGAAGATTTTTTACAATATTTTGATGGCTTTTCTATTGGTTCAAATGATTTAACACAATTAACACTTGGTATGGATAGAGATTCAGGCTTAATAGCTGATGGGTTTGATGAAAGAAATGATGCAGTTAAAAAATTAATTACCATGGCCATTGAAGCATGTCATCGCCAAGGAAAATATATTGGCATATGTGGCCAAGGACCATCAGATCATACTGATTTTGCAGAGTGGCTGCTAAAGCAAGAGATAACTAGCATCTCACTAAACCCTGATACTGTAGTTGAAACCTGGAATAAACTTGGTAAACTTTAAAAATTAATATGAGAACTGTTTTTTTTATTTCAGATAGAACAGGTATTACAGCTGAAGCACTTGGAAACAGTCTTCTGACTCAATTCCCTGAAATAGATTTTAAGAGGGTTAATCTTGCATTTATAGATACGCAAAAAAAAGCTCAAACAGCTGCCTTATTAATTCAAGAAGCCTCAAAAACTGATGGCGAGCCCGCCCTTATTTTCAGTACTCAGGTATCGGCTGAATATGCTCATCTTCTTGAAAATAGTGGTGGGATTATTTTTGATTTTTTTGAAACTTTTATTTCAAAAATGGAAGACACACTTAAAACTAAATCATCTCATGAAATGGGACTTTCTCATGGAGTAGGAAATAAAAATACATACTCGGGTCGAATTGATAGTATAAATTTTGCACTCACTAATGATGATGGGTTATCTACTAAAAATTATGATCAGGCAGACATAATTCTTACTGGCGTATCAAGATCAGGCAAGACGCCTACGTGTCTTTTTTTAGCGCTTCAATATGGAATATACGCTGCTAATTACCCATTAATAGATGAGGACTTAGATTCAGTTAAACTTCCGAGTGTTTTAAAGCCTTTCAAAAAGAAGCTTTATGGGTTAAGCATCAATCCAGTAAGACTTCAGAACATAAGGGGTGAAAGGAGGTCTAATAGTGGCTATGCATCAATTGAACAGTGTCAAAAAGAAGTTAGAAGAGCGGAAGATATGTATGTTCAAAATAATGTACCCTTTATAGATACAAGCCACATCTCGATTGAAGAAATCGCAGGGCGGATATTACAAAAAAGTAAGCTAGAAAGACGCTATTAAGTTTTTTTTAAAGTGAACCCATCACGACTCACTTTCTTTAACCTACTAGGAAGCTTTTAAAACGTCTACAGCTACAATTTTGTATTCTGGACACTTAGTCTCTTCATCAGTAACTGCACTTGTCACTTCATTAATTAACACTTCAGGAAAATGAAAAGTAGTTCTTATGACTCCTTTTTTCACACGATCAGTAACCTCAACATCAAGAGTAATTTCACCTCTATCAGACTTCAAAGTTGCGCGATCACCAGTGATAAGATCTTTCGCCCTTGCGTCTTTTGGGTTTAGCATAATTACATCTTTCGTCAAAATTTTTACGTTTGATGTTCGCCTTGTCATAGTTGCGCAGTTGTAATGTTGAAGTTCACGACTAGTAGTAAGAATAAATGGATACTCATTCTTGTGCTTAGTAAGCTCTTCACTTTCTTTCCAATCATGATAATGAAACTTACCCTTACCTCGCTTAAATTCACCAATATGAAGTATTTGAGTGTCTTCGCCTTTTTTATTAACAGGCCACTGTAAGCCCATTGGACTTGCACGCAAACCCTCCCAAGTTACGCCCTCAAAAAATGAAACCACACTGGCTATTTCTTTCAAAACAAGCTCAGCATTGAAATCAGGCTGTTCAAAGCCCAATTTACGCATCATTTCTACAATAATTTGACCATCTGTTTTTGTTCCAGGAAGTGGCTTAACTGCAGCATTTACTTGCTGAATTCGTCTCTCAGTATTTGTAAATGTACCACTCTTTTCAAGAAAAGTTGTTCCTGGTAGAACTACGTCAGCCATCTTAGCAGTTTCACTCATAAAGATCTCTTGCACAACAAGCAAATCAAGGCCTTGCATAGCCTTAACAACGTGATGTGTATTGGGATCTGTTTGAACAACGTCTTCCGCAAAAATCCATAGCGCTTTAAGTGAGCCATCAATTGCACCATCAAACATTTCAGGAATCTTTCTACCTGCAGTCGTTGGAGAAGGAAGACCTAACTTATCTTCGTAGAAATCTTGAACTTCTTTTTGATCCATCCATAAGTACCCAGGACCATGATGAGGTTGACAGCCCATATCTGCAGCACCTTGAACATTATTCTGCCCACGAAGTGGGTTAACCCCCACACCAGGACGCCCAAGGTTACCAGTCATCATTGCCAGATTTGAAATTAACATAACTGTCTTTGTACCCTGAGAATGCTCAGTTACTCCTAAGCCATGAAACTCCATAGCATTTTTGGCAGAAGCATATGCAATCGCTGCTGCTTTAACATCGTCTTTATCAAGGCCACTAATTGCAGCCATTGCATCCACATCAAGATTTTTAATTTGTTCAATAAACTCTTCACCGCCCTCACATCGATCTTTAATAAATTCTTGGTCTAGAAGATCGGCCTCTACTATGAAATGCTGAAACATATTTAATACTGCAACATTTGTTCCAGGTTTAAGCTGTAAGTGGTGATCAGCCATCCTAGCCAATTCGGTGCGAATTGGGTCAATGACAATAAGTGTCGCTCCAGACATCGCTTGCTGCTTGATTTTTGCGCCAGTTACAGGATGCGCTGAAGTTGGATTTGCACCAATAACCATCATGCAGTCAGCTAAAGGAATGTCAGCAGTCGAATTAGTTCCAGCCCCCGTTCCAAAACTTTGCTGCATTCCCCAGGCAGTAGGTGAGTGGCAAACACGGGCACAACAGTCAATATTATTAGTACCAACTAATTGACGAATCATTTTTTGAAACATATAATTTTCTTCATTAGTACAGCGTGCAGAAGAAATCCCAGCGATAGCATCAGGGCCATGATTCTCTTTGATTGATTCAAATTTGTCTTTAATGAAATCTAAAGCTTCATCCCAAGAACAAGGGACCAATTCTCCATTTTTTCTAATAAGTGGTGATGTTAGCCTGTCTTCGTGGTTATAAAATTTAAACGCATAACGCCCCTTTAAGCAAGTATGCCCTGCATTAACAGCATCTTGAGGTGCACGAATTGATAGCACTTCATCATTTTTTACAGCAACCTCAAGATTACAGCCTACTCCACAGTATGAGCATGTCGTTCTAACAGTTTTGTCTGCTTCAACTGACTTTGACTGGAACACATCGGATATTGCTGATGTTGGGCAAGTTTGTGCACAAGCTCCACAAGAGACACATGAAGAATCTCCAAAGAGCATGTCATTATCTGTTGTAATACGTGACTCAAAACCTCTTCCTGTCATCGTTAACGTAAATTGACCTTGCACTTCGTCACAAGCACGGACACATCTTGAACAGTTGATACACTTTGATAGGTCCATTCTCATATAAGCATGAGATAAGTCTTTTTCACGATCACAATGGTTTTCACCTTTTGCATAACGTATTTGGCGAACACCTACACTCGCTGCAACATCTTGTAATTCACAGTTACCATTAACTTCACAAGTCAGGCAGTCGGGTGGATGATCACTCAAAACCAGTTCAACAATATTCTTACGCAGTTTTTTAATACTAGTAGAATTTGTATGAATTCGCATACCAGGAACAATCGGCGTATGACATGATGCTACTGTTCTCTTTGGCCCATCTTCTGATTGCTGAACCTCAACAGAACAAACCCTGCAAGCTCCATAAGGTTGTAAATTGTCGTCATTACAGAGCGTTGGGATAATCTTGTCTCCAAGAGCCTTATCAGTAAACGCTAAAATAGATGATGAGTCATCAAACGGAAACTCAACATCATCAATAAATACACCTTGCGGGTTTTCTGACATACTACTTCTCCATCATAGGTTGGAACTCGTCACCGCAGTGCTCGAGTAAATTTTTAATTGCAAGAGGAAGGCCGCCGCCTAAAGCACATAGCGATCCTACTTCCATTGTTTCTAATAAATCGTAAATCAATTCTTCAGAAAATTTTTGTTTACCTTCTATAGCTGATTCTAGCATTTCTTTGCCGCGAACAGAGCCTAATCTACAAGGAAAGCATTTGCCACATGACTCATGTGCAGTAAAAGCAAACAAGTGTTTCGCATACTCTACTGCCGAGAATGCCGAAGGAATACATACAAAACTTGCGTGTCCAAGCAAGAATCCGCCCTCAGAAAAAGCTTCAAAATCTAAGGTTAGAGTTTTTAAGATATCCACTGGAACAATCCCACCAAGAGGACCGCCAATCTGCAGAGCTTTGATATCGTCATTGAAGCCGCCACCAATCTCATCAATAATAAAACTAATTGGGGTTCCCAAATCAACTTCATAGAGGCCTGGATTATTAAAATAACCATCTAAAGAGATTAATTTAGTCCCTAATGATCTGCCATTTCCAATAGTTTTGTAAGCCGCACTTCCAAGTTTGAATATTGCAGCAACCGCTGCTAGACTTTCAACATTATTAACTACAGTTGGTTTTTTGTATAAGCCCTCTACGACTGGAAAAGGGGGTCGCACATCAACTTCTGCACGTCGCCCTTCAATAGATGCTATTAATGCAGTTTCTTCACCACAAATATAAGCGCCTTGACCTTCAACAACATTCATATCAAAGTCAAAACCAGTGCCTAAAATATTATCGCCAAGTAGCCCTAGTTCACGAAGTTTTGCTAATGAGTCATTCGTAATAGTAATGGATTCAGGATACTCGCCTCGAATGTACAAAAAACCTTGTTTTGAACCAATGATATAGGCGCAAATTACCATACCAAATAAAACTTTAAGTGGCTGCTCTTCCATCAAATACCTATCAGAAAATGCTCCAGGATCGCCTTCATCAGCATTACACACAACATATTTCGTTGAAACTTCTTGATCTTTACAAAACTCCCATTTCATTCCAGTTGGAAATCCTGCACCTCCTCGGCCGCGAAGTCCGGAATCTTTTAAAGACGCTATTAAATCGTCTTTATCAGTTGCAAAACATACTTCAAGTAAATCTTTAAAATCGTCATAAGTAGAGAAAACACTCTGCTCTACTAAGAACGGAGTATTTGAAAATGATTTCATTGTGTAAGCAGGGCTGGTATGCTTTCCAGCAATGATCTGATCTAATTTATTGATGTCATCGCCTGAATAGTTTTCACCGTTATAGTTAAATGCACTGTTTTCATAGCATCTTCCAAGGCAAATCATCTCACCAACGTTTTCTTCTCCAAATTTTTGATTCAGCTTATCAGAAACAGCATCTTGAGTGCCCCTACAAAGACAGGCACTTCCAGAACATACATAGGCTTTTTTACTTTTAAAGTCTTCATTAAGAAAGTCATAGAAGCTCTTAGTACTGTGAACCGTAGAAACACCTAAATTATATTCAGCTGCAAGCTCGGAATCACTTGCATCTGTTGGACTGACCGAAATCTTTCCAAACAAGCTATTTTTGTCATCTTTTTTTCCTGACAATAAACTGATATTTCTAGACATTTAATCTCCTAAGATCTTTAACTAATGCGCCAAGCACCGGTATATATATTATATTTATTTTTTTTGATGAAACCAATCAAAGTAATATCAAATTTTTTCGCTAAATCAAGTGCTAATGAAGTTGGAGCTCCGATACCAACGATCATTCCTATTCTAGACATTACTGCTTTTTGTATAATGTCAAACCCTAGTCGACCAGAACACATAACAAATTGCTCAATCGGTCTCAGTATATCATTGCACCTTACGTGGCCTATCAATTTATCAAGCGCATTATGTCTACCCACATCCTCTGCTAGATGGAGTACTTTCCCACCCTCAGTCAATAGTGCACTGGCATGAACCCCTCCAGTATTAGCAAATTGTTCTTGTCTCGCTCTTAATATATTAGGCAGTTCTGTAATCAAATCAATATTTACAATTGGGCCAGCTTTATCAATATTTGGCTCATAGGCTATTTCAATGGCATTTAAAGTACCCTTCCCACAAACTCCACAACTTGAATTAACCATAAAGTGACGCTGTAAATTTTTCAAATCTAACTGATTGCCTTTTGATAAAGTAACAATTAGCGAGTTATCAACATCATATTTCCCCTTATTTTCACCATTTACATCAATCGTATCAATAGCATCCTTATCTTGAATAATACCCTCAGAAAACAGCAGTCCACTAACCAAAGCTTCATCATCCCCTGGCGTTCTCATGGTTACCATAAGTGGATCTATAATCCATTCATTATTCTTGAAATAACGAATAGCAATCTCTAGTGGCTCTTCAATAGCAATGCAGTCACTAGACTCTTCAAGGGTCGAATTTTCAACCCTATGGATGTCGTAATGAACTATATCACTAATAGTCATAGCTTAAAAAAGACCTTGCACTAGCCCATGTTCGTCCAGCTTAATCTTATCTGCTGCAGGAACTCTTGGTAAGCCTGGCATAGTCATAATTGCACCACAAACCACTACAACAAACTCAGCACCTGCTGAAAGCCTAACTTCTCGAATCGACATTGAGTGTCCAGTAGGGGCGCCTAATAATTGAGGATCAGTAGAAAAACTATACTGTGTTTTGGCGATACAAACCGGTAAATGACCAAAACCGTTATCTTGATACCTAGCAAGTTCAGCCCTAATAACTTTATCGGCTAAAACCTCATCTGCACCATAGAGTTTTTTAGCAATAGTTTCTACTTTCTCTAATAGAGATAACTCATCATCATACAATGTTTTGAATTGCGAAGTACCCGAGTCAGCTAGCTTAACTACCTTTTCTGCTAAGTCAATTGCGCCTTCACCACCATGTTCCCAGTGACTGGTAACACTCACTTCTACATTAAACTGCTCACAATAATCTCTGATTACTTGAAATTCAGCTTCAGTATCCGATACAAATTTATTAATACCAACGACAAGTGGGACTCCAAACTGGCTGAGGTTACGAATATGCCTTCCAAGATTCACACAGCCTTGGCCAAGCGCATCAGTATTTTCATTATTTAAATCTTCCTTAGCGACGCCGCCTTGATGCTTTAAAGCCCTAACTGTTGCAACTAAAACAACGGCATCAGGAGCAAGTCCTGCTTTGCGGCATTTAATATCAAAGAATTTTTCTGCACCTAAATCAGCTCCAAATCCAGCCTCTGTTACAACATAATCCGATAATTTAAGCGCTGTCTTTGTAGCAATAACTGAATTACAACCATGAGCTATATTTGCAAATGGGCCGCCGTGAATCAGCGCAGGATTGCCCTCTAAAGTTTGAACTAAATTTGGTCTAAATGCATCCTTTAGTAGAACGGTCATTGCATGATGAGCATTAATTTGTTTTGCTCTTACGGGCGTTAAATCACGAGTATAGGCGATTATGATATTTCCCAATTTTTCTTCAAGCTCTGCCAAGTTTTGTGACAGGCAAAAAATAGCCATAACTTCAGAAGCAACAGTAATATCAAAACCATCTTCACGCGGGTAACCATTTGTAGAACCGCCCAAAGAAGATGTAATTGTTCTTAAAGAGCGATCATTCATATCAACAACGCGGCGAAATACTACTTTTCTGCTATCTATATTTGTTGAATTTCCCCAGTAAATGTGATTATCAATCATTGCAGAAAGCAAGCTATGCGCTGAAGTAATTGCATGAAAGTCACCAGTAAAATGAAGATTAATATCTTCCATTGGGATTACTTGAGCATAACCGCCACCAGCAGCTCCACCTTTCATACCAAAACATGGTCCTAAACTTGGCTCACGGAGGCAAACTGTTGTTTGCTTGCCAATCTTATTAAGGCCATCTGTAAGACCAACAGAAGTAGTTGTCTTACCCTCGCCAGCTGGTGTAGGCGTTACAGCAGTAACCAGAATGAGCTTGCCATTTTTATTCTTTTGGACTGCGTCTATAGCGCCCCATGAAATCTTGGCCTTGTCATGCCCAAAAGGCACCAAGTCAGATTGATCAATATTGAGTTTTGCACCAATGTCATTAATGTGTTCACCGGTAACCTCTCTGGCAATATCAATATCTGTTTTATACTCACTCATTTTTTCTCCTAAATACCCATGAAAGTAAAAAAATAAAGAACAATAACACCTGTAATTTTCAAGTGAAAATAGCTCTTTAGCTTTATATATAATAGTCGGAACATTATCTTACAAAATCAATCACACTTTAATAATTAAATTCATAACTGCTTGAATTATAATAAATATGAAAATTAAAATTATTAAATATTTGAATCTTCAAAACTATCTTTGCGATCTTTAATATATTTTAATAAAGCTTCATCTATAGCTGGATCAAGTGGGGGCAGTTCATACTCAGACAGCATTTTTTTGTATATACCATTAGCAATCATTGCTGTGTCTCTTGAGCCGTCTTGAACCCACTGCTCAAAACTATTATCATCAAGAACCTCTGACATATAAAAAGCGCTCTTGAAATTCTTTTTAGTATGCTCACACCCCAGAAAATGCTTGGGTACATCATCAGACATAGCGCCAATTTCACGAATTGCATCCATTGCTTGACCATTTTCGCTCATATCAATTCCCTCTGCAGATACTCTCATCATGCCTGCTTGATCAGCATCCATTATGAATTTCTCATAGCTCATACATAAACCACCTTCCAACCAGCCAGCAGTATGTAAATTAAAATTAACACTTGCGTTTAGAGTTGCTTGCATTGTATTAGCTGCCTCATAGCCAGCTTGAGCGTCAGGCATTTTGGCGCCATTAAAGCCACCACCACTCCTAAATGGAACGCCAAGTCTTCTGGCTAAAGCCCCAGAAATATTCATCATGTGCGCAGCCTCAGGAGTTCCAAAAGTTGGAGCGCCAGATTTCATAGACATTGCCGTTACAAAATTACCATAAATAACAGGTGTGCCGGGCCTGATGAGTTGAGCAAATGCCATGCCTGCTAGCCCTTCCGCAAGACTTTGAGCTGCAACACCTACTGCGGTTGTTGGAGCCATCGCACCAGCAACAATAAATGGGGTTACAATTGTTGCCTGATTGTTTCTTGCATAGACTTTAAGTGCTCCCAGCATAGTGGCATCAAAGGACATTGGAGAGCTTGCATTAATCAAACTTATTAGTACACAATTTTTATCGACAAAATCATCACCAAATACTATTTTGACCATATCAACAGTGTCCTGAGCCCTCTCAGCTGCAGTAACAGAGCCCATAAAGGCTTTATCTGAGTATTTAATATGACTATAAACCATATCAAAGTGGCGCTTATTGACTGGCAAGTCTACTGGCTCACAAATAGTACCACCGGAGTGATGAATATTATCTGACATATAAGCAAGTTTGATAAAATTCCTAAAATCCTCTATTGTTGCATAACGTCGACCCTCATCAAGATCATGAACAAAAGGAGGGCCATAAGCAGGAACTAACACCATATTATCACCACCAATTTCAACATTTCTCTGGGGATTACGAGCGAATTGAGTAAACTGCTTTGGAGCGTTATCTTGTATTAATTTGCGGCACATTCCTTTTGGAAATCTAACTCTCTCACCGTTAATACTAGCGCCGGCTTTTTTAAGAATATCAAGCGCCTCTTGGTCTTCAGAAAAAACAATACCAATCTCTTCTAAAATAGTGTCAGCATTTTCTTCAATAATACTAAGGTCATCATCACTGAGAATACTGTAGTGGGGAATTTTTCTTTTTATATATGCAGGTGCTTTAGGAATTTCTTGTGCTTCAGAATCCTCTGTACCGCCTCTACGTCTTCTTCTTTCTCTAGCCATTACATTTCTCCTAATTTATAACTAAGGCACTCTTTTACGGCGTCTAACTTTTTTGGTTTGCTGTTGTTTTACTGGTGATACACTGAATTTCATTGCATCAACAAAATACTCTTGGAATTTTGGCTCAGTTGCAGTTTCAATTTTAACAACTTTGTCTACTGCATCTATAATTGTTTTCCGCTTATTAACATCTAATAATGCAGCGCTAGCACCAACACCCGCAGCATTGCCTACTGAAATAATCTTTTCTGCAGTTGAGGTTGGAATGATATCCAAAAGAGCAACATATCTGGCATCTAAGTGAGCACCAAAAGCCCCTGCTAACAAGACTTTATCAAACTCTGTGCACTCGAGATAATCCATCAGTATAGAAACGCCCGCAGATAATGCGGCCTTAGCCAATTGAATAGAGCGAATATCTACTTGCTCTACATAAATCGATTTATCGCCTTGCTCAACTAATAAAAAACGAGACGTATTTCCTTTCTTTGAGAAAAGTTCTGGTGCAATTGATTCAACAAAAAGTCCGCTTTGATCAATAATACCTGCCTCTGCAAATGCCACAATAGCCTCAATAATTCCACTTCCACATATACCAACTGCATGCATTTTAAGCATTTCATAGTCGGGCTCATCTGACCAAGCATCACATCCAATCACTTTAAATCGAACCTTCAGAGTGTCTTTATCTATCCTTACTCTCTCGATAGCCCCATAGGTTGCTCTCACTCCAGAACTAATTTCAGCGCCCTCAAAGGCTGGCCCAGTTGGAGAGGATGTGGCATATACTCGCCCATCTTTAGCAAGCATAATTTCTGCATTGGTTCCAATATCAACCAGCAAGGTAGTTTCAGAATGCATTGTATCCATTTGACTAAGATAAGCAGCAGCAGTATCAGCACCAACATGGCCCGCTATCAAAGGCAAAAATGATAGTCGTGTTTTAGGATGTAAATCAAAACCCAAGTCTTTTGCATCAACATCAAGCCAGCTTCTTATTGATAATGTAAACGGAGCTTGACCAAGCTCTACAGGCGAAATCCCAAAAAATATGTGGTGCATAATTGGGTTACCAACTAACACAACCTCTAATAATTTATCCCACTCAATTTCTAGATTTTCACAAGCCTCATGGAGCATCTCTGTAATTTTAGTTCTTACTGCAGCAGTCAATTTCTCATCACCGCCCTTATTCATCATCACATAAGAAACCCTACTCATCAAGTCTTCGCCAAATCGAATCTGTGGGTTCATTGCAGAAGACTCAAAAACTAATTCACCATCTTTCAAATCGTAAACATAAAGCGCTAAAGTAGTGGAACCAATATCGATTGCACCCCCAAATACTTTATGACTCCCTTGAGGATAGGCTGCAACAATTTGATTTTTATCCCGAACTGCAACAGTAAGATTACCCTTAGTTTCATGAATTAAAGGTTGCAAACCTCTTAATAGGTTGAAGTCAATACTTGCCTTGACACCTTGCTTTTCAAGTTGCGCCAAAAGGTTTTCTGAGGCGGAGGGGTTTTCATCCAATGTTGACTCTTCAAGCGTGCAATCTAAAAGAGTGATTGAACTTGAAATAGAGTAATCTTGTTTAGCATTTTTTTTACTTATATAGGCCTTATGTTCTTGGCTATCTTCAGGAACATCTATTACTAAGTCACCCTGGATACAAGTTTGACATGCGAGCCGCTTACCTTTGTAACTTGGATTATCGATGATTAATTGTTTTTCTAGACTGGTAATTCCGCTAACATTTTCAGGCTTACAATCAACACCAAATTTAGGATGCGAGCCCTCTGAAACCTCAATCCAGCACTGATGGCACTGACCATAGCCACCACATAATGAGCGTATAGCTACACCTGCATCTTGAGCAACTTGCAGCAAAGTATCTCCAGCCTCACCCTTGAATTGGCGGCCTGATGGGGTAAAGCAAACTTGCTGGACATCTTCCAAAATACTACTCCTTACTATTATGGCTATTACCATAGCCCTCAATTTGACGCTCGTTAGGACTAATTGTGTAATAACACCCTTTTTCTTCAGTAAAAATATTATGTTTCACAGTCAAATTTTTTGCATCGTCTAAACTACCGGCAGTTATGCTTATAGTTGGCAAACTGTCGTTTTGCCAAAACATATGTGCTCCACAATTATCACAAAAACCGTGCCTTGATTCCTCATGAGTATAAAACCATTTAATTTTTCCAATAATTTTAATTTTATCTCTTTTGGCCTGGCATGCAGCCATATAGTGACCAGTCATTTTTCGACACTGCACGCAGTGGCAATAGGATACGTCAGCCAAATCAAAGGCCCTATAGCTTGTTTGGCCACAAACGCAAGATCCTTTATATTCAATACTAGTCATTGTTATTGTTACGCACGTTTTCTGCGGCGTCTCCCATCCCTAACATCACTTCCATCAGCTGTTGGTTCTCTATAGGCTTTAATCCAACTTCCACAACCATCATCAACACCCGTTAAAACATCTCCAGCTCTAATTGCCTGAACTAACTCTGGGTGTAATGGGTTTACAATTGCAGAAGTCATTCCTGCTGCAATTAACATAGGAAGGAAAGCATTATTAATACCGTTTCGTTGAGGCAAACCAAAACTAACATTTGATGCCCCGCACGTTGTATTAACTTTTAACTCACTGCGAAGCTTCCTAACTAACTCAAAAACTTGATTGCCGGCTTGAGAAATCGCGCCAATTGGCATAACTAATGGGTCTACAACAACATCTTCTGGCTTAATTCCATAGTCTGCAGCGTGTTCAACAATTTTTTTTGCGACCTTAAAACGCTCGTTTGGATCTTCACTAATACCAGTTTCATCATTAGAGATCGCTACAACTGCTGCACCATACTTTTTAACTAGTGGCAGCACGCGCTCCAAATTTTCAGTTTCGCCCGTAACAGAATTTACTAGTGCTCTTCCCTGATACGCTTCTAGGCCAGATGCAAGGGCCTCTATAATTGATGAGTCAATTGAAATAGGAACATCCACAACAGCCTGAACGCGCCTTATTGCTTCAGCAAGAATTGCTGGCTCATCTGCAAGAGGGATGCCTGCATTGATGTCTAACATCTGGGCGCCTGCAGCAACCTGCGCAATAGCATCGGCAACTACACGTGAGTAATCACCAACCTTCATTTCTGCCGCTAGAATTTTTCTGCCAGTTGGGTTTATTCTTTCGCCAATCATTACAAATGGATGGCCAAAGCCAATAGTTACCTCTTTTGATGCTGAGGATAGTGTTGTTGTTGTCAATTTACTTACTCCTTCTATGAATTATTAATTGCATTTTTAATCCATGAAGCATTGGTATTTATGCCGCCTAGAGGGAAAAAATGAATATTACTGATATTAAATTTTGGATTTTCTTTTTTATGTTTAGCTAACGTTTCTAAAAAGTCATTTGGATCAAATGGAAGTAACAGTTTCTTCACATCTTTTGCTCTTTTTTGTAACACCTTTAATGAAGGCCCCACTCCGCAAGCAATTGAAAACTTAATTAAAGTTTGAAGTTTTGCGGGTCCAGCTACTCCAATATGAATTGGTATATTTATTCCATTATTAGTCAATGAGTTTGCCCACTCGATTACTGGCTCTGCTTCAAAACAAAACTGGGTTGTTATTGCTATATCAATATCTGAGCGCTCATTATATTTTTGCTTCCATTGCAGTGCGTCATCAACATTTTTATTTGAGCCATCATTATCGATATCTTTATTACCTTCAGGGTGACCTGCAAAGTGTAAGTTTTTAAAATTATATTTTTCAAATAGCTCTGTTTCTACCAGCTGCATTGAATCTTCAAACACACCCTGTGGTTTATCCACACCACCAGCTAAAAGCAAAGCTTGATTGATGCCCGCCTCCCCTTGGTAAATATTTATCCACTCTTCTAAGGCACTCTTATCCTTAATAATTCGAGCTGGAAAGTGAGGCATAACATTGAACCCTTCGCGGCTTATCCGTTTGGCTGTCTGCACCATCTCCCCAATAGGAACACCTTCAATATGAGCAATATAAACTCTGGTTTTTTTTGGAAGCAACTCTTCAAAGCTTTCAATATTGGCCGCAGTGCGAGGCATAACTTCAATCGAAAAATCAGTTAAAAATTCCTTAAGATGATCACTTACTTTTGGGATTTCTTCTTTAGAAGAAAAGAGATTTAATAATGACATTATTAACCCAGCCTAGCTTTCCAGCTATTTTTTATAATTAATTCCTTAAACATTTTTCATACTCCATTAATCTTTTATTTCCAAAGGCTGGATATCAATTTCTTCAAAAACACTATCAAGGCTTCCCGTTCCTACAAGTCTATATTCATACTCAAAGCCAAAATCTTTTGCATACTGCTGAGCATCTTTTTGCCACTGCTCATTTTCAGTTTGAGCCAAATATACTAATTTTTTATAATGCTCAAAATAAACATCAAATAGCTCGGGGTGCTTATCTAGACCCAAGCCTTTAATCATGATCCTATTAAAATTTTTAACCAAATAATCTGTCAAATAAAAAGTACCTAACTCTTCTTCTGATAACTGCTCGAAAACATCTGTTCCAGCAAAAAACTCATAACAGTGTGCACCCTTTATACGTTTTGCATCAAACTTTTCTAACACTCTATCAAGAGCGCCTCCAGTTCCGCAGTCTGCATACGCAATATATACTTCCTCATAAAGATGGGCATTCTCAGACAAATATTCTTCAACACCAGGAGCAATTAATTGAGGGCTGTTATGCCAGCTGGCCGGCAAACACTGCAAATTTACTTTATCTGAGAGTGATGGATTTTGTTTGATTAACCTCAGAAGATCGTATACTAATGCGCCACAGCCTAAAACTAATCTTTTTTTAACCTTATCAGTATTTTTCTTATCGATGATCACGCTTATTACGCAAACCAAGAACGTGCTCCTCAGCCATTTCAGCACTTCTTGCGGCATCACGGCCATATGCAGGAACTCCAATTGAATCAGCAAATTCTTGGTTCAGAGGAGCACCGCCACACATTATATGAGTATCTTTACGCATACCTCTTTTTTCCATCTCTTCAACAACAACGCCCATGTAAGGCATAGTTGTTGTAAGTAAGGCCGACATTCCAACAATTACTGGCTCATGCTCATCAATGGCTTCAAGATAATTTTCTACAGGATTATTGATACCTAAATTAATAACCTCAAACCCTGCGCCTTCACACATCATAGCAACTAAGTTTTTACCAATGTCGTGGATATCGCCTTTAACGGTTCCAATTACAAACTTCCCTAATGAAGTGTCTTCTGCAGACTCTGCAAGGATAGGCCTAAGTATTCCCATTCCACCCTTCATTGCGCCGGCACACTTGAGAACCTCAGGTACAAACAAAATACCGTCCCTAAAGTCTATTCCTACAATTTTCATGCCGCCAACCAAAGCTTCACCTAATACATCGTTAGCGTCCCAGCCCCGAGCAAGCAAAATTTCCGTGCCTTCAGTGACTTCTGCATCAAGACCGTCATAAAGGTCATCTTGAATCTGCTCGACTAATTCTTTATCATCTAAGTCATTTAAGTCGAAATCGTCTTCATCACTCATTAGTTTCCCCTTAGCTAGGATGTAAAATAAAACACTTAAAAAATGGAAAGATACCTTGAATTAAATTCGGTGTCAATCATTAAATTTACATTTTAATTTTTTTACATAATTCGTATGATAATTTAGAACGAATTTACCTTTAAGATGTTGTTATATATGATTATTCTACTTATCTGTATATGTGAAATAATTCACAAAAAAACTTGAATTTAACTAAACTTTTATTTCATAAAGTTTTTATAGATTTGTTTTGTAAAAAACTTGAATTTAACTAAACCATTATTTGCATAAAGTTTTTATAAATTTGTTTTGCGCAACTCAAACATTGGCTCATATTTTCATCAGTATTTTTTTTAAGATCTGACAATGCGCCCTGGCCAAGTGTATTTATTAAAGCTTCTGCATAAGCAGGGATAGCGCCCCAGTTTTCGACAGTATCTGACTCTATTTCAACGTGATATTGCATGGACCATGCATTTACTCCTATCCGCATTGCCTGAATAGAGCAGGCATCTGACTTAGCTAAAATAACAGCACCTTCTGGAGCTTGTGCGACCCTAACAGAGTGCCATTGAAGGCATTGCTGATGATGAGCTGTGCCTTTGAAAAGTGGATCTGACTTTCCCTCATCAGTAAGTTCAACTTCAAGAACGCCAATTTCAGGTATTTTTTGAGGACCACATGTTCCTCCAAGGGCATCTGCAAGCAACTGATGGCCTAAACATAGACCTAAATATGGTTTACCTAAATCCCTAACCCAATGCCTAATTGCTGCTTTTTCATCAACCAACCAGGGGTTTTCCTCTATATCCCAGACATCCATTGGGCCGCCCATTACCCAAAGCGCATCATAATTATCAAAGCTAGGAATCTTATCGCCTCGATGAAGATACACTGCATCCCACTCTATCCCATCCTCGGCTAAAAACTGTCTTAAAGAGCCAGGATGTTCACAGTCGACATGTTGAAAAACAAGTATGCGCATTACTAAACCTCTATATTAAGTTAATCAAAGTAAGCATTAAGTATATTAATGGAAATCATTACTCAAAATGGTAAATCGGAGAAAAAGTGATTTTTTATTAGTATTCATCTATTCCTTTTATATAATTATTTTCGATAACGATAATACTGGTTCGACCTTATTCATACTGTAGAAATGAAAACTATTTACTCCATTTTCCTTAAGATTCATACACATTTCACTTACAACATCTTGCCCAAATTCTCTCAAGCTCTCTGAATCATGCCTATAAAGTTTTAGACGATTAAAAATCCATGCTGGAATTTCAGCACCACAAGTTTTTGAAAAGTTTATTAGTTGCTCAAAATTTGTTATTGGCATTATGCCAGGAGTAATCGGAATATCAATATTGCGTTTTTGTAGTTCATCTATAAAGTGAAAATAAGCATCAATATTATAAAAATATTGTGTGATAGCCTGAGTTGCTCCTGAATTAACTTTGTCGACAAAAAAATCAATATCTGCTCCAACATCCATTGAGTGGGGATGCTTCTCAGGGTAAGCTGCAACAAGAATATCTATATTGTCATAATGTTCTTTAATGAATTTAACCATCTCATTTGCATATTCAAAGTCACCTTTATGTAAAGGCTTGCTCGGAGTATCGCCTTTGAGAACCATCACCTGACTTACACCATAGCTAATATATTTATCAATTAAATCAGTGACTTGTTTTTTGTTTGTGTCTACACAAGTGAGATGAGGTGTAATTGGAATTTCAGTATCTTGTGAAAGATTAACTATAGTATCAAATGTAGCATCTTGAGATGTTCCAACCGCACCAAATGTTACCGAATAATACTCAGGATTTATACTACTTAATTTAAGGTGCGTCTCCTTTAGAGATTTTTTTGCAGAGACCGACCTGGGCGGGAAAAACTCAAAACTAATTTTTGGACTTTGGATTTGATTAGTTTTTTTACCCCAATATTCTGAAACCCTTATAGCGTCCGAATCTTCCTCAGCTTGATACTCTTTTGGTGACTTGGGGTGCTGTACATGAGTTAATAGATTGTGCATATATAAACTCATATTTTTTCACCTAAGTACGCTAAATTGAGATTGGTTACTTTAAAGTAATTATTTTGAATGTTAGAGCTGCTCATTTATTTTCCCGTTAAGTTAAAAAAATGAGCGTCGTTATAATTGCCAAGCCTGATTGAGGTGAATCTCAATGCAACGCCCCTTGGCAGGTTTAAAACTGTAATACAATCTGATTGTTAATTTTCCAAATTATAGTAATTAATAATGTTTATTTTTATTGCATAAAAAAAAAGAATTTTGTTTCTAGATTAACTATAAATTATTAGAATTATTTTCTATTAAGTTACTTATTAGCCAAAAAAAAATCATATGCATTAACAGAAACACATATAACTTAGCATATTGTGACAAGTCATCGATTTCTTCAAATTCTAAAATACATTTGATGTGTAATAGTTTTCTTAAAATACCAAAATGTTTTAAATTATGGTTATACTTCCCAACTATAGATAATAGTATTTATATGAATCAACATAAAAAAATAATAAGTCTCGCTATTGCTTTGGCTTGCATCCTGTTAGCTATTAATTTTGGCTTTAGATCCTCCCTGGGGCTTTTTCTAAAACCAGTTTCTGAAACCTTTGGCTATGGGCGTGAAGTTTTTGCTTTCTCATTAGCCTTACAAAATCTGTTTTGGGGCTTAACTCAACCGCTTGCAGGCGCATTTGCAGATAAGTTTGGAACTGCAAGAGTAATTGTAGTTGGAAGTATTCTTTATTCTTTAGGGCTATATATTACAGCCACTGCAGACAGCTTTGTTAGTCTTCATATAGGCGCTGGAATACTTATAGGAATGGGAATTGCTGGAACTGGGCTGGGGGTTATTCTTCCTGCGATGGCAAGAATGGTTAGCCCTGAAAAAAGAGCCCTGGCCTTAGGTGTTGGAACTGCTGCAGGCTCTGCTGGGCAATTCCTTTTTATTCCTGTTGCGCGAGAATTTCTTGTTGCTTATGGATGGCAAACAGCATTAATAATAATGGCAATAGGCGCACTTTCGATGATTCTTTTTGCGCCAGTATTTAAAGGTGATGAAAAAACGAACAGTGATATTGATAATGAGACCTCTCAAAACCTCAAAGAGGCCCTTAATGAGGCGTCAGGACATATTCATTATTGGCTTTTAATTGCAGGTTTTTTTGTTTGTGGCTTTCAGTTAGCATTTATCACGGTTCATATGCCTTCATACCTTGCAGACAAGGGTTTTGACAGCTCAATTGCTGCAGCAAGCCTAGCAATTATTGGTCTTAGTAATATTTTTGGCTCTTTAGTTTCGGGTCACCTTTCAGGTATTTATTCAAAGAAATGGATACTTGCTGTCATATATGGCGCAAGGTCAATTGTGATTGTTTTATTTCTTTTAATTCCAATTTCAACTTTTACAATCTATGCATTCTCCTTTGCAACTGGGTTGCTTTGGCTAGCAACAGTCCCTCCTACTTCTGGCCTAGTCGCGCAGATGTTTGGATTGAGATTTATGGGCACCTTATATGGTATTGTTTTTTTGAACCACCAAATTGGCTCATTCACAGGCGTATGGCTAGGCGGATACCTTTTTGATACAACAGGGTCATACAACCAGGTGTGGTGGTGGGCTGCGATTATTGCAGCAATTACAGCACTGATTCATGTCTTCATAGACGAGAGACCAATTAAAAGATTAAGGGTCGCTGAAAGAACTAGCTAACGCTGTTACGAAAGTATTGCTACACTTTTAACCTGCGCAAAAACCTTCAATCCTTTTTTTAGAGCCAAAATTTTAGCAGACTTTTTTGTGATCAGCGTGAGTAAAGTGGTCTCATTTATTTTAAGCCGAACCATAATTTGAGCCTTTCCTTCAGGTGACATTTCTTCAACTATTGCTGGAAAGATATTTAAGATACTTGTGTCAATCTGCTTTTCTTTTGTGAGACTTACGTCACGTGCTGAAACTCTCAAGCGAACAATACTGCCAATTGGCAAGTGATTATCTGGAACTAAAAATTCACCGCCTGGGAAATCTAGATGCATTAGATTGAATTCTTTTTCACGGCTAATTACTTTAGCCTCAACTAATGAAGTGGCTTCGCTGCCATGGGACATTGGGAGGTCAAACCTAGTAAGCATAGTGTTTATTGGTCCAGATCCAATGACTTTTCCATGATCAAGAAGGAGTAGATAATCAGCCAATCTTGATGCTTCATCAGGAGAATGAGTTACATAGATAATTGGAATATCTAAGTCATTATGAAGCGCATCAAGGTAAGGCAAAATTTCTTGTTTACGCTTATTATCAAGCGCTGATAATGGTTCATCCATTAATAAAATTTTAGGCTTAACCAGTAAAGCTCTAGCAATTGCAATTCGCTGCTTTTCACCCCCTGAAAGTTGCGCTATAGATCGATTAAGTAATGTTTTTATATCTAATAAATTAAGGATAGAGTCTATAAATTCTTTTTCTATATTTGACGATCTTGTAATCCCATAATCGAGGTTACCCTGGACATTAAGGTGTTCAAATAAAGTAGTGTCTTGGAACACATAGCCAATTTGACGCTTGTGAGTTAAAACAAAATTTTCACTATCCTGCCAAATTGAATCGCCTATTTTTAGAAATCCTTTATGAGTCTTTTCTAGACCGGCCAATACCCTTAATAAACTTGTCTTGCCAGATCCAGAAGGACCAAAAATAACAGTTACACCTTTATCAGGAATACTAAAATTTGCATCAAGAATGAAGCTCTCTAACTCAATCTTTATCTGGCATTCAATCACTAATTACTCCTCATGATAGAAAATCGGCGATTAAAGATATACACAACAAGGAGCATGACAAAAGATAAGACAAGCAAGCCTCCAGCTAATAAATGGGCCTGCCCATATTCCATTGCCTCAACATGATCATAAATTGCTATTGATAAAACGCCTGTCTCCCCTGGAATGTTGCCTCCTATCATTAGGACAACACCAAACTCTCCTACTGTGTGGGCGAAGCCTAAAACACTGGCAGTGATAAATCCGGATCGAGCCAAAGGGACTGCGACTGTAAAAAAGCGATCTAGTTTTGATGCGCCTAAGGTTGCTGCCACCTCCATGGGCTGCTTGCCAATAGATCCAAAAGAATTCTGAAGTGGCTGAACTACAAAAGGTAGTGAATAAATAACTGACCCAACAACGAGCCCAGTAAATGTGAAAGCGATTGAGCTTCCACCTAAGGACTCCAAAAAATTTCCGATTGGGCCATTAGTGCCCAAAGTCATAAGCAAATAAAAACCTAACACAGTAGGAGGAAGAATTAGTGGTAGAGCAATGATCGCTTCAATTACTGCCTTAAATTTAAAACGTGTTTGTGAAAGCCACCATGCAATTGGAGTGCCAACTAAAATGAGAATAACTGTAGTTATCGAGGCTAGCTTTATAGTAACTAGAAGGGCTGAAAGATCGTATTCATTTAACATTATGGTAAATCATATCCAAATTTTGAGATAATATTTAAAGACTCATCTGATTCAATAAATGACAAAAAGTCTCTTGCAAGCGAACTTTTCTTCAACAGCACTACTTGCTGCTCTATTGGCGTATAAAGTGATTGGGGCACTTCCCAAAATGAACCAGCCACAGGGTAGCTAGGGTTCATGAGTTGTGAGTAAGAAATAAATCCTAGTTTAGCATTTCCACTATTAACAAATTGAAAAGTCTGTGCAATATTTTCACCGCTTACTATCTTACCTTGAACATCTTCCCATAGATTAATTGATATAAGAGTCTCTCTAGCTGCCACTCCATACGGCGCAATTTTAGGATTAGCTATTGCTAAAAACCTTAAATCATTACTATAAAGCCGCTCGTCTTTCTCTACAAAACCATCTAATGAGCTCCAAAGAACAAGTCTTCCTAGTGCATAGGTGAATCTTGATCCAGCTTCAGATATTCCTTTTTTTTCTAATAGAATTGGTCTTACCTTATCAGCCGAGAAAAATATGTCAAAAGGAGCACCACTCAAAATTTGCGCGTAGTGTTTGCCTGAAGAGCCTGAAATAAGGATTATCTTATGATTCTTAGAAGAATGGGATTGTTTTAACTCATATTGCAATACAATTTCTTTCATTGCTGGATAAAAATTACTTGCAACTGCAACTTTAATTTCATCTGCAGCAATTTGAGTGAAGCTTAGCCCAATAGAGATTAATAAAAAATTAATCATCTTCAACTTAGTGTTAAACATATTATTTTTCATCGCCTATTTAAAAATATATTCTATAGTGAATTGCGAAATTAATTAATAAGATTAAGGTCATTCAAAACTGCAAATTTTTATGCAACTATGTTAATATATCCCACATTAGGATTACCACTTAAGAACTACTTCCACTTTTAAGGAAAAATATGTCAAAAAATAAAATTCTTTTAGCTTTTCTAATGTCTATGCTATTTACTAGTTCCTTTGCTGATTATATATCTGGGCAGAGAGAATACGTCAGTGGTAACTATGAAGGAGCTATTATTGACTGGACAGAAGTTGCTGAAGATGGAGATGCAAGAGCTCAATACAACCTTGGTTGGATGCATGCAAATGGCAAAGGGACTGCGCAAGATTTTAAGGAAGCAATTGAATGGTATAAAAGATCTGCCAAACTGGGCAATGTTAATGCGCAATATAATTTAGCCAACCTATATCTCAGAGGCCAGGGAGCTGCCCAAAATGATAAACTTGCTTTTAGTTGGTTTATAAAAGCTGCTGAACAGGGTGATGCTCCAGCTCAATACAACCTTGGAAGAATGTATCTTCTTGGTAAAGGAGATGATGAAAATATATTGGAGGCTAGATTTTGGATTAAACAAGCTCTAGAAAACAACGATGCATATATTGGTGCACTTGCACAACAAGTTTGGGATGACTATAAACTTGGAACTTATTAGCTAAGATATTACTCTCAGAAGCTTAGCTATTAAGTTAGGCTTTTACAGTTACAACTGAGCATGTTTCAATACTTATTTTCTCAGCCTCAATAATTGCAATTGTCTCTGCTGCCTGATTTAATAAATCAAGATTACTTACTCTTCCAGTAAGAATTTCATCAACAAATGCCCGTATTTCAAATTCATATCCCATACCTGCTTTCAGTTCAATAGTTTCTGGCTCAAAGCCTGATCTGAAAAGTTTAAGTGTCTCTTTTTCATCAAGAAGATATGTAGCGGTTCCATTTTCAAAATTAGCTGTATAAGACATATCAAATCCATACCCATCTTGCATTGTCCATGATCCTTCAGAGCTCACCAAGGGAGAAAGCTTTGCTTTATCAAAAATATAACTTGTTACAACATGATCTATTCCACCACTAGGTCCTTCATACCCTTGACTAAAAACTGCAACTGGAACTCCAAAGCAATAGTTGATAAAGTCAGTATCATGGACATGTAGATCTAATAATGCACCACCGCATTGCTCATGGCTTGAGTAAAAAGGGCCGCCAGGGAAGCTCGTTTGACGCTTACAATTCAAAGATAGACATTTACCGTACTCTTCACTTTCTATAGCCTCTTTAAGCCAAACCCATGCGGGCCAATAACGAAGACACATTGCAGACATAATATTAGAGGATGAGTTTTTCGCTAATTGGAGTATTTTTTTAGCCTCTTCATACGATCTTGCGAGTGGTTTTTCTACTAACACATGTTTACCTTTAGCTAATGCAGCCTCAACAAAAATAAAATGAAGGTCTGTTCCAACACAAATATCAACTAGTTCAATTTCTGGATCATTAATCAGGTCCATTCCATCAAGGTATTTTTTAGTATCCAAACTCATAACACCCCCTTGGGCTTGGCCACTAATGTTACCCTCAGCCTTACTAGAACCATCAAGCCTACTTTGTATTGAGTCAGCAATGGCAATCACTTCGACATTACTTAACTGCGAATAGATATCTAAATGTGTTGAGCCCATACTTCCTAGGCCGATTACTCCGACTTTAAGTTTTTTAATCATAATTTTATAATTTAAGGTTTTGAATTAAAGTCAAATAATTGATCCATAGCTACAGATGTTCGGGCCAGAATTGTCTCATCCCAAGGAAGCATTTCAGCAATTATTGTATTTTGGTAGTGAATCGAATTTAAGGCAGCTATCGTCTCCTTCCATGGAACATCTCCAGCGCCAATATCACAAAAACTAAAACTACCAGTCCAGTCAAAATTTTCTTGAAAATCCTTTATTTGAACTCTTTTTATTCTTGAGTTAAGTAACTCAATCCAGTGAGGTGGATGTTGCTGGTAACCAATAAGATTGCCTATATCTAGGTAAACGCCTAATTTATTTGAATCAAAAGAATCAATAAAATCTCTAAGCTCAATAGGCGAATAAAAGAAGCCATTCCATACGTTTTCAAGACACAAGTCAACATCAAGATCTTCCGCAATTGGCAGCAGCTGATTGACCGCATCCCTTAGCCGATCTAGAGCTCTATCATAACGAACAATATCAGAAGAGATTGGGCTTTTAACTACGCCAGGGACTATTAGTAATGCCTTACATCCGAGATTACCAGCAACCTTTAGCGCATCTTGGTGCAGACTAATTGATTTTTTACGGGTAATCTCATCATTACTAGTTGGACTTACTCCCCAACTTATTCCAGTAGCCAAACTATCTACAAAAACCCCTGAATCATTAATAGTTTGTCGTATCTTTAAACATTCAGATTTAGTGGTGTTAGTTGTTAAAACGCCGTCTGTTGATATCCCAAGCTCAAGCGCATCAAAGCCAAAAGTTTTTGTTTGAGCTAATGCAGATTCTATTGACTCAGTATTTGCCAGTCCGTTTTCAAAAGAAAGATAGCTTATGCCTTTAATCAAAACCCAACTCCTTTAATATAATGAGTCCAATTCTTTCCAAGTCTCAGCCATATTAACAACTTGTCCTGAAACCATGCTTTCATCAATTGCCAGAGCAACTAAACCAGCAGTAATGGCTTCTTTTGGTCCAACAGGTAGAGATTTTAACTCCCCTCTAAGAAAGCTTGCAATATCCTCGCACATCAACTTATCTGCGCCGTAATGTGATGGGTAATTTACTGCGTCAGGGGCGCTGGAAACACTAAAATCATGATCCTCTAAACACTCTCCAGTTCGTGCATCTGTAATTTTAAGGCCGCCTCGACCAAAGTCTCCTTCAGCCATCCCTCGACTACCAATAATACAAAAACGTCTCTGCTCATCAGGAACATTTAGACTTGTATGAAAAGTGAAACTTACATTATTTGGATATTCTATTAATGCATTTTGATGGTCAATAATATCAGCGTTACTCGTAAATGGATCATCAGCGCTTTCCCAATAAGATTTTTTTATTTGGTAAACATCATCATGCTGATTGCCAATAGGCGCCTCAGAGGGAACAAAATTATTTCGACCTCCAAAACTAGCTACTCTTGTTGGCCTATCACCAACAATGCTATTGTAAAGATCAATATCATGACAGCACTTTTCTAACATAAAGCCGCCTGAATATTTTTCAAGTCGGCGCCAATCTCTCATAAAGAATGATCCATGAAATGGGGCTATATGTTCATTAGCTTCAAGAGAAGTTATAGTACCTAAAGTCCCAGCATCAAGGATTCGCCTCATTTCTCTCATGTGCAATGAGTAACGCAAAACAAGCCCAACAATTAATTGACTTTCACCATATTTTTTTATTAATTTTGCGAGACTAAAGCTATCCTCTTTCGTTGTCACAATAGGTTTTTCAGAGAAGACTTTCAGGCCAGCTTCAAGACCAACTCTAATATGGTCGAGATGAAGATGATTTGGGGAAGCAACCCATAGAAGATCAAGATTACATTTTTCAATCATCTCATCAAGGCTTTCAAATCTAATCAAATTATGCGAGACATCATCAAGGATTGATAAGCCGCAAGGATCAGGATCAACATAGCCAACTAGATCTAGCTCTGGTAAATCTTCTATGAGGATTTTAAGAACATTTGCCGCTCTTAAACCTAAACCAACAATTCCAGTCTTCATGATTATTTCCTTATATCTACTTGTTTGTTTTCATAAGTGCTTGTCCCGATGAATTAAAAGCGTGGCACTTGGAAGAATCAAAGACCAGGTTCACAGTCTCACCTGGTTTAATAGTTGAGTCACTTGGCACTACAGCACAGAAATTACTGTTACCTAAAACAGAGCCATGCAAAATAACTGTTGCTCCAATATGTTCAACAACATCTACACTCATTGGAATTCCTAATTTTGAAGCAGAAACTCCCAGATCCTCTGGCCTTATTCCGATATCTATTTCGTCACCTGCTTTTATACTTGAGATATCAACAGCCAAGTCCAAAGCCAGGTCTCCAATATTTGTAAACAGATTATTATTTTTAATTTCTGTATCAGTTGTTTTAAGGAAGTTCATGTTTGGTTGGCCGATAAAGCCTGCTACAAACTTTGTTCTAGGATTATGATATAAATCCATTGGTGATCCCACCTGCTCTATAACGCCATCACGCAATACGACAATCTTATCAGCCATTGTCATCGCTTCAATCTGGTCATGAGTCACATAAATCATTGTTGTCTTTAAATTTTGATGGAGCTTTGCCAGCTCAACCCGCATATCTCCGCGAAGAGCTGCATCAAGATTGGATAAAGGCTCATCAAAAAGAAATACTTTTGGATCTCTAACAATAGAACGGCCAATGGCGACCCTTTGGCGTTGGCCTCCTGATAGTTGGCCTGGTTTGAAATCTAAACGATCTCTTAACTGAAGAATTTCAGCAGCTTTAAATACCTTTTCTTCCAGCTCCTTTTCATTAACTTTTGCGACCCGAAGTGGGAACGCTATATTTTCAAAAACTGACAGATGAGGGTAGAGGGCATAAGATTGAAAAACCATTGCGATACCTCTTTCAACTGGAGGTGCATTAGAAACATCTTTATCATCAATAATTACACTGCCCGATGTAGCCTCCTCCAAACCTGAAATGATTCTTAATAACGTAGTTTTTCCACATCCTGAGGGTCCAACAAAAACAACGAATTCTTTATCCTTAATTTCTAAATTAATATCAAATAAAACCTCTGTTTCATCAAAACTTTTATAAATATTTTCAAGTTTTACTGTTGCCATTCTTTCTTCCTTAAAAAGAGCGCACGTTCAGTGCGCATTTAAATTAACTATTACTTGTTTTTAAAGCAAGCTTCAAAAGTGCGCTTTGAGATAAGCGTCTTTTTGGAGTAAGCCTTTAAAAAATTCAGGGGTAACAAATAGCTACCCCTGAAATAGTCAACTAATTGACTTAATTACCTTCTGCTAAAATTTCAGCAGCCTCTGCAACTAGATCAGCAGCAGAACCTTCGCCCAAGATCATGCCTTGGATAGCACCATTGATGCCAGCTTGCAATGCTTTAAAGTCTTCAAACATTGGCTCTGGACCACCACTACCAATTGGCGCAACAAACGTCTGCCAGTAGTCAGTAGAATAGTAAACATCGTCCATCATTTTCTCATACTGCATGATTGGTGTTAAACCCCAGCTCTTATCTAGGTCATACTGTGCTTCACCAGATGAAAGCATAGAAGCTAACTCCATTGCTAAATCTTCATTAGCAGAACCCTTAAATACTGCAATTGAGTCAGTAATTAATAATGTACCACTTGAGCCACTAGGACCAGCAGGAATAGGGACAACTATTTCAGCAATGTTGTCATTATGCTGCCCAGCACCCCATGGACCATTAATGTACATTCCAATCTGACCATCGTTATACAACTGAGTCAATTGAGAACGCTCGTAACCCATTGGACCTTCCTGAGCAACACCTGCTAACTTGCCATAGAACTCAAGAGTCTCGATAGTCTCAGGACTATTAAAAGTGATTTCACCAGTTGCTGCATCATTTACAGAGCCGCCATTACTATATAAGTAATTTAAGAATTGGTGCATAGTGTTATCAAAGTCCTTTCCAGTTAAGCCAACACCCGCAGCCGAAGTATTATCATTGATAGCTTTAGCCATTGCATACATCCCTGTCCACGTCTTAGGAGCAACACAAGCCATGCCTGCTTCTTCAACTAAACCACAGTTGATAAACAAAGCCTTAGTAGAGAAAGCGTGAGGGAAGCCCCAAGTTTTTCCACCATCTGTTACAGTATTAAGAATACCAGGTTGGTACATTTCCTTCTGATCATCAGCTATATCCACTGGAATAATCAAACCGCTTCGAGCTAGTTGCTTAAGTGTACGTGAACCCATATAAGCCAAACCAGCTGGGTCACCAGCAGCAGCTAGTGTCATTGATTTGTCCTGGCATGTTCCCCAAGGAACTGCCTCAGCATTCACTGTAACGCCTGAGTATTTAGCTTCAAAAGCTGAAATTACTACTTGATCAGCTTCACGGATCTCTCCGCCGCACATAATCATGTGTACTTCTTCAGCCTGAACTGGGGCCATTAAACCTGCGCCCAACACAGCTAAGAAGATTACTTTTTTTATATTTTTCATTTACTTCTCCTTTTCTATTTACATCAAATTACTAGAATTAAATTATCCTAATAACGCTTTATGTGAGAGATTTACCTCTCACTCCTTTACTGCCCCTGAAGTTAAACCTGATATGAGATGTTTCTGCATAAACAGGAAAATTAACAACACGGGCAGAATTCCAACAAGACTAGCTGCCATCATTTCATTCCAGAGCACTGTCTGATACCCAACAAATTCAAATATACCAGCGGGTAACGGCATGTAATCCCGATCTTGATTAAAAGTAATTGCAAATAAAAACTGTTGGGCATAAGCACCAATAAACATTGCAACACCAACAACAATTAAACCTGGAACTGCTAGGGGCAAGATAACTCGTCTAAGTGTATAAAGGCGAGATGCGCCATCGACAAATGCAGCCTCCTCCAGTTCGTATGGAATCTTCTCTAAAAAAGACTTAAGCAGCCATATTCCTGTTGGTATAAGGAAGGCTACTCCAGGAATAATCATAGCCCAATAGGTATTTAATAAGCCATAAGAGCGTAATAATTTGTATAAAGGTATTAAAAGGACTGCTCCTGAAAACATGTTTACAGCTAAAAAGAGCGTAAGACTAGTAGTTTTTCCTCGAAAGTTAAAACGTGCGTAGGCATAAGCAGCTGGAATAATAAAGCACATTGATAAAAGAGTGACGGCTGATGCTATGAATACGCTATTAAATATATATCGAGGCAATTGAGGTACGGTAACCCACATATCTCTGTAGGCCTGAAAACTCATAGTGTCCGACCAAAACCTGCTCATAAAATCAACAAAGCCCATTGTTTCACCAACCTCTAATTCTGGACGACTAAATAAATGAGTAATTGGCCTGAGAGAAGCGACAAACATTTCAACGAAAGGAAGCAACATAAATAATATGAATAATGCGAGAGAGGCATAAATTCCAATCTTATGAAGTAATGAGTACTTATCCATCATTTCTGAACCCCACCATAGCCATATTTTTTACTCAATCTTCCCAGTACAGTTAGGTAAATTACTGAAAATACACCTAGTATTAAAACAACAAGAACTGCTCTTGTCGCGCCAGCGCCAAACTTATAGCTAAAGATTGCAGTTTTAAAAGTATCAATAATTAACGTAGTGGTTGCCCCACGAGGACCACCCTCTGTCAAAATCCAAATAATTTCAAATGAATTAAAAGTCCAGATTGCAGATAGTAATGCCATAGAAACAATCGTAGGCATAATTTGAGGTAAAGTAATTCTTCTAAAACGATACCACCTAGATGCGCCATCAACATAAGCAGCCTCATACAAATCTTTTGGTACGCCTTGCATTGCAGCCAAAAAGAATAAGGTTACCATTGGCGTTCCAATCCAAACATCGGTCACAACTGCTGAGTAAAAAGCACTCTGTTTATATGCCAAGAAACTAAATGGTCCATTGGTAATCCCAACCATTTCTGCAAAGTTTGAGAGCAGTCCAAAGTGGCCATTATATAACCACAACCATCCAAAACAACCAATAGCAATTGGCACGATCCATGGCGGCATAACTAGAGCTCGCATAAGACCGCGTCCTCTTATATTGCTTGCTAAAAGTGTCGCGCCGATTAAGCCTAAAATCATTTTAAAACCAACTGAAAGGAACATCCAATAAAAGGTTCTTGTGACAATTGAAGGAAACTTACGTCCCCCGATAGCTTTTTCATAATTTTCCCAGCCTATAAAATCAGCGCCTCCCATTAAGGTTCCGAGGTTCGAATTAGTAAAAGAAAGGCGAAAGGTTTCATACAGGGGCCAAAGCACAATCCAAAACATAACCATTGCAGCAGGCGCAATTAATGCCCAGGCAAACATTGTTGTTGTTTGTGATTTGGTTTTAGGTTTAAGCATTTGTATCAAACTACTCACTGACAAAAGCCTCCTTTCTCGTTAACGGATCGGACATGATATCAAAGTTCTCAGCTTTATAATAGTCCCATTTAATTTTATTGAATAATTCTCGATAGCTAGTTATAGCTAAATTTTCTAGTTCGGGACCTTTACGTCTATTTGATTCACTCGACCAAGCGCTTTCTGCTAGGCCCAGAATCCTTGGACAAAGCATTGATTCCATTTCGCTATCCTTCAGAATTGTTTCACACCAAAGATGCCCTTGAATTCCCTGGATATTAGATTCAAGTTCTGGCTCATTATTAGGAATAATAGGCCAATCAACAACTTTCTCAAAAGGTATGACTGCTGCCCAATTTGCTCCACGATCAGCATAATCTCTGCTCTGAGCCATATCAAAATAAATATGCTCTGCAGGACATAGGACCACTTTATAGCCTTCTCTTGCCAGATTAAAACCAGACTCCAGATTCTGCCATGAGAATAATAACTTTTCTGATTTATCATCATGATGCTGCCCATCCTCAGCCTCTTGCCAAGAAGCCGTTTTTTTATTATTAAACTCTACTCTTTTAGAAAGTTTATTAATAAACCAAGAAGCAACATCTTTACCATTATTAAGCCTATGCTTTGTCTTTAATACATCAATTGCAGGTGATTTTGTCCAAGACTCTGGCGCAACCTCATCACCACCTAAATGAATATACTCACCTGGGAAGATGTCACATAACTCATCAATCAAAGATTCAACAAGCGAAAATGTTTCTGGCATTGCAGGGTTAAGTGTGTTTTCTGAATAGCCTTGAACTGAGACCTCACAGCTTTGATCTTCAGGGTCACGCAAACCTGGAAAGAGACTAATTAATGCCATATTATGGCCAGGCAAATCAAACTCTGGCATTACCTCAATAAAGTTAGCTGATGCTCTATTGATTACTTTATGCATATCTTCTCTATCATAACAACCGCCAGTTGCATCTGGTCCAGAGCCAAAAACAGGCGGCACTAGTAATCCATTTCCTCTTTTAGAAGTTTCCGTTGCAACTTCAGGATTTCTATCAAACTTGAAACGAAAGGCCTCGTCATCAACCCCATGCCAATGAAACTTATTAAGCTTAAAGAGGCTCATTAAATCGAGTAATTTTAATAAACTGTCTACTGAATAAAAATGCCTAACAGTATCCAAATGCTGGCCTCTCCAACTAAACCGAGGCTTATCAATGATTGACCCACATGGAATTAATTGGTGATATGTTTGATTTAATTGCAGTAAAGAAATAAGGCCATAATAAAAACCTGACTCGTCTCCAGCAGTAATTTCAATATCGTCACTGGTAATAGTAATTTGGTATGAGGAGTCACTTGAATGGTTTTGAAGTTTAAGTTTTACAGAACAGGATGCCTTCTCATTAATTTCATTCACAATGCCAGAAAAAAGATTAAGATTTAATCGGCTACCTAGATCAGAGGCTGACTTGTAGGCATTGTTTATCATCTCACTGTCATTGAATAGTATATTGATAGGAGCACATAAATTACATACACCAGCGCTAGCCTCCCATGCATAAGGATGTGGCACCAATCTTAGTGAATCATAATTTACCTTATCACTTGAATAATGAGGGGTTGGTGCCACGGAGGAGATTCCTTTAAGATCCAAATCAATCATTTCAAGATTAACTACTTCGCCGTTATTATTTTTTAAAAAAACGCCCTGGGGAGCCCACCTGTGATTCATTGGCTTATGTCTAGATTCATTATAGGCGTATTTGAAATTCCATTCTTCCCCTGGCTTTAAAACGAAATTTTCAAGATGGGTTAACTCGATATACCCACCAGCACTCTTAAAAATGCTGCAATTTTCAATAGCCTTTGCGGGCGCTAGTAAACTAAAACAGAACATAAAATTCTCAATCGACTCACTAGACTTATTAATAAGCCTTGAGCAAAAGTGATTATCTAAATTGATAGATGTTGTCAAAGAAAACTCTGTAGAAAACAATATTTCTCCTCGCTGACTAGTATTATTGTAAAAATAACCTATACAGGGCTATGAATACCTACTAATCTATATAAAAATTGGTAATAAAATGGTATTATATAACAGGTGTCGATTAAAAAGTGGATAAGTTTTATTTTTTTCCAAATAAGGACGTATTAAAATACCTATAATCCTAATAAATCTCTTTATATAAGAGGTTAAAGTAGAAAAAATATACGAATAATTTAGTTCTTTTCACTTCATATTGAATTTATTATAAAAAATTTACTTTTTAAATTAAGATAGAATATAATAATACCAATTTAGTACCAATATTTTATTTTATTTAAACATAATGGATGATATCAATAGTCTAGTTAATTTTTTAATGCCCTCTACTGACAGGCCAGAGTCGCTATATAAACAATTATCCAGGTCACTTAATAGAGCAATTCAACAAGGTCTTTTAGCCCCTGGAGATGCCTTGATGCCTGAGAGAGAGTTAGCAGCTAAGCTTAATATGTCTAGAATTACTGTTCGTAAGGCAATTGATCAGCTTGTTGAAGTGGGCCTATTAAATAAACGTCAGGGTGCTGGAACAATTGTCGCTGAAAGCGTAGATTTAGTTCTTCATAAAAGTCTTTCGTCTCTTAACAGCTTCACAGCAGATATGAAAAAGAGAGGTCTCGAATCGTACTCTAGAACCATTTTGCGTGAGGAAGGTAAAGCAAGTGCTAAAGAGGCTTTGATTTTAAATTTAGATGAGGATGAACATGTCCATCGGCTTAATAGAGTCAGGTATTTAGTTAATGAGCCACTACTTTATGAAATTGCTGTTATACCTGCAGCAATTATATCTATCACATCTGCAATTGATGACTCACTTTATGAACTTCTTGAGTCCAAGAATATGAACCCAGTTTCTGCAAAACAAAATATCCATGCCATCATTGCAGACGATAACCTAGCAGATAAGCTTGAAATAAAGCCAGGAAGTGCGGTGTTGTTTGTGGAAAGAAGAGGCAAGGATTCTTCTGGAAGAGTTGTTGAATATACTCAATCTTATTATCGTGGTGATCGCTACGACTATGTTGTGGAGCTTGGATGAAACAAGCAATCAAAGGCGCTAAAATATTTTCTGGTAATGAATTCTTTGACCATAAAGCGCTCCTAATTGATGGTGAAAAAATTATTGATATTGTTAATGAGAATTCTATTCAAGATAACTTCAAAATTCAAAAACTAAACGGTGGCATCCTCTCTCCAGGATTTATTGATCTTCAGGTAAATGGTGGTGGTGGAAAACTGTTTAATAACTCGCCAGATAAAAAGAGCTTAGATGAAATAATAAAAGCCCATCAACACTTTGGCACGACCAGCATAATGCCAACTGTTATTAGTGACTCATTGAATGTTCTTAAAAGATGCACATCAACAATAACTAATGAAGTTAATAATAATAAATCCCTCCTAGGGCTTCATATTGAAGGCCCCTTCTTTAATGTTAAATATCGAGGGGTTCATCAAAAACAATATATCAACACGATAAACAATGATTACTTAAACTTATTTGAAACCCTACAAGGCTTTCCAGTGATGCTTACATTGGCTCCAGAATGTATTTCTATCAGACAGTTAAAGCATCTTAAGTCACTTGGCTTTAAAATTTTAGCGGGCCATACTGATGCAAGCTATGACCAGCTAGAAGAGGCAATTAAATATGGCCTTGATGGCTTTACACATCTGTTTAATGCTATGGGGCAGATCTCAGCACGTGAGCCTGGCGTCGTTGGTTCGGCATTATGTTTTGATAACACCTCAGCAAGTATTATTGTTGACCTGCATCATGTTCACCCTTCATTAATTGAGATGTCTTACAATCAAAAACCTCAAGGGAAGCTATTTTTTGTTTCAGATTCTATGGCCACAATTAATCATGGAGAGCCTTCTTTTGAGCTGTATGATGAGGTAGTTAGTGAATCCAATGGCCGTCTTATTAACTCAGAAGGCAAATTAGCTGGCTCTTCAATAACACAAATTGATGCCATTAAGAATGCCTATCTTAGTTGTAATATCCCATTGAATGATGCGATTGCAATGGCAACACGTTATCCTGCAAATTACCTTGGTGTTGGAAATTATCTTGGTTCATTGGAATCAGGTTATCGAGCTGACCTTGCTCACTTTGACCTTGACTTTAATATTCAAAATGTCTGGGTTGCTGGCAAACATCTAAAACAAGAGGCGTCATGAGAGTTGTTATTCTTCCAAATGAAAATGAGGCAAGCAATTTTGCTGCAGTATTTATTGAAAATTTCATTATCGAAAAAGAAAATGTGGCTCTAGGACTTGCAACTGGAAGCTCAGTTCTTTTAACTTATGAGGCATTAATTAAAAAAAACCGTACCAATAGCCTAAGCTTTATAAATACTACGACTTTTAATTTGGATGAGTACGTTGGCTTAAAACCAGGCCACACTCAAAGCTATCGTCATTATATGAACAATAAATTATTTAACCATATTGATATTGATAAGAAAAATACTTATATTCCTGAGTGCTTTAATAAGGATTATGAGCTTTGTTGTGAAAATTATGAGTCTAAGATTAAGTCAATTGGCGGAATAGATCTTCAATTGTTAGGTTTAGGCACAAATGGTCATATTGGATTTAACGAACCTACTTCTAGCCTCAGCTCAAGGACAAGAATAAAGACGTTAACTGAGAATACGATTGCAAATAATGCGCGCTTCTTTGATGATAATGAATTTCAACCATCCATTGCAGTGACAATGGGTATTGGAACAATTATGGATGCTGACACTATTATTCTCATTGGCCTAGGTAAACACAAAAGTAAGGCAGTTGCTGATTTAGTTGAGGGCCCTATATCATCATTCTGTCCAGGCAGCGCTCTGCAAAATCATCAAAATGTTGTTATTGTTTTAGATAATCTTGCAGCATCTGAATTAAAGTTGTATGATTACTACATACACACTGAAAAAATGCACCTAAAGTTTATGTGTTGAGTGTTAGTTAATAATTTAATTCAAATATATTGGGTCCAAGAAAATGAGTCTAATTTTCAAACAACTATTCGAAAGAGAAAGCTGTACTTACACCTATCTTATTGCAGATAGTGACTCGAAAGAAGCCGCAATTGTAGACGCGGTAGACATTATGATTGGCAGAGATACGGCTTTGCTAAAAGAGCTAGATCTAGACTTAAAATTTATTATTGAAACACATATCCACGCTGACCATATAACCAGTGCGTGCCCTCTAAAAAAATTCTATCCTAAAGCTAAAATTGTTATAGGCATGGAGAATGTTGATGCAGAGGCATGTTCAGACATTATGGCAAGTGAAGGCCATATTCTTTCGATTGGTAATTATGATATTACTGCAATAGAAACCCCAGGGCACACCTTAGGGTGCATGTCTTATAAGATCGGTAATAAAATCCTTACTGGTGATGCATTATTTATAAGAAGTACTGGACGATGTGATTTTCAAGGAGGCTCAGCTATATCTCTTTATGAATCAATTCATAAACTTTTTAAATTTCCTGATACTACCGAAATATATCCAGCCCATGATTACAACGGATTATCAGTTAGTACCATTGGTGAAGAGAAGAAGTTTAACTCAATGATTAGAGAGTCCTTTGATCAACAAACATTTATTAAAAATGTAAACAATTTAAAGTTAAGCATGCCAAAAAAAATAAAAGTATCCGTTCCAGCAAATCAAAGCTGTGGATTAGTAACTGCTCTAAATTAGTGGTATGAAAAAATTATTACTCCCGCACACCCAATAAAATTTGATTAGTAGATTAGAGCCAAAAAGATAACGCTAACTATTACGTTAAATAGAATCCAGAGGATGAAGTAAAAGTTATTTTTACTCACTCTCTTCATCTTTAAGAAGATCAATCTCTTCATGAAGACCTGTATTACTGCGACTCTTAATACGCAGCTCCTCTAACTCTTTCTCTAAAGCTCTCTTTCTCTTGCGCCTATCATTTGGAGAGCCATTTTTCGTATTATATTTGGCAAGTGTCATAAACGCGTACCCTTAAATGTTTCATTAAAGATTGCATCTACTCTTCTTTTAAACTCCTCTTGAGAGTTATTCTCTATGAAGATGCCTTGAACATACTCTTTAAATTTTTGAGCCTTTTCATATTCATCTGGGATATTTTCTAAGCGTGGTTCTAGTTGCTGTATTTCCATTTTATCTCCTCTCTTAGTTTTCTCATTAATTTATTATCTCAATTGGAAGCTCACCTCTAGCAAATGTCTGCTTTAATACTACTGTTGATTCAATACTGGCAATACAGGTCAAACTACCAAGCGATTTTTTAACAAAACTTTCATAGCCAAGTAAATCATTTGCAATAATCTTTAAAAGATAATCATGCGAGCCAGTTATGACAGAGCATTCTAGTACTTCTGGTAATTTTTTCATTGCATTTTCAAATAAGTCAGCGCTGATATTTGAATTCTCAGTTAGCCTTATAAAGACGTAGACCATTGCATTAAAGCCCATCGATTCTGGCTTTATATTTGCGCTATAGCCACTAATGACTCCAGCCTCTTCAAGTTTTTTAACCCTTCTAAGGCAGGGCGTATCTGACATGTTTAATTTTGCAGCCAACTCTGAAATAGCTATTCTTCCCCTAGTCTGAAGAATAGATAAAATGCTTAAATCCTTAGTATCAATATTAATATTCATTCTTAATTTCAAATAAATTAGTGATATTCAATAATAAAATACTTATTATTAATGAATATCTCTATTATTATACTATTTATTAGTTAGTTTTGGTGATTAAAACTTGATAAATAATGATATTATGACTTTTTTATATAAATAACCTTAGCAATGACTCCAAACTCGCAAACCTTTGATTACTGGATTAGAAATCGCTTTGTTGAATTAAATTCAGAGCTTGAGGCTCTTTACTCAAGTCAAAGCGAACGCACTAATGTTGAGTCCGTTGGTGGCCATTTAAAGCAAGCGCTTGAAGATGAAGGCAGGGAGATAATTAAAACACTTTTATCGGAGGGAAATACTGATGAAGGGTTTGATAATGCATTCGATTTATTAGGGAATGTTGGCCTCTATATGGCGGCATGTCGAAGACATGAAATCACCGACCCTTCAAAACAATCCACTTCACCATTGAAAGAGGCCTCAGGGCTTGCTATGAATATAGGAGCCTCAATTGGTGTTACGCCTCGCTTTGCTACCGCGCACCTTTCAACACATAACAAGGCGGTTGACGGAGTATATAAAAGCTTTACAAATCTGCCTGCTGAGAAATTATTTCTTGATTACAACACTAAAGCAATTCTTGCCTATAAAAGAGCCGCTGACGCGTTACTCAAACTTCACCCACTAGGCATTTCTCATCCGATGTGTCCTGAACTATTAGTAGTCGTTAAAGAGGCGCTTGAAGAAGTCATTGAATCGAATGCTGCATTATTTAATAAGCTTAGTGTTGATGACTTCTTTTACTGTGTTCGTCCCTACTATAAGCCCTATCATGTTGGATTTCAGGTGTATCGAGGAGCAAATGCAGGTGACTTTGCAGGAATAAATGTCATTGATATTTTGCTTGGACTCTGCTTTGCTAATGAGCCCGCTTATTCACAAATGCTCGTTGATAAATTTCTATATATGGTCCCAGAAGATCAAAGTATTCTAAGAGACTGCATGAGAAGAACCAGCATTATGGATGAGTTCCTAAGTGCTGACGTTTCCTCTAAAAATTGGTACAAGGACAATCTAACTCTGTTCCTTGAAATTTGTCAGCTTCATGGTGACGCTGCTACCCAGCACCATAATCAGCTCGTTGAGAAATATATTGCGCAGCCCTCAGCAGACCTTAAAGAATCTCAACTTAGTAATATTACCGCGAGCGGCCCGCCATTAAAAGTTTTACTGGACTCACTTGAAAAATTAAGGGATCGAAGGGCAGCTGCTGATCGCAGTGATATACGAACGCGCTTTGCTGATATTGCGCTCCTCAAAAAGCGCTTGTTAACTAATGGCAAAATAAATAAGCCTAGCTTTAAAGAGGACTTTATTTTAACGAAAGCAAATTATCTCCTTAATCACTCTGTTGGAAGGCCATTAAAAACCTCTGAAAAAAACTTTTCAGAGCGGCTGTATACTCCTTGGAAAAATTCAATTAGCGAGCCTTGGGAGCAATGGCTTGGGATTATTAATGAGTTTACGGCATCCTTAGCGAAGCTCTTTAATGCAAAGCAATCTGAATTCTGCCCACAAGTGAATTTGTCAAGTGGATTAACTAAAATATTGATGTCTTTAGACCAAGCTCAAAGCAAAAACTGCGTCATATTGGTTAGTGAAATTGACTTTCCAGGAATGGGTTTTGCCTTACAAAAATCATTGCCTGAAGACTGCGAGATTAGATTTATTCCCTCCAATGTTGATATAACGAATGCAAGAGTGTGGGACGAGTACCTGACCAAGGATGTTGATTTAGTTTTCGTCAGTCACGCTTACTCAAATACGGGTCAGCTGTCGCCAATCTCACAGGTGCTTTCAATTGCAAGAGCTAGAAATATCATCTCTATTTTAGATATTGCCCAGTCTGTGGGTATTGTGCCGATAGACCTAAAGGCATTAAACCCTGATTTTATGATTGGATCAAGTGTTAAGTGGTTGTGCGGCGGCCCTGGAGCTGCTTATTTATGGGTCAACTCAGATTGCCTAGCTACTTGCAATCCTAAAGATGTGGGCTGGTTTAGCCATGAGAATCCATTTGAGTTTGATATTCATAATTTTCGCTACCGTGACAGTGCACTTAAATTCTGGGGAGGCACTCCATCAATTGCGCCCTACGCTATAGCAGCTCACAGCATAAATTACTTTACTAATATTGGTTTAAAAAATATAAGAAAACACAACCAACTCTTAATTGAAAAGACTGCAAATGCGCTTGACTTGGAATTCGTCTCTCCAAGGGAAGAGGCGATTAGAGGAGGCACGATGATATTGGACTTTGGGGGTAACCAACAGAAAATATTAAAGCAACTTACAGAGCATAACATTAGCGTTGATCTAAGAAGCCATGGAATCCGAATATCTCCCCACATCTATAATGATGAGGAAGATATCGATCAACTATTGAGCGTTATAAAGTCAACAAAACTTTAAAACTAGTCCTACTAAATTAGGATTTAAGTCCATTGCGCTAGATTACTAATTAAAATAGGGCGTTATGGATATGACAACACCCGCACTGCTTTTCCCCGCAATTTCTTTACTATTTGTAGCCTATACAAATCGCCTTCATTCTTTAAGTGTCCTTATTAGGGCAATGACAACTGAGGGTAGTGATGAGTCAAAGACAAAACATACGGAGGAGCAGCTGGATATTCTCAAGAAGCGCGTTACTTATATTAAAAGGATGCAGGTCTTTGGAATTGTAAGTTTTATTTTCAATCTAATGACAATTATTTGTTTTTATATTGAACAAATTTCTCTTGCATATTATATTTTTGGCTTTGGGCTTTTAATGCTGTCAGCATCTTTAATTTTTGCGCTGCTTGAAACATTAATTTCAACTAAGGCGCTAGATATTCACCTTGAAAATTATAAGGGTTAAGTTTCTATATCAAAAACAATAATCCCTTTGTGTCCACCTTTACACATCGAAACTAGTTTACTTCCAAGAAGGGCATGTCCTGGATGCTCGTTATATTCAAGCAGTGCCTGGTGATTCTCAAAACTTACTATAAAGCCAGAATTATAGTCGGCTGATTTTTGCTCAAAATCTAGATTATTCCCATACTCAAAATCATTCAAACCTTCAACCTGATTCTTGAGATTTGAAAGGCCCTCAAAAATATCAAATTGCTCAGACTCACTTATCTCAGATTTAAAATTAAGAAATACGCAGTGCTTTATCATGTGCTATATAAAAATAAGTTACGTTTTTTTGCCTATATTGTCAGCAATCAAACAAACTATTTCGAACATTATTGCATTAGCAACATGCGCTGTAATTTGGTTCGGTGAATCAACCGTTGGCATAAGGCAAACGACGTCACCACCAATTACGTTTTTTCCACGAAGCCCTTGCAGCATCTGAAGCACATCTGGCATCTTAAAGCCCTCAATTGCCGGCTCCAGATTTGAAACACCTGGCGCCACAGTGACGTCCAAACAGTCTAAGTCAAAGGTGACATAAATAGGCGAGTCACCAACTCGCTCCTGGATCATCTCGATGCATTTTTCAACGCCGTACTCGTCATACTGGTCTTTAGTAATTATTTCATAGCCCAGCTCGTAACTAGAGTTAAGCCAATCTAGGGTTCTAGTATTGCCCCTGATTCCAACCTGAATACTTTTTGAAGCATCTACAAAGCCATCTCTAACTAGGTAGCTCGCCCAATGAGCCGCTGATTTAACCGCGCCCAAAAAATGATCAAGCTGATGAAACGCATCTGTGTGCGCATCAAAGTGAACAAGCACCGCTTTCTCACCGCCCGTTAATTTCGATTTTGGACCTGCAATTGCCTGAAGGATTCCGCCAGTAATTGAGTGGTCACCGCCAATTGAAACTGGCCTAACACCCGACTTGGCAATAATGTCATAAAACTCGGTAATGCGCTCTATGCATCTCTCGTTATTATTAGCTTCGGGCAGAGGAACGTCACCAAAATCTCTAATTTCGCACATCTCCCAAGGGGAAATACCAAACTTAAGGTGTCCACGTCTTCCCTGCGCAGAAATATTTCTGACTGCTCTAGGGCCCAAATGTTGATCGCGCTGAGTAGTGCCATTTCCAGTGCTATGAGGAACGCCAACGAGTGCAATATCGCAGCCCTCGGTCTCAGGATTATGAGGACAACGAAATAGCGTTGGCACGCCCCACCAATAGAGACCATTCATCATCGCAGCGTTATCTCTAGTTTTCTTATCCATGCTTTTAGTCTCTATAGGTGGGAAAAAAATCTACTCAAACTTCTCACTTACTTTACTTAGTATAGCTTCTTTATAGGGCACCTTTAACTCCTGTGAAGCCCATGATGCAAACCCTAAGTCAACCTGCTGCCCCCATGTCTCGATAGGATTTTTAAAGCTTGTAACAGAGGACTCTGTCGGCGCTGCTAAAAATAATGCCATCTCCTCAGCCTCAGCCTCTTCAGTCTGATTTTCTGGAGAAACATACTCGCTGATATTAATAAAGTTGGCAATGTCTGTCATCCAATAAATACAGTGACGGTACTCTGCTGCAAGATTAGCGCCCTTTATATACTCTTGAGAGAGCGTAGTTATGGCCTCTGTTTGAGCCGCAACAATTTGGCCGTTAGTCATCTCCATATCCGTTCCATCAATGGCGTGATAGGCATAAATTCTATTCATTATTTCTTCACCGGCAGTGAGGCCGGCCATCTCTGGCCTGGTAAGCTGAATATAAATAAGTGCTGAGCATCTTATTGCCTCTTCTGAAACTTTTGTGTCCGCATAAGATGGGCTCATAAATCCGATGGATAGTAATAAGATAGTAAATAGTTTTTTCATAAATAAAAGCAAATTAATTTGAAGAATTAATAAAGTATAAACAAAATAGTTATCCAAATAATGTCTTTAGTGATTAATAGTTGCTAAAATAATGAGCTGGTCTTTTCACTCATTTAAAAAACTTATATGTCAAAAAAATATCTAATTTTTGGTGCTACTGGATCTATTGGATCAAGCCTTGCTGAGCAGCTTACAAACTCAGATCATGAAGTGCATTTAATTGCCAGAAATGTGGATGAATTAAAACCATTATCAGAAAAACTTGGCTGTACTTTCTCTATTACTGACGTGTTAGAAGAAAATTTTATTGACAGGGTTAAAGCAGATACTTCAGACTTTGATGTAAAGGGCGTTGCATACTGCGTTGGATCAATTGACTTAAAGCCGCTTAAGAGAGTGAGCGAAAGTGACTTACATAACTGCATGAAGTTAAACCTCTACTCGGCAATTGAGTCGATTAAGGGTTTTCAAGAAGGGTTAAAGAAAAATAATGGGTCAATCGTTTTATTCTCGTCCGTTGCCGCCCAAAAAGGCTTTACCAATCACACAATTATTGCAACTGCCAAAGCAGCGATTGAGGGCCTAACAGTAACGCTTGCCGCAGAGTTTGCCCCAAGTATTCGCGTTAACTGTATTGCGCCAAGCTTAACAAATTCAAAAATTTCACAGTCCATGCTAAAGAGCCCAGTTGTCGCTGAAGCTCTAGCTAAAGCGCATCCACTTAAAAGACTCGGTGAAGGAGAAGACTCGGCAGCGCTTGCTAAGTTTCTTCTGAGCGATGAGAGTTCTTGGGTGACAGGACAAATCATTGGGGTTGATGGCGGAAGATCAGCCCTAAGCTGACTCAGCCGCCATAAAAGATAAGAACTAGCTAGTCTGTGACGCTCAAGAAAATTTTAGGTGCACCCGACATAATCTTTATTATATCGTTATTGTCACCTTCACTAAATTGAAGGGAGTTTGCATCTGTTGCTTTAACGCTCATAGCAAAAGTAGAATCTTCTGTTACAGTGTATGAGGTATCAAGATCAGTTATCCATGCAATTTTTGCAGCAGTTTGACAGGTTGTTGCAAAGACATCGGCAGTCGTAAGTAAATTAACTGTTGGCGTTCCGCGTGCCGAACCAGTACCCTCTTTTTCAAACGACATTTTATCGCCGTTAGCCCCTAAAGCGGCCGAACAATAAGCCTCACTAAACCTAACAATTACTTCATTAGCAAAGACCACTGTTCCTTCAGACGTGCCGCAGTCCATATTCTTTACGCCACCTTCAAAAGAGGTGCCGTGCACAGTAGCTACTGCATCGTTATCACTATTTTGAAACGCTGTTGGATATAGACCGGCATTACTCGTCCAACAATACGTGCCGCCATTTCCATCACCCGATGACCCATCAACCGCAGCCGACATTCTTCCTGACCACTGCATACCCAACTTGTTACTCAAAAGAACATACACGAATGGATAGGTCCCTGGATCAATTGAAAACTCTGGAATATCAAGGGTTGCACTAACGCCTGCCTGGATATCAAGTTCAATTCCTGCAGCGCTCTCAAAGAACATCTGACAACTCGTCAAGTCATTTAGGTCTGGGTCAGCTGTGCAAAGACCCATTTTGTATAGGTTCAGCTTATATGTATCGGGTGTGATTCCGCAATCAGTGGTTGCGGTGTTCGCCGTATAGTCCACATTTCCTTCAGTATCATAAAGTGTGGTATCGCCCTTAACAGGTGCTCTTGAATTACCACTACCATCAGCAGCAATAACAATAGCTCCAGCTCCATTAACCACGCAAAGCGCATTGGCACTGTTTGAAAATGCTATTGCCGCTAAAAATAAGGTAGTTAATAAAATTATTTTATTTAAGTTAAGTGTTTTCATATTAGATTCCAGTTACTGTTAATGTGCCAGACTTTTTCTTAACAAGCTGATTTTCACGCTTAACAAGGTCATACCTTTCTGCGCCAAGCTTTTTAAGTTCATAGGCATTATCGGCAAAGGTAAATAGTGTTGGTCTTACGTGTTTCTCTTGACCAAAGGCCCATGTATAGTTAAGAGAAATTGAATCAGTATCCTTCTTAGTAGCATCTTTATAATCGGTACGGACGTAATTCAAAGATAAGTTATCAGATAAGCTTCCACCTAAAGAGTACTTCCGCATCTTTTGATCTTTTAGGCCATCGATACCATCCCACTGCACTGCGTTCATTCCAAACATCATGCCAGGAAGGTAAGGAAGTGCCACCTTGAAGCCCATGTCCCTTCCATCTAAAACCTTTGAGTCGGTTCCGCTCTTATCTTTAATGTAGCCTGTGGTGCCGTTGTATGTGTTCACTCTTGTCTCAAAGACTGAGCTAATGACTTCAATACCAACACCATTTCGCTTGTGATCATTTGGGAACTCGTGATCATAAAATGCATTTACGCCTGTCATCCAGGTTTCATCAGCATTAAGCATTCGGTAACCAAGGCCAAGATTAAGCGTTGTCCTATCATCAAAACGATTGAGGTTGATCTGGTTAAAGATGAATGAGTTTGGGTTATCGCCAAAAGCTCTAAGTACGCCAATGTCCACTGAAGAGTCACCCTCTTTTAGGTTGGTGCTGACCTCAACGGTATTGAAGTTTGGACTTAAAAGCGCCCCTATTCCAGTTGAAACAAAAGAACTGGCAGAGCTTGTCATTCTGCTCATTAATGATGATTTAATTTGCTCAGAATCATCTGCACTTACACTCAAAGAAACACCAAGTGACATTGTCAAAACTGCACTAAGTGAAATCCTTGTTAAATTTGAACTTGATATTTTCATATCATATATCCCCGATAAATAAATAATTTAAAACAAGGTGTATTATAAAGGGGCAATTACTAGATGTATATATTTCAAAATGGACTATTTATTACCATAATTTTTTGAAATTTCTAAGTTAATAATTCTATTTTTTTATATAGGTCTTTGGAGATAGTTATCGTTTCTGATTTCTCACGTACCTTTCTTTTTTCAATACGCCTATCACCTGGAAGTCTTGTAGCAGGCTGCTCAAGGATCGCACCGACTAAAGTTTCTGTTCTCTCTGCAAAACTCTCTCCAGAGAAAAAACTAGGGTCAATGGCAATAATCAGCTGACCAACGCCCGGTGAATCACCCTCAGCGTTCAGAAAAGAACTCGCCTCAAAGCCAAAGTTAGAGCCAGTAAGTCCAGCTGCAAGCATCTCTACCATAAGTGCAAGCGCACTCCCCTTGGCATCTCCAATTGGCAGCATCGCCCCCTCAAGTGCTTTTTTTGCATCCGTTGTTGGCCTCCCTTCTTTATCTATCGCCCAGCCCTCTGGAATTTTTTCATTGAGTTGATTGGCCACCATCACCTTGCCGCGTGCTACCTTACTTAAACTCATATCAATGACTAATGGAGCAGCAGTTTCTCTTGGCGAGGCAAATGCAATCGGATTGGTTCCAAATAAGGGCTTTGATCCGCCCCATGGTGGAATCGCTTTAGGCGTATTACCAAACATCAATCCAATAAGGCCATCTTCAGCGAGTCTTTCAACGTGCCTTCCGGCCTGGCCAAAATGATGCGAGCGAGAAATGCTAGCGGCTGCTATACCAAAACTCTTACAGGTCTTTGTTATCTCAGTAAGGGCTAATGAGATGGCAGGAAAGGCAAAGCCATGATTGGCATCAACTCGAATGACACTCCCCTTTGAACTTAAGAGTGAGGGGGATACATTACCAGCGACCTTGCCAGACAATACCTGCTCAACGTAAGAAGGTATTCGCGATAAGCCATGGCCAGCCTGTCCATCAAACTCAGCATTGATTAATGCGTCAGCGACTTCCCTTGCATTCTCATCAGAAGTCTGGTTATTTGTTAAGGCATTAAACGCTAAATCCCAGGCCTCTTTCTCACTTATCTGCAATGTTTTTATCATCAAAAGTCCCTATAAAATTAGAAATTAAATTATAGTTACCTTAAGGACATATAGTGCAATAATTTGTGATGATAAGTTTCTCATTAAAAACAAGGATTAGTTTTTATTTCAGTATTTTCTGGCTATTGTTTTCGTTTTTCATTGCGACAACCTACTCGAAACTAAATGATCAAATAATTATTAGTTGGTTTGATCTTTACAATGTTTATTGGCATATATTCTATATCGTTGGCTCTCCTGTATGGATTTACTGGATTGTTATAAAACCCTATAATTGGATCAAGAAAATTCGTAAAGCGCGAGAAAAAAAATGAAAATTAATGCAGGTATATTTCAATACAAAATGCGCGATGAAACTCCTTTAAGAAAAGTTCAAAGGTTAGAGAAAGAATTACAGCAAACTGCTGGATTAGACTTAATCGTTTGCCCTGAGCTATTCCTTTCCGGATACGGGAGCTTTGACAAAATCAAAGAGTTTTGTGAGGAGAGCGGTGGCGAGTACGCAAAAAAAATAAGCCTACTTGCAAAAAAGTATTCAACTGCTATTGTTTATGGTTATCCAGAAATATCTAGAAACAGTCTGTTTAACTCAGCTCAGTATTTTGACAACCAAGGCCTCTCAGTATCAAATCATCGTAAAAAAATGTTGCCACCTACTGCTGATGAATCAAAGATATTTGAACCGGGTATTGAGAACTCGATCATTACTATCAATGGAATTAAAGCTGCGATCGTCATTTGTTATGAATTAGAATTTCCAGAGCTAATTCGTAAATTAGCCCTACAAGGCGTTGAATTGATTATCGCTCCAACCGGCCAGTCATCCAATTGGCCAGCTGCAGCTCTATATAATTGCAGAACTAGGGCATTTGAAAATGGCATATTTGTGATATATGCCAACTCCACCGGAACACTCAACGGTATAAGCTTTATGGGTGAGAGCAAAATTATTGGCCCCGATGGATTAGATATTAACAACGCAAATGAAGATGAAAAAGTTATTGTTGGTGAAATCAATACCGATCAAATTTCATTAGTACGCAAGAAATTACCTTATTTAGATGACGCGAGAAAACTCAATTAACTCTCTTTATATGCTATCTGGAATGTCATCTGCGTATTCATCAGATTGATCTTTATCATAATAATAGGTCTGAATTTTCCACTCTTTGACGCGCGGATTTTTATTGATCTGGTTATATAGCTTGACTAAACCCTCAAAAGGTTGAATAACTTCTGCTGAGATATCATCAATAACTCCCGAAGCAATCCACCCTAAAAGACTCCAAACTGCAAGATCAGCAATCGTCATATTTTCTCCAACAAACCAGTCTGAGCTGTTGGCACTTAAAATATCTTGCAAATAACCAAAGTATGTTGGCAGTTCATTAGAGGTCAGCTCCTTTCTCATCGCCTTCTTTTTCGTTGGATCACTTTCTTTCATTGAGGGACTTAAAAGGGCATTAATATTCTCAACAGCAACAACGATTTGGTCTACCTTGCCTGCCTCAATAATATCCTCAGGGTACATACCTCCAAGCTTTCCGCATATTCTTGCAATTGCCATTGTTTGTGCAATGCTTTCTCCATTTATAAGAAGTACAGGTAATTCACGGAAAGGAATTATCGTACCGTCTTTCATTTTCCCATTCTCTTTGGCATAATCCCAATCATCGTCACTAGGCCTGACATCATCAAACTTTATATTTGCAATAAATAAAGGTAGTCTTGATATTTCAGCACGCCAAAAAGGTAAATCGAAATATATAATTTTTATGTCCACTAGCTCATCTCCAAATTATCCTAATAGCTTTAATTATAGTTAATAAAAACATTATCCTTAAACTCTCCTTTCAAGCGCCTACCATCATTTGAATAAATCATAACTCCCTGGCCATTTCGCTCGTCATCTAACCACTCTCCTTGATAGCTACTGCCCTCTTCATATTTCCCCCTATCTTGATAGGTCATGATGCCAAAGCCATTACGCATATTATTTTTAAAGCCACCCTCATACCTTCGGCCATCTCGATAGGTCATGACGCCATAGCCATTGCGCAGATTATTTTTAAAGCCACCCTCATACCTTTGACCATCTGAATAAGTCATAATGCCTTTCCCGTGAATAGCTCCATCTTTAAAATTTCCCTCATAGGTTTGGCCATCTAGATGAATAAATAAACCACTACCATTGGGTTTATTACCCTTAAAACTTCCAAAATATTTTGAGCCATCTATGGAGTCATAGACCCCCATCCCCGACATACAGGTTGCTTTAGTCAAGTCAATCAAGCATTCATCAACTTGTCCTTTATAGACACTTCCATCCGAAAAATCAATCCTGACAACCCCTTCTAATCCCTCAAGGAATACATCATTTTTGTCTGCGAAGACTTGGCCTGCGAGAATAAAAATAATTAGAGGCAGTATATTTGCCTTAGCCACAAGCCCCACCAAAACGACTTCGAATGATAATTTCTTTAGCTACAGGGGGGCTGACGTTAAATTTCCGAGCAAGATAATCAATGCTTTTATGTTGATAGGTATAAAGCATTACCATCATATAAATTTCATCATCGGTAACCGCTGGACCATTATTAGAATGCTTAAAAGATTTTTGCCCTCTTGCCATATGATTAGATACTCTCAGACATTACTCGCTCTGCATCTATTTGAGTATTTGTTATGGGTGCGAGCATAAAGCGATTCTTAATTCTTTTCCCTCGAGGGAAAGTTAACGACGTTAAGAGTTTATTCATATTTTTCTACTTAGCATTCTCATCAAAGGAATAATTCTATTTATACTAAGATTTTATTTCATTTTGTCATTACAAGAAGCGTTATCCACTGATCTAAATTTTTGATTCATGATTTAGGTGGTGATCGAAAAAGCCAACAATCTCATCCTCAAGTTTTTTAGCTAATTCAGTAGCAGGAATTTCACCAGACAAGCCAAGTGTTTGCATATAAGGAGAAAAAAGAGGCGCATCCGAGTAATCAAAATGCTCTGTCCCTGTCAAAAATAAAGTTGATTGGCTTGTGCTGCTATCAAGAAACTTATTAAGCTGCTGGTAGTTAAGTGGATCAGGCCATGACTCCCTGCCAATATAATAAAAAGGCTTATCAGAGCCGCTATCAATAATATCCAGTGGCACGGGTATCATCCACCCATCAAGTGCTATTGCGGCGTCAATACGCTCGTCTTGGATGCTGGCAATTAGACTTGTCGCCCCTCCATAAGAATGACCAAAAACACCAATATGCTCCATATCAACGACAGCCCAAACTTCGTCTCCTTTTTGCTTGTTGATGTCGATAGTGTCAATCATAAAACGAATATCACTTACACGAGTTTTGAGCTGAGGATTACGTAACGCCCAAAACTCCTCCTCGCTTAACTCACCCTCATATCCAGACCTAAAGTCTGCAATGGTTCCGTCCTTAAAAAGCGTAAGGCTTGCATCATATGCATGGTCTACAGAAGCAACAATATAGCCCCTACTCGCTAGTGCTTCGAACTGCGCTGTATTTTGAAAACGCATACCCCAAATGCCGTGCGAAAAAAGAACCAAAGGGGCGCCTTTTATCTGTTTATTCACAGAGGCATCAAGGACTGAATGCGTCCCTATGTATCGTAAATGATTAAAAAGAAATTGGGGGATCTCCAGAATACCACTCAGAGCTGGTAGCCACTTATCTGCTGACACTAAGTATGGAACCGGACCTGAATTTGTATCTTCACTTGGATACCAAACCTGAACAACAATGCGTCGTTTATCATCTTTTTCTTCTGTAAACCACTCGTCACGGGAGTCATCGGTCCATTCAAATATTCTTGTTCCAACAGCATAAACACCAGATGGCGTTGGCAGATCTGCTAATGGTATTAACCTTGGAATAATTGCTCTGTGTCCTAGTAGGGCGATTGTTGTTAACACAATAACTCCGCCCACTAACAACTTGACTGATTTCTTTATCATTTAATACGAGAGAGGTAACTTAATTAGCGCATGCCACGGTGCTTTTTAATGAGCTCATAAGCGCTAATGATTTCTTGCGTTTTATCATTTGCTAATTTTATCATTTCATCCGGTAAGCCTTTAGCAACAAGTTTATCTGGATGGTGCTGAGCTAATAGTCTGCGATAGGCCCTCTTAAGCTCTTTATCAGTAAGGCTTTTGTCAGCGCCTAATATTACATATGCATCATCGATTGTTAGTTTGCTAGATTTGCCACTCGCAACAGCAAACTGCTGAATAAGTCGCTCTAGCTCATGAATAGGGAAGCGCAGTTTTTGAGCAATATATTTAAGAGCGTCGTACTCTTTATCATCGAACACACCATCTGCATAGGTAGCTTGAATTTGAATCTCTAAAAACATCCGGACTAGGTGCGTGCGCCTATGACATTCGCTGCGGAACTGCTCAAGCACTTCGTCGAGATTAAAATCATTTTGCTTACCTTGGTTAAAGAGCTCTTTTGCAGCTTTTTGCATATCTTCAGATAACTGCATGTGCTGCATAACTTGCTGAGCTAGAAGAATTTCAGACTTTGAGACTTTACCATCTACTTTGGCAATGTAGCCCATAACTGAAAATACACTACTAAAAAATGCTGCTTGAACGCGCTGCTGATCACCGGGCCGATAATCTGAAGCAGATCCACGGAAATTAGACTTACCTTTTGAAAGGTTACCCGCGAATGCAACACCAAGCATCGCACCAAGTGGGCCACCAATCATATAGCCTAGCGCCCCGCCTAAAACTGATGTCCACCAACTCATAGTCGAAGCTTCTTCATAAAGTTATCTTATAGGTGAATTTAAAACGCAAACCACCACCCATATTTGCTTTTGCAGAAGCCTTAGGTGAAGGAAAAACAGTACCATTTTCACTAATATAGGTCGCTTGACTTGTTAACTCAATAGCCTCAGAATCATTAAAGCATACTATCTTTCTCGTATAAATCTCTTGTGAAATATGCTCAGGAATTAAAGCTGCATCCATCCATCTGCAGAGATCCTCGTCAGTCCAATCTTCCAAATAATTTGCATATGAAAGACTTGAAAGGCTAATTAAGAATAAAAATAAATATGTTCTGATCATAATGTTAATTATAAATAATAGGTGAAAGGGTAGGTGTAGATTAGGAGTTTTTTAGATAAATATTTATGGCACTAAAAAAGTCAAAACTTCGTTTGATACCTGAGGGGGATAATATCTCCATCAATAATCAAATAAACATGATAATGTTGTCTTTTTTAGCTTTTTCTAACTATAGCGACACTCAATGAGTTCAAGCAGTAACCAAACTAAGGCTTACGATTTTAAAACCAGAGATATTAAGGTTTTAAAAAAGCTCTTGCCGTATTTACTGAAAATGCGAGCTCGTGTTGTTTGGTCTGTTAGTTTTTTAATGTTGGCGAAATTGGCAAATGTTGGCGTTCCCCTTGCTCTAAGAGAGATCGTTGATGGACTTGATCAAACGAATTTAGTCTTGGTGTTGCCGCTTGGCATGCTACTAGCTTATGGCCTTTTACGACTGGCAAGTTCACTGTTTAATGAGCTTCGTGATGCGATCTTTGCCAAAGTTCGTTACCACGCGATGAATTTGATTGCACTGGGCGTCTTTAGGCATTTACACACTTTGGATTTATCCTTTCATTTGGATCGTCGCATTGGCGGTATTACCCGTGATATTGATCGGGGTACGCTAAGTGTCTCCACCTTGCTTTCCATTTTTGTCTTTAATATTCTGCCTTCATTATTTGAAATATGCTTAGTAATCGGTATTTTATGGCTAAATTATGACCTTCTTTTTGCTGGCGTCTCTTTATTAACTGTGTTCTTTTATGTTGCGTTAACATTGGCCATTACCACTTGGCGGATGAAGTATCGCTACCAAATGAACGATATGCAATCCGAGGCCAATACCAATGCGGTCGACAGTTTGATTAATTACGAGACCGTCAAATACTTCAATCAAGAAAAATTTGAAGTCGATCGTTACGCCCAGACGATGCAGCGCTGGGAGGATCTAGCCACCAAAAGCTTTACCTCCATGACAGCGCTTAATTTTGTCCAAGGCGCGGTGATTGCGATCGGTGTGACCATTGTGTTGATTATGGCGGCACAAGGTGTAGTCGATAAGAGTCTTAGCTTGGGTGACCTTATCATGATTCAAGCGCTCCTCTTACAACTCTTTATTCCGCTCGGTGGCTTGGGTATTATCTATCGTCAAATTAAACATAATTTCATCGATATGAACAATATGTTTGACCTATTAGATCGCTCCTCCAAGGTCACCGATGTCGCCAATGCGTCAGCGCTCAAAGTCACTCAAGGTGAGGTGAAATTTAACAACGTCTCTTTTGCTTATGCTGGCAAGCAGGAGGTGCTAAGCAATATTAACTTTGTTCTTAAGCCGGGGCAGAAAGTAGCAATTGTCGGTCCCTCTGGTGCAGGCAAATCAACACTTGCTAAGCTGCTGTTTCGTTTTTACGATATTTCTAGCGGTGAAATACTTATTGACCAGCAAGACATTAAACAATTCACCCAAGACTCAGTGCGCGGGGTTATGGGGGTGGTGCCGCAAGATCCGGTGATGTTTAATGAAAGTATTTATTACAATATTGCTTACGGTCGTGCGGGTGCAACCGAAGCCGAAGTTAAACAGGCAGCGAAGCTCAGTTTTATTGACAGCTTTATTGACTCCTTGCCGCAAGGTTATGACACACTGGTTGGCGAGAGAGGCTTAAAACTCTCAGGTGGTGAAAAGCAACGCCTAGCGATTGCACGGGTGCTGTTAAAAAATCCGACGATATTGATTTTTGATGAGGCCACTTCGGCGCTTGATTCGTATTCAGAGAAAATGGTACAAAAGGCGTTAGCGAGTTTGGCGCATAAGCACACAACGCTGGTGATTGCTCATCGCCTTTCCACCATTGTCGATGCCGATCAAATTATTGTGCTTGGCAATGGCACTATTGTCGAGCAAGGCAAGCACCAACAGCTGCTTGATCTCAATGGACAATATGCGAGACTTTGGCAAATACAAGTCAATAAGCAAACTCAGGGGTAGCAATATGAAAAGTAAAGTTTTAGAGTGGTTTGGAGTTGTAACAGCAATAATGTATTCCATGATGGTGGCATTGAATATTGGAGTCGAATTTGCTGGCTTCCTTTTATTGTTAGTGTCTGCCTTTTCAATTGGATACTGGGCTTACCTAGGAAGGCATAAAGGGATACTTTTTCTTCAGTTCTTCTACGCAACAGCAGGAATTATTGGAATGGTACGATGGTATTAAATTAACTCTAACTTAAACTTAAGTCCAAATTTCGTTTGATGTGTAAGGGAGGGTGTATAAAGTTAAACTAATGCTGCCGCTTGACACATTACACGTAATTTTTCCTCTGCCAATTTTGAAGAAAGAAGCCCTAAGCCACAATCTGGTGCTACCACCAAACGATTTCTGTCAATGTGCTCTTCAGCGGCCTTAAGTCTATCAACAACCTCATCGACAGTCTCTAGATGACTGGATGCAATAGCAATAGAGCCAAATATAACGGTTTTATGTTGGAATTTCTCCAGTAAGCCTAGGTCATTGCAGCAATGCTTGTCTTCAATTGATATTTGATCAAAGGCTGCCTCATCAATCGCCTTGCTAAGGTGATGGTAACTCAGTGGGTCAGCCTTCTTGTAATCAAAATCGTCCAAGTGCTCGGGGTAGCCGCAACACATATGAACTATCCTGCTTACCGATTTAGGAACGCCGTGAAAGCACCTTTCTAAGCCCTCCATGCCAAAATCTAAAGCATCTTTTACTGAGCGCGCAAAAAGAGGCTCGTCAACTTGGATATGCCTACAGCCCGCTTCTACAAGTGCAAGTATTTCTTTATTTATTGAATCGGCGAGGACGGCATTCAGTTTCGGGCGATCATCATAGTAGCAGTCAGCCGTTGTATCCATAATTGTCAAAGGCCCTGGCAAAGTAAACTTGATATTTCTCGGAGTTAAGGCCTGACTTGCTAAGTAGTCATGAACGCTATAATTTACTCCAGAATGTTTAATTTTACTTCGAATTGCCGGCAAATCGGTTTCATAAGCGCCGTCTCTTAAAATACGTCGCTCAAGCCTCATAAAATCAAAACCCTCTAAATGACGACAATGGTAATGGATATAATTTTCTCGTCGCACTTCGCCATCTGTTGGAATTGAAACGCCTGCGCGAAGCTGGATGTCTAAAATTTCTTTAGTAGCTTTCAAAAATAGAGGCTCATGGGTGTCTCTGTTTTTTTGTATATCCAGATTATATTGGAGCGTTGTTTCAATTGTATCCATGGCTCCTTTTTCACGGGCCAAATCAAACCAATCTCGAACAGGCACAAAACTTGGCTTGGGAAAAGAACCTATAGTTGTCGTTTCAAGGGGATTTAACATTAACAATCTTTCCTTATAGAAAGCAAAATAATAGAAGTGCGATAATCAAAAGAGCCATGAGAATCAGTAAAATTTGGTTTATTATAAGTCAGCATGAACTTAAGTTCAAACCCTCTCAGATGAGCGGGGAATTTACTAATGTTTGGCTAATATATAGGCATTCTATTTAGTCAGTCTTCATTTTGTTGTAGGTTTTATGTATTAGGCCTTCTTTTCTTTGAAGCTCGATCCAGGCATCTTCATCAAACTCTCTTGTTGGAGCCTGGTCAATCTTGAAATGATTAAAATCATCAACACC